>Ga0209580_10000083_pt1 | contig 77216 bp, 65 predicted proteins | sample Coa_R1_5_FD_187153 | JGI IMG/M metagenome (GOLD analysis project Ga0209580, IMG submission 187153) | Surface soil microbial communities from Centralia Pennsylvania, which are recovering from an underground coalmine fire - Coalmine... | ecosystem: Environmental > Terrestrial > Soil >... | reverse complement strand
TACGAAAACCGGACATTTTAACTTGCTACGGACAGCGCGCACTACGGCACGTCGCGGTCAACACAAGATATCGATATTGTGATTGACGCTACGGTTGCGCAGCTCCGAAGATTCGCGCAAATTTTCGGAACCCGATGATTATTACGTCGACTTGGACGCGGCCCTTGAGGCGCATAGGCAGGAATCCATGTTCAACGTCATTGATCGGGGAACGGGTTGGAAGATTGATCTTATCTTCCGCAAGTCTCGCCCTTTCAGTAAAGAAGAATTCCGCCGTCGTCAGGCCGTCACTCTCCAGGGGTTGCCGATTTTCATTGCCAGTGCCGAGGATGTGATTGTGGCAAAGCTCGAGTGGACCAAGCTAGGCGGCTCGCAGCGGCAAATTGAGGACGCTGCGGCAATCGTGAGGGCCCGATGGGAAGCGCTAGCTAGACCAGTCCTACCTAGAAAAATGGGTCGCTGAGCTGGGACTCACGAAACAATGGATTCTGGCTCGACAGACAGCTGGAATGATCGACTGAGCCACCTCGTGATTCATCAGCCTCTCGCAATTTGGATCAACTTCGGCAGCACCTCGCCGAACGGTGACCGTTCCGGATTGCCGAATTCGAAATAGATCTTGCGGTAGAGCTCGTACAGCGTGGCATAAATAGCTTGCGTCTCCGGCTGTGGTTCGTAGACCGTGTGCTTGGGACAGATCTTGTCTTGCGCTTCTCCGATCGTTCTGAATTCTCCCGCGGCCATGAACGCGAAGATGGCCGAGCCCAGGCCTGTGACCTTGCCGCCTGGAACCAGCACCGGGCGTCGTAGAACGTTGGCGTATACCTGGTTCAGCACTGGATTGTTCTGCGGGATGCCGCCGCCGTTGATCACACGTTGCGTCGGAGCACCATACTCGCTCATGCGGTCGAGGATGACCCTCGTGTGGAATGCCGTACCTTCGATTGCCGCGAAGAGTTCGTCCTGAGCGGTATGAACGAGATTCCAGCCGAGCGTCATGCCACCCAGGTTCGGATTTACCAGCACGGTACGGTCGCCGTTGTCCCAGGTCATGCGCAGCAAGCCAGTCTGACCCGCACGATATTTGTCCAGTCCCTTGCTTAATTCTTCAACCGTCGTCCCCGCTCGGCGTGCGATCGCGCTGAAGATGTCGCCCGTCGCCGAGAGACCTGCTTCAATTCCTGTGAACTGCGGGTGCACGCTTCCCGGCACGACGCCGCAGACGCCCGGAATCAGTTGCGCCTTAGGCGCGTAGGCGATGATGCAGGTAGACGTGCCGACTACATTCACAACGTCGCCTTCTTTCGCGCCCGCGCCGATCGCGTCCCAGTGGGCGTCGAAGGCGCCGACGGGGATTGGGATTCCCGTGCGCAGGCCGAGTTTCTCGGCCCACTGCGGCGCCAACTTTCCGGCGATCTTGTCGGAAGTGGCATACTCCCCTTCCAGTTTGTCGCGCGCTCCCGCCAGCAGCGGATCGACCTTTGCAAGGAAGCTCTCCGGAGGCAGCCCGCCAAGGGATGCATTCCACATCCACTTGTGGCCCATGGCGCAGACGCTGCGCTTCACGCAGCGGGGATCGGTGATTCCGCACAGAGTGGCGGCGACCATATCGCAGTGCTCGAAAGCGCTGGCGAATTTGTCGCGCTTTTCCGGATTGTGCCGCAGCCAATGGAGAAGCTTGGCAAATCCCCACTCGGAGGAGTAGATCCCGCCGCACCAGTCGATGGCTTCGAGCTTTTCAATTCTGGCCAGCTCTGTAATCAGAGCGGCTTCGAGCTTGGCGCGGTGATCACACCAGAGATAGTAGTCGTCAAGAGGAACCATGCCTTCGCCGACGGGGATCACGCTTGAGCCTGTCGTGTCGAGCGCGATGGAGTCGATCTGGTCGCCTGAAATGCCCGCTGACTTGACCGCCTGGCGCGTGGCGTCGGCTAGAGCCCGCATGTGGTCTGCGTGGGATTGGGTTGCGAAGTCGGGATCTTGGCGCTTGCGATGAAGTGGATATTCGGAGACGGCGGACGCGAGAAGTCCGCGCTCGCTGTCGACGATCGAGACGCGGACGCTAAGGGTGCCGAAATCTACTCCCGCTACGATGGCCATGGAGTCCTAACACCGGGGCTAAAGCCCTATTTCATTTTTCGCGTCTAACGCGGCCCTTAAAGGGCTGCTCTTCCACGGTGCTGCCTGCGGCCGTCTATGGGCACGACAATTGCCGTTCACCACCGAGGACACAGAGTTTCACAGAGCCTTCTCCTCTGTGCTCCTCTGTGGTTCAAAGAAAGCATCCGGAATCCAGGCTCTATGCCTGATTGCCGTGCCAGTACATTTGCCAGCCCAGGTAACGGACGCCGGCTTCGTGGACGGCACCCGCCGTGGTGGAGAAGTTCGCCGCGACGTGATGCTCGAATCCGTTCTCGCAGATATAGTGCAGCAGCTTCTGCAGGTGCGGAATCTGCACCACGCCGACGCCGCCGAAGGTATTCAGCGAATCGCTGGTGAATTCTCCCTGGCCGACATAGCCGCGCATCACGCCGGCGGTGTCGTCGGTCGAGAAGCGGGCGAAACTCATGGCGCCGGGCTTCACACGACCGACGACTGTGCCAAACGTGTTCTCTTTCCCAACAGTTCCTGCGATGATTTCCTGGAAGTCCATGCGGACATCCTGGAAGAAATGCTTTGGCAAGTTGCTGCAGTGGAAGCAAACGGCCTTGTTGGGATCGTCGCCGTAGTTATTGTTCCAGTCGAGCAGCGCGCTGGGTGTTTCGGAGGCGAGCGCGAGCGCGTGCATGCTAAGCGTGCCGACGACGTCGACTTCGCAAGCCGCAGGCAGCAGTTTGTTGCTCATCATACTCATGATGGTGCAAGGCACGACGCCGAAGTATTCTTCCATTGACGTCCAGCACTGCACGGCAGTGATCTGCACGTCGGTTTGCTTCATCCATTCATCGACGACGTAGCCAAGCTTGGCCATTTTCATCAGCGCGGCATCGGGGACGCTTTGCGTGGTGACGTACTTCTTGATTTCAGCAAGCTTGCCCTGCACCCCAGGATTGTCGTCTTTCGATTTTGCAATGCGGCCGAAGACTTCCGAGAGGTCGAGTGTCTCGACTGAGATTCCGTTGTTTTCGAGCAGCTTCTCGCTGTACCGGACTGTGTTGAACGCGGTAGGCCGCGCCCCGAGACTGCCGATGCGCAGATTGCGGAAGCCGTTGACGATGCGGCATACGGCGGCGAACCACGCCAAATCATTCTGGAAATCCTGTGAGTCCGGGCTGACCGTGTGCAGGCGAGTCAGAGAGTAAGGGATTCCGTACTGGCGCAGGTTGTTGCAGGCTGACATCTTTCCGCAGAAACTGTCGCGGCGATGCAGGATGGTCATCTTCGACGCATCATCGGGAGTCGCCTGAATCAGCACGGGAACGTCGAGACGGGCCAACCTCAAGGTGTCAGCGATCGCGCGCTCATCGCCGAAATTTGGCAGTGAAACGATCACACCATCGATCTTGTCACTATGCTTTTTGAACAATGCCGCGCAGCGCTTGGCCTCCTCGTGCGTTTCGACTGCGCCATGCTTGCTGTCTTCCGGGCCGAGGACGATCGCGTCCACGCCGGACTTGGCCAGCGCCTGGATCATCTCTTCGCGTCCTGACTTCGCCAACTGATCGGGGAAGAATCCACGGTTCCCGATGATTACGCCCATCGTCATTTTCTTGGCAGCCATAAAAGTCCTTTTCTCGAATTAAACGTTTTCTCGTAAATGAAAAATAAAAGCAGGAACGGAGTCCTGCACAAAACTACTGTTTCACGGCGTTCCTTGCCCGTTCCCGCCCCGGAGAAAACTTCAACGAATAGATCACGCCCACGACTAGCAGAAAACCGCCCCACCAGATGTTGGCGTGCAAATCGTAGAGCACGACCTTCTCTACGGGAGGGTACATGGCCTCGTAGATTCCCCTGGCGAAAATCAGAGCGCCGTTCACACCAAGGCACAACCCCACAAAGAACCAGATCGACAAAGATCCACCGGATTTCATATGTCGCTCCTACCAGAAGATAATCTGCAAAACTACAAACGCGATGGCTACAACCACGCCCCAAAAGACAGGGCTGTGAAGCATCTTTACGTGCTCGGTTCTGGGAATCGGGGTCAGGCCGTAAACCAGATCCTTCAACTCAGAATCCGGCTTGGGTTTGCTCATATAGCTGACGACGACTGTCACGATCACACAAATCAGGCAGCACCAGAGAGCACGGAACATGTTCTGAGCCTGATCCTGCGCATCCATCGAAAGGGCCACATAGCGCACTGCGTTTGGATCGATCTTGACCCAGACGTACATACCGATGGAAGACAACGTTCCAGCCAGCAGACCTGTCCAGCCGCCCGCCGGTGTGGTGCGTTTCCAGAGCATGCCCAAAATCACGGTGCCAAACAGCGGCGCGATGAAGAAGCTGAAGAGCGCCTGGACGTAGTCCATGATGCTCTGAGCTTGCATCACCAGAAACGCCGTCCCAATGCTGATGACTACTCCGATCACAGTGACCCAGCGGCCCATCTTGACCTTGGTTTCATCTGAGGCGTTCTTGTTGATCAGGGTCGCGTAAATGTCGTACGTCCAGACCGTGGTGAAGGCGCTCACGTTGCCCGCCATGCCTGACATGAAACCGGCAACCAACGCGGTGATGCCGAGACCGAGCAGGCCGGGACCGCAGTAGCGCGCCAGCATCAGAGGTAGAACTTCGTCGTATCCGTGCAGCCCCTGTGTTTGTCCAGCAGGGGACCAGGCAAGATCCGCTGGCACGAGGCGCAGCAGGTGGCCCTGCGGATCGCGCAGCAGCGCCAGACCGAGCAGGCCGGGAACAATGACGATGAGCGGCACCATCATCTTGAAGGCAGCGCCGATGATGGGTGCCAGTTCGGCTGAGCGCAGGTCCTTTGCCGACAAAACGCGCTGGACTACGAGAAAGTCTGTCGTCCAATATCCCATCGAAATGACGGCACCGAGCCCGAACACAATTCCGACCCAATTGATGCCCATCGGATTGTCGGTAAAGGTTCCCAAGGTCGACCATGCGTGGGTATACGCACCGGGATTGGCCACGTGCTGTTCCGTAAGATTCAGCAGGATCTTTGCCTTAAGCCCGCTCCAGCCGCCTGCCTCTATCAATCCTAGAATCGGTATCAGCAATGCTCCAGCCCAGATCAGAAAGAACTGGAGAACCTCATTGAAGATCGCCGAACGCAAACCGCCCAGCGCCACGTAAATCATTACCGTGATCGATGAAATCAGGATGCTGAAGGTAATGTTCCAGCCCAGGACAACTCGCATCACGACGGCCATCGCGTACATATTGATGCCGCTCATCAACACCGTCATAAACGCGAAGGAAATCGACGAGATGGCCTGCGCTCCCGGCCCGTAGCGAAGCTTGAGATATCCGGGAACGGAGTGGGTTTTGCAGATGTGGTAGAAGGGCATCATCACCAGCGCGAGGAACAGCATCGCAGGGATGGCGCCGATCCAATACCAGTGAGCCGCGAGGATTCCATACTTGTAGGAATTGCCGGCCCAGCCCATCAGTTCAAGTGATCCCAGGTTCGCGGACAAGAACGCCAGCCCGGCCACCCAGGCGGTCATCTCGCGCCCGGCCATGAAGAAGTCTTCGCCCGTATTGGCTTGGCCTTTCAGGTAGAGCCCAATGCCCAGCACCAGGGCAAAGTAGAAAACGATGATGACGAGATCGACCGGCGACAGATGCACCAGGGTAGAAGAGCTCAGCAGCAGAGCAAGATTCATTGTGTCTTGACCTGTCCGTAATAGGCGTTGCGGCCGTGCTTGCGCAAGAAGTGTTTGTCATGCAATGCGCGGGCGAGCGGCCGGGATTCAGCGTTGATCAGAAGCGTGTGCGATGCCATGCAGGCCACGTATTCCAGAATGACGGCATTGTGAGCGGCATCGGCGGCGGTCGGTCCCCAACAAAAGGGAGCGTGGCCAGCGACCAGTACCGCCGGAATCGAGTCAGGATCCAGTTTGGCGAACGTGCGGCAGATAGCTTTGCCGGTTTCGAGCTCGTAGTCGGCGGCAATTTCCTGGGGACTGAGGGTCTCGGTTACGGGAACTGGTCCGTGGAAATAGTCGGCGTGGGTGGTGCCAAAGCACGGGATCGGAGTTTCAGCCTGCGCCCACGCGGTGGCGAATTCCGAGTGCGTGTGCGCGACTCCGCCGATGTTCGGAAAGTGCTTGTAGAGCTCGAGGTGCGTGGCGAGATCGGAGGATGGGCGGAGTTTGGTCTCCACTAGCGCGCCCTCAAGATCGCAGACGACCATGTGTTCGGGTTTCAGTTCCTCGTAAGGAACGCCGCTAGGCTTGATGGCGACGAGGCCTTCATTGCGGTCGATGCCGCTGGCGTTGCCGAAGGTATATACAACCAGCCCGCGACGGACTAGTTCCAGATTGGCCTCGAGCACCTGTTCGCGGAGTGTCTTAAGCAGCATGGGACAGATTGGGACTCTATTGGCCTGAGGCCGATCACAGCACTTTTTTGCGTAAACGTTTACGCACGGAACATTAAACGGGCATGCCCTTCTTTGTCAAAGTGTTTGCGCAGTTGTGAAGCAAGGATTCGTCAGGCCCAGGTTCGCACCCCAATAAAGCCCCAATACACCAGGTAGGCGGTCGCGATCAGCAGCGCGGCAGAAGCAATCACCGAGAACCTCCACACCCCTCGGCGAACACCGGGTGCGGGACTTTGCCAGGAGTAGAACGCGCTCGCGATAGACGTCACAGCAAAAAGCAAAGTTAGTGCCCAGAGCGTGGCAGACCAGACAGAGAGATTCCCCAAGCGGCCAATAAAATCATCGCCGCAAAGGATGATAAGGCCCACAGTCGCGACAAGGCTGAGCACGGCAAGCAATGGCCACAGACGTAGGGCTCGTTCGGCAGGACGACGGCGCCGCTTGCTGATGCCGGCAAGAACCCAGAAGGGCGCGTACAGAACAATTGAAACAATGGAGAGCGCCACAAAAGCTGCAGCGAGGATTTCTCCAAATGCCATCCACGTGGGAATCTCCTTCATGGTGGTTTCTTCCGCCTGAATAAATCGGCCCTCAGGATTGACACTCAGCAATTCAAGCGTGGGAACGGGGTCCGGAGCATCTTCTTTTGGCACGTGGCGAAATTGTGTTCCGGTAACGGGCAAAAAGGTTTCGTTCCCGTGCAGCGAGGAGATGATAAGTTTGCCGTCCAGAAAGTAATTCCTGCGGAGACCGAGCAGGCGTGCGAGAAAATGGAACAGTTCAGCGCGTGGCGAATCCGGTTCGTACCATCCCGTGTAGTCGGAGACGTTCGCCGGCAGTGCTGCAACGGGTGGTAGAGCCGGCTTCTGCAGCTTGTTTCCGATGTAGGCGCGGATCGCTTTGCCGACTTTTTCGAATGCATCGTCATTTCCGCTGTTGATGCTGAAAAAGTAGCCGACGCCATATTCTGCCATGTACGCCATTTCGGTCAGGCCGCCGTCGACACCGCCATCGTGCCCGTGATAAACGAAGCCGTCTGCGACGGTCGCGTAGTTGCTTAGGCCGTATCCGAACTTCAGGCCGTCTTTTGCCGCCCAGGTGCTTGCGGGAATCTCCATTCGGTCGATGTCGGCAGCGGGCACGATCTGCTTTCCTGCGACTGCGCCGCGGTTCAGATAAAACTGGACATAGGCGGCCATGTCATTGGCGGAAGCATTGATCGATCCGGCCGGGCGCAGCAAGATGTGCCAGTAGGTGTAGGGCGTCTTGCCATCGCTGTGATAGAGAGTGGTTGCTGTGCCCGGCGCAGACTCAAAGTAAGTGGCGGTCTTCATGCCGATTGGGCTAAACAGGTTCTGTTGCACGAAATCTTCGAAGCGCCGGCCGGTGAGTTTTTCGACGATGTAAGCGGCGACGGGAGGCCCGGAGTTGCAGTAGGCCATGCGCGTACCCGGCCGCCAACGCGAAGTCCGGGAGTGGTGGTCATAGTCGAGGCCCTCGCGCAAAGTCATTGTGTCAGGCGCCTGCTTCGCATATTCGCGCAGGTGGATGTCGTCCCAGCCGGTGGTGTGTTCGAGCAGGTGAACGACGCGGATGGGATCCGTCGATCCCCAGGGATTTTCGAACCAGACCTCTGGAGCCAATTTGTGAACGGGATCGTTTAGAGAGAGTCTTCCTTCGTCGGCCAGCATGAGGATCGACAAGGAAACGAATGCTTTTGAGGTGGATCCGATGCGAAACAGAGTATCGGCGGTGTTGGCGCGATTACTCGCAACATCCGCCAGACCCAGCCCAGCAACCCATTCCGGGCCGTCTTTGTGAACGATCGCCACTGAGACGCCGGGAACGTGAGTCTCCTTGAGAATCTTCTCCATCTGCTGGCGGAGTTCGTCGATGGACTGTGCCGGGTTTGGCTTCTCTTCTTTCTTGTCGGCTGCGATGCCAGCGGGAAGGATCACGAGGAAGAAGAGAACGGCCGAGATGATCCTTTTCAAGTGCGGTCCTCCGGATGAGATGGACAGGGACGGATCATCTTACGTCCGGGAGCTTAAATCTGGTAGTCGAGATCGTCCATGAGACGCTGCAGGGATTCAGGCACCGGCTCTGTGGCGTGCTCGGTGCCTTCCAGACGCTGAACGCGCTCGCGGAGTTTGTTGACTTCACTTGCCACTGACGCCAGCGCTTCTGAAAGCGGATCGTTGATCTGCTTGGGATCAGTGATGACAACGCGCTTGCCTTCCCGGAAAACGATATGACCCGGGACGCCAACGACGGTCGAGTTCTCGGGAACATTGCGCAACACGACGGAACCGGCGCCGATGCGGCAGTTCTTCCCAACGATGATGTTCCCGAGAATTTTTGCGCCTCCGCCCACCACGACGTTGTCTTCGAGCGTGGGATGACGCTTGCCGTGTTCCTTACCGGTGCCGCCGAGCGTGACTCCCTGATACAGAGTCACGTCATCGCCGACGACCGAGGTCTCGCCGATCACGACTCCCATCCCGTGATCGATAAACAGGCGGCGGCCGATCCTCGCACCGGGATGAATCTCGATGCCGGTTATCCAGCGTGCAACTTCAGAGAGCCATCGCGCGAGCAGGAATAGACCATGATTCCAGAGCCAATGGTTCATGCGATAAAACCACACTGCATGCAGGCCCGCGTAGCAGAGCAGAACTTCCAGGCGAGACTTGGCCGCCGGATCGTGATCCATCACGTTGGTCACGTCTTCGCGAATTAGCGATAGCAGGTGAGGCATGGGAGTTCATCAGGCCGGTGGTAGTTCAGCGGTCGGAATTTGCAGCGCCTTTTCCCGCAACTCCTGGAACAGGATGCTGCTGAGATAGCGCTCGCCGAAGGAAGGGATAATGACGATGATCATCTTTCCCGCGTTCTCCTGGCGCTTTGCCACCTTCAGGGCGGCGACGACCGCGGCCCCGGAGGAGATGCCGACAAACAATCCTTCCTCCAGCGGAAGCCTCCGCGCCATGGAGATCGCTTCGTCATTAGTCACAGTAATGACTTCGTCGATGTACTCACGGCGAAGAATGCTGGGAACAAAGCCCGCACCAATGCCTTGGATCTTGTGCGGCGAGGGTTTCCCCCCCGAGAGCACGGGACTGTCGACGGGTTCGACAGCGACGGCTTTGAAGGATGGCTTCTTCGGCTTGATGTACTGGCAGACACCGGTGATCGTGCCGCCGGTGCCGACGCCGGAAATCAGAATGTCAGCGCGGCCATCGGTGTCGTTCCAGATCTCAGGGCCGGTGGTTTCGAAGTGAATCTTGGGATTTGCCGGATTGTCGAACTGCTGCAGCATGTAGCCGTTCGGCGTATTGGCGAGGATCTCTTTGGCCTTGAGGATGGCGCCAGTCATTCCCCGCGGACCGGGAGTGAGGACTATCTCGGTGCCGAACGCGAGCAGAAGGACGCGGCGCTCTAGACTCATCGTGTCAGGCATCACGATGATGAGCTTGTAGCCCTTCACCGCGGCAACGAAGGCAAGACCGATCCCGGTGTTGCCGCTGGTCGGCTCGATGAGGACCGTTTTGCCGGGCTGAATCTTGCCGGCGCGCTCGGCTTCTTCGATCATGCTGACGCCGATGCGGTCTTTGACGCTGTCCAGAGGATTCTGGCTCTCGAGTTTCGCCACGACCTCGGCAACGCAGCCCTGCGTAACTTTATTCAGCCGGACCAACGGAGTGTTGCCGATTAACTCTGTAACGTCTTTCGCGATCTTCATGTCTGCCTCTTTGGTTCAGAATAGCCGATGCGGCAATACTACCAAGATGGTAGACATTGTGGGAGTCTACGAGAAAGGACGAGGACGCTCGCCGTCACTATCGGTGGGTCAGCCCGTAACCGACCGCGCCAGCGGAAGAGCTGATATTTATGAAGGAGACCCAGCGCTCGAGCCTGTGGTGACCTGTCTTGTGGAAGAGATAGCTGACAGATACAACTCCCGCGGTTTCTCCGACAAAGTTAACAGCCAGTCCCGCAGTGGAGCGCCCCAAGAATTGAACGACCGGGTTCAGTTCCCGTCCTCCGCTCTGCAGATTGGAGCGAGTGACAGCAAAGTCGGCTCCGTTCAAAGCGGCAGCCGTGAAGAACAGCACCTTGTTCTCGCGATCCCAGAACTTGTGTTCGCTGGCTATAGGCTGAGGCAGAGAGACAAACGCTGAAGCGTGCTCCACGGCCGGAATTGGAGTTGGCGCCTCGGGAAGCGGACCTTGGGCCGCCGACGTTGGGCAATTGCTGAGGACGATGAGGAGAACGACTGCAAATGCACTTGGCAGGCCAGAGGATTTACCAGGAATCATAGGTGCTCGCCAGCTCGGCGCGCAGTATGGAAGGCGCAAGCCAACCACCAATGACCCGATTCGGGAATCGTGGCAAGCTACTCAGGATTCGATGCTTAGCTTTTGTTTCTCATTAAAATTGCGCTGGATTGTGCACTCTTTTGCAAGGTTGTACCGGCCATTTTCTATTTCGGGACGGACTTACTTTTTGTAAATCGTCCCACCCTTCATTACGAATGCAACGTTGTTGACGGATGATATGTCCTCGATAGGATCACCTGTGATTGCGATCACATCTGCTAGATAACCCGGCTCAAGCGCTCCAATTTGTCCTTCCCATCCGAGAAGCTTCGCTCCATTCAGCAGGTCTGCCTGCAAAACGGCGAGCGGAGACATGCCGTACTTCACCATGAGCACGAGTTCACGCGCCTGCGTTCCGTGCGGAAACGGGCCCACGTCGGAGCCGACTGCCATCGGGATCCCGGCGGCAATTTGCTTCTTGAACTCATCGACTTTCAAATCGAGGATCTGATGTTCATGCGCGCTCCGCTCGGGCGTGGTCGCGTGTTCCGCAAAATATTCGAAAATTGTAAACGTGGGGACGGCGGGGATCTGCTTTTCCTTCATGAGACGCATGGTTTCTTCGCTCAGCTGATCGGCATGGTCGATCGAGACTACGCCGGCTTGGGCTGCATAAAGCGTTCCCGGCTCTCCTGTCGCATGAACTGCCACCCGTTTGCCAAGGCGAGCGGCTTCCTTGACTGCTGCTTCGAGTTGGGCCTGGGTGTATTGATATGGGGTTGAAAGCTTTCCGTCCCGGATCGAATCCGCTCCGGTTTCGTAGATCTTGATGAAGTCAGCACCCTCTTTGAATTGCTGACGCATTACTGCGACCAGCTCGTCGGCATTGTTGGCGTAGTCCGCATTTGCAAGAACGTGTTGCGCCGGGTTATAGCCGATGGCGTCCTCGTGTCCGCCAAGAATGTTGATGGCGTTTCCGCTAATGCGCAGACGTGGCCCTGGAACGCGTCCGTCGTTGATGGCGTTACGGACTGCCGTGTCGGCCGAGCCGGCGCCCTCGGTTCCCATATCACGCTCGGCGGTGAATCCAGCCATGAGATCATCGCGCGCCGCCAGCGTCGCCGTGATCGTGCGCTCAGCGACAGACTCCTGCACGGTCTGCAGGTCTTCAGCACCGGGATGGAGGAAGAGATGAATATGGGCGTCGATAAGACCGGGCGTCAGCGTGCGATCGCCCAGATCGATGACCTCGGCTCCGCTGGGATGTTTCACGGTGGAACCCACCTCGACGATGCGATCTCCCCGAATGAGAACTTCGCCTGGCTTGATCAGCTTCCCCGCCTTGATATCGAGCAACCTGGCGGCATGGAGCACGATGGGATGGTGCGCGGGGGCCGGAGCCTGGCCGGGTGCGCTCAGCGTAAGAAGCAAAGAACAGGACAGCGCCAGAAAAGAGGATCGGTTCGTCATATGGCCCGCGATGGTAACACCGGAAAGAGGCTGATTCCAGGAGGGCTCTGAACCGCTTGTGATCGCGGTCACCAGGGTTGGTGTGAAAGGTCACGCCAAAATCCCGGACTGATCAGTCAGACTTGGTTGTGGCTATGAACGACTTTGGGGTTCTTACCAATCGAAAGCGCGCTGTGATCGCTCTGATGCACTCGATCGTGTTCCTGGGGATCGCAGTCCGCGGATTCGTTTCGCCAAAGACGGGCGTTTTGCACGGGTCCGGGGCGGCGGGTGACTTCATTCTGATTGCGATCTACCTGGTCGTGGCGTTGATCCTTTTGTGGTTGGTGAGCATTTCACGCAGTCTCGTCGAACGGGCTTATTTCGCGTTATGCGCAGTCAGCGCAACCTCTGGACTGCTGCGCACAATCTTCGGAGATCATGTGGTTCCCCCGGCCCAATATCTCCGGGTCCTAATGCTCAGTGCAGCCGTCGTCCTCGGCATCTGGATCGTCCGTTCTCATTCACGACCTGCCAATGTGACGGTGGCGCTTCCTTCCGAAGTTTCCCCGGAATGACTAAAAAGCCGCCCGGAATCGTACCCGGGCGGCAATTCACAGGAGGTTGGGCGAGGCCTATCCTCGTCCTGGGTCTATGAAAGGAAGAACTCTTTGGTCAGCGCGGCCCAGTCTTCATTGGGCAGGTGCGCGGTGATGTCGTCCACTGCGACTCCACCATCTTGCGCGAGGGCGGCAGCCATGGCGACGGGCATTCTCTTGCGCAGACGCAGTGCGGAATCTTCCGTCCACATGCGCGCCAGCGCTCCGCCTAGGAGGTTGCGGAAGTTGACTTTCGAATCGGGAGCCTGGACCGTTACGATCCAGCCTTCGCCGTAAGGATCTTTCAACGCGAGATTCGGATTCTTCACTACGGCTTCATTGACATCGCTCACTGTGCCTTCGATCGGAGAAACCATGTCCACGGACTTGCCGTCGCGGAAGATCGTCCAAATCTTCTGACCTTGGCGGACCCAGCGTCCGCGCTGCGGCAGAGCAATGCTCTCGATCTTGCCGACAAGTTTGGATGCGAAATCGTCGATACCAACGCGCACCAGCTCGCGGCTCTCGCTCAGCGCCCAAGTGTGCCCGGAGTGGTAGCGAACATTTTCCGGTACCTGAAATCCAGAAACCATGGCCGGGACCACATGCGAAGGAACTTCACGAATGACCGGCTGCACTGCCGGCTGCTTTACCAGTTGTTTCTGACTACGCACATAATCGATCAGTAAAAAGATTGCGAACGTCGCCAATACCATGATGACTGTCATAACTCACCTCGCCTGGAGTGGCGCTTACATGTCGAACACTCACCATTTACTAAAGGCAATCGCCGTGCCAACGCGAATCGCAGTGCATCGATCGACATCGGGAGGGGTGCATCTCGTAGCTGGGTAAGGAGATGCGCAACATCTGAAAGCTACATGGTGCGAGTCGATAAACAATCGCAACGTTGTGGTCCCGTTAAAGATCGCAACAGTCGAAAATTGAATCGGTAGCGCCGGCCCGACTCGAAGTACGTGTTTCGCAGGTATTTCAACGAGTTAGGCCGATTGAGGGGAATGCTGAATTCCGCATCAGCACTTTGATGTGAAACGCATCTAGAGCGGAGCTTGGGCTGGAAAGGACCTATTGATCACCATCACCTCGAACCGTGACACCAGTCACGGCTGAGACTTTGTTAATCGTTGAGACTTTACCTGTCTGAAGCTGCTGAATTTCGCGACAGTCTCTGATCTGACGAGGTAAGCAGCTTGCGATTCTTGCTGCGTTACGCAGGTAATCGCCCCCTCTTTCCTCATTCAGCTCAGGCGTCGGTCGAAAGGATTCCGGGCGGGCTTGGCTTTTGTCTGTGCCGTCAATCCGTTCCGAAGAGACCATTCATGAGCAAAGCACTCCTATATGATTCGACTCTTTGTATAGGTTGTAAGCAGTGTGAACAGGCCTGCGCGACACAGAACAATCTCCCGTACAACGATTCGGTTGCGGCGGAGGAAATTCCGTCTGCCCACAAACTAACCGCGGTCCTCACTCATGGCGACAAATTCATGCGGCGTCTGTGCATGCACTGCGAGAAACCGGCATGCGCTTCCGTCTGCCCCGTCGGAGCCTTCCACAAAACCAAAGAAGGACCGGTGGTTTACGACGTGTGGAAGTGCATCGGGTGCCGCTACTGCATGGCGGCCTGCCCCTTCAGCACACCTAAGTACGAATGGGGGTCGCTGAATCCGCGGGTCCGTAAGTGCGTCATGTGCCCGGATCGAGTCGTAGCCGGTAAGCAGACGGCGTGTGCTGAGATTTGTCCCACAGGCGCGACGAAATTCGGCGAACGCGACGATCTGATTCGCGAGGCGCAGGACCGGCTCCGACTGAATCCCTCCGCCTACGTGCCCCGCATTTACGGATTACACGAAGTCGGCGGCACGAGCGTGTTCATTCTGGCGAGCGTCAAGGTCGAAGAGTTTGGCTATCCCACTTCGGAAAAGCTCGGTGACATTCCGCTGCCCGAGTACACGGGCAAGGTGATGGACAGGATTCCAGACTTCATTCCCATATGGTCGCTGGTGCTGGGGGGTATCTATTGGATTTCTCATCGCCGCGCCGAGGTGGCAGTCGCGGAAGCAGAAGAGAAAAAGAACGGGAGCGCGCGATGAAGACCAAGCTTACGTTTTGGAGAGTCGTCTTCCTGGTGATCATGGCCTTGGGGCTGTACTCCACCTATGTGCGCTACCTGCACGGCTTGGGTGCAGTTTCGAACATGACCGATCAATTCCCGTGGGGCTTCTGGATCGGATTCGACTGCCTGTGCGGCGTGATGCTGGCGGCGGGCGGGTTCTGCATCGTGGGGGCGGTCTACCTCTTCAACGTAGAGAGCCTGCACAGCGTGGTGCGGCCGGCAGTACTGACGGCATTCCTCGGCTACCTGCTTTTCATCGTTGGGCTGTTATTTGATCTCGGGCGGCCGTGGTTTATATGGCACCAACTGATCTACATGAATCCGCACTCGGTCATGTTCGAGGTTGGTTTTTGTGTCATGACCTATACGGCCGTGCTCTTCTTTGAATTCCTTCCCAACGTCCTCGAGAGACTCAATCTGAAAACGCCAATCAAGTGGATCCATAAAGTCTATCCAGTCTTGATTGTGCTCGGAATTTTGCTTTCCACGCTGCACCAGAGTTCGCTCGGATCGCTTTACCTGATCATGCCGAGCAAACTTCATCCCTTCTGGTATTCACCGGCGTTGCCCTTTTTCTTCTTTGGTTCGGCAGTGGCGGTAGGGCTGGCGATGACGATCTTCGAATCGACGCAGAGCGCGAAGGCTCTGGGGCGTCACCTCGAACTGTCGGTGCTGGTTCGGCTGGGCGGCGCCTTGCTGGTTGCCCTATGGGTCAATGCGTTGCTCCGGTTTGAGGATTACTTGCATCGCGGACTTCTGCGCCAGATCCTGCGGCCCAGCTATGAAGCCTACTTCCTGTGGCTGGAACTTGCGCTGTCGTTTGTGATCCCGATAACGCTACTCAGCTTCAAGAAAGTACGGCTTTCCCCGAACTGGCTCTATCTCGCGTCGGTGATTAGCCTTTTCGGTTTCATCACCAACCGATTAAATGTCAGCCTCATCGGGTTTGAAACATACGTCGGCCACCACTATCTGCCCAAGTGGACCGAGTTCTCTGTCACTCTGATGATTGTGGCGTTGGGCTTCGCCCTGTTCCGCGTGGCGGTGCAGTACTTGCCAATCTTCCCGAAAGACGACCTCGTCGTGCAAAGTGTGACGCCCGTGCGATCCAACATGCCGATAGCTGCGCCGGTGCTGGAGCATGTCGGAGACTGAACCAACCCGGGCTCGACTGTTGCGGGTAACGCAGACCCTGAGCGCCAAGCTCAACATACTCTTGCTCGGTGCGATGGTTCTGATCTTCGCCCTGCTGGGATACCTCAATGTTCGACTGCATCGCCAGCACCTTGAGCAGAACACGCTGCTCTCGGCCGAGCGTATCAGCGACGTCATCAAGCAGGGCACCACCGATTACATGCTGCGGAACGACCGCGAAGGCCTTTATCGGTCGATTCAGACGATGGCAGCCGAACCCGGCATTGAGAAGATCCGCATCTTCGATCAAGAAGGAAGGATCACGTACACGACGAACTCGTCGGAACAGAACCATGTTGTCGATAAAACGGCCGAGGCTTGTTATGCCTGTCACGCACAATCCCAGCCCTTAGCGCGCTTGAACCGGCCCGACCGCTTCCGTATTTACCGCAATGTGGCGGGGATTCGCGTTCTCGGGATCATCACTCCCATCGAAAATCAGGCATCGTGTTCAAACGCAAGCTGTCACGCGCATCCGGCAGGACAGCAGATTCTGGGCGTCCTCGACACCAATCTGTCACTCGCCAAGGCGGACGTACAACTCGCCGAAAGCAGCTGGCGCATGATCGCCTACACCGGCTGCGCCCTTCTGCTGATTGCGCTACTGAGCTGGTTCTTCGTGTGGGAAGTGGTAGGACGACCGGTGAAAGCTCTGGAACGGGGCACCGAGCGTCTCGCGGCGGGAGATCTGGGATTCCAGATCGATGTCCGCTCCAACGACGAAATCGGAGAACTGGCACACTCCTTCAACGCCATGAGCAATCAGCTCAAGGCGGAGCACAACGAAAACGTCGCATGGACGCGAACGCTGGAACAGCGCGTGGAGCAAAAGACGCGTGAGCTGAAACGTGCGCACGAGCATGCGCTGCACACGGAGAAGATGGCGTCCATCGGGAAGATGGCGGCGGTGTTGGCGCACGAAATCAACAATCCACTGTCCGGCATTCTCACCTACGCCAAGCTGCTGCACAAATGGATTGACAGCGAGGATGGCGGGAAGAATCACCACCGCGACATTTGTGACTCGCTCGACTTGATTGCCAGCGAGAGCCGCCGCTGCGGTGATCTAGTCAAGAACCTGCTGACGTTTTCCCGCACTACGCCGATCAACCTTCAGCCGACCAACCTGAACCAGGTAATCGACCGGGCGCTGCGATTGATTCAACACCAACTCGATCTGGGGGCCATCCAAGTTCAGCCGGATCTCGATCCCGATCTTCCACTGATTACTTGCGACGGCGCGCAAATCGAACAAGTGATGCTGGCATTAATGATGAACGCCCTGGATGCCATGCCTCAAGGCGGCAATTTGTGGGTCACAACAAAACTGATCCAGCAAGATAACGCAGTCCGGATCGTGGTACGTGACGATGGCGGCGGCATTCCGCCCGAGATCCTTCCCCGGCTCTTTGAGCCGTTCCTCACGACGAAAGAGACTGGACGTGGTGTCGGACTGGGCCTCGCGATCAGCCGCAGCATTCTGGAGCGCCACAACGGGGACATCGAAGTGCAATCGGAAGTTGGCCGCGGAACAACATTCACAGTAACCCTGCCGTGGGATGGAGATGTCGAGCTTTCTCCGGCAAAAGAAGTTACCGCTGCACTCAGCGGGAGGTGAGATTCGTGGAATCACAAGGAAAACTGTTGATCGTCGACGATGAACTGAGCGTTCGCGATTCTCTTGGAAAGTGGTTTCGAGAAGAGGGCTATGAGATCGGGACTGCCGAAAGCGCCAGCGATGCGCTGACCCGCATGGCCGAGAACAAGTGGGACCTGGCCCTGCTCGATATCAAAATGCGGGGGACTGATGGCATCGAACTGCAACGGCGCCTGCACGAGATGGACCCCGACCTGATTGTGATCATGATGACCGGCTACGCGTCGGTGGAAACTGCGGTCACTGCGCTGAAGAATGGCGCTTACGATTACGTGAGCAAGCCGCTCGATCCCGATGAGATCGCACACCTGGTGAAGAAAGCGCTGGCGCACAAGCGCGCCGAAAAGGAAAACATACGTCTGCGTGAAACGGTCGTCGAAGCGACGCGTCCCGGCGATCTGGTAGGACAGAGCCCCTCGATTCGCAAAGTCTATGAGGCTATTGAGACCGTCGGTCCTACGGACGCGAATGTGTTGATTACGGGCGAGAGCGGCACGGGTAAAGAACTCGTGGTGCGCGCTATTCACGCCGCCAGCATGCGCCGCTTTCACCCGCTCGTGGCGATTCACTGCGGCGCCTTGACCGAGACGCTTCTCGAAAGCGAACTGTTCGGGCACGAAAAAGGGGCGTTTACTGGCGCACAGTACCGCAAGAAAGGTAAGTTCGAGATTGCCGAGGGCGGGACGGTTTTTCTCGACGAGATCGGGGACATCAGTTTGAAGACGCAAACGGATCTCTTGCGAGTCCTGCAAGAGCGCGAGATTACGCGGGTAGGCGGTAATCAGGTGATCAAGGTCGACTTCCGCTGTGTCGCCGCTACGAATAGGAATCTTGAGGCAATGATCGAAGAAGGCACGTTTCGGCCTGACCTGTATTACAGGTTGAACGTGTTCCACATTGAACTGCCGCCACTGCGCGAGCGCCGCGAAGACATTCCACTGCTGGTGGAACACTTCGTGCGCAAATTCGCTCTGGCGATGAATAAACACATTACGCGAGTTGCTCCGGCTGCGATGAATCAACTGCAGCAGCAGCCCTGGATGGGAAATGTGCGCGAGCTCGAAAACGCGGTAGAGCGCGCGATGGTGGTTGCCCAGGAACCGGAACTACGCGAGCCGGACTTCATCTTCAAGCAGCAAAGCGTTACCACACCAGGCACGATGGGCAAGAGCCTGGATGAAATCGAGCGCGTACACATTCTTCGCGTGCTGGAGGACTGTGGCTTTAACCAAAGCCGGGCCGCCGAGGTGCTTGATATTGACCGCGTCACGCTGCACCACAAGCTGAAACGCTACGGCTGGACGCGCGCTACGGCGGAGAGCCGGAACTAGGATCGACGCGGAGCTGGCCTCAATGAATCTCGTTCATCTGCTCCCGGTCGGCAAAATTGCCCCTGCTCTGCTCGACCACTTGCGCAACGCCATTCCGAAGAGACTGCTGGTTCGCTGCGAAATTTTCTCGCTCACGCTGGACCCAACTCCTTGCTATCATCCCGAGCGCCAGCAGTTTCACTCGTCTGAAATCCTGCAGCGCATGCAGAACCTGGTTCGGCCAGGAGACTGGCGCTTTCTCGCCGTGGCCGAGGTCGATCTTTATATCCCGATTCTTAAATATGTTTTCGGCGAGGCGCAGATGGGCGGGCCTTGCGCAGTCGTGTCGACATTCCGGCTGCGGCAGGAGTTTTACGGTTTGGATCAAGATGACTCCCTGCTGCGTGAGCGGCTGTTGAAAGAATCCATCCACGAACTCGGGCACACGCTTCAACTGCGTCATTGCCAGGATTATCAGTGCGCTATGGCATCGTCCCACTCGGTGGAGTGGATCGATCTGCGGGAGAACCGGATGTGCGACGCCTGCCGGTATGAACTCGACTCGAACGGCGCTCTGCGGTAGACGCGGCATGTGGGCGCACATCACAAAAGACCCCTCCCGTAGTACACTCTTCGCCATGATCCCAAGACGGCTGATCCTTGCATGCGCTCTTGTTTTCATCACCGCCATCGGCGGATTGCTCTTCGGACAAACTTCCTCGAAACAGAAATCCGGAGTCCAGCAGCAAGACTTGGGCACGCGGGACGGGAGGCCCATCATTTTGTACACGCTGACCAATGCTCACGGTGTTGAAGTCCGCGCCATGAATTACGGTGGCATCATCCTGTCGCTTCGTGTTCCCGACCGCAAGGGGCAACTTGCGGATATCGTTCTCGGCCACGACAAGGCCGAAGGTTATATGCCGAATCCGCCCTATCTTGGCGCCATTGTCGGACGTTATGCCAACCGCATCGCCAATGGAACGTTCACGCTCGACGGGAAGACATACACGTTGCCGAAGAATGACGGACCGAATACGCTGCATGGCGGTATTACGAGAACGTTCGATAAAGTTCTGTGGGATGGCGAACCTCTAAAGGGAAAGAACGGCGTCGCTTTCACGTACCTCAGTAAGGATGGAGAGGAAGGATTTCCCGGCAATCTTAAAGTCACCGTCACCTACGCTCTGACGGATTCGAACGAGCTCGTCATCGACTACCAGGCTACGACGGACAAGGCCACACCGATCAACGTGAGCCAGCACAGTTATTTCAATCTGAAGGGTGAAGGCAACGGCGACATTCTGGATCATGAAATCATGATCAACGCCGATAAATTCACTCCGGTAGATAAGAACCTCATTCCTACTGGCGAACTCCGTGCGGTCAAAGGCACCCCGTTCGACTTCACCACGTCGACCAAAATCGGCGCTCGCATCGAAGACCCGTATGAACAGATGGTCCTAGGGCACGGCTACGATCACAACTTCGTTCTGAACCGCAAGGGCGCTGGGCTCAGTTTGGCTGCGCGTGTCTATGAACCCACAACCGGGCGTGTGCTCGAGGTCTCAACCACTCAACCGGCGGTTCAGTTCTATACAGGTAACTTTCTCGACGGCTCGGTTACGGGCAAAGAAGGGCATGTCTACAAGCGGCGATACGGCCTCTGCCTGGAAACGCAGCACTATCCGGATTCGCCGAACCATCCTGATTTTCCGAGTACGATCCTGAAGCCTGGAGAGAAATTCCATCAGACGACGGTGTTTAAATTCTCGGCGAAATAGAACCGCCTCTGGTTGCCAAGAAAGGGGATGTGAGCGTAGAAGCATCCCCTTTTTGTTTATTCATCTCATTCGCTCTTCAACTCTCCTAGCAGCGCTTTTTCCACCTGTTTCTGGTGCTCTGGCTTGAGCTTCTTTGCGCCCGATGTGAGATAAAACGTGTCAATCGCCATCTGCCCCTCGGTATCGATCAGGGCGATTTCGATATTGCACTTCTGATCGGACAAGCAAGAGGCAATCCGATGCAACAGCCGCGGGCGATCCTGAGCGATCACCTGAACGAGTGTGGTAGTTGCTGAACTGGCATCGTCGAATTCAATCTTTGTCTCGACTTTCACTTTGGCGATCACGCCCTTCTCGGAGCGTTGCCGGTCCCGCAGCATCTTGTCGAGATCAGCCTCACCCAGCATGACGCTAACGACACTGTTCTTGAATCGCGCCCACTCGGACAGATTCAGTTCGAGCGTGCGGAAGCGATCGGTGAAGTGAAATGTATCGACCACCACGCCGGCTGCGTTCGAGAATGCATTGGCCTTAACAATGTTCATCCCCCAGGCGGCCAGAACGCCCGAGAGAGTCGCGAAGAGGAACGGGCGGTCTTTCGTGACGAGTGTCAGGTCGTACCAATGACGGCCGCGTTTCAGGTCCACGAGCACCGGATCATTTCCGAGTTCGTCCGCCATCTGCATGTGGCGCATCACTTCTTCCGCCGTATGCACGAGGAGATATCTTTGCGGAAATCCTTCCAGGAACGCCTTGAATTTGCTGCCGGTAACGGGCGCCAGCGAACGCAGTCGCGCCAGCTTTTCGTCGTTGACCTCGGTGTGCACCCGCTGATCGGCGCTGCGGTTCAGGTAATTGTCCGCAGCCATGTAAAGTTGCCAGACGTTTTCCGCCTTCCATGGAGTGAGCGCCTCGGGATTCACCGCCTTGATATCCGCATAGGTGAGCAGCGCGAGCATTTTCAGGCGCTCGGGCGTCCCCATCTTCTCTGCGAAGGCAGCAACCGTTCCAGGATCAAAAATGTCGCGCCGCAGCGTTGCCGACAACTCCAGATGATTCCCGATCAGAAACAACACCTCAGCGCGTTCTTTCGGATCAACATCGAGGCGATCCATGGCCTGATTGGCAATGTCCAAACTCGTCTGGACGTGATTCCCGTTCGGTACTCCTTTTCCCGTGTCGTGGAATAAAAGCGCAAGGTAGAGCAGTTCCGGATCCTCGAGTTCACCGAGCAATCCGCCGTAGCGCTTATCCCATTCCGATTGAGACGTCTTCAAACGATGCAGGGACTCGATCGCGAGGAAAGAGTGCTCATCCACGGTGAAGCGATGATAGAAATCCCGCACCACCAGCGAGTCGATCACCTTCAACTCGGGCAGCAGCAGGGTGAGCAGCCGCAACGAGTGCATGGCCCGCAGAGCATCGGCAGCATAGGGCTGCAACAGTGTCTCCTGCAGATACAGCCATAATTCCGCACCCCGCGGTGGAGTCGCAGCAAGCGCCGGAAGCGCTTGTTCGATGCGGTACTCCGTTGTAGCACTCAGCTTCAATCCATGGTGCGCCATGAAGTGAAATAGCCGGAGCAACACCTCGGGATCCTGCAGGGCAGATGGCTGTTGCAGGAAGATGAGGCCGTCGACGACGGAAAAGTCCGCCGTCGTGAGCCGCGATCTCCAGCTTTGCACCTGGCGATAGAGCGCCGACCAAGCTTCAGGAATCTCTTCCAACAATTGCGTGACCGTACGTTGGACAGAGCGGGCATGGCCAAAATAAATTCGCATCCAATCGGCCGCCGAAAGCTCTTCGGCACCCGGCGCTCCGATTTTGCGTGCGGCCGCTTCATCCTGCGCTTCCCAGCTCAGCGTGTTGTCATCGCGTCCGTGGCGGAAGTGAAGAAAACATCGGGCGGACATTAAAAAGTCAACGGCTGCCTCGAGTTGCTTGCGAACTGGCGGACGCAGCGAACTGGCTTCGGGCCAGTCCCGCAGCTTGTCCATGGCGGAAATCAGTGCGAGCCAGTTGGCAACATTGCAGTCGCGCAGCCCGCCCGGAGCCTCTTTCAGATTCGGCTCCAGGTGGTAAAGAGTCATCCCATGTTTCGAGTGACGCTCGCGCGTCACCTCGGCCAGGCCTTGAAGCAGAACCTTGGATTCCTTCATGACCAGCTTGGGAATCACTTTGTCGTGGAGTTTGCGGAACAGGTCGCGGTCTCCCGCTAAGTAGCGGCAATCGAGCAGGGATATGGTGAACTCAGTATTGTTGGGATCGTAGCGCTCGCACTCCGAGAGCATGCGCGAAGCGGGACTCAATTTCAGCCGAAGATCCCACAACTCCTGCGAGAAGCGCCGGACCGGATCTTTGAAAGCTTGCTCTGCATCTCGATCATTGAAAAGGAACAAGAGATCGATATCGGAAAAGGGAAACAGCCAGCCCCGGCCAAACCCTCCTGTGGCGACGAGAGTGAAATTCGCGGGGCGAGATTCGTCGGACGAAACGATGTCGCGCCACAGCCTGGCAAGAATCTCTTCCACCATGCGTGTACGCTGGGACACGCAGGCGCGCCCATCTCCGATGGCCTCAAACTCTCGTTGGATGCGTGCCGATTCGTCGCTGATAGAACCCCGGAGTTCGCCGATCAATGAGGACGCTGCCACCATGAAAGATTCACCCCGCAGCGCCTGCCGCCGGGTGGGTTGCCTTTGAGTCTGATCCCGGCAAGATTCGGTTCAAGCCGACGCGAAGTCTACAGCGCCCCTTCTCCGCGCTCGTCATTGCGGATGCGGATGGCCTCATCGACGCGCGACAGAAAGATCTTGCCATCTCCGATTTTGCCGGTGCGCGCGGCTCCCAGAATGGCCTGTACCGCTTTCTCGACCAGTGCGTCAGGCAGCACCATCTCCAGCTTGGTCTTGGGGATAAGATCGACGCTGTACTCGCGCCCTCGATAGACCTCGGTATGCCCCTTCTGGCGGCCGTGACCACGTACTTCGAGCACGGTCATACCTTCCACACCGATTTCCTGCAACGCAGTTTTTACTGCGTCCAGCTTGGAGTTTTGAATCACCGCTTCGACCTTTGTCATGATATTGGCAAGTCCTATCTTCGAATCTGCTCGCCGACTTCAGCTCCAGGTTGTCAGACTCTGACCAACCCTCAAGCGGGCGTTTCCCAATAGTAACCCTCTTCTCCGTGCTGAGAGAGATCCAGGCCCTGCAGTTCTTCCTCTTCAGAAACTCGTAAGCCAATGGTCAAATCCACCAATTTCAAAATCGCGAGCGTGCCCACGATGGCGATGCCCCAGGCGATCCCGACGCCGATCGCTTGATTCAACAACTGGGCCGGATTTCCTTCAAGCAACCGAAGGAAGAGTATGGGCCTGCGCGTCCTTAAAGATCGGATTGACCGCGCTGACAGCGAAAATCCCCGTCAAGAGCGCTCCAAGCGTGCCGCCTGCACCGTGAACGCCGAACGCATCGAGCGAATCGTCGTATCCGAATCTCGCCTTGACCTTGGCCACCATCCAATAACAGAACACGCCGGCGATGAGACCAATAAGCAATGCCGGCATAGGCTTCACGAATCCCGCCGCCGGGGTGATAGCCACGAGTCCTGCCACCGCGCCGGAAATTCCACCCAGCACACTCGGCTTACCGGTGCGGATCCATTCCGCACCGGCCCAACCCAGAGCGGCGGTGGCGGCGGCGAAATGTGTAGCAACGAATGCGCTCGTGGCGAGGCTCCCTGCCCCTAGAGCGCTACCGGCATTGAACCCGAACCATCCCACCCACAGCAGGCACGCGCCGATAAAGCTAAGCACCACGCTATGCGGCGGCATGGCTTGCTTGGGATACCCCAGCCGCTTTCCCAAATAGAGCGCGCAGACAAGCGCCGAGACTCCCGATGTGATGTGAACGACAGTGCCGCCCGCAAAATCCAGGGTCGGAAAACGCCCGCCCAGCGAGGCATTCAACAGGCCTGCCTTGCCCCAGACCATGTGCGCCATCGGGTCATACACGATGATGGACCACAAGATCATGAACACCAGCATCGCGCTGAACTTCATGCGCTCTGCAAACGCGCCTGCGATCAAGCCCGGCGTGATGATCGCGAACATAAGTTGATACACCATGAAGGTCTGCGCCGGGATTGTGGCCGCATAATCGGGGTCAGGTGCAGCTCCTACGCCCCTCAAAAACAGATTCTGCAATCCTCCGAAGAAGCTGTTGCCCGATCCAAAAGAGAGGCTATAGCTGAACAAACCCCACAAGACCGTAATGACGGCCATTAGAGCGAAACTCTGCATCATGGTGCCGAGCACGTTCTTTTTGCGCACGAGCCCGCTGTAAAACAGGGCCAAACCCGGGCCAGTCATCATAAGAACCAGAGCCGCGCTGGTCAGCATCCACGCATTGTCGGCGGAACTCTTGGCTTCGGCGGTCTGTTGCTCGAGTTTGGCTAGCCGGGCGGTGGTGTCGGTTGACGGGCTTGGATTTACTCCGCTGGTTTGTGCGCAGACCACATGCGCGAACGTCAGGATCAAGACAGCTGTCACCGCAGCGGAGATCAGCTTTTCTCGCATGGACACCGTAGGAATGTTCTCCCGTGGACCGGAGTCGCGTCGTTGCACACCCATTCGACGACGCCTCACTGTAACGTCCGCCATCCCTTCCCGGAAATCGAAACTATTTATCGTCCCTATCAGGTTTTGTTATTGAATTTTGCGTGCTAGCAGGAATTCAGACCTTAGAACTTGAATTGCACATCGAGTTGCATGCGGCGGGGAGGCTGGGCGGCAACCGGCTTCCCGAACAACGAAGAGGACATGGCCCCGATATAAGTCACATAATTCGGATGATTCAGGACATTAAAGGAGTTCAGCGACAGTGAGATCACTCTGGTTTCTTTCTTTGCCTTCGAAAGAGGAAAGTCATGCGACACGTTCAGATCGAGATCAATCAGTCCTGGGCCCGGCATCGTGTTTCGGGGGATTCCTGCGGGGCGATCGTTCAGAATGCCATCATGATTCTCATCGCCTCCCGTTGTGATGTTGACAGGCTTTCCCGAATAAACCGACAGCGCAACACCTAGAGTAAAGAAGTTAATCGCCTGCGTTGACGCGAGCAGGTCGAACTTGTGCAACCGGTCATTGTCTGATCGTCCCCAATCGGCGGCGGCGTTATAGCTGCTGGCGGGAAAGAAAGTGATACCGCTGGTGTTGTTGTCGGTGCGTCCGGTTGTGTATTGCACCTGCCCGGAGAAATATTTGTTGAGCTTGCCGCGAAAGGTGAGTTCCAAAGCATTCCCTTTCAGATAGCCCTCCGACTGCATCTCCCGCGCCTGTCCCACGGTTGGATTAGGACGGACCACACTACCGGGAAGCGGCGCATTGGCATCGATGGACCGAAAAACATCGATCCCCCGGTTGCCGATGTAGACAGCGCTAAACGTCGTTTTCGCGGTGATCTGCCGCTCTACGCCAATGCTGTATTGCAAGGTATATGGAATGCTCGTTCGCGGATCAAGCGTCACGACGCTCGTCGGGACGCCGGAAAGATCGCCCGGTTGTACGGGAAAGTGGGCGGGGGAGTCGAGAAGAAAGCGAAGCAGGTTGACGCCATTGAAGTGAAGCAGGTCACCGATTGGACTGGGACCAGTTCGGTCGTAAAAGATTCCGGCGCCACCGCGGATGACCGTCTTGCTTTTCGCACTAGGCGCATAGGCGAAGCTGATACGGGGCGCAAAATTGTCGGAATCGTCATGAAAATAATTCTGCCAGTAGTAGCGGACTCCCATGTACAGCGAAAAATTTGGTGTCAGGCGAATGTTATCTTCCACGAATCCACATAACACTCTCTCAAGAAAGGCAACGTGCCCTTGGCCGGTCTGCACGAGATAAGTGGCTGGCGCCGCTGAGGAGTAGTTGGCGGCGCTGGCGAAAGTGTAGGTGCCGCCGCGGTTGGTGAAATCATCCAAGCCGCGTCGGCTGATGTCCGGAATGTCAATGCCGAAACTTAGCTGGTGCTTGCCGTTAGCGTATGTGGCAAAATCGGTCCCGTCGAAGTGATACTCGGTACGCCGCGAATCCGATTGCGCCCCTCCCGCCGTAAATAATCCCGACACCGCAATCTGGGCGTCGGCATTGACGCTATGAACCGAATTGTCGAAATGCCCGACCAGGAATCTGGCCTGGTTCAGCCAGTGTGGCGAGAACTGGTGCAAGTGGCTGACGTTGATCTCATGCTCCAGAAAATGTGTGTTCGTTGCTGCGCTCGGGAGCGTATTGCCGCCGACGTTCTGATTCTCAGAGGATCGATGTTCGTAAGAGTAGCCGATCCAGAACTGGTCACCGTTAGCTAAATCATGAAAAATCCGTCCGGATCCGAAGAAATGATGGGTGGGGTTGGGAACAGTCTGCGCGATGGGTCCGAATCCCAAAGACTCCGCCTCTGCGATGGCGGTGGTGTCGACGATGGCTTGTTGATTATTCAGATCTTCATCGAGAGACAGCAGGAAGCTGGTGCGCTTGCCGTGCCCGATCGGGCCGGTCACGGAGCCTTCGTAGTACTGCCTCCGCTCCGGAGGTTTCACGACAGCAAACGCGTTGCTCGCATCGAAGACGGAGTCTCGGAACAGGAAGTTCAAGGAACCGTGATAAGTCGAGGATCCGCCCTTGGTGATGATTTCGAGCCGGGCGCGCCCCGGACGCGAAAAACGTGCCGAGTAAGGATTGTTGTTGATCCTGACTTCTTGCACCGCTGACGGCGTTACACCGGGTCCATTGGCTTCGATTCCGTTCACCACCAGGGTTACGCCGTTCGTCCCAGTGGCATTGTCGTCCAGAAACCGTGACATTGCGGTGATGTAGTCCTGGTCGAACACGGGGATGCGATCGAGAGCATCGCGGTCGATGGAATTCGTATTCTGATTGCCCTGCGTGTCTGTACTGACGAGCGGAACGTTTTCGCCAGTGGCAACTGTCACGTTTTCGGTCTGGACCAGGATCGGCAGAACGACTCGGAAAGCCGGTGTTCGCCGGGCTGAAATCGTCGCTTGAACCTGGGTAGTACGAAAACCGTCCGCTTGCACCTCGAGCTGGTACTTGCCGGTGCGAACATTTTCGAAGCGGAATGCACCGGTTGCGTCCGTTTGGGTCTCAAGGGCAGTATTGGGCTCAGTCGTTCGAAGTGCGACGCGTGCTTCTGCGATAGAAGCGCCGGAAGGGTCCAGGACGACACCAGATACAGAACGCGTGATGGCGGACTCGCCTCCGGACGCGGCCGGCAGCTGGTCCCCTTGAGCTCTGAGCATGCAAGGACGTACAAATCCCGCCAGCATCAGCATCGTTAGCAACAGATGGCGCAAGATGAAGTCCGATCAAGCTTTACGAATCGATGACAGCTCTCGAGAGCATACCCAATGAACATCAAAATCTCCTGAAAGCCAGTTTCGAAGGCAAGCTTCTACAGGGTTCTACTGATGGCACATACAGCCAAAATGGGGGATCCTTAGGGGTCCCACTCGTCTGAATGATCCCAGAATCCACGCCCGCTTTGCGGGTTCCCCAGCGGAGGGCCTCGTGTCAAAGAGTAAAGCGAAAGCGGCTACTACACTTCCCGGTCGGGTCGAAAAAGTTATTCATCCTCATCCACAAAGCGGGGAGCCTGAAAAGGCGCAGATTTCTGTTGAGGGTGCGGATCACTTGTACAAAGAGATTCGAGTTCCCAATCGATTGGTGGACGATAACGGACAGAAAGTAAAGCTAAAGCCAGGAGCCGAAGTCGACGTAACCATTGAGGCTGAGCCGGCCAAAAACACAGTTGCCGCAAAGGACGAGGGCAGCTAGCCAGATTCGGTGACTGGAGTCAGTTCTCTGCCGTGCTGCTTTTCCGCTATTTTGGTGCGCTTTAGACTGCTCTGGAGCAGCGAGCGGCTTGGCGAATTTGCCATCGTCCACCGGGACGTTCTGCTTTAATTCACTTACCTGAATCGTGAAACGTCCACTCGGTCGAGCCAACGTCCAGCGGAACGGGACCTTTACTCCATCGACGTCGCGATAATCCGCATAGTCGATTTGGGTCGGGAGCCAACCCAGCGCCGTTTCGCCGAATCGCACCAGCCGGACGAGCAGCCCTGATTCCTTATCGAAATACAGTCGAATCGGCGGCTTGCCCTCCCGTTGTCCTACTACGACATAAGCGTCATGATCGCCGATTTTCGCAGTCCCCTCGGTCCGTGATTCGCTGAACATCTGCTTCAAGTGTGTGGCAAGGTGCAGATCGGCATCGATCGCCGCGCCATCGAGATCGCTGCCGTGCATCTCCCGTAAAGGGTGCCCGGACATGCCCAGCCATCCATCCCGGCCGTCAAATGCAGTGATATTGTCGCCCTCGGCCATGTGAGTAAACGAGATGCGTTTGAGTGGATCTTTGGCATAGATGTCGATCGGCAGTGACATGCCGCTGAAGTCGATCGTACCCTTCATGACGCGGCTGTTGACGTTTTGGATCGCGGCCTCGCCGCCCGCGGCTTGCACATATTTGTCGAGCAACTGCGCAGCGGTTGGGCCCTCATTGCTTTTCGTCTCCGCCGGCTTCGCCACCGATTCCATCCCATGCGGCTCTCCCGGTTTGAGGGGAGTGTCGTCAGCCATTACGCCTGGAATGGCCGCCGGGTGGGCACTCCCGCGATGACAGGAGTAGCAGGTTACTTCGCGATGGCCGTCGAAATTATTCTTGTTGATGGCGAACATCATCTCCATCATCTTCCGCGCCGTCTGCTTTGGCTTCTTGTCGTCTTTGTCGAAAGCATTCTGAACGTGGCAGAACTCGCACTCAACCCCTAACGAAGCCGTGATGAACTGCATGGTCGGGAATACTTGTTCCGCGGGAATACCCTTCAAAACCTGGATATTCTTGAACTGCTCCTCGGCCTTCTTTGGAGCGACGGCGGCAGCCTGAGGCGTCGGAACTGCAGTAACGGTCCTCGATTTCCCCATACCAATAACCGGCGCGAACGAGGCGATCAGCAGTGTGGCCAGAGACAATTGGACTCCCTTGAGATTCATCTTCGTTGTGACTCCTCGACAGAACGATCAGATTTTACCCGAACGCTTCTTATGGCTTATTGCTGTACACGTACTTTCCGGACTCCTCTGCCACGATGACGCGATTGGGCAGGAGAGAATCGACGTTGGCTTTCAGATGCGCAGGCACAAAGAGAAATATCCGATCATTCCCGCTCCAATCCCGCTGCAGATCAGCGCTGCTCAGATAAATGTGAGGGGCATCCGGGAAGGTTGAGCCAAACCACATCGACGTAGTGCGGCCCTCGACCAGCTTTATTGGACGCTGCAAATAAAACAAGAGCGACGAGCCGAAGGCCTGATCACCATAGATCATCACGGAATCTCCCGGACGCTCTCGAGCAGCGATCTTCTGCGCGAGATCTCGGGACGAAAGATACGGTCCGAATCGCCCCAGAGCGATGTGCGCGGCTACAAGAAACAGCGTCATGCCCAGAGCCGTTGCCCACGTGGCGGCGTAGTGCCGACGACGAATTCTGAGCAGGAAGGAATAAACGGGCACGATCAGCAACGTCACAGCCGCGAGCGCGGCCGGCAGTCTCAGCGCTGCGAAGGACTCGTAGCTGAGATCGAGCATGTGGGAGGTAGAGAGCGTATCGGAACTCATATCGTGCTTCGCGAGCACATTACCGATATCCGGTTCAAAGGGAAGATGTCGCGACTGCCATAAAAGAGTAAACAGGACTACCGCGGCCGCGAGACCCACCACGGCCAGGACTCCCGAAGAGACTCGAAGCCACCCTTTTCGAACCCCGTTTTGACATTCAATCCATTCACTGCGCGCAACACCATCTGCAATCAACATCATCAAGGGAAGATAGGCAGGGAACGTGTAGTACTCCTGATTCGTGGAGATCGCGAAGAAAACGAGAACCAGGCCAGCCAATATCCAGCAAAGCAGTCGGGTACGCGCAGTGAAGTCGTCGCGGCGCTCCTTTCGGACGTCGATGATGGTTCGAATGGTCGCAGGCAGATAGAGACTCCAAGGGAACAACCAAACCAGGTGCAGAGACCAGTAGAGCGCCCAAGGAAGCTTGTTGTAGTCGCGCGGATAGCGCTTTCCGAGGAATCTGAGGAAATGCTCGTTCACAAAGTAGAACCAGAAAAAGCCGTGACCGTCCTGTCCGCCCGTATTGCGAATCCCGGCCACGATGTGCCACGGCGCCGCAACCAGGAAAAACAACGCAAGACCTGAGCCCAATCGAAACTCGCGCCAGCGGCGCCATTCTCCAGTGACTGCAAGATAGAGGAAGGCCGCACCACCGGGAAACGCTAGCGCGATTAAGCCTTTCGTTAAGACTCCAAGCGCGATACACGCGTATCCGGCGTACCAGCGCCATGGAGCAGCTTTAGATTCGAGAGCGGTCAAGAAGAAGTACAGCGGGGCCGCGATCAGCACACTGAGCAGCACGTCCGGAATCAGGATTCGCGTGAACAGAAAAACTCCCGCGGCCGTGTAGACGAAGAGAGCGCCATAAATTCCGGCGCGCTCGCCAAACGCCCGGTGGCCCCAAACCAGCGCCAGCACACCGAGGAGAAGCACGGAAATCGCCATCGGCAGGCGCGTAGAAAATTCGTTGATGCCCAACACGTGATAGCTGAGCACCACCAGCCAATATGGCAACGGCGCCTTCTCCAGATAGCGAACGCCGTTTATATGCAGCGTTACATAGTCGCCGCTGACGAACATCTCGCGGGCGGCCTCGGCGTGCGTGCTATCGGCATCGTCGAGCAAGGGCGGAGAAAACAGGGATCCCACAAACACGGTGGTGAAGACGACAGCTAGCATCCAATAGGACGCGGACCGCAAGCCTGTCGGCGCGCTTGGCTTTTTCTCGGTGACTGGAACTGTGGAGGTGGCGCTCAAATGGGGTAGACCCATTCAAGGGTACAGAGGATGGACAGCGCGCCGCAAGCGGGGATGCCTTAACGGCTCTTTGACTCTCCATTTCTTTCAAAGAACTTCCACTTGTCCATTCCCGCGGGCACCGCCACATCGAAGAAGCCGACCATCATCTCGTCGGAGGTCTGATCACCCCATGTCACGGTCTTCGTGGGATCAGGATTGTGCGCATTGTTCTTCGAATTGTCGTACCAGGCGATCGCGCGCAATTTCGTTCCTGCCTTCAGCAGGCGCGGCTCGGCCAGCCGGTAACTGAGCTGCCAATGGAAGTGATAGTTCACTCGCAGCAAAACTTCCACGCTGCGGTCGTCACGCACAATGTCGTACTCGAAGCGCTTGCCGCGCAGATGCATGTGAGGAAAAAAGCTGAGCAGCGTCGCATCGTTGGGAAGAGTGCCCTGAACTTCCACCCGGAAATCATCGGCGCCAGGAGGAATGATCAGAGCGTGATTGTTCAATTGCAGCGTGATGACTCGTTGCCTGGGCGGAGTTTTCGCAAAGACAATGCCGATACCGGTTTGATCCTCGGCTGCGGTGCCGTTGGTCGTGTAGTGCATTTGAAAAACCAGGTCAGAGCCTGCAGGTACGAATTTCGCCATTCCATCCGGCCATTGATCCGGCGAACTGCCGGGTGCGTACACCAGAAGCAGGTCGCTGGTCGTTTCATGCGCCTGACGCTGCTCTACGGGATCCTTGAGCATCGAAGCCGTAAACGGCTCGCCGATCGGCGCGTGACGGAGCCATCGCGAATCCGGCGGCCGGATATACACCACCGCGTGGTGCACGTGCGCCGGACTTCCCGGGCGAAACTCCGACATCTGGATCCAGCGGTCCTCGGCGAAATGCGTAGGCACAATCTCGTAGGTATACTCGACTTCACCTTGCGCGGGAATCTGAACCGATTTCGGCATCTTCACCACAAGATCCGGCTGAGCAATGTTCCATCCTTTGGCCCACTCTTTTGCCGGCGGGGCATCCAGCGAGTTCCCGGCAGGCGCACCGGCCGCAGTCCACGCAGAAATCATTTTGATCTGCTGCTCCGTCAACGATGGGTCGTTGGCAAAACGGCCGTACCGTGGATCGGCGAACCACGGCGGCATCATCTTCATTTGCACTTCATGCGCAATTGCATTTGCCCACGGTCGCGTCTGCTCGTAGGTGACCAGCGGTATGGGTGCGATTTCTCCTGGTCGATGGCAACTCTGGCAGTGATCCCGGAGAACAGGCAACACATCTTTGTAGAAAGTCGGCGCTGGTGCGGGCGTTAACGCTCGCTGGAACGCGAGGCTGGGGCATACGATCAGCGCGATGCTTCCCAGAATCCCCGCAAACTTCACCATAGGGCAATTCTAATGCGATCACTTGTCCTGCAACGTCCCGACGGGTTTCTCTTCCCTGCGCCAAAATGCTACATTCAAAGATTCATGTCTGCCCCAAATTCGATCTTTGTTCGCGCTTGTAAGTCGCAGCCAGTCGACCGTACGCCGGTGTGGTTCATGCGCCAGGCTGGACGCTACATGCCCGAGTACCGCGCTATTCGCAAGCAGCATTCATTGCTTGAGATATGCAAGAAGCCCGCATTGGCCGCGCAAGTCACGATCGAGGCAGCAGAGATTCTTGGAGTCGACGCAGCAATCATCTTTGCGGACCTGCTGCTGCCTCTCGAGGTGATGGGCCTACCCTTTCACTTTTCGGCGGGTGAAGGTCCAGTCATCGAAAGGCCTGTGCGCAGCAAGGAAGATATCGCGAACCTGCGCACCGATCGCGCGGCCGAACTCGGCTATGTTTCCGAGGCAGTGACATTAGTTGCGAAGCATTTCGCCGGCCGCGTGCCTGTCATCGGATTCTGTGGCGCTCCCTTCACGCTGGCCAGTTACATGATTGAAGGCGGAGGCTCCCGCAACTACGTCCACGCCAAAAAGATGATGTACAACCACGCCGGCGAGTGGGACGCGTTGATGACGAAGCTCGTGTCAGTAACGACCGAGTACTCAGCAGAGCAGGTGCGCGCTGGTGCCGACGCCATCCAGATTTTCGACAGTTGGGTGGGATGCCTGAGCGTCGAAGACTACCGGCGCTACGTCTTACCACATGTCAGCGGCATGGTGAAGAAGTTGAAAAAGACCGGAGTGCCCATCATCTACTTCGGCACCGACAGCGCTACACTCTTGCCCGCAATGAATGAGACAGGAGCGGACGTCATTGGCTTGGATTGGCGCATTCCTCTCGATGAAGGCTGGGAACGGCTCGACTATCACACAGCCGTGCAGGGAAACCTCGACCCGGTCCTGCTGTTCGCGGAGTGGAATGAATTGAAATCGCGCGCGGAAGGGATTCTGAAGCGCGCTGACGGACGCCCCGGCCACATTTTCAATCTCGGGCACGGCATCCTCCCGGAAACTCCGGTCGAGAACGTGAAGAACCTCGCTCGCTTTGTGCAGGAGTACTCGCCTTCGGGAAACAGTAAGCCGGAGGTCGGATCTCGCCGACGATGATTCGCATCGCCATCATTGGCGGAGGCATTTCCGGGCTGTCCGCCGCCTTCGACTTGGAGCAGCGCCGCCAAACGGCGCACGACGTTGAATACACTCTCTACGAATCCTCTTCACGGCTGGGCGGCGTACTACGCACGGAAAAAATCCACGGGTGCGTGGTCGAGGCTGGGCCAGACTCGTTCGTCACCGAAAAGCCATGGGCGGCCGATCTGTGTCGGTTAGTGGGGCTCGGCGAACAACTGATCGGCTCGAATGACGCTGACCGCAAGACCTACATCCTGACTCGCGGCCGCCTGGTTGAGATGCCCGATGGGCTGATGTTCATGGTCCCTACGAAGATCCTGCCGACGGGCCTCTCCCCCCTTTTCTCCTGGAAGACCAAGCTGCGAATGGCGCAGGAATTGTTTCATCCTCCTCGAGCGGTGAATCACGACGAGTCAGTGGCCGCCTTTGTGGAACGCCACTACGGTCACGAGATGGTGGACCGCCTCGCCGATCCCCTGCTGTCAGGCATTTACGGAGGAGAATCCTCGAGCTTGAGCGTCCGCGCCGTGCTTCAACGATTCGCTGAGATGGAGCGCACGCATGGCAGTCTCGGACGAGCGATGCTGGCGGCACGCAAGAAAATGTCGTCCGGGCCGCGAAAGCCTGCGCCTCCGCTATTCACCTCGCTCAAGAACGGGATGCAATCGCTGGCCGAGACAATCGTGTCGCGGCTCAACGCAGCGTTTCTCCGCACCGATGCGCCTGTCAAAGCGATTCAGCCGGAATCGGGAGGTTGGACGGTTTCCGTCGGCGCACAGTCCGAGCGCTTCGATGCTGTGATTGTTGCCCTGCCTGGCCCGGCTGCGAGCGCCGTCCTGCGCGATGTGAGCAGTGACCTCTCGTCCGAACTCGGCGCGATTCAATACACTTCCTCGATCACAGTGGGTCTCGAATACGATCGGGAGGTGCGGCAGGCGCTTCCTCCCGGATTCGGATTTCTGGTTCCACGCAGCGAAGGAAAACGTCTGCTCGCCGCGACCTTTGTACACAACAAGTTTCCCCATCGCGCGCCGGAGGATCGGGCACTGCTCCGGTGCAACTTCGGGGGGAACAATGCCGAGGGTGTCTGGGATTTGACCGACGAGCACATCATTGGCGTCGTCCGTGAAGACCTGCAGCAGATCCTTGGCCCGCAGATCCGTGGCCTGCGCGCTGAGCCTCTTTTTGCCCGTGTCTACAAGTGGAAGTCTGCCATGGCGCAGTATGGAGTGGGACATCTTGAGCGGCTTGAGAGAATTGAAACCCTGCGTAAGGCGATCCCGGGACTGGCCCTGGCAGGGAATGCATATCGCGGAATTGGCGTTCCCGACTGCGTGCGTTCAGGCCGCGAGGCCGTCAAGCAGTTGCTTGGCTAGGCAGGTACCGATTTCTTTTGCGCTTGACCGCGCTTCAAATGAGCCACCACTAGGCGGATTTCATCGTAGGTGATTTCAGGCGGCAACACGTCTTTCAGGGGTTTCAGTCTTTCAATATTCTCGAGTCCGGCACGAATGCAAGCTGCCTCGATTACCGAGTGCCGGGTGCGATCGATCCAGCCGGGTTGGTACTCCACCTCACCCGTTTCCACCAAGGTGGCCACCGCATTCACCACCGTTCTGAGTTGCCGTCCACGAGTCTGGGCAATTTCCTCTAGAGTCTTTCCTTCGGAAAGGAGTTGCAAAGTCTCCAATGCCGGAGCGGTTTTCTGCTGTGGCAGCGCCGACGCGCGGGCACCTTCGCTATAGCGTTGCAGCGCCGCGAGTATCTCCTGCCCGTAAGTGGCAGCTTTGCGCTCGCCGATACCGGTGATGGTCAGCAACTTGGCAATCGAGGAAGGCCGAATCGTGCAGATCTCTTCGAGAGTTGTGTCATGCAGCACAACATATGCGGGCATGCCCTGTTCTTTGGCGGTCTTCCGTCGCCATTCGCGCAAATAGTCTCGCAAATCGGAGTCTGGCTCCATCGCAGCCGGGGAGTACGAGGGAACCGCAACCGCCTTTCGCACCGCCGCTTTACTGGCCACAGTGGTCATCCACTCGGGAACACTGGCGCAGACGTCGCACGCTCCGCACGAGATCCATTTCGGAGTCTCGCCGAAATGGGTGCAGATCTGGCGATGGCGGCAGTGGTTCGATTCAGCGAAGTCCCGGATCCTGTGGTATCGCTGCCAGGCGCGGGCGCGCTCAGCCGCATCGACAATCTGATTCGCAAAGAAACCAAGCAGCCCGGCATCCTGCTTGCGCCACAGCAACACGCAATCGGCCGGATTCCCATCGCGCCCAGCACGCCCTGCCTCCTGATAAAACTGTTCGACCGACTTGGGCAGGGCCAGATGGATCACCGCCCGAACCGTAGCCTTGTTGATCCCGAGGCCGAACGCGATCGTACCGACCAGTACCTTCACCTCGTCCGACATCCAGCGTTCCTGATTTCGCCGGCGCTCGTGCGACTGCATTTTGGCGTGGTACGGAACCGCTTCAATGCCCTCGCCCGCAAGGAAATCGACTGTCTCCTCGACTCGACTGATAGTCGGAGAATAGACGATTACGTTTCCCTCCCGGTAGTGGCGTAGGGCTGTGACAAGGAGAGAAGTCTGGTTACCGTTGTCGCACTGTCGGACCAGATATCGCAGATTGGGCCTGTGAAAACTGGCGATGTATTTATCTGGACTCTTTAACGCCAGTTGCGCAAGGATGTCATGCCTCACCTGGCGGGTAGCGCTGGCTGTAAAGGCGGCAATCGGCCGGTCGGGGAACTTGTCGCGCAAGCGGTTCAGTTGCCGGTATTCGGGACGAAATTCATGGCCCCATTCCGAAATGCAGTGGGCTTCGTCGATTGCAAAGAATGAGACGGGGACGTGCTGTAACCACTCCAATGTGTCGCCGCGCTGCAGTCGCTCGGGAGAAAGATAGAGCAAACGAAATGCGCCACGACGAGCCTCACGCATGACGTGGCTTTGTTCCTCGCTGCTCAGAGTGCTATTGAGGACCGCCGCCGGAATCCCCATCTGAGCAAGTTGTGCCGCCTGATCCTGCATGAGGGCGATCAGCGGGGAGATCACCACAGCGGTTTTTTCCGTCATGACTGCCGGCAACTGATAACAGAGGGACTTCCCTCCGCCAGTGGGCATCACCACGCAAGCATCATGACCGGCCAGAAGGCTGCGCACGATACGCTCCTGCAAAGGCCGGAATGTACTGTAACCCCAGTAGCGGCGCAAAGGAGTGAGCAGATCTGCCTCTGGGGTCATGCGTTCAGTATAGGGTGTGCCGTTGAGATGGACAGCTGGCACTCCACCATTCTCACCGTTTGGCTCCCAAAACAGGAAGGGCGGAATTCTATTGACGCGGATTGGCGGATGGCATCAATCATTGCGATGATGAGGTCCGGGATGACCCGGGGTAAACTCGCTCAAAAGCAGCCCAAACCAGCGTGATTACCGCGAAGCATAATAGGCTGCCCTCAGGGCCCACGGAGCCTCCAGTCAGCCAGCCCGGACCGCGCATGGAAGAACTCAATAGATGTCCAGGCCAAACTGTCCCGCTGTCTGGAACCGAATAAAAGAAAGTTTCTCCCCAATCCCAGGCAGCATGAAATCCGATCGCGAACCAAAGACTTCCCGTGCGCCTCAGCGTTAAGCAGAAGAAGAGCCCGATGAGAATAGCAATCACAACTCCAGACCACCGCTCACCTTCGTTCCCGCGATGGATGAGTCCGAAGATGGATGAAAGCACGAATGCAGCGGGCCAGAATCCGATACCTCGCGCCAGGGTGAACTGGGAGTAGCCGCGAAAAAGGAAATCCTCAAACAGACCGACAAGCACGAAATACATCGTCCAAAAGGCAGCGAAGCGCAGCAGCCGTTTTCCATGCAAAACGATGTGACCGAAGGAGAACGCGTGCGCGCCGTACAACCCGACGATCACCACACTAATTGCGAAAAATCCCCACAAAGTGCCCATCCAGAACCGACGCCCGAAGGCTTGCCTTCCCGGCAAGCCGTAGGCACTCCATGGGCGGCGTTCGACTCGAATCAGCACTACGGCTGGGATGACTGCTGCCAGAAGATCGCCGATTTCCTCGAGCATCCTTGACCAAAGGTCACTGTCGCCGAAGTCGTGAACCCAGGCGAGTTGTACAGCAAATTTCTGGATCGTTAGGAAAGCTACAAGATAGAACACGAAACCCCAGCCCGGCCGAAGACCGTCTGGTCCAAAAAAGAGAGTCTGCGCATACGACGGTTCGGTTGCGGCGGCAAACTTCGGTTCTTGCGGTGATCCCGCGCCGGGATGGCCTTTCGCGTTGATTTCAAGATCGCTCATGCGTGAAACTTCGCTTTGCTAGCCTCCGACATGGTAAAACACTCGGCTTGACCTTATGGGCCCTTATTTCACACGCGAGCGTTTTGGACGCCCTCAATTTCTTGCCGCGCTGATCCTGCTGGCATTCCTGGCACAAGCGTTATGGCTGGTTCATGTTGAGTTGAGCAGTGCGCAAAGTATGGATGGGGAAGAAGCCCTTCGTATCGGGGAGGGATTGAAACAGTGGCACGGACGAGGCATCGCAAGCGCTCCACTGAGCGATCCAATCGACGATCCGTTCGTTCATCTATCCCAAAGCAGTGAAAATGGATTCGACACAGAGCACTCGCCTCTGCTTTCTCTTGTTTCTGCTGCTCCACTCCTGGTTTGGCCAAGCCATCTCAATGCTGAGTCGGCGACCTACTGGCGATGGCTTCCGAAGCTCCCGTTCCTGGCGTGCGGTTTGTTCCTGGGGGCGTCGCTTTGGTACGTTGCCCGCCGCCTCTGCGGAAATACCGGCGGATTCACCGCCCTCACGCTCTACGCCTTCTCTCCCTCGCTGATCCAGGCAGCCGCCGTTTGGCACACCGAGCCCCAGATCGTAGCCGCATGGGGAGCGTTCGGAACGATCTTCACCGCCATCGCTGTTGCTCACACGCTCTACGCCCCACGCGAAGTGGTGCTGTGGAATTGGCGGCGGATTGTGCTGCTCGGCGTTTCACTTGCGATTGCAATCGGCTCTCAATTTTCCATGCTGATCGTCGTGCCGATGGCGCTGATCTTCCTGCTCTATGTTGCACCGGTACGCAGGCGAGCGGGACTTATCATCTGGATCGCAGCGTGCGTCGTCGGACTGATCGTTCTCCTCGGAGTCTATTTCTTCCATCTGAGGACGTTTCTCGAAAGCATGCGGCATGCCGTTTTTCTAGGACTCACCTGGCGAGGATTCACCGTACTTCCCGTGTACAAGCAAGTGGCAATCCGGCTCATGGCGGCGTGCCCCGCCCTTGTGATAATCCTGCCGGTCGCTCTGACAACTTACTTCCTTTGGCCGCGGTCACGATACTTTGGCAATACAGCGCCGCTGCTTGTAGGTGTGCTCTTTGTGGTCCTGGCAATTGCTACTCCACATACCGGCGGAGCAGGGTTTCTGCTCGGCGCAAGTCCATTCTTGTTTATTTTTGTTTCCGGGGTGCTGGCTGACTTGTTGGAGACAAGCTATCGACCTGTGATTCTCGCCAGCATCGTGGCGCTGCTGATCACGTACATGGCGCGAACTCTGCTCGCGCTGTCACAAGTATCACAAGGCTGAAAACGAGGAATCAGCTATGCACAACCGCCCGCTGTTCGGCCAACTGGCGGGATAAAAAGTCCAGGTACTCGGTCATGCCCTCGCCGGTCTTGGCCGAGAGACGGAAGATCTGCATTCCCGGCCGCACCGATTCGATACTCTTCCGCGCCGCGTCCCAATCAAATTCCACAGCGCCGGAGAGTTCGTTCTTCGTGATCACTGCAACGTCTGCGCTGTTGAAGATTGTCGGATACTTCTGCGGCTTGTCCTCACCTTCGGTTACCGACATCAACACCAGCCGCAGATTTTCCCCCAGGTCATACGAGGATGGGCACACCAGATTGCCGACGTTCTCGATGAACAGAAAATCGAGTTGATGCAGATCCCAGTCCTGTAGCGCGTTTTGAACCATTGCCGCTTCCAGGTGGCACAGCGTTCCCGTTGTAATCTGCTTGACTGGAGCCTTGCTGCGAGCCAGACGCACAGCGTCGTTCTCGGTTGCCAGATCTCCGACTAGAGCGGCGACGCGATAGCGCGGTTGCAACTGGATCAGTGTCTTTTCGAGAAAAGTCGTCTTTCCCGAGCCCGGGCTTGAAACCAGGCTCACGACGAACACACCGGCTGCGTGGAACTGATCGCGCAGAGCGCGCGCAATCACATCATTCTGCTTCAAGACATTTCGGCGTACTTCAATCAGGCGCGGCTCGCTCATTCCTCTACCTCCAGCGCGTAGACCTCTAATTCTTTTCCCTGAAGCACTTCCCCTGCCGGCGATGCACACTCTGGACAACTGAACGACTGCACCGACTTCAGCACGCGCTTTTCTTTGCATTGCGGACAAAACACCATGACAGGAACTTCCTCAATCAGAAGTCGAGATCCTTCAAGAGGCGTGCCCTGGCACGCTACCTCATACGAGAACAGGAGTGCATCTTTCACGACCCCAGATAGGGCACCCAGCCTGAGATGCACGGCACTGACCTGCACGTTGCGCTGCCTGGCTTCGTCCATCGCAGCTTCCACGATGCCCATTGCAATCGAGAGTTCGTGCATTTGCGTCCCTGCCGCGAAACGGCCGTCATAGAGCAGTGTAGCGCTTCTGAGGAAAGGGCGGACATGGGCCACCGTCAGTAAGCGAAATGGATGATCACGGATTGCGAGGTATAGGATTCAGCCTCTCCCTGAGGCATTTGGATTTCCAGTTTCCCGCTCTTTGTGAGGGTCCCGCCATCAACGGATGATACCTGGCCGGCATTCCAAACCCCCAGTTCGTAGCGGCTTCCCGCCCGGCCTGAGACTTCCATAGTCAACTGGTTTCTGGCGCTATTCCATGTTTCCGAAATCAGACGCAAGCCTCGGCTCGCGCTGCCAAGCGGCGGCAATTCGTTCGTCACCGTCAAGCCAAAGTCATTCTTCACGCGAATTGTGAGCGCAGTCGAACTGCCAGAGACCGGGATACGAACGAGCAAGTGCTGATCATTCTGATTCGGCAGTACTTTGAACGCGAGGGGCCGCCCGTTCAGTTCCACGCTGACGATCTCGGCGCGCAAACTGAGCGCTGGCGAGAACTCAACCCAACATTCCCCCGAACCCCTTCGTTTGGTTTCAAGCGTCAAGGTGTCTACCGACTTCTTGTACTGAATATCCAGGCCCGCGTCCCCAATGCGGATGTTGCGCATCGCGAACGAGGTCCAATCCGCCGGAATGTGTGGCGCCAGCGTGACTTGATGCTTCTCGGCATCGACCTGCAGCCCGAACAGGCCGCGCAGAATTGGGCTGATCACCATCGCGGACGACCAGATCTGATGTGGAGAACCTGTCGCAAACGACTGGTAGTAATCTCCCGACAGCACTTCTGTAAAGTGTCCGAGCGCGCCATCAAAGCCAAGCAGGGCGTTCGCCCGCAAGTTCTCATAGGCTGGGAACGCGCGATGGTAGCGGTACTCGCCGACGGACGCCCAACCAGTAAACAAAGGCCATACCGCGCCGTAGTGATATCCCGAACCGTCGTAGACCTTCGAATGGTTGGAGATGATCCGCATGCCCCAGTCGGTCTGATGATCCTCTGCAGCGAGTTTCGAAATGGTGTCGTTTGCTTTATCGGCTTCCGCCAAACCAAACCACATCGGCACGGTCGTAAGCACACTCAACTCATCAACCCGCTGACCGTTCTGATTGAGCGCGAACGCGTAGTGCTTCGACTCTGGAGACCAAAAGGCACGATCGAGCACCGTGCGGCTCTTCTCGAATTCCGCAGCGAGTTGCTTGCTGACGTCATCCTTTCCCACCATTCGAGCCAGATTCGACAAAGCATGCAGCGCCTCAACTCCGAGGCCAGCCTGGTAGTACTCATTCTTGACCGGAAGCAGCGGGCCGCCTTCGACCCAGCCGTGGCCAATGCCCATGTTTTGCGCCAAGCCGCTCGAATCGTAGGTCGAGCGAAGGAACTGATAGGCGCGCCAGAGGTTGTCCCATTTCTCGCGTACGAAAGCGGCGTCCCCACTCTGGAGCGCATAATCATTGACTGCAATGATGAACAACGGTGTTGCATCGGCTGAGGCCCAGGGATAGGGGAAGTCCTTGAACCACGGAACCAGACTCGCGCTTTGCGAGATTTCGTGCGGAACCTTGCCGTCTTCGCGCTGAAACTTGCTGATGAAATCGAGCGCCGTGCGGCTGGTTGCGAAATCTCCTTCCGCGTTCAGGGCAAACGAAGTCCACTCCGAATCGCGTCCAAAAAACCACGCGAATCCCGGACGCTGGCTCACTCCCGAGGTTCTGTACCCGGCAACGAGTCCTGTGCCCAGGTAAGGATTGTTTACCACGCCCTGCACCGTACTGATGCGCGCCCAATCATAGGCTTGCTGCAAGGCTGCATCCGGCAACTCAAGACCTACAGTTTTTTCGAGATAAGTACGGTAGTAATCTGAGGACTCGCGCTCCAGATCCGAATACGAACTCAGCAGATGCTCATAGGTTTGGGTTGTATCGGCGGGCCCTGAGACGGACGCCGCGATCACCACAACCTTTGTCTCTTTCCCTTTTGGCGTAATTCCAAGCCGCATCCAGTCTTCGTCTGATGCAGAGTAGTTTGTCTGGTATGCCGCATGCGGTGCCTCCGCAGTTGGAGATCCCACGAGAGCAGCGTACTTGCGTGCTTCCTCACCCACGAAGAAAGCTCGCTCTTTCGCATCCCAGGTCGAGTAGGTTCCGCCGAGCCCTGCAGGCCATTCGAGTTGGAAGTCCGGGGTGAATGCCACCTCGATCTCAAGGGGTTGCTCGGTTTCGACCTCCAGCAAAATCACAGCTCCAGGTTCATTCACGGGCACGCACAGAGTCTCCCGCACCCTGAAGGAATCCCCAACATAAAGAATCGAGGCCGACTCCGGACGAACCGTCAGTGTCCGCGCCAAGCTCTCCGCCGGCAGGGCTCGATCTCCCACGTGAAACGTGAGGTGAAACTCACGGAAGATCTTCAGGGGGTAAACCCATGCCTCCAGGCGACCCGTCTCGTTCCCGAACAGTCCCGCGCGCGTTCCCACTACCGGCAGAAACTCCCATGTGCGTATTGTTCGCGTTAACTCCAGGCTGTGCTTTGTTTGCGCCTGGGACTGCAGACAGGGAAGGCATACCGCTGCCACGCAAGCGCACAAAATGAATAGCCTCATCACGGAGCGCCGAATAAGCCTGGAATTCATTGCCTTCGTCTTCTGCATGAGGGATTTGCTTCCGCTGACGCTTGCCAACTCGCGGTTCCCTTGCATATAAGAGGGAAGGGCGAATCTTAGCACGACCAAGCGAGCCAGGTAGCAACCTCTTGTCTTCTTCACGCCGCGCGTTTCTCAGGTCACTCAGCCGGTCCGCGCTGGTTCTTTCTTTGGAAAATGTACTCGCTCTGGCGCGACCGCGATGGTTGTGGGGGAGTCCGCGACAGAGTGCGAATCCTCCCAAAGAGCAGAGTACCGATCTCGGCATCAGCTTTCTCAACGTAGCTCGCGAGTCGGGCCTGAACGCGAAGACCATCTTTGGCGGAGAGCATAAGAACAAATATCTGCTCGAGACGACCGGGTGCGGAGTCGCTTTCTACGATTACGACAACGACGGCTGGCTCGACATATTCCTGGTGAATGGAACGCGCCTCGAGGGCTTTCCCGCCGGCAGTGAGCCCACGTCACACCTGTTTCGTAATAATCGTGACGGAACATTCACCGACGTAACCCTGAAAGCCGGGGTCGCTCATTCGGGTTGGGGTCAAGGCTGCTGCGTCGGCGACTATGACAACGATGGCTGGGATGACCTATTCGTCACCTACTTCGGCAAGAACGTCCTGTATCACAACAATGGCGATGGCACATTCACCGACGTAAGTCAGAAGGCAGGCGTGGCGGGCAATAGCAAACGTTGGAATACCGGTTGTGCCTTCGTCGACTACGATCGCGACGGCAAGCTCGACCTTTTCGTCGCCAATTACATCGACATGGATCTGGCGACGGCTCCAGTTCCGGAGTCGGGCCCGTGCCTCTACAAGAGCGTGATGGTTGCCTGCGGGCCTCCCGGACTGCAGGGAGGCAAGAACATCCTTTACCACAACAACGGTGACGCTACCTTCACCGACGTTTCCGAGGCGGCTGGAATTCTCGGCGCGAGCGGCACTTACGGCTTGGGCGTGCTTACAGCAGACTTCGACAATGACGGATGGCCCGACATCTACGTCGCCGATGACTCCACCGCCAGTGCGCTCTATCAAAATAAGAAAAACGGGAAATTCCAGGACATCGCCATCGAAGCCGGATGCGCGCTCAGTCCGGACGGCAAGCCGCAAGCCGGCATGGGCGTCTCCGCTGCCGACTACGACATGGATGGCAATCTCGACATCGTGAAGACAAATTTTGCGGGTGATACACCCTCGCTCTATCACAACCAGGGCGGCGCGAATTTTGAAGACACAACCTTCACCGCCGGACTGGGAGCACATACGCAGTTCCTGGGCTGGGGCTGCGGCTTCTTCGATATGGATAACGATGGCTGGCCCGACATCCTGATCTGCAACGGCCACGTCTATCCGGAGGTCGAACAACTGAAGACTGAGGCCGGCTATGCGCAGCGCAAACTGCTCTACCAGAATCTGCGAAACGGCCACTTTGCCGATGTATCGTTTCAGACCGGTCCTGGAATTTCCGAACCGAGCCCGTCTCGTGGCGCGGCCTTCGGAGACTTTGATAACGATGGCGACATCGACATCGTGGTCAACACGGTCAACGATTATCCTCAACTCCTGCGCTGCGATTCGAAACTTGCCCACAACTGGATCAAGGTTCGCACTGTCGGGACCAAGTCAAATCGCAGCGGCATTGGAGCGCGCCTCACTTGCATTTCGCAGGCTCCAGGAGAATCGAAACCTCACCGCCAGATCGATGAAGTGCGCAGCGGCGGAGGATATTTTTCCCAGAATGATCTGCGCGTTCACTTCGGCCTAGGCAAGGCCGAGAAGGTGGATTCGCTCGAGATCCGCTGGCCGAGCGGGCAGGTCGATACTCTCAAAGACGTGAAGACTAACCAAGTTATCTTTGTAAAAGAGGGCGCAGGCATCGAACGCACGATGCAATTTTCCAAGAACACTAAAGGCGGAAAATAGGGACTGCGCTATTTCTTGGGGTCCGGGACGACCGCGATCCCTTTACCCTCTTCAAGCGTGTGGACATGATCTACCGGCAAGTTTGGGAATCCTTCCGTTAGTCCACTAGGCCAGCGAATCTCCACCCACTCGATCTTGTCGGCTTTCCCCAGCCCGAAGTGCACGCGCATATCGCTGTTCGAGATGTAGCTGGAGCCGCTGCGCACTTCGTCGACAAGAATGCGTGAACCAGCCTTCACCCGAATTCGTGCCCCAATCCCGTCGCGGTTTGACTTTGTCCCGACCGTGTGGATGGCGATCCAATGATTTGCACTCTTGACTTGATTCACCAGCAGGCTCGGCGCCGCGTTCATGTTGTTGATCACCGCCGATATCGTGCCATCATTCCACAAGTCGCCAACGGCCATGCCACGCGAAGACGCCGCGGTAGTAATGCCAGAACCCGCCGATGCCGAGATGTCGCTGTACGTCCCGTCGCCGTTGTTATGAAACAGAATTCGCGGCTCTTTATAGCTGCTGCCCAGATGCTGGCTGTCGACCTCCGGGTAAACGTGGCCGTTCACCAGCAGCAAGTCGGGCCAGCCGTCGTTGTCGATGTCGAGGAACATCGTTCCCCATCCCAGGTATTGCGTGTAGAGGCCCAAGCCAGCGGCAGAGGTTGCGTCCGTGAAGGTTCCATCGCCATTGTTCTTGTAGAGCGTTGAAGTATCGTCGGAGAAATTCGTCTTGAAGATATCGAGATGACCATCGCCGTTGTAGTCGGCGATCGTCGATCCCATTCCAGCCTGCTCGCGTCCGTCTTCGTTAAACGCTGCGCCCGCGGTCACAGCAACATCCGTGAAAGTCCCATCGTGGTTGTTGTGGTAGAGAATCGCCGGTGTGCTGTCGCACGCGATGTATATGTCAGGCCAGCCATCCTCATCGAAATCAAAAGTTGAAACGCTGAACGCGTAATGACCGTCAGTGCGAAGGATGTGCGCTTTCGTCGAAACATCTTCGAAGGTTCCATCGCCCCGATTGTGGTAAAGAGTGTTTTTCGATCCCGCAAGCCCTCGAGGTCCGCACATCACAGGAACACCCTTCCAGAAGCACGTCGGCCGGTCTCCAGGAGCAGGCGCGGTGGCAAGATCGAAATCCACATAGTTGGCTACAATCAGGTCCAGCCGGCCGTCGCGGTCGTAGTCCACGAACGCGCAACCAGTTCCCCAATCCTTGCCCGATCCAGCAACTCCGCTCTTTTCGGCAACTTCCCTGAATACGCCGTGATCATTGTGGTACAGGCGATTCTTGCCGTAATACGTGACGTAGAGGTCTTCCCATCCGTCATTGTCGTAGTCGCCCACGCAGACACCCTGACCCCAGCCCGTTCCCGTCAGCCCGGATTTGTCGGTCACATCGGTGAATGTGCCGTCATGGTTATTGCGATAAAGACGGTTCGTGGGCGATTTCCCGGAGGGAAATCCGTCCAGCCTTGTGCCATTCACCAGAAAGATGTCGGGCCAGCCGTCGTTGTCGTAGTCGAAAATCGCGACGCCATTGCCCGTGGTCTCGATGATGTACTTCTTTGTATCAATGCCCCCGAAAATGTTCTGGGATGTAAGGCCTGCCTTCTCGGCGATGTCGGTGAAGTTGGCGATTGGAGACGGCGGAGCAGCAACACTCTTGGATTGTTGGGCGCAAACCATCAATCCCGAGTACAGGATGAATCCGAAGGCGAATGCGGACCGGATAGTCCGACGCGCCCAGACGCAAGGAATTTTGAATCGCATGGACCCCAATCGATGTTAGGGGTGGCTCTGCCCAGGGTCAAGCCTACAGCCTCACGCAAGAAGTGATGGGGCCTACGCCATGTCTACTTATTTCTCAGATGACGCACCATTGCGCTCACTGCGCGTCGCAGGCAGCAAAAAACGGCAGGGCCGACCCCCTGCCGTTTGCAAACCTGTCTTGCTTCAGTTATTTCTTGTTGACTGCTTTCTTGAGTTCAGCCCCAGGGGTGAACTTCGCGACTTTGCGGGCAGCAATCTTGATGGTCGCGCCAGTTTGTGGATTGCGCCCATTCCGGGCCTTTCTCTGCGACACGGAGAACGTGCCGAAGCCAATCAACGCCACGCGATCTCCTTTGCGGAGGGCAGATGTAACGCTCTCAACGGCGGTATCAATGGCGGTCGTAGCCTGCGCCTTGCTGATTTCACACGCGCCTGCGATCTTGTCAACCAGATCGGCTTTATTCATAGTTTCTCCTCGCAGGTCTCTTTCATGCCCAGCCCAGACCGGGAGGCAAACTTGGCGAGGGCTGAGTTGGGAAACCTGACCGCTAGGTATTGTCCTCCCTCTGCGGCGAATGTCAACTGTGAAAATCCGCGCCGGAAGCCTGTTTCGCACCCGCCGGGCCCGAATTGGGCCTAGAGGAGCGGCTTTTCGAACCTAGGGTTGGGATTTCCTCCGCCCTCCACAGGTGCTCGGCTTCGTTCACAGGATGTACACAGAAGATCCCGGATTCCGGCTTGCGTGAACTGTGTTCCCCGGTGCAAAGTCAAATCAGAGGATTGTGTAGGGGCGGACGCCTTCGTCCGCCCCGCGAGCGCAGCGAGCGTCCGGAGAAACTGCCAATTCTGAAGAATCTCAACCCCGGAGAGAGGATGCCACGTTGATCAAGGCCCCAGTTCAAGTTTGCCCATTATGTGAAGGCACCGGATGGAAGGCTGTTTCCGCAGGCAGCAGCCGCAGCATCAACGACCGCCGTGTCACCCGCTGCGACTGCCACTTACGCGCGCGAGCCGAGTCTTTACTGGCAGGAGCCCGAATTCCGCGTCGTTACGAGCACTGCGAGCTGACGAACTACGACACCGATTTTCCGGGAGCCCATCCGTCCCTCGCCGAGGCTCACTTCGTCGCGTCGAACTTCGCACAGAAATGCGACCCGCGCGGCGACAAAGGTTTGTTGATCATAGGAACGATTGGCACTGGCAAGACGCACTTGGCTGTGGGAATCCTCAAAGAACTGATCGTTACCCGAGGCATTCCGTGCCTGTTCTACGACTATCGCGAACTGCTGAAGGAAATTCAGAACTCCTATAACTCAACGGTTCAGACCACGGAGCTCGACGTGCTACGCCCGGTATTCGAAACCGACGTTCTGGTTCTGGACGAACTGGGCGCGGTGAAACCCACCGAGTGGGTGTGGGATACCGTCAGTCTGATCCTGAACACCCGCTATAACAACAATCGCACTACGATCATCACGACAAATTTCGAGGACCAGCCAGCAGCAGCGGTGGCTGTTTCGTTGTCCCCCGCGAGAGCCGCAAGCCGTAACGAAACGCTGGGGGACCGTATAGGCGAACGCATGCGCTCCCGATTGCACGAGATGTGCCGAGTTGTGACCTTAGACGGCACTGACTTCCGCCAGAAATTCCGCAGCGCCAATTTCCGATAAGGAAATAGAAATGGGTGCAATTCACTTAGGAACCCGCCGGTTCGTCTCCATTGGCTGCGTGCCTCCGCGGTGAAATCCCACTAGAATCGAACTAGTGCTAATGGACCGTATCGAATTCACCCCAGAGCGGGACGCCGACGTATTTTCGAGCGTTCCGGCGGGCCCAGCCGTCTTCCTCCTGCGCGGCGCGGATGCAGCCGCCGAACCTTACATCAGCAAGACTGCCAACCTGCGTCGTCGCCTCCAACGCCTGCTCGGTCCCGTCGAAGAACGCACGAAGAAGCTGAACCTGCGCGATCGCGTCCGCTCGATCGAATTCACGCCAACCGGCTCCGACTTCGAATCCGGATTCCTGCTCTACCGCATCCTGCGCGAAGCTTTTTCGAAAACCTACCAGCAGCGCCTGCGTTTCCGATTCGCACCGTTTGTGAAGCTTCATCTGGAGAACGAATACCCGCGCGCCTCCATCACCACGCGACTGGGAAGGCTCAACAGCCGTGGTATCTACTATGGACCATTCGTATCTCGCGTCGCTGCTGAAAAATTCATGAATGATTCCCTCGACTTCTTCAAAATGCGCCGCTGCGTCGAGGATCTGCATCCCGACCCCAAGTTCCCGGGTTGCATTTATTCCGAGATGAAGATGTGTCTGGCTCCCTGCTTCAAAGGCTGTACCGATAAGGAATATGACGCGGAGGTAGCGAGGGTGCAGACATATTTCGACTCTCGAGGCGACTCACTCCTGCGCCAGTTTTCGGATGAGCGCAACGTCGCCTCGGCTAATCTGGCCTTCGAAGATGCGGCCGCCATTCACGCGAAAGTAGAGAAACTCAAACCTGTTCTGAACCAACTCCCAGAAATCGTGCAGCGCCTCGATCAGCTGTCAGCGTTGATGATCCAGCCTAGTCACCTCGACGGATCGGTTGCGTTTTTCCGAATCACGTCCAGCCGCATCTCCGGCCCAATCCCATTCACCATCCAGCCTGTGGAACACGCAAAATCTCAATCGATGGAAGCGCGCGTCCAAGAAACGCTGCAAGCGTTTCCGGCCGACACCCAGAAGTCAGCACTGGAAACGATGGAACACCTGGCCCTGTTGAAGCGCTGGTTCTACCGTGGAACCCGCACAGGCGAAATCTTCTTTGCCGACGGCAAAGGAGAACTACCGATGCGCCGCATCGTGAGGGGAATCTCGCGGGTTTTTCGTGGCGAAAAGGCTGAGGCCGCGAGCCAGTTGCCGTCGGCCACTCAGGAAAGCCAAATTAACCTTGCGCCGAAACCGTAGTGGCTTTCGATCCAAACCACCGCGCCCCGATCCATCGCGTGAGTCGCGAGGCTACGAGGATTCCAACCAGGATCGTCCCCGCCCACAGAAGCACGGCTGGCAGAAAGAACAGAATCGTCGTCATCGCCGTCGCATAGGTCGCAATACTCTCCAACCCGTCATGCAACGCGAGTTTCAACTGGTATCCGGGACGCCAGTTCAAGCCGAACACTTGCGCCTCCGACTCCGTTCGAAGCGAAATGGCAATCGCAACCGTTTCGATCTGCCGCGACAACGCATTGAACTCCGCCTGCTGTTGTTCAATCTGTCCTCGGATTTCGCTTAGCCGCTCGCTGACCGCCATCATGTCTTTCACTGTCGCGGCCTGCTTCAGGATCGCCAAGAGCTGCGTCTCTTCAGCCCGGAGATTGCGGATCCGGGCGTCCTGATCCACGTACTGCCGGGTCACGTCCTGCGCATCGACTTTCTCGCTTTCCACTCGCAGGCCCAGCTTTCGGATCTCAGCCCGTGCCTCTTGCAGTCGCGCCGCCGGCACACGAATCGTGAGAGTCGACGAGGTTGCATTCTGACCGCCAGCACTGGCCGTTTCGAGATATCCGCCCATTCTCTCCGCCATCGCGGTGATCTTCTCCGCAGCATCCGCTGGGTGCTGTACAACCATTTCCAGCGAGCTTGTGCGGATGATCTTTCTCTCCACAACAGCAGCGGTAGCGCCGGCCGCAAAATCTTTTGCGATCTCAGATCTCACGGCGTCCGCTTGCGCCGCTGGGCCCGCCTGCCAAGTTGTCGCCGGCGCCGGCGCATACGATTCTGTCGTTGGGAGCGAGTGCATGACCTGCAAATCTGGCTCTCTCCGGTTGAACGCCGTCGAGGCTACGAAGATCCAAATCAACAGGATCCCTCCTCCAATAGCAATCCATTGCCAAGGCTTCCTGATCTCTCCGAGTGACTGCGCCAAAGTCGTCATAGTTGACCCTCTGGCAAAAGAACGATGAGCACAACGCGCCTTGCGGATGATTTCTTCACCCCGGGGGACGTCGATAACGCAGTCAGCCCTGTTAGCAGTTTGCTGAAGACTCAATTCATAGGTGGCACAACGCTTTAGCGCCTGAGGTTTGCTTATTGGACGGGCAACTCTTACCGATTCTGTATCGTAGTGACTCGATACAGCGCACTCACATGCGGTCGTAAACTCACGTGAAGCGCGCCAACTGCTTCGATGGACCTACGGCCCCATAGGTCGTGCACTGCGGTCACCGTGCCCGAAACCTTCAGATCGGCCCAGGAAATACTCGCCTGCTCCGTAGCTTCTCCCAGATTAAACACAGCGACGTAACGTTCTCCGGCCTGCTTACCATCGGCGACCCACGCACGAATATTTCCTCGCTCCAGCACCTGATGTCCGCCGTGGCTGTTCTGATCCACTTCCAGGACCTCTTGATTCGTAATCAGCGCTTCGGTGGCGCTGTCGGTGCTCGGCAAGTCGCCGCCAAAGATCAATGGCGAACGAAAGATGCTCCACAAAGTCATCACGGTCTGCTGCTCATCCGCAGTGAATTTCGTCGGTGAGCCCCCACCTTCCTTGCTAGTAACCCGCAGTTTGCCCAGAGGAAGCATGTCCGCATCGGGCCAGGTATCATTCTTCCCGACGAACTGTGCCCAGTCGCGAGTGAAATCAAACTGCTGCCGCAGCAGTTTCCAGTCATCCCAGAAGTCATCGGAGATGCGCCACATCTGCGCATATTTTTCAAAGAACTCCGCCTCCGAGATCGGCGCCGGACCAGGCGAAATGCTCAACACCATCGGACGGCCAGTCTTTCGAATTGCCATGCTCAACGCCTTCATCTCTGCCGGCTGATAGAGATGGCTGCCCATATCATCGGCCTTGATGAAGTCGACTCCCCACGACGCATACAGGTCTGCAATCGAATCGTAGTAGGCCTGCGACCCAGGTTTCGTTGTGTCCACGCCCCACATATCCGGATTCCAGCGGCAGGCGTTGTCTTTGTCTGCGATGTCGGCTGCGTGATAAGGCGTTCCTCCGATCGGAAGGTTCTTCTCGACCGCCTGCCGGGGAATGCCGCGCATGATGTGAATACCGAACTTCAGCCCTTTGCTATGAACGTAATCAGCCAGCGGTTTAAATCCGGCCCCGTTGCCAGACGAAGGAAAGCGATTGACCGCCGGAAGCAGCCGTCCGTATTCATCCATCGTGAGGGGCGCGCCGGGCTGGTAGTCATGCCCCTGCGCATTGGGCTCGTACCACTGAATATCGACGACGATGTATTTCCACCCATATTTCGCGAGATGCTCAGCCATCCAGTCAGCGTTGGCCTTTACCTGCTCCTCTCGCACTGTGGTGCCGTAGGAATCCCAACTGTTCCAGCCCATCGGAGGAGTCGGCGCAGGAGTCGGCGCAGGAGACGACTGTCCGAGAAGCGAACTGCTTAGGCAAATGATGATCAATAGAAAAGACGGCCGCATCGATTTCATGGTCGGAATTGTAAGCTGCCGAATGAGGTGCAGGGCGAAAAGAAAATGGCGGCCGCTAAGGCCGCCAGTAAAGTTTGCATCCGTGTGAATCCGCGTCAATCCGCGGAGAAGAAGTTAAATGTCCAGGTTTTTCACATCCAGCGCGTTCTCTTCGATGAACTTGCGTCGTGCTTCGACGTCTTCCCCCATCAGCGTGGTAAAGATCGTCTCGCACTCGGCAATATCTTCCAGCCTTACCGACAGGAGAGTACGCCGCTCGGGATCCATCGTCGTTTCCCAAAGCTGCGGAGCGGTCATTTCGCCTAATCCTTTGTAGCGTTGGATCGAGAAATCCTTGCGCCCCTCGTTGATCACATAGTCACGAAGCTCGCGGACATTCGTCTTCTCGACAACTTCGACTTCCTTGCGCTTCGGAGTCTTGGCTGCTGCCTTCTTCTCGGCCTTGTCCTCCACAGTCCCCAATGTCTCGTCCTCGAGAGCATCTCCATTGGTCGCTGCCGGAGCCGTCTTAGCCAGCGTCTCGACGACAAACGGCGGCTCCATGTAAGGCTGGATCTGCTTGAACTTGGCAATCAACTGCCGGCATTCCGCGCTGGACGACAGTTGCCAGCTAATGACGTGCTCGGCGCCATGCTTGTTCACGAAGTGCACTTCCCAGAGATTGTGCTCTTCGTCGAAGCGCGCCTCCACACTCTTGAAGCCTTCGTCCTTCTGCATCTTGGTAAGTTCTTTTTCCAGACGTTCGATCTTCTTCGGCGGAGCCTTTTTGTCGCCTTCGAAATCTGCCCGCTTCGCAAGATCAAACTTGGGAATCAACTCTGTGACGCGTTCATTGCGCACGCGTTTGTCGAGCTTGTCGAAGAATCCGAGATACTCATCGAGCACTGTCATGAATTTCGCCAGCTCTTTGCCTTCCAGCTTGGCCGCGCCTTCTCCGTAACGGATGATGAGTCCGTCAGCCGCTCGCTTCACCATGACTTTCACGAATTCGCGCTCGTCCTTGATGTATTGCTGCGACTTGCCTTTCTTCAGCGAAAACAACGGCGGCTGAGCAATATAGATGTTGCCGCGCTCGATCAACGGCTTCATCTGCCGGAAGAAAAACGTCAGCAAGAGCGTTCGAATGTGAGATCCGTCCACGTCGGCGTCGGTCATCAAAATGACTTTGCCGTAACGAAGCTTTTCGATCTCTACATCGTTGTTCCCCACTCCCATTCCCAAGGCCGTAATCATGGCGCGGATCTCTTCATGGGCCAGAGCTTTGTCGATGCGAGCTTTCTCGACGTTGAGAATTTTTCCTTTGAGCGGCAGAATCGCCTGGAAACGCCGGTCGCGCCCCTGTTTCGCGGTCCCGCCTGCGGACTCGCCCTCGACCAGGAACAACTCGCAGCGGTTCGGATCGCGCTCGGAGCAGTCCGCCAGTTTGCCAGGCAATCCTCCGGAATCAAGCGCTCCCTTGCGGCGCGTCAGGTCGCGGGCCTTGCGGGCGGCTTCGCGAGCCCGTGCGGCATCGATCGCCTTGTTGATGATCTTCTTCGCGACCGTGGAATTTTGCTCGAAGAATGCTCCCAACCGCTCGTTCACAAACTGCGTGACCGTACCCGCAATATCGGAATTCAGCTTGCCCTTGGTCTGCCCTTCAAACTGCGGCTGCGACAGCTTTACGCTGATGACCGCCACCAGGCCTTCACGAACGTCATCGCCGGTCAGGTTTTCTTTCACGTCGCGGAACAAGCCCATCTGCTGGCCTGCATAGTTAATCGTGCGGGTTAGGGCCGTGCGGAAGCCGGAAAGATGTGTGCCGCCATCAACCGTGTTGATGTTGTTCGCGAAACTGAAAATCGTCTCCGAGTACGCATCGTTGTACTGCAGACCGATCTCCATGTGGACGCCGTTCCGGTCGTCCTCCATGTAGATGGGCTTGTCGTGCAGTATCTGCTTGCCCCGGTTGAGATGCTTGATAAACTCGGCGATGCCGCCGTTGTACTTGAAGTCGGTGTGTTTTGCTTCGCCGCTTTTCGCGTCCGTCGTCCGCTCGTCGGTGAGCGTGATCAGCAATCCCTTGTTCAGGAACGCCAACTCGCGCAGTCGCTGTGCCAGCGTGTCGTAGTTGTACTCCGTGACGGTGAAGATGGTTTTATCCGGCACGAAGTGGACTTTCGTACCCGTCTTCACCTTGGCCACGCCAGTCTTCTTCAGCTTGCTGGTGGGATCGCCTTTGGAGTAGGTCTGCTGCCAGGTGGCTCCGTCGCGCCAGATTTCGAGTTCCAGATCCTCACTTAGCGCATTGACGCAAGATACGCCGACACCGTGCAGCCCGCCCGACACTTTGTACGTCGAGGAATCGAACTTTCCACCGGCGTGCAACGTCGTCATGACGACCTGCGCCGCGGAAACTTTCTCGCCATCAATTTCCATGTCATCGACGGGAATCCCGCGGCCGTCGTCCGTCACCGTGATGGAATTGTCGATGTGAATTGTGACTTCAATCTTCGTGGCAAAACCAGCCAGCGCCTCGTCGACAGAATTGTCGACGACTTCATACACGAGGTGGTGCAGGCCCAATTCGCCCGTCGATCCGATGTACATCGCCGGACGCTTGCGCACAGCTTCCATGCCGCCGAGAACCTTGATCGAATCGGCGTTATAGTCGCTGTTGCTGTTAGCGTGGGCCCCGTTAATCGGAGTCACTGTCCCGTTTTTTGTCTTGGTTTCTGCGATGGGAGTATTAATCTCTTTGGTGGCCATTCCGCTCCGCGAAAATGTCCCGAATTTTTGGTTACAGTGCCCTGGAAATTCGCCTGGAAAATTCGTCCCGATCCAACCGCTTTGAAGCCTCGAGAACCGACTTCAAGTTATTGAAATCTAAAACACTTAGGGTCGGTTACGAATAGCACAATTATACCACAATTCGGTTCCCGAAATTACTCCGGAAACCTGCCGAATCGACTCAGTAACAGCCCGAATTTCTGAGGCTTACAGCCGTCGCTTCTTCGCCCGCGTGACGCAATAAAATGGGCGGCCATCAGGCCGCCCATGAAGTTCAAAACCAACGATTCTTATGCTGTCGCAGGTCGCTCGCCACCCTTAGCGCGTCCGGGTTGTAGGTCAGGTTTAATGACATGCTGCACACCGTCATCAGGCTTCGATGCGGGAGGCGGCATCGGTGGCAATTGCTTGCCTTCAACCAGCAGCTTGATCTCGTTCGCATCGAGAACTTCCCGCTCGATCAGCGCCCGCGCGATGCCCTCCAGGGTGTCGCGATTGTCCGACAGGATCTGCTTGGCCGTGGTATAGCCATTGTTGACCAGCTTGCGCACTTCCTGATCGATCTTGATGGCCGTATCTTCGCTGTAATCGCGATGCTGTGCGATTTCGCGGCCCAGGAAGATCTGCTCTTCCTTCTTGCCGAAGGTCAGCGGACCAAGCTCGCTCATACCCCATTCGCAAACCATCTTGCGAGCCATGTCCGTGGCACGCTCAATGTCGTTGCCCGCGCCGGTGCTCATCACGTTCAGGAACATCTCTTCCGCGATGCGCCCGCCCATCAGGATGGCGATCTGCGTCTCGAGATAGTTCTTGTAGTAATTGTGACGGTCGTCTGTAGGCAGCTGCATCGTCACGCCCAAAGCCATGCCGCGTGGAATGATCGTTACTTTGTGAAGAGGATCCGAGTGCGGCATCTTCGCCGCTACCAGAGCATGCCCAGCCTCGTGGTAAGCGGTATTCTTCTTCTCTTCGTCGGTCAGGAGCAGCGACTTGCGCTCCACGCCCATCAGGACCTTGTCTTTGGCAAGTTCGAAGTCGTACTGAAGAACGGCCTTGCGATTCTGACGCGCCGCTGCCAGCGCGGCTTCATTCACCATATTGGCAAGATCAGCGCCGGAGAATCCCGGAGTGCCCCGAGCCAGCACGGACAGATCGACATCCTCGGCAAGAGGAATCTTGCGGGTGTGCACTCGCAGAATCTCTTCGCGCCCGCGCACATCAGGCCGGCTCACTACAACGCGCCGGTCAAACCGACCCGGCCGCAGCAGCGCCGGATCGAGCACATCAGGCCGGTTCGTCGCCGCCATCAGGATGACGCCTTCGTTCGACTCGAAACCGTCCATTTCGACCAGCAACTGGTTCAGAGTCTGCTCGCGCTCGTCGTGCCCGCCACCCAGGCCCGCGCCACGATGACGTCCTACTGCGTCGATTTCGTCGATGAAGATGATGCAGGGCGCATTCTTCTTTCCCTGCTCAAACAAATCGCGGACGCGACTGGCGCCCACCCCGACGAACATCTCTACGAAATCAGAGCCAGAGATTGAGAAGAACGGAACGTTCGCCTCGCCCGCTACGGCCCGGGCCAACAGCGTCTTGCCGGTTCCGGGAGGCCCTACCAGCAGGACTCCTTTCGGGATGCGTCCGCCAAGCTTCTGGAACTTCTGTGCCTCGCGCAGGAACTCGATGATCTCCCGCAGTTCTTCCTTGGCTTCTTCTACACCGGCCACGTCTTTGAACGTGACCTTCTTCTGCTGCATCGAGAGCAGCCGCGCGCGGCTCTTGCCAAACGACAACGCTTTATTCCCGCCGGTCTGCATCTGGCGGATCATGAAAAACCATAGCGCACCCAGCAAGATCAGCGGCGCCCACGTCCCCAGCAGGGTCAGCGGAATGCTTCCGCTGTTGATATCGCGGAATTTGATTCCCACGCCCTTGCCTTGCAGGCCCTTCAGCATCTCGGGAGTGAAGTAGTTCGACGGGGCCGTAGTGTGGAACTGCTGACCATCACGGTGGTGGCCGTGGACTTCCATCCCGTTGACTTCGATGTCGCGAATATTGTTTTGATCGACATCACCCATGAACTGGGTGACGGATAACTCTTGATCCTTCTGGCCGTCCCGGGCACTCTTGACTACTTCCCAAAGCAGCAGGGCAGACACCCCAATGAGCAGCCAGAACAGCACAGTTTTTACCGTTGAATTCACCTAGAAGACTCCTAATGTCGACCGCTGTCCGCACCGCGGGGGTCGCCTAATGCTATTAGATGCCCGAGGGTACACTTCGGATCGGCTAATTTCCCAGTCTTACCTCATTCTACATATTCCAGCGTAAAAACATAGGTCCGAACGAATGTAACTTAAGTCACTGGTTCAGTTGGATTTAACACCGCCTCACGACCACATCAACTCGGCACGGGCGGCGAAGCTCCGGGGATTGCGACAAATTCCCAAAGCACAACTGTTCTGATCGTGATCCTCAACCCTTCGCGGCGCCAAGATAAGGCAGGTTGCGATTCGTCTGCTCCACCGCGCCCAAGCCGTATCCCACCAGGAACGTCTCGTCGACCAAGAACCCGAAATAGTCCGGCTGCAGCGGTACCCGCCGCGCTGCTTGCCGATCGAGCAGCGTTACCAGCTTCACCGATGCCGCTCCTCTGGCGCGCAAATCATTCATCAGGAATTCGCTGGTCACTCCAGAATGCACAAGCCCCTCCACCAGCAGAATGTGCTTTCCCGGGATATCCGGCTCATGGCTGAAGAAGATCTCCATCACGTCGCTCCCCGAACCTGCTTCCGGTCGCGTGTACTTTGGCTTGATGAACTGGCAGACGACCGGCACCTCCAGAGCGCGCACCAGATCGGCCTGGAACACGAATGCATTCTCCAGCACCGCCAGCATCTGGATGGTCTGGCCTTTGTAATCGTCGGAGATCTGCCGGGCCAGCTCTTTCACTCGCTTCTGTATCTGCTCGGCTGAAATAATCTGCCGCGGTGGCTCGACTCTGGTTGCGTTCATGAAGCTTGCGCCTCTCCCGGGTAAGGACGTTTTTACGACTCCTCCGCCGTAGCCCCTCTTCTTTCGGCGATCAGAACTGCATCATGCCCCGCCTTGGCTCCATACTTCGCGTGGGTGTCAAATCCCCGGACCCATACAATCTCATCGCCGCTCAAAACAACCGGCCACAATCCGCGCTCCGGCTGCGCCACGTGACGCTCCTGCAATAACTCCTTAACCTTCTTGGGGGATTTTGTGTGTGCCGGCCAAAACCGGTCTCCCGCACGCCAGTTCCGCACTCTTAACGGTCCGGGCAAGGAATCTGTGTTCAGGAGTCGGTCTGGATTATACTCCGCGAGCTTCGCAGCCGGAACGCGCCGCGCTTCGACGATAGCCCCGATTTCAGGCACAGCCGCGAGTCCGGGCACGGGCAGCTCATGCTCGTAGTCCCGCGGCAAATGCTCTTCACGCAAATCGGGAGTCACAAAGAGTAACTCCTCCGCGTGTCGCACGAGCTTCCACCCGAGAGGCAAGCTGAGTTCCCTGCTGGTAATTCCGTCCTCAGCTGCGAGGCGCAGGATCTCCTCCACATGCTTAAATTCCAGCGGAACTCCCGCGTGCTCCCCGATGGCTTTCACTACTCGCCGCTGCACAGCCGTCGTCTCGCTCAGAAACCAGGGACGGCTGACCGAGGCATTCGCAACCAGCCACGGCGCAAGATCAATCTTGGGTTGAAGATCGGTGTCGCCGGAATCAGGGTGCGCCATCTCAAGGCGCCCCATCTCTCGTGCACTGTTTGCGCGAGAAGTAGGGATTTTCAACCCCAGCCCCTTTCCAAGCCCGCCGATCTGCACAAATTCACTCGCATTCGCCCGCGCACGAGCCCATTCCGGTTCGGACCAATGCACGGCCGTACCCATCCAGCCGGCAACTTCGTTATCCCAGTACTCTTCCTCGCCCTGAGCAATCTCGGCCAGTTCCGCCAGATTCTCGGCGACCGCCGGATTGAATTCCTTCTCCAGCAGGGGAACAACCAGTTTCCGCAGCCGGTTCCGTGTGAACGCATGGTCGGCGTTGCTCGAGTCTTCCCGCCAGCGCTGGCCGATGCCCTTCAGATACTGCTCCAGTTCGCGACGCCGGATGGTCAGCAGCGGGCGTGCGATCTCACCCGAGATTTCCCCGTCATCGTTCTCAACCGGAATCCGTGGATGAATCCCGCTGAGCCCTGTAACGCCCGTGCCGCGAATGACCCGCATGAGAACGGTCTCCGCCTGGTCATCAAGGGTATGACCGGTGACGATCTTGTCGAGTGATGAAGGACGCTGCTTTGAAAGGGCGCGCCTTTCAGCCGCGTCGTGGGATTCATCGTGCGGGGATTCATTGTGGTGGAACAGCGGCCCTTCAGGGCCGCGTAAAAGCGAACTGGCTGCACTGGGCTTTAGCCCCTGCGGGCCGCTGCCTTCCCCGAGAAGATATCGGAAGAACCCATACCGCAAGTCCCGTGCCGCAGCCTCTACACCAACGCCTTCTCGAGACGCATGTTCGGCCACATCGTCGCAGTCGAACAGAAACTCGAGATCGTGCTCCTGCGCCAAACCGCCGACGAATTGCTCATCCGCGTCCGACTCTTCCCCGCGCAACTTGTGATTGAAATGAACGACGAAAAGAACAATGCCCAACTCACCGTGCAACTCCAGCAGCAGCCGCAACAGCGCTACCGAGTCGATCCCGCCGGAAACGGCAACGCCAACACGCTCCCCGGCACGCAGCAGCTCTTCCTGCCGAATGTGAGACAGCAAGCTCAGTGCGAGGGGATGCACGAAAACATGGTACAGCAGTACTCATGTGGGGACAGCCGCCCTCGGCTGTCCGGTCGAGCAAAGCTCGACCGGCTTTTGATCTCGGCGAGTAACCTGTGGGATAGCCAAATTGGGCCTCACGGCCCAAGGACAGCCGAGGGCGGCTGTCCCCACATGAACCAGGGCATGAGCCTAATCGAGGGAGGCGCTCTTCTCCGCAATCAATTTCCGAATCTTCTCCACAAACGCGGTCGCCAGCATGTCCTCGGTCTTCTCCTTGCCGCGCGTGCGGACGTTGACCTTCCCCGCTTCTGCTTCCTTGTCTCCAACCACCAGTAAGAACGGTACCTTCTGCATGGCATGCTCGCGGATCTTGGCATTCATCTTCTCGTTGCGCGCGTCGACTTCCACGCGCACGCCGATCGCCTTCAGCTGACCAGCGACTTTGTTCGCGTACTCCGCATGCCGTTCGCTGATGGGGATCATCACCGCCTGCACCGGCGACAACCATACCGGAAACGCACCCGCGTAGTGCTCAAGCAGCACGCCGAAGAAGCGCTCCACGGAGCCGAACAGAGCACGATGCACCATCACCGGCTGCTTGCGCGAACCATCCTCGGCGACGTATTCAAGGCCGAAGCGTTGCGGGAGATTGAAGTCGACTTGCACCGTCGAGAGTTGCCACAAGCGCCCGATTGCATCCACCAGCTTGATATCGATCTTCGGCCCATAAAACGCCGCCTCGCCAGGGATGGTCTTGTAGTCGACATTCTTGCGCTTCAGCACATTCTCAAGTGATTGGATGGCATGGACCCACTGGTCTTCACTGCCCACAAAATTCTTGCGATCGTCAGGATTCCAGGTCGAAAGCTCGGTCTGAAACTTCTCGAAGCCAAAGTCTTTCAGCACATCCAGGGCAAAATCCAGGCAACCGCCAACCTCATCCTCAACCTGCTCCGGCGTGCAGAAGATGTGCGAGTCATCCTGCGTAAATCCGCGAACCCGCAGCAGGCCGTGCATCACGCCCGAACGCTCGTAGCGATACACCGTGCCCAACTCTCCCAGCCTCACCGGCAGGTCGCGATACGACTTCAGCGAATCGCGATAGATCAGGATGTGCCCCGGACAGTTCATGGGCTTCAGCCGGTACTCGGCGTCGTCGAGCTCCATCGCATCGAACATGTTCTGCGAGTAGTAACCTTCGTGTCCCGAGGTGTAGAAGAGCTGCCTCCGCGACACGTGTGGCGTGTACACCAGCGAGTACCCGCGCTTCACATACTGTTCGCGCATCCAGTCTTCCATCTCTTTGCGGATGATCCCGCCCTTGGGATGCCAGAAGATCAGACCCGGCCCAGCCAGCTCCTGAATCGAGAAAAGATCAAGCTGCTTTCCCAGCACGCGATGGTCGCGCTTCTTCGTCTCCTCAACATGCTTCAGGTAATCGTCGAGATCCTTCTTCGAAAAGAACGACGTTCCATAAATCCGTTGCAGTTGCGGATTCTTTTCATCGCCCAGCCAGTACGCGCCCGCAATGTTGAGCAGCTTGAACGCCTTGATCTTCCCCGTCGACGGAATGTGCGGTCCGCGGCAGAAATCGGTGAACTTCCCGGTGCGGTAAATCGAAATCTTTTCGTCGAGCTTAGTGAACTGCTCGACGAAATGACACTTCATGAAGTCGCCCTCTTTTTTGAACTCAGCCAGTCCCTGGTCCCGCGGCACAAATTCGCGCGCATAGGGAATGTTCTGCTGCACGAGTTCCTGCATCTTCCTTTCGATCTTTTCGAGGTCCTCGGGCGTGAACGGCGTCGGACGGTAAAAATCGTAGAAGAACCCCGTCTCGGTCGCCGGGCCATGGCCCAGTTTCGTCTCTGGAAACAGTTCCAACACCGCCGCCGCCAGCAAGTGCGCGGAGGAATGCCGGTATACCTCGAGCGCCTCAGGATCCCTGTCGGTCAGCAGCCGAAGGTCGGTATCTTTCTCCAACGGTCGGGTGAGGTCGATCAGATCGCCATTGATTTTAGCGGCCAGGGCCGCATCCGCCAGTCGCGGGCTGATCGTCTTCGCGATGTCGAGCGCAGTCGTGCCCTTTGGAAATTCTCTTTCGCTTCCGTCCGGGAACTTGATATGAATGTCTGCCATAAAGGGAAACCTGTAGTGATCCTGAATCTTTGAGTTTATGGGAGTAGATTCCAGAGGGTCAAACGTCCGGGCCTCGCGAATCACTAGGGAAACGCAACTGCGCGCTTACTCCATTCTATGGATGGTCTGCGACCCCACCTCCCGTTAGTCTGCCTCGGACAGCAGTGACTCGCCTATTCGGAGGGCCAGATCGATGCTTTGGACAATTGCAGTATTGCTTCTGATCCTTTGGTTGTTGGGAATGGTCAGCTCCTACACTCTGGGAGGGTTCATTCACATCTTGCTCGTTGTTGCCATTATTGTTGTCCTGATCCGCGTGATTCAGGGCAGAAGTCCGGTGGCTTGATGGGCAAGGTAGTCGGGTCCGAAACCAGGTGTGAACCTGCCCTTGAATTCATCGGAGGAAATCATGAATGAAGATCGTGCTAAAGGGAAAGTGAAAGACATCGCCGGACGCGTCGAACGTCAAGTCGGTGAATGGACCGGAAACACCGACGCTCAGGCGAAAGGAACCATGAAGCAAGCCGAAGGCAAGGTCCAGAATGCGTGGGGTAAAGCCAAAGATGCGGTGAAGCCCAAACCCCGCCGCGCAGATGACGACGTCGACGACTCAAAGGACACTGAAACTGAGGATGAGGAGTCCGCGGCTCTGCGTCGGAAGGCTAGCTAGACAGTAACTTTGGAGCGCTATGTCGGGAGGGCCATTGGCCCTCCCATTTTTATTTTTAACTCACGTCTTTGACGTGGGTTGCGATGTACCACGTGTTCCCGAACGTATCCTTCACTGCCGCGTTGCGGTCGCCATAGGGTTGGTCAGTGGGCTCCTGCGATGAGATCGCTCCTGCCGCCAAAGCCTGTCGATAGACGTCCTCCATATTCGGGACATAAATGTAGAACATGGCCGGCATGGTCTCGTACTTCCCATGCGATTCACCCATCTCCAGTACTGAATCTCCGACGCGAATCATGGCGTGATGCACGACCCCATCCGGCGAAGTATATTTCGCTACTTCCTCCGCTCTGAAGGCGCGCTTCAGGAAGCTGATCAGCGGTTCCGCCCGCCGCGGATGCAGGTACGGATTCACGCTGTGCAGACCCTCGGGGACATGGCTTTCACCTTTCGCCGTTGCGATGTACCAATAATTGCCAGCCGGGTCTTTCACCGTGCTGGAACGCTCTCCATACTCCTGGTCGCGAAGCTCATCAATGAGCGTCGCTCCTGCCGCCAAGGCTTTCTCAGTTACAGCGTCCGCATCTTCCACGTAAATGTGAAGCGCACCCGGCTGCAACTTGCCCGCGAATTTCTTCCCGGCAACACCGCCGCCCATCATCAGTATGGTGTCTCCGATTCGCACCTCACCATGCACCCCGTTGGGCATCACGGCTCGCATGACTTCCTCAGCCCCGAGACCGTTTTTGGCAAACTCAAGAAGCGCCAGGCCATCTTCGGCGACCAGATACGGCGTCACCATGCGGAAGCCGTGAGGAACCGGATCGACGCCTTTTGAACCGGGTCTCTTCCCGCCTTCAGGCCCTTCGGTCATCCCCTTCATTCGCCGGTGCATCTCTTCCACCGACATTTCCTCTTTCACGGTATACACGGCCCACGAATAGCCAAAGGGATCCTGCAAGGTGGCGTCGCGGTGTCCGTAGAATTGATCTTTGGGTGCACGCACCAGCGTCATGCCTTCCGCTACGGCATGTTCCGCAAATGTGTCCACATCCGGGACCTCGATGGACATTGAAATCGGCGAGTATCCCAGCGTTTCGGCGCTGAAGCGGCCACCCTCGGGCCATTCGCCGGCTATATCAATCGCTGAATCCCCAATCCTCAACTCGGCATGGGCGATGCTGTCGCCAACCTGGAAACGGAAAACTTCTTTGGCTCCCAATGCGCGCTGGTAGAATGCGATCGCCTTGGCAGGATCTCGGAACGCTATCCTTGGTGATGCCGTCACGCGGACGGCTGCTACGGGCTCGGCAACGGTGGACATACGCTTCTTGCCTCCTAATTCGGATTTCAATCGTGCCTTGAAACTCGCACTCGGCAGATTGCGCAAGTCCGCCGCGATACGCACCAGTGGCTCGATCTCCGCTCCAGCCTTCGTGACCCGCCCGTCATTCCGCGCCAGCATCTTCTCGACAGCCTGATTGAGCTGCTCGATATTCTTCTGGTCGCTGCTTCCCGGATGTAGAGAGCGCTTAGGCATCGGCACCCTCCATGCGCGCCTTCAACGTGCTCAGCGCGCGAAACTGTAACTGCTTCACTGCCCCTTCCGTCTTGCGAATTGTACTGGCAACTTCCTTGATGCTTTTCTGTTCGACGAATCTCAGGACCACCACCCGTTTCTGTTCCGCCGGAAGAGTCTCGACCAGCCGGAACAGTGTGGCCCGTCGCTCCACTTCCTCGATCTCCCTCGGACTGACCTGCGCCGATTCGATCGCCTGGTCATCCGCCAACTCTCGGCCCGATCTCTGCCAGCGGTCAGAAATCAGGTTCGCCGCAATCCGGAACAGCCACGCGGCAAACGGAATTCCACGCCACTCGAATCGCTTTAAGTTCGCCAGCGCCTGATGAAATACTTCCGCCGTAAGGTCTTCCGACTCGGCGCGGTCCTGTACTCGTTTCACGCAATAGGAATAGACGCGCTCAAAATTGAGCTCATAGAGATCCGCAAAGCGAGCGGGGTCCCGCTGCGCAGCTTCAATCAGAAGCCGCTCGTCCGCTTCTTTCTTCAGAGCCTTCAACAAGTTCTCCGCGGTTTGACCTTACACAAGCTTAAACGGTGGTCGCACAGAAAAGGTTACGCGACAAAGAATATCGAATCCTTGAATTTCCTGGCGGCTGGTAGTAGCGTATCCGGCATCAAAGTCCCGATTTCTTGTCATCAAGGAGCAGAAAGATGGAATCGGTCACCGGAGTATTCAACACTCGCACAGACGCTGAGAACGCCTACGAGCAACTGAAGCAGGCCGGCATCCCCTTGGATAAGCTCACCGTTCTGACCCCCGGAAGCCAGGATCATATGAACAAAGAAATTCAGACAGTTCCCATTGATTCATCCGAGCAACCCGGCATGGGCAGCGCCATAGGTGCTCTGCTTGGCGGAGGCGTCGGGATCACCGGTGGTTCTGTTCTGATGGCATTGATCCCCGGCGTTGGCCCGATCACAGCTCTCGGATTGCTCGGCGCAGCCATTGCAGGCGCAGCCGGAGCCACCCTCGGCGCAGCGGCAGGAGGCAAGATCGAGGAGTCCAGTTACGAAGGCCTTCCCGAAGACGAAATCTTCCTCTATGAAGACGCGCTGCGGAAAGGCCGCAGCGTGGTAATCGCGCTCGCCGACGACGAACTCTCTGCGGCTTGGGCTCGGGACATCTTGAAACAAGCGGGAGCCGAGTCGGTGGACGCCGCCCGCGAACAATGGTGGACAGGGTTGCGCAGTTCCGAAGAGACTCGCTACGCAAAATCGGGCAGAAGTTTCACTGAAGACGAGGAGTTCTTCCGTCTCGGTTTCCAGGCAGCCATGCATGCCCGCACCCGCTGCATGGAGTTTGATCAGGTTTCAGGCGAGATGAATGCGGCTCTCGAAGACGTCCAGCGTCAATATCCGGGAAAGCAAGTGGAAGAACCTTTTACCCAAGGCTACCGTCGCGGCCGCGAGCACTATCAACAACTCTGCGATGAAAACAAGAAGGCTGCCTAACTTCGACTTGGCTCAGGGGCGATAGTACAGATCCTCGAGTGCCTTCTGCACTTTCGCCGACAAAACTTCCATATCCCGCATCGTCAGCCCAGTGGTCGAGATGGGCTCGCCCACCCGCATCTCCAGCGGACGGCATTTGATGTGATACGTGTCCATAGGCAGCAATTCGTAAGTGCCCACCAGTGCGACAGGCACAATGTCGACCTGCGCCTTGATCGCCAGAAAAAAGGCTCCCGGCAGAAACGGTCTGATCTCACCGTCCGGCGTGCGCCCTCCCTCGGGGAAAATTACCAGCGGAAGGCCGGCTTTCAGGCCCTTCAACGCGGCTCGAATGCTGCTGATCGAATGGGAAGGATTCTGCTGGTCAATGCAGATTTGCCCGGAACGCTTCAGCTGCCAGCCCACCACCGGATACGACAACAGCTCTTTCTTGAACGCGATCCGAAATTGAAACGGCAGATTGACGTAGAGCACCGGAATGTCGAGCGCCGAAGCATGATTGGCCGCATACACGTGAGGCTTCGATGTGTCGATCTTGTCCAGCCCGATGACCGTGACCGGCGAAAAGATCGTCTTCATGATGAGCCACGACCAGGCGTAAGAGAACCAATGCAGCCGACTCCCACTCCGGTCAAATAATCCACCGGGGAGCGCCAGTACTCCCAGCACCAGCGTGTACAGCCAAATTAAAGGATCGATGATCACGTACGACCGCAACCGGCTCAGCCAGCCGTAGCGGCGCCCCGGAACCGCGTGTGGACTCTGTCGCGGACGAGCAATTGTCATCTCCTGTGGCCCGTCACGTTCCACCTGCTCGCTTCCGACTTGATCGACTGATGGATTCACTTCCCTCACACCCATTCTAAGAAAGAATTTTGGACCCCTCTTCACGCCCTCGTCTCAAGCAGCCCGATCACCCCACCCACCAGATAAATCGAGCCCGTCACCACCACGATGGCCTTGCCCTCTGCGCAGGCGCGAGCACGTTCCCAAGCCGCCTTCACTTCTGGCACGATCTCAATCTCTGCACCCGTGCGGTTCCCGGCCTGTCGGATCTCCTCGGGCGACGCCGCCCTCGGATTGTCAGGCCGCGTGGCAATCACCTGCATGGCCAGCGGAAATAAGATCTCCGTCATCTCCGAGATTGCCTTGTCGCGCATCGCCCCGAAAACAAAAACCAGTGGACGGTCGTCATACAGCTCCGAAAGGGCTGAGCGCAACGCCCACGCTCCAGCCGGATTGTGCGCCACATCGAGCACAATCTCCGGCCAACCATCTCTTGCCGGCAGAACTTGAAAGCGACCCGGCCAGCGTGTCTCGCGAATCCCCCGCTCAATAGACTCCGGAGTAATCCCGACCAGACCTTTCTTGCTCAGCTCTTCGGCCGCAGCAATCGCCAACGCCACGTTTCGTAATTGATGTCGGCCAACCAACGGCGATTCGACAAGAATCTGTTTCCCCATCACCTGCAGTGGGTAACGCGACCGCAAGGAGTTGTTCTCGGTACTCGCTATTCGGGATTCGGTAGTGCCCGGCGACACCGGCGGCACATACTGCACCGCGCTCACACCGACTGCGTCCAGATCGAGAATCGTATTGCCGATGACGTCATTTGCTTCCGGCTGTTGGGGCAGAGTCACGACGACTCCGCCGGGCCGAATAATGCCTGCCTTCTCCCGCGCAATCTCGCCCACCGTATTCCCAAGGAACTTCTGATGATCGAGCGATATGTCTGCGATGACGCTGACCAGGGGCTCGACCACGTTCGTCGCATCCAGCCGTCCCCCCATCCCAACTTCCAGCACCGCGAGATCCACGCGCTCGTTGGCAAACTGCAAGAACGCAATCGCAGTCATCATCTCGAAAAAGCTGGGATGCCAGGGTAATTCTCCGACTTCCACCAGGCGCACGGCCACGCGATCCACCTCTCCATGCAGGCGGGCAAAATCGTCGTCAGTGATTTCCACTGCGTTGATGCGGATCCGCTCGTTGATCCGTAGGAGATGCGGCGAAGTGTAGAGTGCCGTCTTCAAGCCCGACGTGTGCAGGATCGACGCCAACGTTGCCCCGGTTGAGCCCTTGCCGTTGGTCCCGGCAATCAGCACGCTCGAAAACATCCGCTCTGGATGATTCATGGCCCGCAGCAACACCCGCATGTGCGCCAAGTCGAACTTGTGCGACGGCGTCTGGGCCAACTCGTGCCCAAGCGCAAACATGCTGGCGACTGCGGCTTCGTAGGACATAATCGGAATCAGAGAGCTGATCTATCAGATTATCAGCCCCGACCAGTATTAGGAGTAGCGCCGGCGTCCCACCGGCGGCGGCGTGGGGCGTCTCGCCTCCGCGCCCGACACAGGAGACCGGGCGCAAATGTGAAAACTGGGATAGTGGCAGGCCAGCCGCCGAGACGGCGGCGCTACGCCACCATAAAGTCAAGCGCCCGCGCGATATACGGTTTGAGCTGTTTACGCGGCACAACGGCATCCAGCATCCCATGCTCTAGAAGAAACTCGCTACGCTGAAAACCAGGCGGCAGCTTCTGACGGATGGTCTGCTCGATTACTCGCGGTCCGGCAAAGCCAATCAACGCCCCCGGTTCTGCGATGTTCAAGTCCCCCAACATGGCGAACGAGGCTGTCACGCCTCCGGTAGTGGGGTCGGTCAGAAGGGAAATGTACGGGACCTTGGCTTTGTCTAGCCTCGCCAGGGCCGCTGAGATCTTGGCCAGTTGCATCAGGCTAATGACGCCTTCCATCATTCGCGCCCCGCCCGACGCCGAGACGATGATCAAGGGCGTGCGTGAATCCAACGCCCGTTCTACCGCACGCGTGATCGCCTCGCCAACAACCGCCCCCATACTCCCGCCGATAAACGAGTATTCCATCACGCTGGCAATCACCGGGCGCCCCATCAGCTTGCCCTTCGCATTGATCACCGCGTCCTTCAGCCCCGTGTCCTTCTGTGCCTGCTTCAAACGCGAGGAATAAGGCTTCAAGTCAACGAACTTGAGCGGGTCGGTCGACGAAATATCTCCGTCGAACGTTGTGTACTGGTTGTCATCGAGCAGCAGCGCGAGGCGGGTACGCGCATCAATCCGGAAGTGCTTGTCGCACTTCGGACATACGTTCATGTTCTCTTCCAGATCCTTCTTCCATATGATCTGCCGGCAGTTCTCACACTTCACCCACAACCCTTCGGTACGGACCTTCTTTTCACCCGAGGTATCCAGCTCACCGGATTCGCGCTTAAACCAGGCCATAAGAGCAGTTGTCAGTTCTCAGTTCTCAGTTCTCAGACAAAAAGCGATTGCTCTCGTGTTCTTGCTGAGAACTGAGAACTGGGAACTGAGAACTAATATTCGATTCCTCTCTGCGCCATCACGCCCTTCTCGTAGGCATGTTTTACTTGGCGCATCTCCGTAACCGTATCAGCGATCTCGATAATTGCCGGGTGTGCGTTACGGCCCGTCAAGATGACGTGCACCATCTCCGGCTTCTTTTGAAGACTTTCCACCACCTTGGCCGGGTCGAGCATGCCGTAACTGATGGCGTAGTTAATCTCGTCGAGCACCACGAGATCCCATTCGCCCGACTGAATGGCCTTTTCGGCTTCAGCCCATGCTTCTTCGACCATGCGGATATCTTCCGGATCGGGCTTCTCGGCTCCGACCTTCACGAAGCCGCGACCCATCTGCTTCATGACGAACTTGTCACCGAATGCCTGCACCGCATCAAGTTCGCCGTAGTGCCAGGAGCCTTTCAGGAACTGCAACATCAACACTCGCAGGCCCTGCCCGACAGCACGCAACGCGGTGCCCATGGCGGCGGTGGTCTTCCCCTTGCCAGGCCCCGTGTTGACGATGATGAGACCTCGACGAACGTCCGCCATGCTTTTCTGGAGGTTTGATTCTACTAGATCGATCACCCGCCTTGCCCGGAATTGATTGCTCCGATTGCCAGCGGCTTGAGACCGAGCCTCCTGTCCACTACTGGACACTCCACACCGGGAGTGGACAGGTTAGAGGGAACAACCGGCGCCTTGGTGTTCATTTCTCAGCCAGTTAGTCCTATAGCAGGCTGGAAGGGAGCTTGCACCAAGTTAGACAAAATGGGGCCCCACAACGACTAAAAGACAAACAAATCGCCGCTCAGTTTAGTCTGTCATGGTTAGGAGGCGGACGCGGTGCGAAGGGATGCGACGTTCGCCGGCAGTGGGTTATCAAAATGATTTATCAAATCAAGAATTTTTCCACGGAACTCTTGCATCCAAAGTTGCGTAGCTCGGTCCAGCGGATCTCTGTCCCCTCGCAAACCGCGGAGGTCTCATGGTAGTTCACAAGTGTCTAGCGTTTTTGTTCTGCCTTCTGGTACCCCTGCCAGTGCTGGCAGCACAGCGCGTCTCAGCTCGTCCCAAGCCCGCCATGGATACGGGAGACCAGGAATCCATCCGGGAAATCATCGACATGGAGCACCAAGCGCGCGAGGCGAGCCTGCGCCGCGACGTCGAATTTTCGCAGAGAACCCTGGCTGAGGACTATGTCGCGATTACTCCCCTGGGCCAAGTCACGACCAAGCAAGACACCGTCTCAGCCCGCAAGAGCGGCCAGCTGAAATACGACACGATCAACGTCACCGATATGGTTGTCCGCGTCTACGGCGATACCGCCGTGGTGACCGCCCGCGCCGAGGTAAAGGGCCATCAACTCGGAGAAGACTTCAGCGGCCCCTATCGCTACACCCGAGTCTGGGTCCGCCGCACTGGACACTGGCTGGCGGTGAGTTACCAGGCTACCGTCACCCAATAGTTGCAGGCCGATTTCCTCTGTGTTGCTCTGTGCCCTCTGTGGTAAAGAATGCCCGGAGGGTACTCCCCATGGCCCGGCGAGGGGGTATCCCGAGAACGAAGATGCCTACTTAACGCCTTTCTCTGGATTCCACGAGCCCTGTTCTTTGCGAACAAACACAATTTGCCCCACGTGATACGCATTGTGCGTACCGATGCGAGCGATCTCCGGAGCCCATTTCTGAAGTTTCTGTTCATCCGCGGACTCGACGAATTTCTCTAACTCGCTCATGACCTGGTTAAGCTGCTTGACCGTATCGCTCCACTTCTTGGTGTCAAAATCGTTGAAGGTCTCGTCGTTGTTGCCGCTGAACTTCTTCTCCGGCTCGCCCTTGAACTTCTCCAGCTCTCGCTGGTTCCAGAACAGCAGATGGTAGGTCAGCTGGCCCACGGAATGATTCCCTTTGCCATCCGTCCAGGTGGCCTGCTCGGCGGTGAGACCGTCCACCGCTACATCGATGGGCACGAACCAGTCTTTCTGGTCATGGGTTGTGTGCAATTGCTCCAACAAGTTGCTTCGCAACGTGACGGGCTTGGAATTTTGCCCAAAGGCGGGAACCGACAACAACACAATCAGAACCGTAACGACACTTTTCATACGCAGAATCCTCCAAAAGAACCTCACTCAGAATTGCAAACCTAAAACCTTATCTGCACTCAATGCCCCGAATGATACGGATGTCCCTTCAAGATCGTAAAGGCCCGGTACACCTGCTCCAGCAAGACGACTCGCGCGAGCTCGTGCGCTAGCGTCATCTTGCCCAGAGAGATCACATTTGTAGCGGCGGACCGGGTCTCTGCGGAAAAGCCGTCTGCGCCTCCGATTGCGAATACCAGGGGCAGAGGATTGCGGTCCTGATGATCCCCCAGAAACTTCGCGAACTGTTCCGAAGAGAATTCCTTGCCCCGCGAGTCCATCAGCACCAAGGTCGACTTGGTAGCGGTCTTCGCATCCTTTGCGAACTTGGCCAGCAGGTCGGCCTCGTCGCTCACGGTAACCCCCTCCACCTGCGCGTAGCGAGAAATTCGCTTCAGATACTCGTCCGTCAGGGCAGCGATCGCAGGCGCCTTCGTCTTGCCGATCCACGCGATCTTGATCTTCACGGACCTCTATTTCCTTCCAGAAGCCAGCACCACCGTCGCCCCAAAGGCGATTTTCTGACCGTCATCGTAGCGTTTTACAGCCGCGTGCACTTCGGCGTGAATTTGCGGCCAGCGCTCTGCGGGAACCCGCTCCAGCATCGCACGGAACGGAACGCTCACCGATCGCGCGTACTCCCATACTTCCTCGGCCGGACCCGGCCATACCCAGGGCAACGTCTTGTTTTCTTCCTCCACGTCGCGGAAACCCGCGCTCCTCAGGATGGCCGACAGGCTGCCCGGCGCGGAGTAGCGGAATGGATTGGGATCGCCAGACGAAAGCAGCGGACCTCCAACGTGCCGATGGACCACACCCATCATGCTCTGCCAATACGGTTGGTCGAAACTGCCCCACGCCAGAAAACAAGCGCGAGCCCCGGGACGCAGCACGCGCAGCAACTCGCGAAACGCCAGCTCAGGATCGCGAAAAAACATCACGCCAAACCGCGAGGTAGCAAGATCAAAGCGGCTCTCTGCAAACGGCAGGGAATGAGCATCGGCCTGCTGGGTAGTGAAGTTGGTCAGCCCACGGTCGCGTGCGCGCTTTGCCGCAATCTCCAGCAGATCTGCGCTCAGATCGAGCCCAATCACATGCCCTTGTGCCCCAACGCGGCCGGCAAGTGTAATCGCTGGCTCGCCAGTGCCGCTGGCGAGATCCAGCACTCGCATTCCAGCTTTCGGTTGCGAATATTCCACCAGCGCTTCGGTGACAGCCTGCCCCATCGCCGCCGACTTGGCCTTCCACCTCTCCGAGGCCACGAGCCGGTATTGCGATCCCCAACTGGGTTCAGCATGAGGCTTGGAGGTCATAGGGCAGAGGCGTCGGAGTAGTTCTCGATTCAGAGTTCTGAGTGGAATATTCCTTACTGTCGCGAGAAACAGAGAACTACGAACCGAGAACTGAGAACTGAAGCCAATCAGGCCCTCACTTTTCTCTTCTTTTTCGGAGCCGCTTTCGTGGCAGGTTTTCGCGCGCGCGGCGTCGCCTTCAGATCGGAAGGTTCAAGCCGCTTTGCCGACTTCCAAAGCCGCTCCAGATCGTAGAACTTCCGCGCCTTCTCGGAGAAGACGTGCACGACGAAATCGACGTAATCAATCAGCACCCATTCGGCCTGGTTGTACCCCTCGACGTGCGTCGGGCGCAGACCCATCTTCTTCAACTGGAGTTCGACTTCATCGGCAATGGCCTGCACCTGCCGCGGATTGGTCCCGCTGCAGAGCACAAAGTAGTCGGTAAAGGCTCCCGACCCCTTTTCCATTTCGAGGATGCTGAGTTCTTCGGCCTTTTTTTCGAGGCAGGCTTGAATGGCAGCTGTGATTTGTTTCTTCGTTTCGCTCTTCTTCATTCGCTCATCGGTCGTTGGACGTTTAGCCGCAGGGTGAATTTCAATTGTAGTCGAGCTTCCTCAGGCGTCCCGGTCGCTATTAATGACCGGACTTCTTGGATTCTGCGGCTGCACGCTCACGCAGTTTCGCCATGGTCGCCGCCGAGGGATCCTTCCGCTTGCCGCTCTTGTTGCGGCGTTTGGTCTTCGTGACGTAGTGGTTTTGAGCCATGAATCTCCTCGGTACAGTCCTCGGCGGTTGGGGACGCCTGCCCTTGATTGTTTGACTTATCGCCTAAGTGAGGTGGAAAGTCTGGAACTATCATAACTGGTGGGAAGCCGTTCGCGCTCTCCAGTTACGGACTATTTATAGAGGCCCATCTTCTTGATGTACTCTGCGACGGCAGGCTCTACAAACCGTCCCAGCGGCTTACTCGAGCTCGCCGCCTGTCGGATCGTGGTTGCCGACGCCGGCTGATGCAGGTCTTCCACCAAATGAAGGCTCACTCCGGGCAAGACCAGGTCCCCGGCCGCAACCTGTTTCTGAAATGGCTTCGTCACTTCCGCTCGTGGGCGCAACTTCTCCGGCAAAGCATTCGCCACATCCGCGAGCGAAAATCCCGGCCGTCCCGCCACGATGAACTCGCACTCCCGAAACAGCGCTTCCGCCTGATGCCACTTTGCAATCTCCGCAAAGGCATCCATCCCAATCAACAGAAATAGCCGGTCACTGCTCTTGAATGACTGCTTCAGTCGGCGCACCGTATCTATGGTGTAGTTCGGTTTTTCTTTCTTCCTGCTTTCGCCCTCTTCCGGCGCTTCCAATAGCGAGGGCACAAACGCTTTCTCGTTCGCGGTGGCCAACGTCAGCATGGCAAAGCGGTGAACGAACGCGGTGAGGGGTTGTTTCTGTTTGTGCGGGGGACTATTCGCCGGAACGAAGTAGACGCGGTGCAGCTTGCAACGCTCCATCGCGGCTCGGGCCAATGCCACGTGCCCACGATGTACGGGATCGAAGGTTCCTCCAAATAGCCCAATATTCATAGCGAGGTGGCGCTAACATCTTCCCAAGTCGATCTAGTGTGCAGATTCTCCCCTTGCGTTGCAAGCCCGATAACTGGGGTCACGCCCGGGTAGCCCGTGTCCTGCTGGCCAATGGACTCGCTGCCCTTGTCCTCTCGCCGTAACAAAATGAACTCCTGTAACTATCCTGTTTTCCAATTAGGTACTAGGATGGCCGTTATATGCGAGTAACCCTCCCCTTACTCCGCATTCCGCCTGCCCGCGCACCCATCCTGCGCTATGGGGTAGCTGTGCTTAGCACGGCCTTGGCGCTGATCCCCACCGTCCTGTTAGCCGATGTTTCGGAAAGCCGCCTCGCCCTGTTCGGCGTCGCAGTCATGGTGAGCGCCTGGTATGGCGGCTGGAAACCCGGGGTTGTCGCTACCGCGTTTGCCCTGACCGTAAGCGCCTATTTCACCTTGGTGGGCGAACATACGCCCGAACAGTTGCGGACGGCTATCCTCCGCTTGTCCCTCTTCTTCTTTGTGGCGATGCTGATCTGCTGGCTGAACGCCGCCTTGCGCGCGGCCCAGGAAAATCTCCGCCGCTCCGAAGCGAACTTCCGCTCCCTGGTAACGAACGCGCCGTATGGCATCTGCAGCTGCGATTCCACAGGCAAGATCCTCGACGCCAATCCGGCTTTCCTCGAACTGCTCGGCCTGAGTTCCGCCAACGATGTGATCGGCCAGCACATTTTCAGCCTTTATGCCGATAGCGAGCAGTGGTTCGACCTCGCCGATTATCTGCGCTCCTCGGTCCCCTTTCATGGCTTAACGGCAGAATGGAAGCGCAAGACGGGTACGACCGTGGTGCGGGTTTCGGGGCGTGCTGTTTCCAACGGTCGGAAAGACGGTGTGGTGTTCGAGATCTTCGCTGAAGACGTCACCGAACGCCGCGTGCTGGAACAACAACTTCGCCAGTCGCAGAAGATGGAAGCCGTTGGACGTCTTGCCGGGGGCATTGCCCATGACTTCAACAACCTGCTGATGGTGATCTCCGGGTACTCAGAATTCCTTCTCGAGCGTCTCGGCGGCGAGCCTCACCTACGCGGCCCGGCTCAGGAAATTGCCAGCGCTTCGGAGCGCGCCTCGTCCTTGACTCGCCAGTTACTGGCGTTCAGTCGAAAGCAGATGTTGGCTCCGCGGATCGTCAACCTCAACGACATCGCGACCGAGAACTTGAAAATGCTCACCCGCATGATTGGCGAGGACATCGACCTGGTCATGACCCCAGGGAAGAGCCTCTGGTCGGTCCGTGCCGATGCCGGGCAGATCGAACAGGTCATCATGAACCTGGCCGTGAACGCCCGCGATGCCATGCCCTCCGGCGGCAAGCTCACCATCGAGACTGCGAACATCACGCTCGACGAGGAATATGCCCGCGTGCACGCACCCCTCCACGCCGGGGACTACGTCATGGTCTCCATCAGCGACACCGGCGCGGGCATGGACGCTGATACCCAGTCGCACATCTTCGAACCGTTCTTCACCACCAAGGGAACGAAGGGAACCGGTCTGGGACTTTCAACGGTGTACGGAATCGTCAAGCAGAGCGGTGGATATATCTGGGTCTACAGCGAAGTAGGCCGTGGCACCACCTTCAAAATCTACCTCCCACGTGTACCCTCGATCGAAGAGCCCGCGGCGCATACCATCGCCGCTCCTGCTCAGTTCCAGAAGGTTGAACCAGGCACAGAAACTATTTTGCTGGTCGAGGACGAAGCCAATCTGCGCTACCTCGCGCGCCAGTATCTCGAAAAGCAGGGCTATCGGGTTATCGAGGCTGCTGACGGCGCCGTCGCCATGCAAATCGCGGTGGCGCACGAGGGAGTCATTCACCTGCTGCTGACTGACGTCATCATGCCCGGCATGAACGGACGCGAGCTTGCGCAGCGCATTTCTGAAATTCGCCCCAACGTGAAAGTGCTGTACATGTCCGGCTACACCGAAAACGTAATCGGACACGACGGCACGCTGGATGCCGGTGTTCGCCTGCTCCAGAAACCCTTTAACCTTCGCGACCTCAAGAGCAAGGTGCGCGAAGTGCTCGATGCAACTCCAACTCCCCCGGAGGTCGTTATGTCCATGCAGTCTGCTGAACCTCAACCCACCACGCGGGCCCGGCACGCTCCGCCAGCTCGCGCGCAACGATTCCAGCTTCACTTGCCCCTACGGTATCGCCGGCTTGGCGAAACACAGTGGCATGTAGGCAAAACCGAGAACATCAGCCGTTCTGGATTGCTCTTCCAGAGCGACGACGTGTTGCAACCGAATTCTCAGTTGGAAATTAACCTGGTATTGCCCGCCGAAATTGCCGGCCTCGCCGGTACGGAAGTCGTTTGTCGCGGAGAAGTCGTCCGCACCGTGGAACGGCAGGGCGAATCAGTCAGTCCGGCACTGGCCGCCCGGATTCTGCAATATCACTTCCAACACGGCCCTTTGCCACGGGCGTAAACTGATCGCTGGGTTTTGTGGGTAAGTTCGATCTGGGAGAGGCGGCCTGAAAAGGCCGCCTTTGAATTTACGGCAGAC
>Ga0209580_10000080_pt1 | contig 80565 bp, 90 predicted proteins | sample Coa_R1_5_FD_187153 | JGI IMG/M metagenome (GOLD analysis project Ga0209580, IMG submission 187153) | Surface soil microbial communities from Centralia Pennsylvania, which are recovering from an underground coalmine fire - Coalmine... | ecosystem: Environmental > Terrestrial > Soil >... | reverse complement strand
GGGGGCGTTGATCACGCCGATAGCGTTGGAGGAGGGGCAGCGGTTCGCGGTGCGGGAGGGCGGCCGGACGGTAGGGGCGGGCGTGGTCGCCAAGATCCTGGCGTAACCCGCGCGTCCGCGGCCGTGATAGGATGGACGTAATCGAACAAAGGAAGGGGCAGGGGGATGCCGCGCGACATCATTACGCTGGCGTGCAACGAGTGCAAGCGGCGTAATTACACGCAGACGAAGAACAAGAAGAACACGCCGGACCGGGTAGAGCACTCCAAGTACTGCCCGCGGTGCCGGAAGCACACGACACACCGGGAAACGCGGTAACGGCGGCTCGTCGGCTTTTCGTAGGGGCGTAGCTCAGTCCGGGTAGAGCGCTGGTCTCCAAAACCAGTGGTCGGGGGTTCAAATCCCTCCGCCCCTGCCAACCTAACCCCCACGCGCTATTTGTGGGCCGCAAACACCCACCGAGAGGGAGCACAATTTCGAACAATGGGCGAGCATACCGGGCACGGAACCTTGCATCGCCTGACGGCGGCCGCGCTCCTGGCCGGGGCCTTTCTGACCGTTGCAGGCAAGGTCGGCGCCGCGCCGCCGCTGCGTATTCTATACGCCGGATCCCTCGTGGCCCTCATGGAGCACGACCTGGGCCCGGCGTTCACAAAGGCGGACGGTGTCCCTGTGCAGGGACGCGCCGGCGGTTCCATCGCACTGGCGCACATGATCCTTGACGGCCTGCAGAGTCCGGATCTTTTCGTGAGCGCGGACCCGGCGGTCAACAAGTTGCTGTTCCGTCCCGGGCCCGCGCCGTCGGCTTCATGGTTTCTCACGTTTGCGCGCACGACCATGGTCGTCGCCTACAGCCCGCGCAGCCGGTTCGCCGGGGCCTTCCGTGACGCCGCATCCGGTCAGCGGGTGTGGTACGATGTGCTGTCCTCGCCGGGGTTGAGGCTGGGCCGGACCGATCCACGGCTCGATCCCAAAGGGTACCGCACAATCCTCGTGCTCCAATTGGCGGAGCGTTACTATCACAGGCCGGGCCTGGAAGCGAGACTGCTCGGCGCCGCCGAAAATCCCGCGCAGACATTTCCGGAGGAAGCCCTGGTCGGGCGGTTGGAGTCCGGCCAGTTGGACGCCGGTTTCTTCTATCTCACCGAAGTCACGGAGCAGCGCCTGCCGTACGTCACGCTTCCCGACGCCGTCAATCTCGGCAACCCCTCGATGGCGCGGTCGTACGCGGAAGTCGCGTACACCGATTCCAAAGGAGAGATCCACCGCGGCGCGCCGATTCTGTACACCGTGACCATTCCATCGACGGTCCAGAATTTCTCCGCCGCCGTCCAATTCATCGAGTTCCTCTACGGTCCCGCGGGCCGGGGGATTCTGGAGTCCCACGGTCTCCTGCCATCGCGCATTCTTGTGGGAGGGGATTCGCGGGCGGTTCCTCCCCCGCTGCGCCGGCTCGCCCAGGGGACGTACGAGGGGTAGCGGGCGCGGACTACAGCCCCGGGCAAATGTGGCCGCCATGAGCCCTCGCCGACGCGCGCCAGACGCGAGACATCCAGGACCGTCAGGCGCCCGCGGCCCACGGCCACCCGTTCTTAGCGGGCGCCCTCCATATACGTGGACCAGTCGCGGAGCGGCGCGTTCCATTCCGTCGGCCCGGCCGGCCGCACCGACAGATGGCACATCGCCGACGTGGCGGTCGCGCCGTGCCAGTGCCATTCGCCCGCGGGGATGACCACGATGTCGCCGGCGCGGATCAGGCGGCGCTCGGCTTCCGTCGCCACGATCCCGTGCCCCTCGACCACGTAAAGTATCTGGTCGGAGGCGTGGATGTGGGGCCGCGTCCGTGCCCCTGCCTCGAAGAACACCGCGACCATGTCGGCCATGGCCGGGTTCTTCGCCTGGCGGAACCGCTGCATGGTCACGGTTCCGCCGAAATTCTGCGGGGTGTCGGTGGGCCGCGCCTGCGTGCGTTGAACCCGAACAATTTCCACGATCGTCGCCTCCACGCCGTTCGGTTCGTTCGCGGCCGTCCCTTCGTCCCGCTGGGAAGCGATCCTTCCAGGCGGCTCCGGCCGGGCTCCCCGAAAAGATGCCGGGAAAGGGGCCGATGCGCTTCGTCCGCGAACCCGTCTTGCAGCGGCACGCGGCACCCACGGCGGTTCCGAGGGGACTAGCCGGCGGTATGCGCCGCGTCGCCCCCGAGGGGACTAGCCGGCGGTGTGCGCCGGCGTCGCCGCTGAGACGGAGGTGGTCGGCGGTGCGCAGGGCGATGGCGATGCTGCTGGCAGGGGTGCTCGGCGCCGGGCTTGCCGCGACGGCCGGCGCTCAGGGCGTGCACCGGGGCGGCACGGTACGCGTGGCGATCGGCAGTGACATCGTCACCCTGGATCCGCACCTGTCCGGGGCGAAGGTCGACCGGCAGCCCTATCAGAGCATCTTCGACAAACTCGTCGACACCGACGAACGGCTCACCGTCGTGCCGATGCTCGCAACATCATGGACGGCGTCGCCAGACGGCCGCGTTGTTACGTTCAAACTGCGCCAGGGTGTCAAGTTCCACGACGGAACGGCCTTCAACGCCGAGGCCGTCCGGGTGAACTTCGACCGCATGCTGGATCCGAAGTTTCCGCCCATCCGCAAAGCGGAGATGCGCCCCGTGCAGCGCGTCGTGGTCGCGGATCCGTATACCGTGCAGGTCGTGATGGAGCGGCCGTACAGCCCGCTGCTCTATGCGCTCACGGACCGCGCCGGCATGATGCTGTCGCCGGCCGCCCTCGCAAAGGAGGGCATGAACATCGCGCAACATCCGGTGGGCACGGGGCCGTTCCGGTTCGTCGAACGCGTGCCCAACGACCACATCATCTTCGAGCGGAATCCCGACTACTGGGCAAAGGACCTTCCGTACGCCGATCGCGTGGTCTTCCGGCCCATCACGAGCGATCCGGCCCGCATCGCGAATCTCAAGAGCGGCGATGTGGACATCGTCGCGGACGTCCCGCTGCCGCAGGTGCCCGAACTGACCAAGGAGGCGTCACAGTCCGGCGCCCCCTTCCGCCTTCTCGAGCGCGGCGCGTTTCAGTGGAACGCCATGCCGCTCAACGTGACGCGGCCACCGTTCGACAACAAGCTCCTGCGGCAGGCGCTGAGCCTGACGATCGACCGGCAGGCGCTCGCGAATTCGGTGCTGCGCGGCGCGGCGTACCCGGCGCGGTCGTTCTTCCCGAACGGTACGCCGGCCTACGATCCCTCGATCCCAGTGCCCGAGCGCAACATCGGCCTTGCGAAGGAGAAGCTCGCGCAGGCGGGCCACGCCGGCGGCTTCACATTCACGCTCCTGCTCGCCGGGTCGGGGCAGCAGGACGCGTCGGTCGCGCAGGCGATCCAGTCGATGGCCGCCGACGCGGGCATCCATGCACAAATCCAAATCCTCGAGGGCGGCGCCTTTCTCGAAATGATGCAGAAGTTGCAGCACCAGGCGACCCTGAGCATTTGGAGCGGCCGGCCTGATCCGGATTTCGACGTGTACCCGTTCGTGACGCAGACCGGCATCGGCGGGCTGAATCTCGCGGGCTACGTGAGCGACCGCGCGACGGCGCTGCTCGACGGCGCACGGTTGCTCAGCGACATGGCGCAGCGCCGCCGCGCGTACACCGAAGTCACCCGCATCGTCGCCGACGATGTGCCGTACGTGTTCTTGTTCTATCCTAAAGAATACAAACTGATCAGCGCCCACGTGCGCGGCTTCGTCCAGGTTCCTGACGGGATGGTGCGTCTGCGGTCGGTCTGGCTGGCACCCTGAGGTCCGCGCCAGCCTCCGGGCCTGGCGGTTCTGTTTGGTCCGGCGAACCGAGCCGGTCCGGTCCCGGCCGGGGGAGACCGCGTAGATCGGGGGAAAAATTCCAAGAATTTTTCGTATGGTATGTTTAGGTCCCCAAACGGGGGGGGATAGTAACCGTGGGGGCGAGAGGCCCCCTCAAAAGGTCGAAGGCGGTGCGGTAGAGTTTGCTTCGGGGGCATGCCCTTCTCCCCCCGCCCCGGAGCGGCGACGCCGCACCGTCGTTTTTCCGCCAAAATGCCGCCGGATCGGCGGCAAACGTTTGACAGCAAGGCTTCCACTGCTATAATGGGGCAGGACGAGCAGGTAGTCTTTTTTTGTTTGGGGGCATTGTATGGCGCGAGAATCAGAGCGAGTTCCGCAGGCCGGAGTGCGCCCGCCCGCCGGCATCGGGCCGGTGGCCGGCAAGCCGGCCCGCGTGGCGCTACCCGAACGGTCGCGGCAGGTGCGCGTTACGCCGCGGCGGATGCCGCAGGCCATCGAAGTCTCCATCCAGTTCCTGAAAGACGTCCGCTCGGAAATGAACCGCGTAGCATGGCCGGAGCGCAAGATGGTGATCGCGTCATCCGTCGTCGTGGTCTTCGTCCTAGTGGTGACGGGCGCTTACCTGGCCGGCATCGACTATGTGTTCGCTACATTGCTTCAGCCAATTATCGGCCGGTAACCCCGCGGTCCGCCATGCCTGACGAGCGCAATCGCCCCCACGCGGGCAAGCCCGACGCCGCCACCCTGGCGCAACAGCTGTTCCGCGACGAGCCGGAGGATCAGGAGCCCGAGTCCCCGCCGGCAGGTCCGGAGACCCAGTCCCCGCCGCCCGAAGATCCCCCCCCGGGGGCGGCCACCGCCGATACGTCCGGGTCGTCGGTCGGCGTGCTCGTGCCGCCCGGCGAGGAGACCGAGGCCGCCGAAGCGGCCGAAGAAGCGGGCCAAGCCTCGACCGAGCCCGTGACGGCCGAAGGCACGATGGAACTGCCGCCGGGTGTCGAGGCGCCGGGTCCCGAACCGGTCGGCGCCGAGGACGAGGCGGCGCGCGCCGCCCGGGGTGCCCGGTGGTTCGTGATCCACACCTACTCGGGCTACGAAAACAAAGTCCGCACGAACCTCGAGCGCCGGATCGCGTCGATGGGCCAGGCGGAGAAGATCTTCCGCATCCTCGTTCCGACGGAAGACGAGATCGAGATCAAAGACGGCAAACGCCGCATCGCGAAGAAAAAAGTGTTCCCCGGGTACGTGCTCGTGGAGATGATCATGGACGACGATTCCTGGTACGTCGTCCGGAATACGCCCGGCGTCACGGGGTTCGTCGGGTCCGGCGCCAAGCCGCTGCCGCTGCAGGACCGCGAAGTAAAGACGATTCTCAAGCAGCTCGGCGATGAGACGCCCAAGTTTCGGATCACGTACCAGAAGGGGTCGGCGGTCCGGATCAATTCGGGCCCGTTCATGGACTTCAGCGGCGTCGTCGACGAGATTCTCCCGGAGAAGGAAAAAGTGCGCGTGCTGGTCTCGATCTTCGGCCGCGAGACGCCGGTCGAGCTGGACTTCGCGCAGGTCGAAAAGATTTAGCGCGTCGGGGGGCCCATGAAGAAGATCGTCGCCATCGTCAAACTGCAGATCCCGGCCGGGAAGGCCACCCCCGCGCCGCCCGTGGGTCCCGCGCTCGGCCAGCACGGCGTCAACATCATGGAGTTCTGCAAGACCTACAACGAGAGGACCGCGCGGCAGGCCGGGACGATCGTGCCGGTCGAAATCACGATCTACGCGGACCGGACGTTCACGTTCGTGACCAAGACGCCGCCCGCGTCGGTCCTGCTCAAGAAGGCCGCCGGGCTCGAGACGGCGTCGGGTGAGCCGAACAAGAAGAAGGTCGGCAAGGTGAGCCGCCAGCAGATCCGCGAGATCGCCGAGACGAAGATGCCGGACCTGAACGCGCGCGACATCGAGGCCGCGATGCGGATGATCGAAGGGACGGCGCGCAGCATGGGAATTGAGGTGGGATCCTGATGGCGCAGCAGGGCAAGCGCTACCGCGAGGCATTGAAGCACATCGAGCCGGCGAAGTTATATGAGCCCCAAGGGGCGGTCGCGGCGCTGAAGCAGGCGCCCCGCGCCAAATTCGACGAGACGGTGGAGGCGCACATCCGCCTGGGCATCGATCCCAAACAGGCGGATCAGCAGGTTCGCGGCACGGTCGTGCTGCCGCACGGGACGGGCAAGTCGGTGCGCGTGCTGGTCTTCGCCAAGGGCGACAAGGTCAAGGAAGCGCAGGAGACCGGGGCTGATTACGCCGGACTCGAGGAGTTCGTCGAGAAGGTTCAGGGCGGCTGGTTTGACTTCGACGTCGCGATCGCGGCTCCGGACGTGATGAACGTCGTCGGCCGGCTCGGCCGGGTGCTCGGCCCGCGCGGCCTGATGCCGAATCCCAAGGCGGGCACGGTGACGTTTGACATCGGCCGCGCCGTTCGTGAGACGAAAGGCGGCAAGATCGAATACCGCGTCGATAAGGCGGGCATCATCCACACCGCGATCGGTAAGGCGTCGTTCAGCGAGCAGGCGCTCGCGGAGAACCTGGATACGCTGATCAACGCCGTGGTCCGGGCGAAGCCGGCGTCGGCGAAGGGCCAGTATCTTCGAAGCATCTCGCTCAGCACGACCATGGGGCCGGGCGTCAAAATCGATCCCGCGAAAGCGCAGGCGGTCGTCCCAGCCTAGCCCCCGTCGCGCCCGGCGGAGCCACCGCGGCCGCGCGCCCCTCGTGCGCATTGACGGGCGCGCGGGGCGATGCTAACATACGCCGGGACAATCGCATACCGCCGTAGACAGCGGGTGTGGAACGCCGCGGCCGCAGGGTGCGGGGCTTCCCACATAAAGGTTTCGGCCGCCCGCCGAGGCTCCAGCGAGGAGACTCCTTGTCTACGGGAGTCTTTTTGTTTCGCCGCGCGGGTCGCGCGCACCAATTGGAGGTACGGATGGCGGAGCCCAGACCGGACAAAGTAGCGGAAGTCGAGGCGCTCGAGCAGCGGCTGCGGTCGTCGACGATCGTCATCCTCACGGACTACCGGGGACTGACGGTGGGTGAGATCGGCGCGCTCCGCGGCAAGCTGCGGGGAGCCTCCCTCGAGTACCGGGTCGCCAAGAACACCCTGCTCAGCCGGGCGGCCGAGCGGGTCGGCGTGATCGGGCTGGCACCGCACCTCACCGGGCCGACGGCGGTCGTTTTCGGCAACGACGATCCGGGCGTGCCGGCGCGGGTGCTTCAAGAATTTATCCGGCAGTACCGGAAACTCGAGATCAAGGGCGGCGTGGTCGAGGGACATGCGCTGGACGCCGCACAGGTTCAGGCGCTCGCGTCGCTGCCGGGGAAACTGGAACTGCTCGCGCGGGTCGTGGGCGCCGTCCAGGGGCCGCTGTTCGCGCTCGTGAGCGTGCTGAACGCGACGCCGCGGGGTCTCGTCACTGCGCTTGATGCGCTCCGCAAGCAGCGTGAGGCGGCCGCTCCCGCATCGCCCCCAGAGAGGACCTCCGACCCGGGGGATGCGCCGGCGTCGGCGGCGCCCGAATCTCCGGCCGCAGGCGGCGCTGTCGCTCCCGAGGCCGCCGGCGGTGAGCCACCCGCTCCGGCTGCACCCGAACCTGCGCCCGCGGCACCGACGCCAGCCGAAGGTCCCGCTGGCTAGTCCCCCAGACCACGAGACACCGGACACGACCGGGAAGGACAGGCGGGTAAGGAACGCACGACCAGGCCCGAGGTTCCCAGGAGGGGAGACGCATGGCGGAACGAGCGACGGTTGAAAAGATTGTCGACCAGATCGGGGACTTGTCGGCCCTCGAATTGTCGAAGCTGGTGAAGGCGCTCGAGGAGAAGTTTGGCGTGAGCGCGGCGGCGCCGATGATGGCCATGGCCCCGGGTGCCGGCGGCGGGGCGGCGGCGGGCGCGGCCGCCGTGACCGAGGAGCAGACCGAGTTTGACGCGATTCTGACCGCGGTCGGCGATAAGAAGATTCAGGTGATTAAGGTCGTCCGCGAGTTGACGGGCCTGGGCCTCAAAGAGGCCAAGGACCTCGTCGACGGAGCCCCCAAGCCCGTGAAGGAAAAGGTCGCCAAGCAAGAGGCGGATACGATCAAGGCCAAGTTGTCAGAAGTCGGCGCCACGGTCGAGGTCAAGTAGCCGCCGCCGGCGGCTCGTAGCATGGGTGGCCGGAAGGATCCGGCCGCCGCCGCTTCTACCCTTGCCGTCTCTGGCGAACCGGCACGGATGCGGGAGGCCGCGGCGACACTGCTGTGTCACTCTGCGCTCTATTGACGCACCCGGCGAACGACCGTATAATGAAGTTTACTCCTCAATGCCGCAATTTGCCGTCATTGTGCTGAGGGTCCCAGCGAGCCGTGCCGATGTGGGGCGTCGTCTGCCCACGTCCGGCGACGGCGTCGCATCCCGACGGTTAGTCCCGCGCCAGCGGGATTTCGGCTGTCTGCCGCAACCGCGTACACCACGGAGGCGAACCGCGTGACCAGAAAGACTGCGTCGCCGAAACCCAGAACACGCGCCACCACCGCCCGCCGCGGCGGGAAGGCAAAGCCCGGCGCGATGCGCCTGATCGTCAAGGACAATCTCCGGGGCCGGCTGCAGCGGCCCGCGGAGCGGCGGCCCGCCCGGGGGCGCCCGCGTCTTATGCGGACCATCGTCCTCCCCACGAACGCGGAGCGCGCGCCGGTCGCGCTCCTGCAGGCGCCGCCGCCCACGCCGCCGTCGCACTCGTCGACCCGCAACATCCGGGGGCTCGGCGAGATGCGCACGTCGCGGCGCGGCAAGCGCAGCCGGGTCAGCTTTGCCAAGATCCACGACGTGCTCGACGTTCCGAACCTGGTGGAGATTCAGCGGGAATCGTTCAAGTGGTTCCTGCGGGACGGGATCCGCGAGGTCTTCAGTGAGATCTCGCCGATCAAGGACTTCACCGGGAACCTGGAACTGCACTTCGCGGTGGGGCGGCGCGGCCGGCGCGCCGCAGCCGCGCAGGAGTCGGAGAACGGCGATCTCACGCTCGAGTTCGACGGTTACCGGTTCGAGCAGCTGAAGTACTCCGTCGACGACTGCCGGGAGCGGGACTACAACTACAGCGCCGCGCTCAAGGTCCAGGTGCGGCTCGTCATCAAGGAGACCGGCGAGGTCAAGGAGCAGGAAGTCTTCATGGGCGACTTCCCGCTCATGACCGAGCAGGGCACGTTCGTCATCAACGGCGCCGAGCGCGTCGTCGTCAGCCAGCTCGTTCGCTCGCCCGGCGTGTACTACGCCATGTCGCCGGACGCGAACGGCCATCTCCTGCCGACGGCCACGGTGATCCCGCACCGGGGCGCCTGGCTCGAGTTCGAGATCGACGCGAACGGCGTCGTGTTCGTGCGCATCGACCGGACGCGCAAGCTGCCGGTTACGGTGCTGCTGCGCGCGCTCAAGTACGGGGACGACGAGGCGATCCTGAAGCTGTACGACCAGGACAAGGCGATCCAGGCCACGCTCGCCAAGGACGAGACCAAGACAGCGGACGATGCGCTGCTGGGCATCTACCGGCGGCTGCGGCCCGGCGACCCGCCCACGATCGAAAGCGCCCGCACGCTGCTCAACACGCTCTTCTTCGACCCGCGGCGGTACGACGTCGGCCGCGTCGGTCGGTACAAGCTCGACAAGAAACTGGGGTTCAAGCCGGAGCCGAGCCCCGGGCCCGAAGGGCGCGTGCTGCGCTCCAAGGATATCGTCGAGATCATCCGGTACCTGGTCGCGCTCAGGAACGGGCAGGGCAAGCCGGACGATATCGACCATCTGGGCAACCGGCGGGTCCGCTCCGTCGGCGAGCTGCTGCAGAACCAGTTCCGGATCGGCATGCTGCGCATGGAGCGCGTCATCCGCGAGCGGATGACGATCCAGGAGGCCGCGCAGATCACGCCGCAGGTGCTCATCAACATCCGGCCGGTCGTCGCGGCGATCAAGGAATTCTTCGGGTCCAGCCAGCTCTCGCAGTTCATGGACCAGACGAACCCGCTCGCCGAACTGACCCACAAGCGCCGGCTGTCCGCGCTCGGCCCCGGCGGCCTCAGCCGGGAGCGGGCGGGGTTCGAGGTGCGCGACGTGCACACCTCGCACTACGGCCGCATGTGCCCGATCGAGACCCCGGAGGGGCCGAACATCGGCCTCATCTCGTCGCTCGCGACGTTCGCGCGCGTCAATCCCTACGGGTTCATCGAGACCCCGTACCGGAAGGTCCGCGACGGCCGCGTCACGCGCTCGATGGAGTTCCTGACCGCGGACGACGAGGAGAAGTACACGATCGCCCAGGCGAACGCCAAGATGAACGCCGAGGGCAAACTGACCGAGTCCCGGGTCACCGCCCGCCGGGGCAGTGCGATCGTGCTCGTCCCGCCGGACAAGATCGACTACATGGACGTCTCGCCGAAGCAGATCGTCAGCGTGGCGACGGCGCTCATCCCGTTCCTTGAGCACGACGACGCCAACCGCGCGCTCATGGGCTCCAACATGCAGCGCCAGGCGGTCCCGCTGCTGCGGACCGAGGCGCCGCTCGTCGGCACCGGGATGGAGCACCGCTCCGCCGTGGACTCCGGCGCCGTCGTGGTCGCGCGGGAAGCGGCGGAGGTTCTGAGCGTCACCGGCGACCAGATCACGGTGAAGCCGGAGCGCGGCAAGGAGCGAACGTACAAGCTCGTCAAGTTCCAGCGGAGCAACCAGGGCACGTGCATCAACCAGCGGCCGATCGTGGAGGTCGGCGAGCGGATCCAGGTCGGCGACGTGATCGCCGACGGCCCCTGCACCGACCAGGGCGAGCTGGCGCTCGGCCACAACGTGCTCGTCGCCTTCATGCCGTGGGAGGGCTACAACTACGAGGACGCAATTTTGATCTCGGAGCGCCTCGTCCAGAAGGACCTCTTCACGAGCATCCACATCGAGGAGTACGAGGTCGAGGCCCGCGATACGAAGCTGGGGCCGGAAGAGATCACCCGCGACATTCCAAACGTGGGCGAGGAAGCGCTGCGCGATCTCGACGAGCGCGGCATCATCCGCATCGGCGCGGAGGTCCGCAGCGGCGACATCCTGGTCGGCAAGGTCACGCCGAAGGGCGAGACGGAGCTGACCGCGGAGGAACGGCTCCTGCGCGCGATCTTCGGCGAGAAGGCGCGCGAGGTCCGCGACACCTCGCTCAAAGTCCCGCACGGCGAGAAGGGCAAGGTCGTCGCGGTCAAGGTCTTCTCGCGCGAGGTCGGCGACGAACTGTCCCCCGGCGTCAACCAGCTCGTGCGGGTCTACGTGGCGCAGAAGCGCAAGATCACGGTCGGCGACAAGATGGCCGGCCGGCACGGCAACAAGGGCGTGATCAGCAAGATCCTCCCGGCCGAGGACATGCCATATCTGCCCGACGGCACGCCCGTGGACATCGTGCTCAACCCGCTCGGCGTGCCGTCGCGGATGAACGTCGGCCAGGTGCTCGAAACGCACCTCGGCTGGGCGGCCCAGCTCCTCGGCTTCTACGCCGAGACCCCCGTGTTCGACGGCCCGCGGGAGGACGAGATCCGCGGGCTGCTCAAGACCGCGTCCGAGACCGAGGACGGCGGGCGCGTGCACGTCGACGAGACCGGCAAGGTGCGCCTCTTCGACGGGCGGACGGGCGCGCCGTTCGATCAGGAGGTCACGGTCGGCCAGATCTATATGATGAAACTCCTCCACCTCGTGGAGGACAAGATCCACGCCCGGTCCACCGGCCCCTACTCGCTCATCACGCAGCAGCCGCTCGGGGGCAAGGCGCAGTTCGGCGGACAGCGGTTCGGAGAGATGGAGGTGTGGGCGCTCGAGGCCTACGGCGCCGCGAACACCCTCCAGGAGTTGCTCACCGTGAAGTCCGACGACGTCGTGGGCCGCGTCAAGACCTACGAGGCGATCGTCAAGGGCGAGAACATCCAGGAGCCCGGCGTGCCGGAGTCCTTCAAGGTCCTCGTCAAGGAGCTGCAGAGCCTGTGCCTTGACGTCAAGGTGCTGAGCGAGGACCAGAAGGAGATCGAACTCAAGGAGATCGAGGAAGACATCGCCGAGACGGCGCGTGCGCTCGGCATCAACCTCGAGGGCGAGGAAGCCCTCGTCGAGGAGTCTTAATCGGATGCAGGACGTCAACAACTTCGACGCGGTCAAGATCGCGCTGGCCTCCCCGGACCAGATCCGTCAGTGGTCCCGGGGCGAGGTCAAGAAGCCGGAAACGATCAACTACCGCACGCTGAAACCCGAACGCGACGGGCTGTTCTGCGAGCGGATCTTCGGCCCCACCAAGGACTGGGAGTGCCACTGCGGCAAGTACAAGCGCATCCGGTTCAAGGGCATCGTCTGCGACCGGTGCGGCGTGGAAGTGACGCGGGCGAAGGTGCGCCGCGAGCGGATGGGGCATATCGAGCTCGCCGCGCCGGTGTGCCACATCTGGTACCTGAAGGGCGTGCCGAGCCGCATCGGGCTCCTTCTCGACATGTCGCCGCGCGCGCTCGAGCGGGTCGTGTACTTCGCCGCCTACGTCGTCACCGAACCCGGGACGATCAAGGGGCTCAGCCGCGGGCAGCTGCTGACCGAAGCCGACTTCCGTGAGCTGCGAGACAAGCACGGCAGCGGGTTCCACGCCGGCATCGGCGCGGAAGCGATCAAGGAACTGCTGCGCGACCTGAACCTCGACCAGACCCAGAAGAAGCTGCGCGCGGAGCTGAAGACCGCGGGCGGCCAGAAGCGCATGAAGATCCTCAAGCGGCTCGAGGTCGTGGAGGCGTTCCGTAAGAGCGGCAACACGCCCGACTGGATGATCCTCGACGTCGTGCCGGTGATTCCGCCGGACCTGCGCCCGATGGTGCAGCTCGACGGCGGCCGGTTCGCGACGAGCGACCTCAACGATCTCTACCGCCGGGTGATCAACCGCAACAACCGCCTGAAGCGCCTGCTCGACCTCGGCGCGCCCGAGATTATCGTGCGCAATGAGAAGCGGATGCTGCAGGAGGCCGTGGACGCCCTCATCGACAACGGCCGCCGCGGCCGCCCGGTCACCGGCCCGAACAACCGGCCGCTCAAGTCGCTCTCCGACATGCTGAAGGGCAAACAGGGGCGGTTCCGCCAGAATCTGCTCGGCAAGCGCGTCGACTACTCGGGCCGCTCGGTCATCGTGGTGGGGCCGAACCTGCGCCTCCACCAGTGCGGGCTGCCCAAGGAGATGGCGCTCGAGCTCTTCAAGCCGTTCGTCATGAAGAAGCTCGTCGACCGCGGGCTCAGCCAGAACATCAAAAGCGCGAAGCGCATGGTCGAACGGGCGCGGCCCGAGGTCTGGGACGTGCTGGAAGAGGTCGTGCACGAGCACCCGGTGCTCCTCAACCGTGCGCCGACGCTGCACCGCCTCGGCATCCAGGCGTTCGAGCCGGTGCTGATCGAGGGCAAGGCGATCCAGGTGCACCCGCTTGTGTGCACCGCCTATAACGCGGACTTCGACGGCGACCAGATGGCGGCGCACGTGCCGCTCAGCGCCGCGGCGCAGGCCGAGGCGCGGGTCCTCATGCTCTCCGCCTACAACATCCTGTCGCCGGCGTACGGCCGTGCGATCACGTCGCCGACGCGCGACATCGTCTTCGGCTGCTACTACCTCACGCTGGAGCGGCAGGGCGCCAAGGGCGAGGGCAAGGTGTTCAGCCGTCCCGACGAGGTCGTCCTGGCCTACGAGAGCGGGGTCGCCGACCTCCACGCGAAGATCAAGGTGCGGCTCAGCCACGACGGCGAGTTGATCGAGACGACCGTCGGGCGCGTGATCTTCAACGAGGCGATCCCCGAGGAACTGCGGTTCATCAACGAGGTCTGCGACCGCAAGATCCTCTCCCAGATCGTGTCGGAGGCCTACAGCCGGCTCGGGTCCACGAAGACGGTTCAACTGCTCGACAGCATCAAGGACCTCGGCTTCCACTTCGCCACGGTGAGCGGCAGCGGCATCGCGCTGTCCGACATCGTCATCCCGAAGGAGAAGGAAGAGATCCTCAGCAAGGCCGACAAGGAAGTCGACGCGATCGACACCCAGTACCGGCGGGGTCTCATCACGAAAGAGGAGCAGTACCTCAAGACCGTCGACGTATGGACCGAGGCGACGGAGACGATCACCCGCCGCATGCTGAGCGCGTTCGATCCATTCAACCCGCTGTACATGATGGCCCAGTCCGGCGCGCGGGGCAACATCCAGCAGATCCGCCAGCTCGCCGGCATGCGCGGCCTCATGACCGACCCGAGCGGCCGGATCATCGAACTGCCGATCAAGGCCAACTTCCGCGAGGGCCTCACGGTGCTCGAGTACTTCATCAGCACCCATGGCCAGCGCAAGGGCCTCGCCGACACCGCGATCCGGACCTCCGAGTCCGGCTATCTGACCCGCCGGCTCGTCGACGTGGCGCAGGACGTGATCGTGCGCGACGAGGACTGCCATACCACGTCGGGCGTCGAGATGACGCCGATCATGGACGGGTCGCAGACCGTGGTCTCGCTCGCCGACCGGATCGCCGGCCGCGTGGCGGCCGAGGACGTGCTGGCGCCGCGCAGCAAGAAAGTGCTCATCGAAGCCGGACAGGAAATCGACCAGGTCGCCGCGGACGCGGTCGAAGAGGCGGGCGTTACGTCGGTCGTCGTGCGGTCGGTGCTGGCCTGTAAGACGCGCTTCGGCATCTGCGCCAAGTGCTACGGCCGCAACCTCGCCACGGGCAAGCTCGTCGAGATCGGCGAAGCGGTCGGCATCATCGCCGCGCAGTCGATCGGCGAGCCGGGCACGCAGCTGACGATGCGGACGTTCCACACCGGCGGCGTCGCGGGCTTCGACATCACGCAGGGCCTGCCGCGGGTCGAGGAACTCTTCGAGGCCCGCCGGCCGAAGGGCCAGGCGGTGATCGCCGAGATCGACGGCAAGGTGGCGCTGTCCGAGAGTAAGGGGAGCCGCATCATCACGCTGAGCGGCCGCGACGACGAGCGCGAGTATCCCGTCGCCTACGGCGTTCGGGTGCGCGTCGCGGAGGGCGACAAAGTCTCTGCGGGCGACCAGCTTACGGAAGGCTCGGTCAATCCGCACGACATTCTGCGGATCAAGGGCCTCGCCGCGGTCCAGGGCTACCTGGTGCAGGAGATTCAGAGCGTGTACCGCTCGCAGGGCGTCGACATCAACGACAAGCACATCGAGATCATCGTCCGCCAGATGCTGCGGCGGGTGAAGGTCGAGGAGCCGGGCGGCACGGAGTTCCTACCCGGCGAACTCGTGGACGTGTTCGCGCTCGAGGAGGAGAACGCCCGGGCGATGGCCTCGCGCAAGGAGCCCGCGACGGCGCGGCCGGTGCTGCTCGGCATCACCAAGGCGTCGCTCGCCACCGAGAGCTTCCTGTCCGCCGCGTCCTTCCAGGAGACCGCCCGCGTGCTCACCGACGCGGCGACCAAGGGCAAGGTGGACCCGCTGCTCGGGCTCAAGGAGAACGTGATTATCGGCAAACTCATCCCGGCGGGCACGGGCATGCAGCGCTACCGGTCGATCAAGGTGGCGGTGGAAGGGCTGACGTAACCCCGAACAGCCGGACATGAGGGCCGGCGGAAGCTCAACACGGCGCACGGCTCGACGGGGCCCTCTCGCAACGAGAGGGCCCTGCGGTTAGATGTTGCGGGAGTCGTCTTCCTCCGCCGCGAGAACCAGCCGCATCCGACTGGGGAGACAATGACGATGCATCGGGGCATCACCGCCGGTCTTGCCGCCGCGGTGTTGCTCGCCGTGACGCTCACGGCGGCCGCTCGTGCACCGCAACCGGACAGAGCCGGAATCGTGCGGGAGTGGGTCGACGAGCGTGCTCGAGGCAATGTCGATGCCGCGCTGGCGCGCCTCGACGGCGGCGCATGGTTCATCGACGGCACCTGCCTCGTTAGCCGGCCCTGCCGGGGCCCGGCGGCCGTTCGTCCGATATTGGAACAGCAGGCTGCCGGACGGACGGCTGACGCCGTGGTCTATGCCCGGGTGTTCGGAAGCGTCGTGGTAGGCCGTCTCGACCGCCGGAGCGACGCACTTCGCGCTGCGGCCGTCCGCCGGATCACCTACGGGTTTATCGCGCAGGTGCCGGAGGACAAACTTTCCGCCTGGGCGGTGTTGCCGGATCTTTCAGACGCGACGACGGTGAAAGCGGAACTCGGCCCGGGCGCCGCTCCGGTGACCGCGTTCGGGGACCGGGTATCGGTGGACCGGCGATTCGCCGACGCGGTGACCCGCGGAGACGTCGAGGGCGCGGTCAACATCTTCACGGATGACGGCCTGTTCGTCACCCCGGCCGGATGTTTACCGGTCCCGTGCGCGCGGCCTGAAATCCGCGGCCGCCTTCGGGCCAACGCCGCGAACCACGCCGTCTACACGTTTACCAACGGGCAGACGGTCGGCAGTATCGTCATCGCGCGGTTCGAGCTCCGAGCCGACAACATCAGGGCGAAGGGCGTCGAACGCATCATCAACGTCTACATCGCCCAGGTGCCGCATCGTCAAATCGCCGCGTGGATTCAGTTTCCCGACCTGACGGACCCGGACACGGTGAAGTTTTTCGGACCGTACTAGGCTTCAACTTCTCGCGCACAGGTGGGCGCGCGGGCCGCAGGGTCGCGCAGTGCAGAGCCGGACATCTCCTTACCGGCTTACAGCGCCCTCCACCCAAACTTCTCGAAGTCGATTCGCCCGGCCCGGCTGAAGCGCACGCCTTCGCGCCGCAGCAGCGCCCGCTGCAGGACGTATCCGCTGGTGGGCCGCCAGCTGATCTTGCCCTGCGCGTTGACCACGCGGTGCCAGGGCACGTCGTCCGGACAGGCGCTGAGCGCCCAGCCGACCGTGCGCGCGCCTCGGGGCACCCCGAGCGCGCGGGCGATCGCACCGTAACTTGTGATCCGTCCCCGCGGAATGCGGCGCACGAGATCATACACACGGCCGAAGAACACCGATCTCCGGCCGGCGGCGCGGACGCGCCCAGTCCCCGGCCCGTCCGCAGGGGAAAACCTCACCGTGGTCCTGGCGGTCATCGTCCTCGCTCTGCTCATGGGCACGGCGGCCTGGCGCTTTCTCGTCGATGCGATTCATCACCGCGTGGTTGAATGCCTCGCACTCGCGGCGGGTATGTCCGTCGCGGACGTCGGATGCGGCGCAGGCCGTCTGGCCGTGCAGATCGCCAGGGTCGTTGCTCCCGGAGAGGTCGTTGGGATCGACATCAGTCCCAAGGCCGTGCGGGCCGCGGAACGGCGCGCCCAAAGCGCCGGCCTCTTCAACGCGCGCTTCATTGTCGCCGGCACCGGCAACGGCACGTTACGCGAGGGACGATTTGACCGCGCAGTATTCGTCGCCGTGCTCGGCGAAATCCCTGACCGGGGTGCCGCGTGGCTGAAGTCTTCCGCGCCCTCAAGCCCGGAGGACTGCTTTCCATCGCAGAGGTCGCCTTCGATCCTCATCGACTCGGCACGGCCGACGTACGCCGCTTGGCTGCGGAGGCCGGTTTTGTGAATCAGGCGACCGTGTCCGGCTTCCTTGCGGTCACGAGCATCTTCCGCAAACCGGCGACCGCGTAGCGGGCGCGCGGCCGGGGGACGCCGCCAGGCGGTATCGACATTACTTATGGACAACATCGGAAATTGGGTTTTCCTATAGGCCCCCTCCCGGCTATAATCCAACCAGCCGAGACCGCGGCGCACGGTTCGCCGTCCCGGCCTCGATGGACACCGGTTCGAGCCCGCAACAAGGAGGCGTAGTATGGATGCTCCTCAGGAACGCGCCGGTCAAGCCGGTCGCCCGGATCAAGAGACACGCGGCCGGCCAGCAACACCGGCGACGATCGACGGCGCCGAAGTACGCGCCGCCCTCCACGGACGGTTCCCCGAGGTCCTGACGCCGGAGGCGGTCTCCTTTGTCGTCGCGCTGCATCGTGAATTCAACGGCCGGCGCGAAGCGCTGCTGGCCGCGCGCGTCGAGCGCCAGGCGGCGTTCAACGCCGGGCGGCTTCCCGATTTTCTCGCGGAGACGCGCGAGGTCCGCGATGGGGAGTGGACCGTCGCGCCGGTACCGCGCGATCTCGAGGACCGGCGCGTGGAAATCACCGGACCGGTCGACCGGAAAATGATCATCAACGCGCTCAACTCCGGCGCGAGCACGTTCATGGCCGACTTCGAAGACGCGAATTCGCCCACCTGGGACAACGTGATCGGCGGCCAGGTCAACCTGTTTGACGCCGTCCGGCGGCGCATCACCTACACCGGCCCGGACGGCCGAGTCTACCGTCTTTCGGACAAAAGCGCCACGCTGATCGTGCGCCCGCGCGGCTGGCATCTGCCGGAGGCGCACGTGTATGTGGACGGCCGCCCGATCTCGGGCAGTCTCCTCGACTTCGGGCTCTATGTGTTTCATAACGCCGGCGCCCTCCTCGACCGCGGCACCGGGCCGTACTTCTATCTGCCGAAGCTTCAGAGCCACCTGGAGGCCCGCTTGTGGAACGACGTCTTCGTGTTTGCCGAGAACACCCTCGGCCTTCCACGGGCCGGCATCAAGGCCACCGTGCTCATCGAGCACGTCCTGGCGGCGTTCGAGATGGAAGAGATCCTGTACGAATTGCGGGACCGGTCCGCCGGCCTCAACGCCGGACGCTGGGACTACATCTACAGCATCATCAAGACGTTCCGCGACCGGCCGGAGTTTGTGCTGCCCGATCGCGCGCAGGTGACCATGACCGTCCCATTCATGCGCGCGTACACGGAACTGCTCGTCAGCACGTGCCACCGGCGCGGTGCGTACGCGGTCGGCGGCATGGCGGCTTTCATTCCCAACCGGCGCGATCCCGAGTTGAACCGGATCGCGCTGGCCAAAGTGCGCGACGACAAGGTCCGCGAAGCGACGGACGGCTTTGACGGCACGTGGGTCGCGCACCCCGGCCTGGTGGACGAAGCGATGCGCGCGTTCGAGGGCGTCCTCGGCACGCGGCGGCATCAACTCGGGCGGAGGCGCGACGACGTGCGGGTGGCCCCGCGGGACCTCCTCGAGGTCCGCGTCCCCGGCGGTTCCATCTCGGACGAGGGCCTCCGTACGAACGTGAGGGTCGGCATCGAGTATCTGGAGTCGTGGCTGCGCGGGAACGGCGCGGCGGCGCTGTACAATCTTATGGAAGACGCGGCCACCGCGGAGATCGCGCGGTCGCAGGTGTGGCAGTGGATCCGGCATGAGGCGCGCCTCGACGACGGGCGGCAGGTGACGCCGGACGTGGTGCGCGGGATCGCCGACGAGGAACTCGCCGGCCTGCGGGAGCGGATGGGCCATGGGAACGACCTCGGACGGTATGCGGACGCGCGCATGCTCTTCGAGCAGGTCGCGCTGACCGGGCAGTTCGTGGAATTCCTCACGCTCCCGGCCTACGAGCATCTCGCCTGAGACCGGGCGGTCCGTGGCTCGTGACGGCCGGAAGCCCCGGCGAAGGATAGCCGGGCCGGCCCTGGAACTGTCCGCCAAGCCATGCGGCGAGGGGAAGGGGACATGGCGACCACGCGACCGGGGCAAGCCGCCGCGGAGCTGCGCACCTGGCTGCTCGGCGGCTTTCGCGTGCGTGTGGGGTCGCGGGAGATCGATCCGGCGGCGTGGCGGCTGCGGAAAGCCAAGAGCCTCGTCAAACTGCTGGCGCTGACCTCCGGCCACCGGCTTCACCGCGAGCAGGTGATGGAGTCGCTGTGGCCGCACCTCGATCCGGCCGCCGCCTCCAACAACCTTCGCAAGACCCTCCACATTGTGCGGCGCACGCTCGAGGGGGGCGGCGCCGGGGAGTCGGGCCGGTTCTGCAGGGTGCACGACGACGTCATCAGCCTGGCCGCGCCGGGCGCCGCGTGGATCGATGTCGATGCGTTCACCGCCGCGGCCGCGGAGGCCCGCCGGCGAGGCGACGCCGGGTCGTACGAGGCGGCCCTCGAGCTCTACGCCGGCGATCTCCTGCCCGAGGACCAATACGAGGAATGGTCCGGCGGCCGCCGCGACGCCCTCCATCAGGAATCGCTCTCGCTGCTCGCGGACCTGGCGGCCATTTACGAGTCCGAGCACAACGAGGCCCGGGCCATTGAGATCCTGCAGGCCCTGGTCTCCCGCGACACCGGACGCGAGGACGCCCACCGCAGTCTGATGCGGCTGTACGCGCTCAGCGGGCAGCGGCAGCAGGCCCTGCGCCAATATCAGATCCTAAAGGACTCCCTCCGGCGCGAATTCGACGCGGAGCCCGACGAGGCCAGCCGGCGTCTCTACGAGGACGTGCAGGCCGGACGTTTCTCGCATGCCGAACCGCACGGGCCGAGGGCGGTTCGGGCGCGGCCCGACGTGCGGGCGACCGGGCGGACCAACCTGCCGCTGCAGTTGACCAGTTTCGTCGGACGCGCGCGGGAGGTCGCCGAACTCTGCAACACGATGGTCGACGCCCGGCAGCTGACCCTGACCGGCGCGGGCGGCGTGGGCAAGACGCGCCTCGCGCTGGAAGTGGCGTCGCGTCTGTTGCAGGACTTTCCCGAGGGCGTGTGGCTGACGGACCTCTCCGTGCTCGCCGATGCGGCGTTGGTGCCGCAGGCCGTGGCCGCCGTGGTGAACGTCGGCGAAGAAACCGGCCGCGCGGTGTCCGCCGTGCTCGGCGAGTACTTCCTGGCCAAGCATGCGCTCTTGGTGTTGGACAACTGCGAGCACGTTGCCGCGGCGAGCGCGCAGCTCGCGGAGCAGCTCCTCCGGCGCTGCCCGGATCTCCACGTGCTGGCGACCAGCCGCGAAGTCTTGGGAATGCAGGGCGAGCTGGTGCACCGGGTCGGCTCCCTCGCGGTGCCCGATGTGCGGCGTCCCTGTCCGATCGCGGAGTTGGGTCAGTTCGAGGCCGTGCGTCTGTTTGTCGACCGCGCGGCCCTGAGCCAGCCCGGGTTCGCGCTGACCGAGCAGAACGCGCCGCTGGTCGGCCGCATCTGTGCCCACCTCGACGGGATTCCGCTCGCGATCGAGCTCGCCGCGGCGCGCCTCAACGCCCTCCCCGTGGACGCGATCGCGGCCCGGTTGGACAACCGGTTCCGCCTCCTCACCGGCGGGACGCGCACGGCGCTGTCGCGCCACCAGACGCTGCGCGCGGCAATGGAGTGGAGTTACGACCTGCTCGCCGAGTCCGAGCGCGCGCTGCTCCGGCGTCTGTCGGTGTTTGCGGGTGGATTCACACTTGAGGCCGCGCAGGCCCTTGGGGCGACGGATCAGGCCGACGAGATGGACGTGCTGGAATTGCTCGGGCGCCTCGTCGACAAATCCATGGTGCAGATGGAGAAGCCCACGGCGGCGGCGCGCTACCGCTTTCTCGAGACGGTGCGGGAATTCGTTCGTGAAAAGCTGGTCGACGCGGGCGAAGCCGACGCCGCGCGCCGGCGCCATGCGACCTTCTTCCTCGCGCTGGCGGAGCGGGCCGAGCCGGAACTCCGGGGTCCGGGGCAGGCGTCGTGGCTGGATCGTCTGGAGACCGAACACGACAACCTGCGCGTGGCGCTGGAGTGGTCGCTCAGCCAGGACAAAGATGAGACGGGCCTGCGCCTCGCCGCGGCCCTCGCCGGCTTCTGGCACGGCCGCGGATATTTGAATGAAGGGCGCGAGTGGCTGGAGCGGGCGCAGCGGCAAGGGAACGACACCAGCGCCGCGTTTGCGAACGTGCTTGTCGGCGCCGCCCGGTTGGCGTTCGCGCAGGACGACTTCGAGCGGGCGGTCGCGCTGCTGGAACGCGCGGTGCCGCTCGCGCGGTCTCGAGATCCCGAGACCCTCATGCTGTCGCTGGCGTGGCTGGGGCACGCGCTGTGGCATCGTGACGACCGGACTCGCGCGATCGCCCTCTGCGAGGAGAGTCATGCGCTCTGCCGCTCGGCCGGCGCCGGCTGGGCAGCCGCGGTCACACTCGCCGAAATCGCGACGGTCGTCCTTCACGAAGGCGAGCCCGAACGGGCCATTCGGCTGCTGGAAGAGAGCCTTGCCCTCTACCGGAAGGCGGGCGATAGCGCCGGCATCGCGCAGTGCCTGCACCAACTCGGCGTTCAGGCGACGAATCAGGGGGATTACGCCAGGGCGGCCTCGCTCATGCAGGAGGCGCTGGAGTTACAGCGGCAGTTGGGACGGAAGCCGGCGGTCGCGGCGTCGCTCGTCCGGTTGGGCCGGATCGCCCTCCAGCGGGGGCAGTACGAGGACGCGATCGCGCTGCTCGAAGCCGGCACCGCGCTTACGGATGAACTCGGCAAGACCTGGGATGCCCCGTACCGGAAGGCGGGTCTCGGGCTGGCCGTGCTCGCCACCGGTGATGTGACGCGCGCCGCCGGCTTGTTCGAGGAGAGCCTCGCCGTTGGGGAGCCGGCCGCACACCGAGGCAGCGGGTCGTTCCGAGCCGGATCGGCCGACTCGCTGCTCGGGCTGGGTATCGTCGCGCGATACCGTGACGATCATGCCCGCGCCCGCCGCCTGCTCGAAGACAGTCTTGATGCGTTCCGCACAGCGGGCGATATCGACGGAGCCGCCGCCGCGTTGCATCAGCTCGGCCTGTTGGCCCAAACCGAAAACGACTTTGACCGGGAGGGGGAGCTGCTGCGGGAGAGCCTCGCTTCACGGCGGGCAAGGGGGGACCGGCTCGGCGTGGCCGAGTGTGTCGAGGCGATGGTTGTGGTCGCCCACCGGCGCGGCGCCTTCGAGCGGTCGGCGCAACTGGCGGGGCTGGCCGCCTCGTTGCGCGGGCAGATCGGCGCTCCTCGCTGGGCCATCGACCGGGCCGCGTATGACCACGAGGTAGCGGCGCTTCGCGCCTCTATGGGCGAACACGCGTTTGCCGCCGCCTGCGCCGCCGGGACGGCGCTGAGCCCGGCCGACGCCGAACAGGCATTCGTGCAGCTGGTGCGAACTCCCGGGTAACGCCCGAGAAACGGTCCGACAACGCGCCTGCCCTATGATGACGACAAGACCTAAAAGGAAGAGGGAGGCGGAGACGATGGGCATCGGGCAGTTGGGACTGACCGGCGGTAAATGGCTCGTCGCGAACTGCGGCAAGTTTCCGAGCGAGAAGAACTGCAAACTCGTGATCATGGCGCCGATCACTCAAAAGGAAGACCTTATCGACGCGGCGGCCGGGCATGCCGTCGAAAGCCACGGCCACGCGCGCGGGGCCACGCTGCGTAAGGACGTAGCAGAGTTCCTGGAGACGATCGAGCTGTAGCCCGTTTGCGAACACCCGGATCCAATCGGCATCCTGCGCGGAGGTGACACGGTGGGATACAGCGTGGAAGGCCGGCTGCTGGAGGCGTGTTCGTGCGGCGGGCCCTGCCCGTGCTGGGTCGGCGACGATCCGGACGGCGGCACCTGCGATACGGTGATCTGCTACCGCTACGACAAAGGCGAGATCGACGGGGTCGCGGTGGCGGGCCTGACGCTCGCGCTCATCGCCCACGTGCCGGGCAACGTCTTGAAAGGGAACTGGAAGGTCGCGGCCCATGTGGACAGCAACGCGACGCCTCAGCAGAAGGCCGCGATTCTGGCGGCCCACACAGGGAAGCTCGGCGGCCCGCTCGCGGATCTGGCGCCGCTGATCGGCGAGGTCGTCGGGGTCTATGATGCGCCGATCGACTTCAACATCACGGAGGGCAAGGGAACCCTGCGGATCGGCGAGGTGGTCTCGGCCGAGATGCAGCCCTACACCGACGCCCAGGGGCGGCCGACCAAGCTCGTCGACTCGATCTTCAGCACGATCCCCGGATCGCCAGCGTACGTCGGCAAGGCCATGAACTTCCGGGTCAACCTCCCGAAGCACGGCATGACGTGGGAGTTCAACGGGCGGAACGCCGTGCTCGGGGACTTCCACTTCGAGGTGTAGAGAAGTCCCGCCAGCGGGAGACGGGAAGAAGGCCTTCCCCGTCTCCCGCAGACGGTCCCTCCCGCCGTTCATTGACACCCCTGTGCGTCGCGAGTATAATACTCCGGTCGAGTGGTCGTGGATGTGGAGCGTCTGAAAGCGGCGGCGCAGCGCGCGGTCGGCACGAACCAGACGGCGAAGGCGATAAGTCGCGGTCAGGCGCGGGTCGTATTCGTCGCGCTGGATGCCGATCGCCGGGTCACGGAGCCCCTTCTCCGGTCGGCCCGGGAGCGGGGCGTGGAAGTCGTCCAAGTACCCTCCATGGCAGCGCTCGGCCGAGCGTGCGGGATCGCGGTCGGCGCTGCCGCCGCAGCGATCCTCGAAGCCTCTGAGGGAACGCGTCCCGAAGGGGCGCGGTAGTAAACGCCGGTTGCGCCGCAGGGTGCCGGCTCCGGCACCACGTATGGCGCTGATCTGATCGCACACAGATAACCGCGCGATAACCCGGCCGGACGGTCCGGTCGCCGGCATCGCCATCAGCCCTGGGTGGGTGGACGACGCCCCCTGCCCGGGGGTGTTCTGCGCCCGGGACAGCCGGGCGACACGGGCGAGAGGCGTCGGAAGGAGGCAGGTGTGCCGACGATCAGCCAATTGCTGCGCCTGGGGCGGAGGGTCGAGCCCTCCAAGAGCAAGTCCCCGGCGTTGAACGTCTGTCCGCAGAAGCGCGGCGTGTGCATTCAGGTCCGCACAATCACGCCGAAGAAGCCGAACTCGGCGCTGCGGAAAATCGCGCGCGTGCGGCTGACGAACGGGATCGAGGTGACGGCCTACATCCCGGGCATCGGGCACAACCTGCAGGAGCACTCCGTCGTGCTTATCCGCGGCGGGCGCGTCAAGGATCTGCCGGGAATCCGGTACCACATCATCCGCGGCACGCTCGATTCCGCGGGCGTGCAAGACCGCCGGCGGGGCCGGTCCAAGTACGGAGCCAAGCGGCCCAAGCAGGCGGCGGGGGTGGCGTAGATGCCGCGCAAAGGGCAGGTGCCGCGCCGGGCCGTTCCCGGCGATCTGGTGTACGCCAGTCCGTCGGTGACCCGGCTCGTGAATAAGGTCATGACGCGCGGCAAGAAGAGTCTCGCGGAACGCATCGTCTACGCGGCGCTCGAAGCCATAAAGGAGAAGGGCGGCAAGGAGCCCGCGAAGACGCTGGACGCGGCCCTGCACAACATCATGCCGGTGCTCGAAGTGCGGCCGCGGCGCGTCGGCGGCGCGACCTACCAGGTGCCGGTCGAAGTTCGGCCGGAACGCCGGGTCTCGCTCGGCATGCGGTGGCTCGTGCAGTACGCCCGGCAGCGTCCGGGCCGCACGATGCGGGAGAAACTCGCGGCGGAGATTCTGGACGCCAGCAACAACCAAGGCGCCGCCGTGAAACGGCGCGAGGACACGCACAAGATGGCGGAGGCGAACAAGGCGTTCGCCCACTACCGCTGGTAGGCGGCTCTAGGCGGCCCGCGGAATCGGATTCGGGGGTACATTCGACGGTTCTCATGGCAGCGCAGCTGGAGACAAAGAAGGCCAACATGACGCCACAGGTCTCGCTCGACAAAATTCGGAACATCGGGATCATAGCCCACATCGACGCGGGCAAGACCACGACCACCGAGCGCATTCTGTTCTACACCGGACGGACGCACCGGATCGGCGAGGTCGACGAGGGCTCCGCGACGATGGACTGGATGATCCAGGAACGCGAGCGCGGCATTACCATCACGTCCGCGGCCACGACGTGCCAGTGGCGGGGCCACAGCATCAACATTATCGACACGCCCGGCCACGTGGACTTCACGGCCGAGGTCGAGCGGTCGCTGCGCGTGCTCGACGGCGCGGTCGTGATCCTGAGCGCCGTGGAAGGCGTGCAGCCCCAATCCGAGACGGTGTGGCGGCAGGCGGACCGGTACGGCGTCCCGCGGGTTGTCTTCATTAATAAGATGGACCGCACAGGGGCCGATTTCGCGCGGACGCTCAGCATGATTCGGGACCGCCTGGATGCCAAGGCGGTGCCGCTGCAGATCCCGATCGGCGCGGAGGACGGCTTCCAAGGTATCGTCGATCTCGTGCACATGACCGCGATCGTGTACACGGACGACCTGGGCACCCGCAGCGACGAGACGGAGATTCCCGCGAACCTCAAGGCGCTCGCCGAGGAGTACCGCGGCCGCCTCGTCGAGGCCGCGGCGGAATTGGACGATCACCTCACGGAGAAGTTCCTGGAGGGCAAGGCGCTTACGGAAGACGAAATCGTCGGCGCAATCCGCCGGGGGACGATTGAAGCGAAGATCGTGCCGGTGCTGTGCGGGACGGCGTTCCGCAACAAGGGTGTGCAGCCGTTGCTCGACGCCGTCGTGAACTACCTGCCCTCGCCGCTCGACGTCCCCCCCATGGAAGGCGAAAACCCCAAGACCCAGGCCAAGGAGACCCGTCCCGCCGATCCCGCGGCGCCGTTCTGCGCCCTGGCCTTCAAGATCGTGACCGATCCGTACGTCGGCAAGCTGACGTACTTCCGCGTCTACTCGGGGACGATGACGTCGGGCTCGTACGTGTACAACGCGACGCGCGACCGCCGCGAGCGCGTGAGCCGCCTCTTGCAGATGCACGCCAACCACCGCGAAGACATCGAGTCGGTCTCGGCCGGCAACGTCGTCGCGGCCGTCGGCCTCAAGGAAACGACTACGGGCGATACCCTGTGCGACGAGACCAAGCCGATCGTGCTTGAGTCGATCAAGTTCCCGGAGCCGGTGATCGCGGTCGCCGTCGAGCCGAAGACCCGGGCGGACGAAGAGAAACTGAGCGCCTCGCTCGCCAAGCTCGCGGAAGAAGACCCCACGTTCAAGGTCCGGTTCGACCCCGAAACCGCGCAGACGATCATTTCCGGGATGGGCGAGCTGCACCTGGAGATCATCACCGACCGTCTGCTGCGGGAGTTCAAGGTCGAGGCCAACGTCGGCCGCCCGCAGGTGGCGTACCGCGAGACGATCCGCCGCCCGGCGAAGGCCGAGGGGCGGTACATCCGCCAGACCGGCGGCCGCGGCCAGTACGGGCACGTCTTCCTCCACGTCGAGCCGCTGCCGCGGGGCACCGGGATCGAGTTCGTCGACAAGATCACCGGCGGGCGCATCCCGCGCGAGTTCATTGCGCCCGTGGCGGCAGGCGTGCGCGAGGCGACCGAAAGCGGCGTGCTGGCCGCGTACCCGGTGGTCGACGTGCGCGCGACGCTCGTCGACGGGTCGTACCACGAGGTCGACTCGTCGGAGATGGCGTTCAAGATCGCCGGTTCGATGGCGTTCAAGGCGGCGGTGCAGGACGCCTCCCCCGTGTTGCTCGAGCCGGTGATGAAGGTCGAGGTCACGACTCCCGACCACTACATGGGCGACGTGATCGGCGACCTGAGCGCGCGGCGCGGCCGGATTTCGGCGATGGAGCAGCGGGGCGGGCTGCGGATCGTGCAGGCGGAAGTGCCGCTGGCCGAGATGTTCGGGTACGCGACGCAGCTGCGGTCCAACACCCAGGGCCGGGCGACCTATACGATGGAGTTCTCGCACTACGAAGAAGTGCCGGCATCGATCGCGGACACGTTGATCAAGGCCGGCGCGGGGGCCAAGGCATAGTTAGCGTAAGGGAGGCCGGCGATGGCGAAGGCAAAATTTGAGCGGACGAAGCCGCACGTGAACGTGGGGACGATTGGGCACGTGGATCACGGGAAGACGACGTTGACGGCGGCGATCACGGGGGTGCTGGCGAGTCTGGGGAAGACGAAGGCGCTGGGGTTTTACGAGATCGACAATGCGCCGGAGGAGAAAGAGCGGGGGATCACGATTGCGATCAGCCACGTGGAGTACGAGACAGAGAAGCGGCACTACGCGCACGTAGACTGCCCGGGGCATGCGGACTACATCAAGAACATGATCACGGGCGCGGCGCAGATGGACGGGGCGGTGCTGGTGGTGAGTGGGGCGGACGGGCCGATGCCGCAGACGCGGGAGCACATACTGCTGGCGCGGCAGGTGGGGGTACCGTACATTGTGGTGTTTTTGAACAAGGTGGACATGGTGGACGACCCGGAGCTGCTGGAGCTGGTGGAAGTGGAAGTCCGGGATCTTTTGAAGCAGTACCAGTTTCCGGGGGACGAGATCCCGGTGATCAAGGGGAGTGCCTTGAAGGCGCTGGAGGCGGTGCAGGCCAAGGCGAAGGTGGCGCGGGGTGGGGACGCGGCGGCGGCGTGCATTTGGGAGTTGATGGACGCGGTGGACAGTTACATTCCGACGCCGGTGCGGGAAGTGGACAAGCCGTTCCTGATGAGCGTGGAGGACATTTTCACGATCACGGGGCGGGGGACGGTGGCGACGGGGCGGGTGGAGCGGGGGCGGTTGAAGTTGGGGGAGGAAGTGGAGATCGTGGGGCTGCGGCCGGCGGCGAAGAGGACGGTGGCGACGGGGATCGAGATGTTCCGGAAGGTGCTGGACGAAGGGCAGGCGGGGGACAACATTGGGGTGCTGTTGCGGGGGGTCGAGAAGGACGAGATCGAGCGGGGGATGGTGCTGGCGAAGCCGGGGTCGATCCGGCCGCACACGAAGTTTGTGGCGGAAGTATACATCCTGACGAAGGAAGAGGGGGGCCGGCACACGCCGTTTTTCACGGGGTACCGGCCGCAGTTTTACTTTCGGACGACGGACGTGACGGGGGACATCAAGCTGCCGGACGGGGTGGAGATGGTGATGCCGGGGGACAACGTGACGATCGAGGGGGCGTTGATCACGCCGATAGCGTTGGAGGAGGGGCAGCGGTTCGCGGTGCGGGAGGGCGGCCGGACGGTAGGGGCGGGCGTGGTCGCCAAGATCCTGGCGTAACCGCGGATCGGGCGGTCCAAAGGAGCGGGGAATGGCGCAGAAGATTCGCATCAAGCTCAAGGCCTACGATCATAAGGTGCTCGACCAGTCCGCGGAAAAGATCGTGGACACGGTGCGGCGGACCGGTGCGCGCATCTCCGGGCCTGTCCCGCTGCCGACGGACCGCAACGTCTACTGCGTGATCCGCTCACCCCACATCGACAAAGAATCGATGGAGCACTTCGAACTGCGGACGCACAAGCGCCTCATCGACATCCTCGAGCCCACGCCGAAGACCGTCGACGCCCTGATGCACCTCGACCTGCCCGCCGGCGTCGATATCGAGATCAAGTTGTAGGAGCGACCGCGATGCCCGCCATTCTCGGACGAAAACTCGGCATGACCCAGATCTTCGACGTCGCCGGCAACGTCGTGCCGGTGACGGTCGTCGAAGCGGGGCCCTGCGTGGTCGTCGGCCTGCGGACGCCGGCGCGGGAAGGCTACGCCGCCGTGCAGCTCGGCTTCGACCCACTGCGCGAGAAGCCGCGGGTGCGCGCGCCGCAGAAGCCGTACCGCGGCGTGTTCGCCAAGCGCGGGCTGGCGCCGATGCGGGTGATTCGGGAAGTCCGGCTCGCCGCCGGCGAGACGTTCGAACTCGGCCAGGCCGTCCGCGCGGACGCCTTCAGCGAGGGCGCCCGGGTGGACGTCACGGGCGTGAGCAAGGGCAAGGGGTTCGCCGGCGCGATGAAGCGCCACAACTTCGGCGGGCAGCGGGATTCCCACGGCGTGAGCCTCATGCACCGCGCGATCGGCAGCATCGGGACGAGCAACGTCGCGCGGGTGTGGAAGGGCAAGCGCATGGCCGGCCGGCTCGGCGGCGTGCGCGCGACGGTCAAGGGCCTACGGGTCGTGTCGGTCGACACGGAGCGCAACGTGCTGCTGATCCGCGGCGCGGTGCCGGGCCCCCGCGGCAGTGTGGTGCTGGTTCGGACCGCGGGCGGCGCCGGCGCGTCCAAGCCGGCGCGTCCGGCCGACGGTTCCCGTCAGGGGGCCGCCGCGCCGGCCTCGCAAGGGACCTCCGGCCGGCGGGATGCCCCGGCGTCGCCGAAGGGCGCCCAAGCTTCCCGCCAGGGTGGAAAGGGAACGGGGGCATGAGCGCGCGACGCGCCCCGGTCTACAGCGGTGACGGCCAGACCGCCGGCGAGATCGATCTGGCCGACGGGGTGTTCGGGGTGACTCCGCACACCGCGGTGCTGCACGAGGCCGTGCAGTGGCAGCTGGCCGGCCGGCACCGCGGCACACACGCGACGCTGACGCGCGGCATGGTCTCGCGCAGCACGCGGAAACTGTACCGGCAGAAGGGCACCGGCCGCGCGCGCCACGGCGGACGGGGCGCGCCGATCTTCGTCGGCGGCGGCATCGCCTTCGGCCCGCACCCCCACGGCTACGCGTACACGCTGCCCAAGAAAGTCCGGCGCCTCGCGCTGCGGTCGGCGCTGTCCGCGCGCGCGGCGGAGGGGGCGATCGCCGTGCTCGACCGCCTCGACATCCCGACACCGAAGACGAAGGCGCTCGCGGACGCGCTCCGCGCGCCCCGCGGGGAGGCGGACTCGGTGCTCCTCGTGACGGCGGCGCCGCACGAAGCCGTCGAGCGCTCGGCGGCCAATCTCGCCCGCGTCCGCGTGATCGCGGCGACCGCGCTCAACGTGCACGCGATTCTCGCCGCGGACCGCATCGTGTTCACCCGCGATGCGCTGCAGCGGCTGGTGGAGGCGCTGGCATGAGCCCGCTGTCGTTGGCCGACCCGCGCAACGTCATCCGCCGGCCGATCGTCACCGAGAAGAGCATGCGCGGCACGGCGATCAACAAGTACACTTTCGAGATCGACGGCGCGTCTACGAAGCCGGTGATTCGCGACGCGGTGCAGCGCCTCTTCAGCGTGCGCGTCACCAAGGTCAACGTGATCCGGATCCCGGGGCGCGCGCGCCGCCGCGGCCAGCATCACTATCGCGAGGCGGGCTACCGCAAGGCGATCGTCACGCTTGCCGAGGGCGACAAGATCGACCTCGAAAGGCTGACGTAAGGGGGACTCATGGGCATCAAAAAATACAAGCCGATCACCCCCGGGCGCCGGTTTATGACCGTCGTGACGTTCGAGGACATCACGCGGACGTCGCCCGAGCGCTCCCTGCTTGAGCCGCTGCTGAACCACGCCGGCCGCAACGGCCAGGGCCGCGTGACCACGCGCCACCGGGGCGGCGGTCACAAGCGCCGCTACCGGCTCATCGACTTCAAGCGCGACAAGGATGGGATCGCCGCGCGCGTGGCGTCGATCGAGTACGATCCGAACCGGTCCGCCCGGATCGCCCTGCTGCACTATCGGGACGGCGAGAAGCGCTACATCCTGGCCCCGGTCGGCCTCGGGCTCGGCGATATCGTCGCCTCCGGCCCGGACGCGGAGATCAAACCCGGCAACACCCTGCCGCTGCGCGGGATTCCGGTCGGCACGACCGTCCACAACCTCGAGCTGCACATGGGCCGCGGCGGCCAGCTGGTTCGCAGCGCGGGCGGCGCGGCGCAGGTCATGGCCAAGGAAGGTGACTACGCGCAGGTCCGTCTGCCGTCGGGCGAGGTGCGGATGATCCACCTCAACTGCCGTGCGACGATCGGCCAGGTCGGCAACCTCGAGCACGAAGCGGTCAGCATCGGCAAGGCCGGCCGGACGCGCTGGCTCCGCCGCCGCCCGCACGTCCGCGGCGTGGTGATGGATCCCAGCAGCCACCCGCACGGCGGCGGCGAGGGGAAGTCGCCGATCGGGATGCCGGGGCCGGTGACGCCGTGGGGTAAGCCCACGCTCGGCTACAAGACCCGCAAAACCAAGCCGAGCGACAAGTTCATCGTGAAGCGGAGGAAATAGATGGGCCGGTCGGTCAAGAAGGGGCCGTTCGTCGACCAGCACCTGCAGGCGAAGGTGGACGCGCTCAACCGCGCCCGCGAGCGGCGCGTGATCCGCACGTGGTCGCGGCGGTCGACGATCCTGCCCGACATGGTCGGTCACACGATCGCGGTGTACGACGGCCGCAAACACGTGCCGGTGTACGTGACGGAGAACATGGTCGGCCACAAGCTCGGCGAGTTCGCCGCGACGCGGACGTTCAAGAGCCACGGGGTCCGCGTCGAGAAGACGACCTCCGTGCGTCCGATCGGACCGGGTGCCACGGGCGCCGCGGCGCCCGCCGCTGGCGGCGGCACCGCTCCATCCTCCTCCTCGACGCCGTGACACAGGTCATGACGCAGCGCGCGGGCGGAGTGGAGGGGCGCTGATGGAAGCGAAGGCGGTCGCGCGCCACGTCCGGATCGCGCCGCGCAAGGTGCGGACGGTGACGGCGCTCATCATGGGCAAGGCCGTGGACGAGGCCCTCGCCGTGCTGCATTTTACGCCGAACCGCGCGGCGCGGGCCGTCGCCAAAGTGCTGGCGTCCGCGGCCGCCAACGCCGAGCACAACCTGGAACTCGGGCGCGACACGCTGCGGGTCCGCCGCGCCTACGTAGACAGCGGGCCGAGCCAGCGGCGCATGCACGCGAGGGCGCGCGGCCGGGCCGACGTGATCAAGAAGCGCAGCAGCCACATTACCGTGGTCGTGGCGGACGAATAGGCCCCAAGGGGAGCAGCCGGCGGACGCTACGGCTCACGCCGTAGGCCTACGCCGGCGTCGCGGGAGGCGCGCTGTGGGACAAAAGATCCACCCGATCGGCCTGAGGCTCGGCATCATCAAGGACTGGGAGTCCAAGTGGTACGCCGAAAAGAACTTCCCCGAGCTGATCGAGGAAGACCAGAAACTGCGCGGCGCCATCAAGAAGAAGATGGGCCGCGCGGGCATCTCCCGCATCGAAATCGAGCGGGCCGCCAACCGCATCCGCATCACGATCCACTCGGCCCGGCCGGGCATCATCATTGGGCGGGGCGGCACGGGGATCGACGCGCTCAAGAAAGAGCTGGAGCACTTGACCGGTAAGGCGATCCAGTTGAACGTCCAGGAAATCCGGCGCGCCGAGCTCGAGGCCACGCTCGTGGCGCAGAACGTGGCGAGCCAGCTCGAGCGGCGCATTGCCTACCGGCGGGCCATGAAGCAGGCCGTCGCCCGCAGCCTGCGCAGCGGCGCAAAGGGGATCCGCATCTCCTGCAGCGGGCGGCTCGCGGGGGCCGAGATCGCGCGGTATGAGTGGTACCGCGAGGGCCGGGTGCCGCTGCAGACGCTGCGCGCCGACATCGACTTCGGGGTCGCCGAAGCGCTGACGACATACGGCCGGATCGGCGTGAAAGTGTGGATTTACCGGGGCGACGTGCTGCCCGAGCGGCGCCGGCCGCCGTCCGAAGGCGGGGTGCGGGGCCGCGCGGGCGCCGATACCGTCGTGCTGCCGTCGCGGCAGCCGCGCGTGATCGTGCAGCAGCGGCGGCCGGAGGCGGACGGCTTTGGGGCGAGGGACGGCGGCGCGGAGTCCGAGGAACGCGCATCTGGGCCTGCGGCGCGGGCCAAAGATGCAACGCCCCCGGCCGAATAGGCCGGACGGAGAAGGGAACGCGAACCGATGTTGATGCCGAAGCGGGTGAAGTACCGGAAGGCGCACCGGGGGCGGATGCGCGGCACCGCCCAGACGGGTGCCTCGGTGACGTTTGGGGAGTTCGGGCTCCAGGCGCAGGATCGGGCCTGGGTGACGAGCCAGCAGATCGAAGCCGCGCGGCGGGCCATTACGCGCTTTATCAAGCGCGGCGGCAAACTGTGGATCCGGGTGTTTCCGGACCACCCGGTGACGAAGAAGCCGGCCGAGACCCGCATGGGCAGCGGCAAGGGGAATCCGGAGCTGTGGGTCGCCGTGGTGCGGCCGGGCCGGGTGCTCTTCGAGTTAGGCGGGGTAAGCGAAGCCGTGGCGCGCGAGGCGATGACGCTCGCCGGCCACAAACTGCCCATTCCGACCCGCTTTGTTCTGCGCGACGGGGTCGGGGAGACCGGCGGGCAGGCGCAGCAGGCCGCGGGCACCGCGCAAACGCGGGACCTGGCGGCGGCCCGGGGAGGATCGTAATGGCGGAATCGGTCCACGAATTGAGCGAGGCGGACATTCAGAAGCGTCTGGCCGACGCGCGGCAGGAGCTGTTCATGCTGCGGCTGCAGCGGACCTCCGGCAAACTCACGAACCCGGCGAAGATCGCCGATACGCGCCGGGCCGTCGCGCGGCTCCTGACGGAGCTGCGGGCCCGGAGGGTCGCCGCCGCGCCGGCGCCGGCCGCCGCCGCACCCGCACCCCGCCGCCGAGGCCGCCGATGAACGAGTCGATGGTCCCGCGGGATGGCACGCCGGTGGGGACGCCCCGCGCCGCGGGGTCTATCCGGCCGGGCGTCGAGCCCCACGGGCGCGGTATCCGGAAGAGCCGGATCGGCCGCGTCATCAGCGACAAGATGCAGAAGACGGTCGTCGTCGAGGTCTCGCGCCGCGGGCGGCACCCCGTTTACCAGAAAATTGTGCAGCACAGCGCGCGGTACAAGGCGCACGACGAGCGCGGCGAAGCGCACGTCGGCGACACGGTGTTGATCGCGGAGACGAGGCCGCTCAGCAAAGACAAGCGCTGGCGGATCGTGCGGGTGGTGGAGAAGGCGCGATGACGGCGAGGGCACGATGATACAGAACTACACGCGGCTGCGCGTGGCCGACAACACCGGCGCCCGCGAGATTATGTGCATCCGGGTCTTCGGGGGCTCGCGGCGGCGGTACGCGGCCATCGGCGACGTGATCGTCGCCACGGTCAAACAGGCCATTCCAAACAGCGCGGTCAAGAAGGGCGAGGTCGTGAAGGCGGTCGTCGTGCGGACCGTCCAGCCCACCCGGCGGCCCGACGGTTCGGCGATCCGGTTCGACGACAACGCGGCGGTGCTGATCACGGACCAGAACAACCCCCGCGGCACGCGGATCTTCGGGCCGGTGGCGCGGGAGCTGCGGGAGCGGCAGTTCATGAAGATCATCTCGCTTGCGCCGGAGGTGCTGTGATGGCGTCGATCCCGTCTCGCGCGGGACGTGCCGCGCGCGTGCACGTCCGCCGGGGCGACACGGTCGAAGTGATCACCGGCAAGTACCGCGGCAAGCGCGGCAAGGTGCTGCGCGTGCTCCCGGACCGGGGCCGCATCATCGTCGAGGCGGTGATGGTGGCGAAGCGCCACACCAAGCCCAACGAAAAGATGCCGTCCGGAGGAATCGTCGAGAAAGAGATGGCGTTCCCCGCCGGAAAGGCGATGCTCGTCTGCCCGCGCTGCGGGCGCGCCGTCCGGTACGGACACCGCGTGCTCGACGACGGCGGCAAGGTCCGGGTGTGCCGCCACTGCGGGGAGGTCATCGACAAGTAGCCATGGCGAGAATGCGGGAACGCTACAAGACCGACGTGCTGCCGGCGCTGCGGAAGCGGTTCGGCTACAGCACGGTCATGCAGGCGCCGAAGGTCGAGAAGGTGGTCATCAACATGCGCGTCGCCGACGCGCTGCAGGACCAGCGGCACCTCGACAAGGCGGTCGAAGAACTCACCACGATCAGCGGCCAGCGGCCGGTGATCGCGCGCGCGCGGCGGTCGATCGCGGCGTTCAAGCTGCGGACCGGCAACCCGATCGGGTGCAAGGTGACGCTGCGCGGGGAGCGGATGTACGAGTTCCTCGACAAGCTGTTCAACATCAGCCTGCCGCGGATCAAGGACTTCAAGGGGATTCCCTCGCGGTCGTTCGACGGCCGCGGCAGCATGAACATCGGCATCCGGGAGCAGCTGATCTTCCCGGAAATCGAGTACGACAAAGTGGACAAGATCCGCGGGATGGACATCGCCATCGTGACGACGGCGAGGACCGACGAAGAGGCGCGGGAGCTCCTGCGGGGACTCGGGCTGCCGTTCCGCGAGGGGGCGGCGTCGGAGGCGCCCGCCGCCGCGGCCGATCGGGCCCCTGGGCCTGCGGCGCGGGCCAATACGCCCGGCGACGGCCAGCGCGCGGGGTCCGCGCCGTCCGCCGATAAGCCCGCTGGGCCTGCGGCGCGGGACACTGCGGCCGGCGGGGGAGAGCGCCCGAAATCGCGCCGGCCCGGCGCCGCCGGCCCGGGCTCGGCGAACGGCGCAACACCAGCCGGGGGAGCGTGAGGCATGCCGAAAAAGTCGCTGCTGTTGAAGTGGCGGAAGCCGCCCAAGTTCAAGGTCCGGCGGTACAGCCGCTGCCGGCTGTGCGGCCGTCCGCGCGCGGTCTTCCGGAAGTTCGGCCTCTGCCGGATCTGTCTGCGCACCCTCGCGCACAAAGGCGAGATCCCCGGCGTGGTCAAGGCCAGCTGGTGAGGTGACGGAGTGGGCGTGATCACCGATCCGATCGCAGACATGCTGACGCGCATCCGCAACGCGATGACGGCGCGGCACGACACGGTTCTCGTACCGCCGTCGCGCATGAAGCTCGAGATCGCGAAGATTCTCAAGAACGAGGGGTTCATCGCCGACTTCGAAGTCGACAAGAAAGCGCCGCACCAGCTGCGCCTCTCGCTGCGGTACGGCGGCGACGGTTCGCCGCGCAAGACGGCCGTCATCACCGGGCTGCGGCGGATCAGCCGGCCCGGCCTGCGCATCTACCGGGGCCGCACCGAGATCCCGCGGGTGCGCGGAGGTCTCGGCGTCGCCATTCTCTCGACGTCGCGCGGCATCATGACCGACCGCGACGCGCGGCGCGCGGGGGTGGGCGGCGAGATCTTGTGCTTCATCTGGTGAGGAGTCTCGCATGTCACGCGTAGGCCGACTGCCCATCCCGATCCCGCGCGGCGTCGAGGTGGCCGTCGCAGACCGGACCGTGCGCGTCAAGGGGCCGAAAGGCTCGCTCGAGCGCCTCGTGCACCCGGACATCACCGTCGCGGTCACGGACGGGCGCATCACGGTCTCCCGGCCGACGGACGACCGCTACCATCGGGCGCTCCACGGCCTGACGCGCGCGCTCGTGGCCAACATGGTCCAGGGCGTCACCCAAGGGTACTCGGTGCAGCTCGAGATTCAGGGCGTCGGCTACCGGGCGCAGAAGCAGGGGCAGAAGCTCGCGCTCCAGATCGGGTTCTCGCACCCGGTCGAGCTCGACCCGCCCGCCGGCATCACACTGGAGGCCCCGCAGCCGAACCGCATCGTGGTCACGGGCATCGACAAAGAACTCGTCGGCCAGACCGCCGCGGGGATCCGCGCCCTGCGCGAGCCCGACCCGTACAAGGGGAAGGGCATCCGCTACCTCGGCGAGCGGGTCCGCCGCAAGGCCGGCAAGGCCGGGAAGGCCGCGGCCGGTGCCGGGGCCGCCGGCGCGAAGGGCTAGCGGCGTCGTGGGGAGGCCGTCATGATCAAGCGCAAGAGCCGCAACGACGCGCGCCAGCGCCGTCATCTCCGCATCCGGCGGGCCGTGCACGGCGGTCCGGAGCGGCCGCGGTTGTCGGTGTTCCGCAGCGTCGCGCACATCTACGCCCAGGTCGTCGACGACCGGGCGGGGCGCACACTCGCGACCGCCTCGAGCCTCGATCCGGAGATCCGCGCGCAGGCCGCGGGCGCCAAGAAGACCGAGGCCGGCAAGCTCGTCGGGCAGCTCGTGGCGCGTCGCGCGAAAGAGCGCGGGATCAACCGCGTGGTGTTCGACCGGGGCGGCTATTTGTACCACGGGCGCGTGAAGGCCGTGGCCGACGGCGCCCGCGAGGGCGGGCTGGAATTCTAGCGCACCAATCGCAGCCGCGGGTCGGGCCGCCGTGAAGTCGCGGCCTCGATCGCCGGCGCATTGAGATCGGGAGGGACGGGATGCCGCGGTTTAAGGGCAAGGGCCGGGGGAAGAAGCCTCGCAAAGTCGAGGCGCCGCCGGCACAGAAGCCGGCCGACCTGGAGTACCTGCACCGGCGGGTCAAGGCCGACGACGTCAACCTGACGACCGAGAAGGCCATCTGGATCAACCGGGTCGCCAAGGTGACGAAGGGCGCCAAGCGCTTCAACTTCAGCGCGCTCGTCGTGGTCGGGGACGAGCACGGGCACGTCGGGATCGGGCTCGGCAAGGCCGGCGAGGTGCCGGACGCGATCCGGAAGGGCACGGAAGAGGCCCGCAAAAGTCTCATGGGCGTGTCGCTGTCGGGGACCACGATCGCGCATGAAATTCTGTCCGTCTACGGCGCCGCGCGGGTGATGCTCAAGCCCGCCGCGCCGGGAACCGGCGTCATCGCGGGCGGGCCGGTGCGCGCGGTGCTGGAGGCCGCGGGGATCCGCGACATCCTCACCAAGTCGCTCGGAAGCAACAACCCGATCAACCAGGCGCGGGCCACCCTCAAGGGGCTGCTCGATATCCGCCTGCCGGCCGAGGTCGCCCGCATGCGCCGGAAGACCGTGGAGGATCTCCTGGGACGGAAGGCGGCGCAATGGCAGAGCGTGTAAAGATCGTCCCCCCGACGCTGCCCGAAGGGGCCGAACTCGCGCGGGTCCGCGTCACGCTGCGGAAGAGCCTCATCGGGCGTCCGGCCGATCAGCGCCGCACCGCGCATGCGCTCGGGCTGCGCCGCATCGGCGCAAGCCGGATCCACGCGCAGACGTCGTCGCTGACCGGCGCCGTCCGCAAGATCCAGCATCTCGTGTCGGTGGAAGAGGTGGAGCATGGTCGGGCTGGGTGATCTCCGCCCGGCCCGCGGCGCCCGGCATCGCCGCCGGCGCGTCGGCCGTGGGCACTCGTCGGGTAAGGGCAACACCGCGGGGCGCGGGCACAAGGGCCAGAAGGCCCGGACGGGCGGCCAGCGGCGTCCCGGCTTCGAGGGCGGGCAGCTACCGCTCGTCAAGCGCGTGCCCTACCGGCGCGGTATCCGCGGCGCCGGCAGCAATCTGGTCGGCGGCGGCCCGCGCGGGCGCATGGACGTCGTCAACGTCGGACGCCTGGCCGCGTTTCCCGCCGGGACGGAGGTGACGCCGGACACGCTGCGGGGCGCGCGGCTCATTCAGGGCGCGCAGGTGAAGGTGCTTGGCGGCGGCGACTTGGGCCACGCGCTCGTCGTCAAGGCGCACGCTTTCAGCAAGAACGCGCGGGAGCGGATCGAGGCCGCGGGCGGGCGCGCCGAGGTGATCGCGTGATTCCCGGCCTGGCCAACATCATCCGGATTCCGGATCTCCGCCGGAAGTTCTTTTTCACGGTGGGCATGCTCGCGCTGTTCCGGCTGGGATCGCACATTCCCGTCCCGGGCGTCGACATCGTCCGCCTGCAGACGCTGTTCCAGCAGGGCCAGGCGGGCAACGTGTTCGGGTTCATCGACCTGTTCGTCGGCGGGGCGTTTTCGCGATTTGCGCTGTTCGCCCTCGGCGTGTTTCCCTACATCACCGCGTCGATCATTTTCAGCCTGCTCGAAGTCGTGTTCCCGCACCTCAAGGAAATCCACCGCGAAGAGGGCGAAGCCGGACGCCGGAAGATCGGCCAGTGGACGCTCTACCTCGCGGTGCTGCTGGCCCTCGTGCAGGGCAGCGGCCAGATGCTGCTGATCCGCAACCTCGGCGCGATCGACAACCCGCGGCCGCTCATCCTCGGCGAGATCGTCGCGACGCTCGTGGCCGGGACGATGCTGTTGACGTGGATGGGCTCCATCATGACCGAGTACGGCATCGGCAACGGCGTCTCGCTAATCATCTTCGCCGGCATCGTTGCGCGGCTGCCCAACCAGCTCAACCAGACGATCGGGCTCGCCCGCGTCGGCGAGGCGTCGGTCGTGCGCGCCTTCGCCGATATCGTGGTCATCCTGGTCAGCATCGTGGCTGTGGTCATCGTCACGCAGGCCGCGCGCAAGATCCCGATCCAGTATGCGAAGAGGATCGTCGGCCGCCGGATGGTGGGCGGGCAGACCACGTACCTGCCGGTCCGCATCGCCTCGGCCGGCGTCATCCCCATCATCTTTGCCATCTCGGTGATGCAGTTCCCGTCGACGATCGCGCAGTTTTCGCGCCTGCAGTGGCTGCAGCGCGCCGGCAATTTTCTCTCGCTCAACAGCACGACGGGAGCGCTCTTGTACTTTGTGCTGATCATCGCGTTCACGTACTTCTATACCGCGGTGAGTTTCGATCCCGAGGACGTGTCCGACAACATCAAGAAGTACGGCGGCTTCATCCCGGGTATCCGGCCGGGCCGTCCGACCACGGACTACCTGATCAAGATTTTGGAGAAGCTGACCTTCGTCGGCGCGCTGTTTCTCGGCCTGATCGCCGTCGGCCCGATCTTCCTGGCGCGGTTCACCGGGCAGCTCACGCTCTACCTGACCGGCACGTCGCTCCTCATCGTGGTCGGCGTGGCGCTCGAGACGATGAAGCAGATCGAGGCGTACGTGCTGATGCGTCACTACGAAGGTTTCATGCGGTGACGGCGCCCGGCCGCACGCCGCCGGGGTGAGCTCATGAATCTGGTGTTCATGGGACCGCCCGGTGCCGGCAAGGGCACCCAGGCCGAACTCTTTCACGTCCGCCACGGGATCCCGCACATCTCCACGGGGGACATCTTCCGGGCCGCCGTGCGGGAGGACACCGAGGTCGGACGGCGCGCCGCCGACTACATGCGCAGGGGGGACCTTGTCCCCGACGCCATTGTCGAGCAGACCGTGGAGGAGCGCCTCTTACAGAAGGACGCCGCGAAGGGGTTCATCCTTGACGGGTATCCGCGCACGCTGCCGCAGGCCGACGCGCTCGACGAGTTCCTGGCGCGGTGGGGACGCGAACTGGACGGTGTCATCTTCTTCGAGGTCCCGGAGGAAGTGGTGCTGCGGCGGATCACCGGCCGCCGCGTGTGCCCCGCGTGCGGCGCGAACTACCACGTCGAGTACCAGCCGTCCCGGGAGCCGGGCCGGTGCGACATCGACGGGACGGACCTGATCCAGCGGCGCGACGATGCCCCCGAGACCGTGCGGCGCCGGCTGCAGGTCTTCCGCCGGTGGACGGCCCCGCTCGTCGACCACTACCGCAACCGCGGGATGTTCCTTGCCGTCAACGCGCAGGGCACCGCGGAAGAGGTCTACGAGCGCATCCAGCAATTCCTGGCCGCGCGGGCCGGGCGGGGCGTGTAGGCGTGGCCAGCCCGATCCCCATCAAGTCCGCCGCGGACGTCGCCGCGATGCGCCGCGCCGCCCAGGTCGCGGCGCGGGCGCTTCGGGACGTCTGCGCCGCCGTCCGTCCCGGCGTGACCACCCGGGAACTCGACCGGATCGCGGAGGACCGGATCCGTGCGCTCGGCGGCGTGCCCTCGTTCCTCGGCTACCGCGGCTACCCGGCCAGCATCTGCACGTCCGTGAACGACGAGGTGGTCCACGGCATCCCCGGGCGGCGCGCGCTGCGGGCCGGTGAAATCGTGAGCATCGACCTCGGCGCCGAGGTGGACGGGTTTCACGGCGACCTCGCGGTGACGGTCCCGGTCGGCCCGGTCGACGAGGCCCGGCGGCGCCTCCTCGCCGTGACGGCGGAGGCGCTGGAGGACGGCATCGCCGCGGTGCGGCCCGGCGCGCGCCTCGGCGACGTGGGCGCGGCGATCCAGGGCCGGGTCGAACAGGCCGGGTTTTCGGTCGTGCGCGACTACGCCGGGCACGGCGTCGGCCGGCGGCTGCACGAGGAACCGCAGGTGCCCAACTTCGGGCGCCGCGGGGCGGGGCTGGTGCTGCGGCCCGGGATGACGCTGGCGATCGAACCGATGGTCAACATAGGCGGATCCGACGTGGTCGTCGAGCGGGACGGCTGGACCGTGCGGACGGCCGATGGGCGGCCGTCGGCCCACTTCGAGCACACGGTCGCCGTGACCGAGGGCGGCTGCGACGTCCTGACTAGACTTCCCGCGGAAGCGCCAGTATAATGATGAGTTGTTCGCCCACGGGGTAGCGGATGGCCAAGAAAGACGTCATTGAGGTCGAAGGGACCATCGTCGAGGTGCTTCCCAACGCCATGTTCCGGGTGGAACTGGCGTCCGGACACAAGATTCTGGCACACATCTCCGGCAAGATGCGGATCCACTTCATCCGCATTCTGCCGGGCGACCGGGTGAAGGTGGAGCTCTCTCCCTACGATCCAACCCGAGGGCGCATCACGTATCGATTCCGGTGAACCGGATGGGAGCTGCGCGATGAAGGTACGGGCATCGGTGAGACGCATGTGCGAGAAGTGCAAGGTGATCAAGCGCGGTAACCGCGTCATGGTCATCTGCGAAAATCCGAAGCACAAGCAGAAGCAGGGCTAACCCCTCGCGGGGGGCCTTCAGGGGAGGGACGGGATGGCGCGCATCGCGGGCGTGGATCTGCCGCGGGAGAAGCGGGTCGAGGTCGGGCTCACGTACATCTACGGGATCGGCCGGAGCCGCGCGCGGGAGATCCTCGGGATCACCGGCGTGAGTCCGGACACCCGTGTGCGTAGCCTGACGGACGAAGAGGTCACGCGGCTCCGCGAGGTCATCGACCGCAACTACAAGGTCGAGGGCGATCTCCGGCGGGACGTGGCGATGGACATCCGCCGGCTCGTCGAGATCGGCTGCTACCGGGGCCAGCGCCACCGGAAAGGGCTTCCGGTGCGCGGCCAGCGTACCCGCACGAACGCCCGCACCCGCAAGGGCAAGAAGAAGACGGTCGGCGCGCGGAAGGCCAAGACCGTAACGGCCGCCGCGGCTCCGGCCGCGTCGTGAGGGGGCTGCCGTAGATGACCGCACCGATCCGCGGTAAGCGCAAGGAGCGCAGGAACGTTCCGGCGGGCATCGCCCACATTCAGTCGACGTTCAACAACACAGTCGTGTCTATCTGCGACCTGCAGGGCAACGTGCTGGCGTGGGCGAGCGCCGGGACGTCCGGGTTCAAAGGATCCCGCAAAGGCACGCCGTTCGCCGCGGGCCTCGCCGCCGAGAACGCTGCGCGCAGGGCGATGGAGCACGGCGTGCGTTCGGTGGAGGTGTTCGTGAAGGGTCCCGGCTCCGGCCGGGAGGCCGCGATCCGCTCGCTGCAGGCCGCGGGACTCGAGGTCAGCCTCATCAAGGACGTTACGCCGATTCCCCACAACGGGTGCCGGCCGCCGAAGCGGCGCCGGGTGTAGGTGTAGAGGAGAGCGCATGGGACGGTATCACGGGCCCGTCTGCCGGTTGTGCCGGCGGGAGGGTATGAAACTCTATCTCAAGGGCGAGAAGTGCTATACCGACAAATGTCCGGTGGCGAAGGACACGACGCCGCCGGGCATGCATGCGCCGAGCCGGCGCAAGCCGTCTGATTTCGCCGTCCGGCTGCGCGAAAAGCAGCGGCTGCGGCGCTTCTATGGGGTCTACGAGACCCAATTCAAGCGCTACTTCGAGATGGCGGCGCAGACCAAGGGCGTCACGGGGACGCGGCTTCTGCAGATTCTCGAGAGCCGGCTCGACAATGTCGTCTACCGGCTCGGGCTCGCGTCGAGCCGCAAGGCCGCACGGCAGCTGGTGGCCCACGGCCACATCGCGGTGGACGGCCGCCGTGTCACCATCCCGTCGTTCCTCGTGCGGCCGGGACACAGCGTCGGAGTCACCCAGGGCAGCCGGGCGCTGCCGCACTTTACGGCGATGGCGGGTCAGGCCCCCGGCCGCGGTACCCCCGGATGGCTCGAATACCAGTCGGACGCGCTGACGGGGCGCGTGCTGACGCTGCCGGCGCGCGACGACATCGACGTGCCGGTGCACGAGCAGTTGATCGTTGAATACTACTCGAGGTAACGACTAATGGCGGAAAACCACAACCATATAGCGGGATCGATGCGCGCCATGGCCGGAGTGCCGGGCGTGTCGTTTGGGGAGCCCATCGTGCGCGGCGTCGACAGTACCGTGGGCGACATGCCGGCGGGCGCGGTGAGCGGGAAGAGGGGGATGACGGGCGTGTGGGACATGAACAAGCCCAAAGTCGAGTACGCGGAGCTCTCTGACACGTACGGAAAGTTCGTGGTGGAGCCGCTCGATCGCGGCTTTGGGGTGACGCTCGGCAACGCGCTGCGGCGGGTGCTGCTCGCCGCGATCCCGGGCGCGGCCGTGACGTCGGTCAAGATCGAGAACGTGCTGCACGAGTTCTCGACCGTGCCGGGCGTCGTCGAAGATGTGACGCAGCTGATCTTGAACCTGAAGGAGCTGACGTTCAAGCTGCACAGCGACAAGCCGAAGCTGCTGCGGCTCGACGTCAAGGCGAAAAAGGAAGTGACCGCCGGCGATTTGCAGCCGGACGCCGAGGTCGAGATTCTGAACCCGGACCTCCACCTCGCCACGCTCGACGGCAAGAACGCGCATCTCGTCATGGAACTCGTGGTGGAGCGGGGAAAGGGGTACGTGCCGGCGGAGCGCCACCGCAAGAGCGAGCACGTGATCGGCGTGATCCCGGTCGACTCGATCTTCTCGCCGATTCAGAAAGTCAACTACGCGGTGGAAGACACCCGCGTCGGGCACGCCACGGATTACGACCGCCTCGTGCTGGAAGTGTGGACCGACGGGAGCATCCGGCCGGAAGAGGCGCTGCAGGAATCGGCCCGCCAGCTGATCGACAATTTCCGGCTCTTCGCCGGGACCGCCGCCGGCCCCGAGGTCGCCGCGGGCGCGCCCGCGGACGAGACCAACAAGGTCGCGACGATGCCGATCGAGGAACTGGATCTGTCCGTCCGGCCGTACAACTGCCTCAAGCGCGCCGGCATCAACACGGTCGGCGACCTGCTGCAGCGCACCGAGGACGAGATCGTCAACGTCAAGAACTTCGGCCGCAAGTCGCTCGACGAGGTCAAAGAGAAACTCGCCGGCATGGGGCTCGAACTGCGGCGGCGGGGCGCCTGACGTGCTCGGACAGACCGGCCGGCGGCTCGGCCGCGACAGCGGCGCCAGACGGGCGCTGTTCCGCGGGCTTGTGTCCTCGCTGATCGTGCACGACCGCATCCGCACCACGACCGCGCGCGCCAAGGAAGCCAAGAAGGTCGCCGATCGGATGATCGACCTCGCGCTCGCCAACGACGTGCAGGCCCGCCGCCACGTCGCGCCTCCTGACCGATCCCGCGGTCGTGCGCCGGCTGTTCGGCACCGTGGCGCCGCGCTACCGCAAAGGCCGCGGCGGCTACACCCGCATTGTGCGACTCGGCCGGCGGCGCGGCGACGCCGCGGAGATGGCGCTGCTCGAACTCATCCCCTAATTTCGTGCCGGCCCGGGTCCCGCCTGAGGCCGGGCCCCCGCAAGGGGAGATGCGCGAGCCGGCTCTGATCCAGGTCCGCGGGCTGGTGCACACTTACCAGGCCGGGACGCCCCAGGCCGTGCCGGCCGTGTGCGGCGTGGATCTCGACGTCCACCCCGGCGAGTGCGTGGCGGTGGTCGGCGGGAACGGCTCGGGCAAGAGCACCCTTGCCAAACATTTCAACGCGCTGCTCCTCCCAACCGAGGGCCAGGTCACGGTCGACGGCTTCGACACACGCGACGCGGACGCGGTGTGGGAGATCCGGCGCCGCGTCGGGATGATATTCGAGCATCCGGACGACCAGCTTATCGCCTCCGTCGTTGAAGAGGACGTCGCGTTTGGGCCCGAGAACCTCGGGCTCCCTCCGGCGGAGATTCGCTCGCGGGTCGCGGATGCGCTGCACGCGGTCGGGCTCGACGGCCTGCGCCGGCGGCCGCCCCATCTTCTGTCCGGCGGCCAGAAGCAGCGGGTGGCGATCGCGGGGGTGCTCGCGATGGCGCCCCGCTGCCTCGTCCTCGACGAGGCCACCTCGATGCTCGATCCGGAAGGCCAGCGCGAGGTCATGGACACCGCCCTTCGCCTGTGCCGCACCGGCGGGCTGGCGCTGGTCCTCATCACCCATGCGATGGAGGAAGCGGCGCTGGCCGACCGTGTGGTCGTTCTCGCCGACGGCCGCGTCGCGCTCGACGGCCCGCCGGCGGCGGTGTTCGCCGACGAGGAGGATCTTCGCCGGCTGCGCCTGGAACCGCCGGAGATCGTGCGGCTGAGCCGGGCCCTTGCGCGGGACGGCGTCCCGCTCGCCCCGGATGTCCTGACCGTGGACCAACTCGTTGAGTCGCTGGCCGCGCTGCCGGGAGGGGCCGCGCGGTGATGCCGCGCGGCCCCTCCCGGCGCGCCTCGGGGTCCGGCGGCGATCCTGCCGGGCCGCCGATCATCCGCTGCGACGGCCTGTCGTACCTGTACCAGCGGGGCACGCCGTTCGAGACAGCCGCCCTCGACGACGTCTCGCTGTCGATCGCGGCCGGCGAAGCGGTCGGCGTGATCGGCGCGACCGGATCCGGCAAGTCCACGCTCGTGCAGCACTTCAACGGACTCCTGCGGCCGGCGCGCGGCCGGGTGTATCTTGACGATGTCGACATCCACGCGCGCGAGGTCGACCGGCGGCGCGTGCGCCAGGAGATCGCGCTCTTGTTTCAGTACCCGGAGCACCAGCTGTTCGAGGAGACCGTCGCGGCCGACGTCGCCTTCGGGCCCCGCAACCTCGGCCTCGGCGACGACGAGGTCCGCGGGCGGGTCGAGCGGGCGCTTCGCCAGGTGGGACTCGATCCGGACCGGTTCGGACCCCGCTCCCCGTTTACGCTGAGCAACGGTGAGATGCGCCGCGCGGCGATCGCCGGATTGCTCGCGATGCGGCCGCGGATGCTGATCCTCGACGAGCCGACGGCGGGCCTCGATCCGGCGGGCCGCCGGGACATCCTGGGGCACGTCGCGCGGCTGCGGCGCGACGCGGGCCTGACGATCGTGCTGATCAGCCACAGCATGGATGCGGTGGCGGCGTTGTGCGACCGCGTCGTGGTCCTCGACCACGGACGCCTCGTGGCCGACGGCCCCGTGCGCACGGTGTTCGCCGACGCGCCGGCTCTCGAGGCGCTCGGCCTCGGCGTACCGCAGGCCGCACAGTGCGTGCACCGTCTGCGCGAGCGGGACTGGTCCGTGCGGGCGGACGTCCTCTCCGTCGACGAGGCGCGGCGCGCCATCCTCGATGCGCTCGCCAAGCGCGGCGTCGTTACCCCGGCGCAGGAGGCGGGCGCGTAGCGTGGATCTGCTGCGGTCGTTCGCCTTCGGGCAGTATGTGCCGGTGGATTCCCTGGTGCACCGGCTCGACCCGCGCACGAAGATACTCGCCACGCTCGTGCTCGGGGTCGCGGTGTTTCTGGCACGGGGGTTGGCCGGCCTGGCGGCGCTGGCCCTCTTCATCGCGCTCATCGTCCTGGTCTCGCGCATCCCGCCCGGCTATGTGCTGCGGGGGCTCCGGCCGGTGTTTTGGCTGCTCGCCTTCACGGTCGTCCTGCAGATTTTCTTCGGGCAGGAGGGCGGCCACGCGGTCTTCCACCGCGGCCCGATCACCATCACGCGGGAAAATCTCACGCTCGGTCTTTACTACGGCGCCCGGCTCGCGCTGCTGATCGTGGCCACGTCGCTCATGACGTTCACCACGTCGCCGGTCGAACTGACCGACGGGCTCGAGCGCCTCCTGCGGCCGTTCCGGCGCCTCGGGGTGCCGGCGCACGAACTGGCGCTTATGATGACGATCGCGATCCGGTTCATTCCGACGCTGACCGAGGAGACCGACAAGATCATGAAGGCACAGATGGCGCGGGGAGCGGACTTCACACGCGGGAACATCGTGCGGCGCGCGCGATCGCTGGTCCCGCTGCTGGTGCCGCTCTTTGTGGGCGCGTTCCGGCGCGCGGAGTCGCTCGCGCTGGCGATGGAGGCCCGCGGCTACCGCGGCGGCGACGGGCGCACGCGCATGACGGAGCTCGTGCTGCGGCCCCGCGACTACGGCGCGTTCGCCGTGCTCGCGCTGCTTGTGGCGCTGCTCGCCGTGCGCATCCGGTAGGCCTCGCGGAGGCCGGGCCGCCGCCGCGCCGGATGCGGACGCTCAAACTCGTGGTGGAATATGACGGCGCCGGCTACTGCGGCTGGCAGCGGCAGCGCGGGTCCGCCGCGGGCGGGCCCCCGTCGGTGCAGGCGACGCTCGAGCGGGCCGTCGCGGAGGTGGCGGGCGAGCCGGTTACGGTCACCGGCGCCGGGCGCACGGACGCGGGAGTCCACGCGCTGGGACAGGTGGCCAGCCTGGTCACGACCAGCCGCATTCCCGCCGCGCGTTTTCCCGCCGCGCTGAACGCGCATTTGCCGCCCGACGTGCGTGCCGTCGCCGCCGAGGACGTGCCTGAAGGATTTCATGCCCGGTACGACGCGGTGGCGCGAACGTATTGGTACGAGATTCTCAACCGGCCTGGGCCGCCGGCCCTGCTGCGTGGGCTTGCGCATCACATCCCCGAACCGCTGGACGTTGAGGCCATGCGGCGCGCGGCCGCGCCGCTGGTGGGGCGCCACGACTTCGTCGCCTATCGGGGCGTCGGATCGCCGACGCGCACTACGGTCTGCCGCGTCGAGGCCCTCACGGTCGGCACCGCGGACGGCGGCGCCCCGGCCGCCGGCCCCGAGGCCCGCCTGCGCATCGCGATCACGGCCGACCGGTTTCTGCGGCATATGGTCCGCATCATTGCCGGCACGCTTGTGCGGGTCGGCCTCGGGCGGCTGCCGGCCGAGGCGCCAGAAGCGTTCTTGGCCGATCCCGACAACCGCCGGACCGGCCCTACGGCGCCGCCGCACGGGCTGTATCTCGTTCGCATCGACTACTAAACATGCGCTGGCTAGGGGCGGCGAACGCCATCGAGTTCGACAGCGGCGGATCCGTCACGATGGCGGTGCGATTCCCCGGCCGCTCCGCCCCGACGGTGGTCAATTCACCGTCGGATGGCCACGAACGGCCGGTCGCCGACGCCCTCATGGTGTACCGCCTGGGCCGCCAGCCCTAACCTCCACGCGGAGGCCGCGCGCGGAGGCCGGCGCTCACCGCTAGACGAGCTCGCGCACTTTGTCCGAGATCGCGGTGAGCGCGATCCGGGTGCGGTTCGGCTCTCCGCGCGCGAGCGCCCGTGCGAACGTCATCGCCTGGTCGCGTGTGATCTTCGGCGGCATCGGCGGTTCGAACGGATCCACGATGGCTTCGATCACGACCGGGCCGAGCAGCGTGTCGCACTGCTCGAGGACCTCCTGCGACGGCCGCGTCCCGAGCAGGCCGATGGTCCCGGTCGTATAGGGGCTGTCGTCCGGTACCGCGGCCTTGCCGAGCAGCGCCTTTGCGATCGGCGCGGCGAGGCGCTCCGCGGCCTGCTCGAGCTCGTCGCTTACGTGCGGCGCGCCGGCGCCGGCCAGGATGGCCACGCGTTTGCCGGCGTTCAGGATGTCGGCGGCGCTGCGGACGTCGTCGTCGGCCGCGCCGTATGCGCTGTGCGCGTATACGTTCGACTCATGGCACGGTACGTTGCGCTTGGTGCGCCCGTTCTTCAGGGGAGTTCCTGAAAGTCGACCGGGAAGGTCAGGTGCGCGACGCCGCGCTGGCTGAGCGCCGCGCGGCATGAGGGGGGGTTGGAGGAATGGCGGCGGCCGCGGCTTAAAGCACGGCGCGCGGCGCACTTCCGGCCGCGAGTCAGGAGGTCTCCGATGCCCGAGGCACACCCCCCGTTTGCGGCGCCCGCCGTGCTGGCGGAGTGGGTTCGCGACGCGCGGCGGCGCACGATGGATCTCGTCGCCGATCTGCCCGACGACAAACTCATGGGGCCCCGTATCGACATCATCAACCCGCTCTTGTGGGAGATCGGGCACATGGCATGGTTTCAGGAGAAGTGGGTGCTGCGCGGTGTGTGCGGCGACCCGCCGATCCGCGCGGACGGGGATGCGCTGTATGATTCGAGCGCGGTCCCCCACGACACGCGGTGGGAGCTGCCGCTGCCCTCGCGCCGCGACACGCTGGCGTACATGGAAGCGGTCCGCGACCGGGTCGTCGAGAAATTGACACGCGGCACGCCGGACGGTCTGCTCCTCTATCACGGGGCCTATTCAGTCTTCCACGAGGACATGCACACCGAGGCGTTCACCTACACGCGGCAGACCCTCGGATATCCGGCGCCGGCCCTGCTGCTACGCGGCGGCGAGGGCGGCAGCGGCGGCCCGGCCGCGGCCGGGCCGCTGCACGGCGACGTCGACGTGCCCGGCGGCACCATCATGCTCGGCGCGCCGCGAGATGCGCCGTTTGCGTTCGACAACGAAAAGTGGGCGCATCCGGTCGCGGTCCGGCCGTTTGCAATCGCCCGGGCGGCGGTCAGCCAGGCGGAATTTGCCGCGTTCGTCGACGAGGGCGGGTACGGGGAAGACCGCTGGTGGAGCACGGACGGCGTGGCGTGGCGGCGCTCGGCCGGCGCCGCGCATCCGATGTACTGGCGCCGCGGGGCGTCGGGTTGGGAGCGGCGCGACTTCGACCGCTGGGTGGCGCTCGAGCCGCACCGTCCGGTGATTCATGTGAACTGGTTCGAGGCCGACGCCTACTGCCGGTGGGCCGGGCGAAGGCTCCCCACCGAAGCCGAGTGGGAAGCAGCCGCGGCGACGGAGCCGGCCCCGGCGGGGCGGTCGAGCCGGGTCCGGCACTATCCGTGGGGAGACGATGGTCCCGCGCCGCGTCATACGAACATGGACTGGCGCGCCATGGGATGCGCCGACGTTGGCGCGCTCCCGGACGGCGACAGCGCGCACGGGTGCCGGCAAATGCTGGGCAACGTGTGGGAATGGACGTCCACGACCTTCGGCCCGTACCCGGGGTTTACGCCGGATCCCTACAAGGAGTACTCCGAGCCGTGGTTCGGCGCGCGCAAAGTCCTGCGGGGGGGCGCGTGGGCCACCCGCTCGCGCATGCTGCGCAACACGTGGCGCAACTTCTTCACACCCGACCGCCGGGACGTCATGGCGGGCTTTCGCACATGCAGATCCGGCTCGTAACGCCGGCATCCGGCAGCTCGCGCGGCGGCAACCGCGTGACGGCGCTGCGGTGGACGAGGATTCTGCGCGGCCTCGGCCATACGGTGGCGGTGGAGACGGAGTACCAGGGGGGCCGCTGCGACGCGCTCATCGCGCTCCACGCGCGCCGCAGTTTTGCGTCCGTCGAGCGATTCCACCATGACTATCCCGGCCGGGCGCTCATCGTCGCGCTCACCGGGACGGATCTCTATGGCGACCTTCGCCGCGATGCGCAGGCCCGGCGCTCTCTCGACCTGGCCACCCGCCTCGTTCTCCTCCAGCCGCTCGGTCTCGAAGAATTGCCGGATACGGCGAGGGCCAAGACGCGCGTGATCTACCAGTCGGCGACACCGCCGCCGGGCCGCCCCCGGCCCGATGCCCGCGTTTTCGAGGTCTGCGTGCTCGGCCATCTCCGCGCCGTCAAAGATCCCCTGCGCGCCGCGACCGCCGCGCGGCTCTTGCCCGCTTCATCGCGCGTGCGCATCACCCACGTCGGCGCGGCGCTGACCCCCGAGATGCAGACCGCGGCCCGGGCGGAGGCGGCGGCAAACCCGCGGTACCGGTGGCTCGGGGAACTGCCGAGGTGGAAAGGCCTGCGCATCCTTTCCCGCAGCCGCGCCCTGGTGCTGAGTTCGGAGATGGAGGGCGGGGCCAACGTCATCTCGGAAGCCGTCGTAGCGGGCGTGCCCGTCCTCGCGTCGCGGATTCCGGGATCCATCGGCCTGTTGGGCGAGGCCTACCCCGGCTATTTCCCGGTCGGGGATACGGCCGCGCTGGCGGCCCTTCTCGGGCGCGCCGAAACCGACCGCGAATTTTACGGGGGGCTGCGCGCGTGGTGCGCGCAGCGTGCGCCGCTGTTCGATCCTGAGCGCGAACGGCTGGCGTGGCAGCGCCTGCTGTACGAGGCGGCGGTCCCGATGCCGGCCGTCGAGTCGCCCGCGTAGGCAGGTTCCCATGCGCGACGTGGACACGGACGGCCGGCTCACCCTGCGGGCGGACCTCCCCCCGGGCACGCTCCGTGCGCGGTTCGCCCGCGACGTCGCGGCCGGACTCGCGCAGACGCCCAAACGCCTGCCGTGCTGTTACTTCTATGACGACGAGGGGTCGCGGCTGTTCGAAGCCATCTGCGGCCTTCCGGAATATTACCTGCCGCGCGCCGAACGGGAGATCCTCGAGACGCACGCGGACGAACTCGCCGGCCGGTTTCCAGCCCGCCCGCTGCTGGTCGAACTCGGCAGCGGCAGCGCGTCGAAGACACGGTTGCTGATCGAGGCGCTGCTCCGTCGCTACGGGACCGCGGAATACATGCCGATCGACATTTCGCAGGGAGCGCTGGTGGACAGCGCGCGGGCGTTCCTCGCTGCGTACCCGGCGCTGCGCATTCGCGCCGTCGCGGGCGATTACTTCGAGACCCTGCGGGACCCGGCCATCCCGTCCCCCGGGCCGAAGCTCATTTTGTGGCTTGGGTCGAGCATCGGCAACCTCGATCGGCCCGACGCGGCGGCGTTCCTCCGGAAGATCGCCCCGGCCCTCGGCGATGCCGGCCGCATCCTCGTGGGCATCGACCTCCGCAAGGCGCGCGCGGTCCTCGAGCCCGCCTACGACGACGCCCAGGGCGTGACGGCACGCTTCAATCTCAACGTGCTGGCGCGGATCAACAGGGAACTCGACGGCGCGTTCGATCTTTCCGCGTTCCGCCATCGCGCGGTCTACAACGAGGGCGCGGGCCGGATCGAGATGTACCTGGTCAGCGTCCGCGAGCAGACCGTCGCGATCGGACAGTTGGGGATGACCGTCCGGTTCGCCGCGGACGAGGCGCTTCTCACGGAGTATTCCTACAAGTACCGCGCCTCGGAGATCGATACCCTGGCGGAGTCGGCTGGCCTCGCCATCGACGCCCAGTGGCACGACACCGACCGCCGCTTCAGCGTCACCCTCTTCACGCCCCGCCGGTGACGCTTCGGGTGGGATTGAAGCGCGCCTACGATCCGCCGGGCCGCGCCGCCGGTCCCTGGGTGCTGGTCGACCGCGTGTGGCCGCGCGGCGTCTCCAAGCAACGTCTCCGCATCGTGGCCTGGCTCCGGGAGATCGCACCCAGCGCCGCGCTGCGCGGGTGGTTCGGACACGACCCCGCGCGGTGGGACGAGTTCCGCCGGCGGTATCGCGCGGAACTTGCCGGCAAGCCCGGCCTACTGGATGAACTCGCGGGGTATGCCCGCGGGGGCAGCTCACCCTCGTGTTCGGCGCGCGCGATCCGGTGCGCAATCAGGCCGCCGTCATCCAGGAAGTGCTGCGGGGCCGCCGTCCGGGCCGGTCCCCCAGGTCCAAAATGAGAGGCCGGTCCGTCCGCGCGAAGCCGTAAGGGGCGGTCACATGCCCCAGGTGCGCACCCACGCCGGAACGACGCGAAACATCATGCGGTCCGCGGGCATCGCATCGCCGCCCCACTTGCGCCCGAGATGGGGATGATACTTGCCGAGTAGCGCCCGCACGAGGGCGCGCTGGGCCGGCGAATCCGGCACAAACTCCGCGCGTCCGCCCATGATGACCGCGCGCGCGTCGTCGCGCGATCCGGCGTCGGCCACGACGCAGACGCGGGGGTCGCGGCGGAGGTTGCGGACCTTTTGCGTGGCGGCCTCACTGATCATCGTCAGGGCCTCTCGATCGTGCACAAACCACACCGGCATCGCAAGCGGCGCGCCGTCCGCTTGAATCGTCGCCAGGAGCACGACTTCCCGGGTCGCCAGGAACCGCTGGATGTCGTCGTCGCCGAGCCGCCGGGCCGTCACGGCCGTCTCACCTCCACGCAAGTTGTGCATAACGACTGGTACCGATGCTGGCACACAATGGCAAGCCTCCGAAAATCCTCATTGTGGACGACGAGCAGGCCAACGTCCACGCCCTCGAGCGCATTTTGCAGCGGGTGACGCGCGCCGACCTTCGGAGCACCATCGATCCGCGCACCGCGACGGCGCTGTACACCGAGTTCAAGCCGGACCTCGTCCTTCTCGACCTTCAGATGCCGCACCTCGATGGCTTCGGGGTGCTCGACGCGCTAAAGTCGCTGATCGACGCGGACACGTACGTGCCGATCGTGATGCTCGACGGTGAGATGGGCCCGGAGACCAAGCAGCGGGTTCTGTCGAGCGGCGCGAAGGATTTCCTGAGCAAGCCCTTTGATGCGGCCGAGGTTCAGCTCCGGGTCACGAATCAGCTGGAGACGCGCGCGCTGCAGGTGGAATGCGAGGGCTGGCGGCGGAATGCGCGGGCGCGCACGCGCGAGCTGGGCGGCGCCCAGCTCGAAACGGTCGAGCGCCTCGCTATGGCGATCGAGTACCGGGAAGACGGCACCGGCGAGCACACCAAGCGCGTCGGCCAGTGGTCGGCGCTGCTCGCAGAGGCAATGGGACTGCCCGAGGCCAACATCATGGAAATTCGCCTCGCCGCGCCGCTCCACGATGTCGGCAAGATCGCGATTCCCGACCGCATCCTCCTGAAGCCGGGCAAGCTGGGCGCGGAGGAGTGGACCGTTATGAAGGCCCATACGACCATCGGCGCCAAGATGGTCTCGGGCGCGCGGAACTCCCTGTTGCTGACGGCCGAAGCCATCGCGCTGAACCATCACGAGAAGTGGGACGGTTCCGGTTATCCCCGCAATTTGCAGGCCGAGGCGATTCCGCTTCCCGCACGGATTGTCGCCGTCGCGGATGCCTTTGATGCCATGACGCACCGGCGTCCGTACCGCGAAGCGCTTCCCGAACACGCCGCGGTGGCCGAACTGCGGCGCTGCGCCAGATCGCATTTTGATCCCCAGTGCGTCGAGAACTTCCTGCGCCTCGTCGAAGACCCCGGCACCCGGTCACTCCTGGAGCTGTCGTAGCCCAGTAAGGTTCTACCGGAGCACAGTTCGAGATTTTGTAGTGCAGCGAAGCGGTGGTTTCCCCGCACGTTCGCCGCACGTTCGCCCGAACACATGTTAGCGTTCCCGTCGTCGGCCCGTAATTAATTTTGCGGTAGACTCTGCCGACCGCGGGAGGGCCGTCGGCTTCCCCCGAACTTCCAGATAACTTGGCAGATATTTACGGAAAAACTTACACCCGCGTGTCACGTGGCTGCTCCGCCGCGTCCCCGCGGTGTTGTCCCGAGTCTCTATCACATCGGGGGGAGACCCATGCGGTGGGTAAAGTTCGTCGCCTACACTATCGCCTTCGCACTCGGCTTCGCCGCCGTACCGCGATTTCTAACCCATAACACCGTTCCTTCCACTCCGCAGCCGGCCAGGCATGGCTCCGGGTTGCTGAGCACGTATGGCAGTGGCCCATCGTCCCATGCCCCGATTGCCACGCCCCAAGGTCCCGCCGCATCACCCCAGACCCCAAACGCGCAGTTCCAGGCGCCGGATACCCAGTCTCAGGTTCCAGAAGTCCCACCACAGGCTCCCGACGCGCAGTCCCAAGTTCCCAACGACCAGTCCCAGGCTCCCAATGCGCAATCGCTTGGCGTCCAATCCCAAGCATCCGGTCCGCATCCCCAAGGTCCTGGCGCCCTCTCCCAAGCCGCGGGTGTGATTGGACCCCAACCGGCCGGCGTTGCGCGGCCGGCGTCGCCAGTTCTCTCGGGACCGCCCGCGAAAGGAACCGCGACGGTTGCACCACATCGAGACACCGTCGCTCTTCCTCGTCCGCTTGCGCCGGCTTCCTCTTCTGGAAGCTCGGCGCCGGAGGCGGCCGCGGCATCGACGCCGTCCCGGCTGGCCGCTGCGACGGGGCCCGCTACAACGACGGGGCCGGCTCCGGCGAACCCGCCGGATTCGCGTTCATTGCCCGCGGCAACGACTGTTGGTCCCTCGCCGTCCGCACCGGCTTTGGTGCGCTTGCCCGACAACTCTCCACAGCCGGCGCGCCAGACAGGCGTTCCGGAGCCTGCATCCACGCCGCCGGTATCGGGTGATCGTGCGAATGGCCCGGCTGTGACTGGATCCGTGCAGAGCGTCGGAGTCAGCAAGGGAGCATTAGTGGCCGTCCGAGTCAAGGAACACACGTTCTCGCTGGGCGGTGCGGCCGGAGTCCGAGAATTTTATGTTGGGCCTGACACGGTGCTCTATGCCGGAACGGAGCGCATTTCGTTTGCTCGCATGTCGGGATTCATCGGCAGCTTTGTTACCGTGTGGTCAACGTTGGTCAATGCGAGGCAAATCGCAGGACAAGTCAGCCTTTCGGTGGTTCCCGGTGCTGAGCGCACCTCCGGGACGCAGGTTACAACTGGAACAGGGCATGTAAGTGACGGCGATCCGCATAACACCGCGGTCTCCCCGGCGAGCGGGAGCGGCAGCGTTACCGGCGGTACTCCGGGGAGCACAGGTGGCGGCGGCAATGCCCCTGGGAGCAAAGGCGCGGGTGGCGAGAATAGCGGCGGCGTGAGCGACAGCGGCAATTCGGCTGGAGCCAACAGCAGCGGCAGCAGCGGCGCAGCCGGGGGTAATGCCGGCGCAGGCGCCGGCGGCGGTGGTGCCGACGCCGCAAATGGAAGTAGCAGTGGCCACAGCGGTGGGACCAGCGGCAGCGCCGGTTCGAATGCCGCGGGCGGCGGTGCGAGCGCATCGGGCACTGGCGGCACCCGCGGTGGCGCGAGTGCGTCGGGGAGTGGGGGCGGTGTTAGCGGTGGTGCGAGTGCGTCGGGAAGTGGCGGCGGCGTTAGTAGCGGGGCCAATGGGTCGGGGAGTGCCGGTGGAACCAGCGGTGGTGCGAGTGCATCGGGCAGTACCGGCGGGGGCGGTGGCGCGAGTGCGTCAGGCAGCGGCAGCACCGGCAGTGGTGGGACCGCGGCGGGTAGTGGCGGCAGCAGCAGCGGCGGGACCGCGTCTGGCACCGGCAGTACCGGCACCGGCTCAAGTAGCGGCACTGGCAGTTCCGGCCGCAGCGGGGGAACCAGCGGTGGGTCCGGTACGGGGAGCGGCAGCAGTGGATCGGGGACAGGGAGCGGTTCCGGTACCGGAAGCGGCGGCACGGGGTCCGGAACCGGGAGCGGTACGGGCGGCGGCGGTGGAAAGACCGGCGGCGGTGTGTCGCGCCCCTAGCGATACGGATTGATGCGCACGCGCAACGGCCGCTGGACGGCGGCGTGCTCTGCGGCGGCAAGTGTGATCACTATCGTGGCCGCGATGGCCCTGCCTGTTGGCGCACAGACCCCATCGGTCGATGATCTGCTGCGGCTTGTCGTGGCGCCGAAGCCCTCAGACCTCTACACGATGCACGCGCAGTTCGACGTGCTGCTCTCGCTCCGGTACGGGAGCGGCGGCTTACTTACGGCGACCGCTCAAGGGGCGCTCACGGAGTGGCATCGGCCCGGGGAACCGCTGCATCGGACCCTCGCGATTCGCGAGATGCACCTCCCGGTGGTACTCCGGCCATTTTCGGGGGTGATTCAGCGGACGATCAAGGAGCGGATCGAGACGCAGCCCGACGACATGCCGGATTTCCACGCGCACGACTTCTTCCTGATGGACGAGGCGAAGGGCCGGTACACGCTGGGCGGCGTGCGCCGCGACATCGTCACGCAAGCGATGGTCACCTACAAGTCATCCGGGAGTGCGCGGACCGGGGACCCCGACGTGCGCCGGAGCGTCGCGAAGTGGCTGTTCACGTCACCGCTGATGAAGGCTTGGGTCGTCCGGCCCGGCGCGCCGTATGCGCTCGAGGGCCTCGTGGACGCGCAGGGTTTACTGCGCGCCTTCACCTTGTTTTATAACTGGGGTGCGCTGCACACTCAGATAGACTATGCGATGATCAACGGAGCGCCGGTGTGGGACCGGCTTCAGAGCGATGTCGCCACCAGCCTGCCAAAATTGGGAACCGTGACGGGCGAAGTGACGATCGCGCTGTCCAACCAATGCTTGGACTGTTCGATGAGTGGAGTCCCACCTGCGGACGTGTCCCGCGGCCTACACGTGGGCGGACAGACCGAGGGTGCTCGATAGCTGTCTACCGCAGGAGCAGATGCCCCGTCACCGCGAGAATGAGTCCCGCCATCAGCAGAAAGATCAGCAGCATCGCTTACCCCCTCATGATGATTTCTTGACCTCTTCGTTCGCCCATCGTACCTGCGCTGCTTCTCCGCGTCAATGCTTGTGATTCCCAAACCGCTCGAAGCGGTACGCTAGTTCCGGGCCTCCTTTTCCTTCGTACGCCAGTTGGCCGACGAGCAGACCGAAGGGCTCAGTATATCGGGCGATCCGCAGCGGGCCGGCATCCACGGGATCGAAGCCAACATCGCGGATCAGCGTGGCGGCCACACGCTTGCCGGCCTGCCTGTCCCCGCAATACACCAGGCTCGGCCGGGTGGCATTGCCCTCGGTCTCGAACACTCCGAATAACACCTCGCTGGGCACGGTGTTGAACGCGGCGACGACCTGAGCCTCGGAGACTTTCTTTGCAAGCGCCTCCGCGCCCGAAGATGTGTGGGCGATGACGAGCTCGGTGTTGTCCTCGTTCATCGGCAGCGAGCAGCTTACGATGACCTTACCCGACAAGTCGCCGGCCTGACGCAGCACATCGTCAATTCGGGACCAGTGCACGGCCAGCAAGAGCGCGTGCGCGTCCTTCGCGGCCTCGCCCGGCGTGCCCGCCCGCGCGTTCCCTCCGGCGTCCCGGGCCAGCTTCTTTAACTTGTCCTTGCTCCGCGCGTAGCTGAATACCACGTCGTGCCCCGCCCGGGCGAAGAGGGTTCCGAGTTTGCCGCCCATCAGCCCCGAACCCAGAATGCCAACTCGCATACGGCTCGCCCTCGCTTCCTGAGGAGCCCACTCAGCCTCCGCGTTGCCTCCGTCTCGTGACGAAGACGTGGTACGTGACCGCGTCCCAGGTGTTATGGATCCCGATGAAGAGCAGAAGCAGCACCGCCGCTGCCACGCCAAACAGAGCTTCGCGCGCATGGGTGCGAGCCGCGTACGCCGATACCGCCAGCAATGCGTACGCCCAGAAGGGCAGGAGCACATGAAACAGCCAGTCCTCGTAATCGGGCCGGTAAGTAGTTTGCACACGCATCCGCCGAGCCACGATGACGGCGTACACTGCCCCGCCGAGACCCACCAAACCCCAAACAACCGCGGCACCGCCGACGCCGTGCCACGGCGCGCTTAGGACCGCCGACAACAGCAGCACGGTTGCGAAATGAACGATGGTCGGCGTCGCAAACGCGCTGCCGGCCTGCGCCATACCTGGTGCGAGCGGCATATCGGCGATGAGCGTTAGGACAACGAACTGCAATCCGATGAGGGCGCCGGCAGACGACCCGACGATTACGTAGAAGTTCTCCCATCCGGAGAGTGCCGTCATCTCGTCATAGCCGTGACTGACTTAAGTATTCGCGGAGAGAAGAAGCGTCATGCGCACCGGCCCGACCACGTCTTCGACCTGCACCGTGACGCACCCTCGCTCATGCGCCGCGGTACCAAGGGGCCGGAGCGGTGAGGCGTGAATCAGCGAGATGGCACACGAGCGCTTCAGCCGGAGAATACAATGCCGAGCGTAGGGACAAAACGGTCTCCTCTGTGGCTTTACGTCGTTGGTGTCATCGTCGTACTCAGCATTGTCAACGTCATCGCTTGGTTCACGGGCGGCGCGGCGAAGCTCAAAGCAACGGAATTGTTTTCGGCCGGATTTCTGCTGGGGATGCTTGCGATGTATATCGCTGTACACCTCTATCGGTGGAAGTGAGCTGCGAATCCGCAATACGGAAGATATGGGAAATATTGCTGGACGTTTTGTAGAGGCTTGCTCTTGATACGCTGATCGATTGTATGCAGAATCGGCTCAGCGCCCGATTCGAAACGCGTTGTCTCACTTGTAACATGATCGTCAGACAACATGACGGTACCTCCGTTCCGTGCGCATCGGATGGGAGTACCGAAGGGAGAACTCAGGCGTGAGCAACCATACTGAAGGCCGTCCTACCGAAATCGTGACGAATCCGCCGGCTGCTGGCATGCGCGGAGCCACTCGAGAGACGATTTCCACCATGCACCCGGTCGCGGTGCCTGATGCGGTACGCACGCGTGCGCAGGCCGCGACCGATCTCGTGATCAACCAACTCACGTGGTTGGCGAAGTTATCCGGCGGAGTGTGGTGGACGCGTAGAAGTGCAAGTACGGTCGGACAGACTTGGGCGTCCTCCTCATCGCTCAGCGGATCCTCGGGCACTGAGGCGCCTCTTGACCTTCTCGTATACTGAGGAGTGTAGGCTCAAACTGGATTGGAAGGCCCCATGGAGACACGCCGTCTGCCCCTGACGGGAGACAGAGCCCGCTGCCGTCGCACACGCACGAATGGAGGTGGAGCACGATGACCAAGTTGGTTTCCCTGTGTCCTGCCTGCAGCCAATGCCCCGCGGTCGAAATCGACGAGCACGAAGTCCGCATTGGCGAGGGTGCCAATCGGGTCACCTTGTCGCTAGAGGAATGGAACGTTCTCGTTCAATCGATCAAGCGCGGAGAGTTGGACCAGGTGAAGGCTGCGGAGTGAAGAGAGAGGGTTACGAGCGGCTGCGGGCGGTTCCGCTTTAGGGTTGGATCATTCGGATCACCAGCCTAACGTCCGTGAATCCCAAATCCGGATTCACGTCCAAGCTGCGCTCTTACGCCGAGCCGTGGCTCGCCCGGGCTTACCGGGCCCGGACCATCCTTCATGCCACGCTTTTGAGGCCACTCCTTAATGGTTCGAGGCGATCAAAAATTCCTTCTTTGTTGCGAGGGATTGCGAGTTCTATCACTACGTGTTCTTGTGTTTCTGCGGTGCAGGCATTGGCCTCCATTGTCACCTTGGTGTCGCCGTGCGCAATTTCGCCTTTCAGCCATTCAACGTAACTGCTTGTTCCGTCACATTGGTTGCAGGTCAGAACGTCGTCGTCTTGGGGCTCGGTCAAAACCAAGATCGGCCACAGCAACGTGCGGCATGTTCTTAGACCCGCAATGTGGACACTTCATTTTGGCTCCCTTAATGGTCGACGTTACTTGGAGTGTTCCCTCAAGAGTCCCGCGCGCACAGCGGTCGCCGGAATAGTCCAAACGATTGTAGTCGAAGAAGCCTTGTGACGGCCTCGGCCAAAGCACGGCGGTCGGTATCGTGCGGCTGGAAGCCGCATAAGTGCTGACGTCGCATCGCGGCCGTAGCCCGTCGAGAAAAGAAATCCTTTGGCAACAGACGGAGGCCCGGGGATGATCCGGGCCCGCGTCTCTTCTAGATGGTTCGAATGATACTGTTGGCCTCAGCGCAAGAGCAAATGCCCTGTCGCGAACAAGATGACACCCAGCAGCAGTAGGAGCAGCAGCATTCAGGTTCCTCCTTCCTACGCCGGTCCTCGCACCACATTGATGCGCGTCTGGGTCACGCCTATCGTTCATGCCACGGACGCGCGCCGCCTAAACCGAAGCCGGACCCCTCAACTAGGTTTTACCCTGCGCCGCGGTAAGCGGGCTGGCTATCCGACCATAGCAGTCACCAAGATGCCCAACGCGGTGAAGCGCTGGAGCAGCGTGAGCCGCGCATACACGTGCCGGAGCCGGCGCCGGATGAGTTTGCGCATCAGCCCGGTGATGCCCAGGCGTTACGTGGCGTGTCTGAATGCGCAAGGCGACGAGCGCGCCGGTGGAGAGCAGGCCGCCGAGCATCAGAAAGAGCGCGCTCCAATAAACGTCCCGCGTCTCGCGAGAACCGGGCCAGAATCAGAAAGGCCACCGCGTACAGGAACCCCGCGATTCCCGCGAGGATCGACACAAGCTCCCGAGCCCCTTCATGAACGCCTCCCCGTGGTCCGGATTTTCGATCCGCTCAGCGCGGCATCCCGGTCCGGCCTCTATTCACAGCATTCGCGCGGGCGGACGGTTCGGATGGGGCCGCACGAGGCGGCCAATCCGCGACCCTGTTGCGCTGCGAATATCGCGGTGACGGACGAGGCTGCCGGGCGCGCGCGGATATCCTAGGCAGGCGGCCGCTTCCGAGACGACGACAAGGGAGGTGGCTCGATGGCACGATCCAGGTTGTGGCTCTCCGCCCTCGCGCTCATTGCGTTGGCGGGACTGGTGGTCACGCCCCGGCTGCTCGTGGCCTCCAATCATGACGACGGCGAGCTCGACATGAAAGGCCGGGCGCTGCACACCACGGATCTTTTTGCGTTCCGCGAGCAGGACCAGAGTCCTGGCGCCGCCGCCGGCGATCTGGTGTTCATCATGAACGTGAACCCGCGGTCGCTGCCGCGGCAGGAGTACAGCTTCAGCACGAACGCCCAGTACGACTTCCATGTGACGCGGGCGATGAATAACGATGCGACGCCGACCGGAAAGACCGACGCCATGCTGCGGTTCGAATTTGGGGCGCCGGCGAAGGACGGCTCGCAGCCAATCAAGGTGACGGCCGTGCGGGACGGCGTGACCGCCGGCGCAATGGGCGTGGCGCGCACCACACCGCTTGCCGCGGCAGGCGCGCCGATCGTGACTCCGGTGACCATCGCCGGGGGGACGATCTCGGTGTTTGCGGGGCTGCGCGAAGACCCGTTCTTCTTCGACGTCGAGCAGTTCTTCCGCGTCCGGGCTGGCGCGCTCGGGATGGGGCCCAAAGTCGGGTTCCGCGAGCCCGGGTACGACTTCACCGCAGGCTACAACGTGCTCTCCATCGCGGTTCGGGTTCCGCGCGCCTGGCTCGCGGGATCGACCTCTGCGACAACGTTCGACGTCTGGGAGACCGTCAGCACCGGCGGGAAGCAGGTCGCCCGCCTGGCCCGGCCGGCCATCGGCGAGGGTCTGCTCACGACCACTGCCTACCAGAACGCGCTCAACAGTGTCGGGCCGGACTTCGAAGCCGCGGCGCTCGCGGGACACAAGGCGGAGGCCGAGGCCGCCGGACCGATCGTCGCCGAGGCGAAGCACACGCTCATGGCGTTCGGCAACGACGAGAAGCGCGCCACGGCGTTGCTGCTCGCGTTCCTGCCCGATGTGTTGCGCATCGACACGGCGGGTCAAAGCGGATACGCCGCCGCACTGAACGCGAAGGGCAGCCCGATCCGCGGCCGCAGGATCACCGACGACGTGATCCACGTGACGCTCTCGGTGGTCACGAACGGCGCGGTGAAGACCGACAACGTGACGTACGCCGGTCCCAACGGCGGCGGCACGTCGCACAAGCCGCTGCTGACATCCTTCCCGTATCTGGCAGAGCCGAACTAGGCGGGTTCCACCCGGGCGCCGGCTTTCGTTTCATCGTGGCCGGCGCCCGGCCGCACGACCCGGTCGGCCGCACAACCGCCCTGGCCTGCCGGCACTAGTCTCACGGAGGCACCGACGATGGATGCGAGACGACGCCGCTCGGCGATGCTCGCGCTGGCGATCGCCGCGCTGCTCGCGGCCGGAATCGGCCTCGCGCACGCCGCGCGCGCCGGGCGCCCGGATTCGCCGTTTCGGTACCGCTTCGAGCGGCCGCCGCGGGGCGCGATTTCGAGCATGCTTCGCACCGAGATCGCGTTCTACGAAGATCGGCTCGCGCGCAACCCCGACGGCGCGCTCGACCGCGCGGGCCTCGCCGGCGCCTATCTCAAGGAGGCCCGCGTCACCGGCGACCTGCGCTGGTACCTGCTGGCCGAGCAGACGGCGCGGGCCTCGCTCGCCCGCCTCAACGTGAACAACGACGGCGCGATCCTGGCGCTTGCCCGCGTGGCCGAGGCCCGCCATGATTTCTCGGAAGCCATGCGCCTCGCCCGCGCGGCCGGGCAGAGCGACGAAGCGCTTCCGATCATCGTCACGTCAAGCCTGGCCACCGGCGACGTGCCCGCGGCGTCGCGGGCGGTCCGGGCGCTCATCGCCGCGGATCCGTCCTTGCGCGCGTATGCGCTGCGGGCGTTGGTCGAGATCGCGCAGGGCCGGGACGGCGACGCCGAAGCCGACTACCGTCGCGCGCTCGCGCTCGAAGAGCCCTCGGAAACCGCGAGCTCGACGTGGGTGCGCAGTCTTTACGGCCGCTTTTTCTATCAACACGGCCGGTTCGATGAAGCGCGGGCGCTGTTCGCCGAGGCGCTGCGGATCCTGCCGCAGTACCCGCTGGCGCTTACCGATCTTGCCGTGCTCGACCTGCGGGAGGCCCGATATGAGGCTGCGGTCGATCACCTGACGCGCCTTGTAACGGTGACGCGCGACGCGCCCAATGTCTACGACCATGTGGTGCTGCGCGGCGTCGCGCAGGCGCGCGATCTTCAGGGCCGCCACGCCGCCGCGGCGCGGTTTTTGAGCGACGCTGAGGCGCGTCTCCGCCAGGACGCGGCCTCCGGCGCCTACGGACACAGGCGCGAACTCGCGCGCCTCCTCCTGACCCGCGGCCATGCCGCCGATCTGCCCGAGGTGCTCCGTCTCATGCGGCAGGAGATCGCCGTGCGCACGGATCCCGACACGCTCGACACGATGGCCTGGGCGCTGAGCCGGGCGGGGCAATGGGGCGAGGCGCAGCGGACCATCCGCGCCGCGATGCGCTGGGGGGTGCGGGACGCGAGGTACTTCTACCGCGCCGCCATCGTCGCGCAAGGGCTGGGCGATGCGGAAGGCGCCCACGCGTATCTGCGCCTCGTGCGCGCCGTCGATCCGACGTTTGATGACCGCGCGCTTCAAGTGGCGCTGATTGGGCTGTAGGAATCGCCGCCGAAAGGAGATGGAGTCATGATGATGCGACGTTTGGGACGCCGTGCCGTGCTCGCCGCCGCCGTGCTGGCACAGTGGTTCGTGACGAGCCCCATGCCGGTCGAGGCGCATTGGGCCGACCAGGCCGCCGCGGAAATCGCGGTGACCGGCGCGTCGGCGCGTGTGACCTTGACGCTGCCGACCGGCCTTGTCGGGTTCGCGAACGACGGCCATAGTGGCCGTCTATCCGACGACGAGATCCGCGGCCACCGGGAGGACCTCCGCCGGTTCCTCTCGGCACACCTCCGCTTGTTTGCCCGGCTTCGGACTCCCGGAGCCGAGGTCCGGGAGGGCGTGTTCGAGATCCTGCCGTTCGCCGGGACGCCGGCGGCATCGGGACCGGCGGGGTTCGCGCCCGCGACGCACACCACCCTCGCCCTCGCCTACACGTGGCCGGCGCCAATCGACACGCTCTCGATCCGGTACGCCCTCTTCCTTCCCGGTGTCTCGACTGCGAGCTGTCTTGCGACGATCGTGGCGGCCGGCCGGGTCCACAACGTCGCGCTTATGCCGGGACACGAGGACGCCACGATCGCGCTCGGCGCGCCGGCGGTGTGGCAGACTGCCGGCGGGTTCGTACGCATGGGGATCGAGCACATCCTCACCGGCTACGATCACATGCTCTTCCTGCTGAGTCTGCTCATGGTGGGCGCGACGCTCCCGCAGTTGCTCAGAATCGTGACGGCCTTCACGGTGGCGCACTCCATCACGCTGTCCCTCGCGGTCTTGGGCCTCGTCGACCTGCCGTTGCGGTGGGTGGAGAGCGCGATCGCGCTCAGCATCACCTACGTCGCGGCCGAGAACGTCTGGCGGGGCCGCGGGGCGCTCGGTTCCCGGTGGCTGGTCACCTTCGGCTTCGGGCTGGTGCACGGACTCGGCTTCGCGTCGGCACTGACCGAGCTGCACCTGCCGCATGCCAACCTCGCCGCGTCGCTTGTCGGGTTCAACCTCGGCGTCGAGATGGGGCAGGTGTCGGTGATACTCCTCGCCACGCTCGCCCTCGACGCGTTCCGCCAGTACGGTTGGGCGCCGGTCTTCCGCCGGTGGGTGTCCGCCGCGGCCGCGCTAACGGGATGCGTGTGGTTCGTGCAGCGCGTGCTGGGGGCGTAGCGTCGATGATCCCAATTACGGCGCTGGTCGCCTACGCCGCCGCCATGCTCGCGGCCGACCGATTCGTCGGGCCCTGCGGACAGGCGCTACTCGGCGCGCTGACGACAGCGGTTCTGGCGGCGGCGTGCCGTCCGCTGTCCGTTGAAGAGCGCCTGCAGGTCATCGGCGTTGTGTTCGTCGCGACGTGTTTCGAGGTGATCGGTTCTGTCATTTGGGGTGTGTACCGCTACCGCCTCGGCAACCTGCCGTTGTTTGTCCCACCGGGTCACGGGCTCGTCTACGTGACCGGCCTCTACATCAGCCGCCTCCCGCACGTGGCGCGCCGCGCGCAAGGTTTCGTTCGCTTGGCCCTGCTGCTCGGCGCCGCCTGGGGCATCCTCGGCTTGTCCGGCGTGCTCGGCAGAGTGGACGTGTTCGGCGCGGTCGGCGTGCTGTGTCTCTCGATCTTCCTGTTGCGTGGGCCCGCGCCCACGGTATACGCGGGCGTCTTTCTTGTAGTCGCGTGGCTCGAGTGGTACGGAACGGCGCTTGGGACGTGGCGGTGGACGGAGGTACTGCCGTGGGTCGGGATTCCGGACGGCAACCCTCCGTCCGGGGCGGCGAGCGGCTACGTGCTGTTCGACATTTTGGCGATGGCGCTCTCGCCGCTCGCCATCACCGCGGGGCGCCGGTGGGGCGTGCAGCCCGCCTGATGCATGACGCCGCGAGCCTCCACGCACGCCGGACGATTGTCTCATTCCGGCGCGCCGTGGCAACTGGGGAGGGAGCGCTCGCCATTGGCACGAAGCACGGCGCACGTTGCGGCACGGCGAGGCCAATGAGGGGGAGCACGGTCTCATTGCTCAACGCTGGGGACGACGAGGCGCTTCTGGCGCGCGTGGCGGAAGCGGACCCGGAGGCTTTTGAAGCGCTCTACGCGCGCTACAGCGGGCCCGCATACTCGGTCGCGATGGGCATGCTGAGAGACGCGGTGCGGGCCCAAGAGGTCACCCAGGACGTCTTTCTCGCGATCTGGCGCGGCGCGCGGGAGTTTAATCCGGCGCGAGGCAGCGCGCGCACTTGGATTCTGTCGGTCGCGCACCACAAGAGCGTCGACGCCGTCCGGCGGTCGCGGCGCAACCCCACGGTACCGCTGTCCGACACGATCACCGGCGATGTGGATGTCATCGAGGAGGCTCAGGCCCGCGTCGACGCGGGCCACGTCCGCCGGGCGCTCGAGTCGCTGTCCGTCGAGCAGCGCGCCGCACTCGTGCTCGCCTACTACGGAGGATACACTCAGCAGGAAATTGCGCAACGCCTGGGCGTCCCGCTCGGCACGATCAAAACGCGGATGCGGGACGGGCTCTTGCGTCTGCGGACCGTCCTGCCGGCGCCGGGATCGGAGACCGTACGATGACCCACGACGAGATCCGGGACTCGATCGCCGGGTACGCCCTGCGCGCGCTCGCCGTCGAGGACGCGCGGGACGTTGAGGCGCACCTTGCGACCTGTGACGAGTGCCGGCGAGAACTCGCGCTCTTCCGGGACGCCGCGGCAACCCTCGCCGCGGGGTTCGCCCCGGTGGAGCCGCCGGCGGCGCTGCGCGGCCGTGTCCTCGACGGCGTGCGGCCCCGCGCCCGGTTCGGCCGCCTCGGGACGGGTTGGACGATCGGGCTGGCGGCCGCCGCGGCGGTAATCGTCATGCTCGCGGGTCTCGCCGTCTCACTCGAACAGCGCCTCGGGGCGCTCACCGGCCGCGTGGAGTCGGAAACCCAGGCGCTCGCGCTCCTTGCGGATCCGGCCTCGCACGTCGTCACCCTGAGTGGATCCGCGGCGGGCAGCGTCCGGTTCGTCTTCGATCCCACCACCGGCCGGGGGGCGCTCGTCGCCATTGGGCTGCGCGATCCGGGGCCCGACTTCGTGTATCAGTTGTGGCTGGTGGCCGGCGCCACGCCGCGGAGCGCCGGCGTGTTTCGTCCCGCGTCGGGGACTGCGGTCATCGTGGCCGTGGGGGCCGACTTCCCGCGCTACCAGGCGGTGGCGATTTCCGTCGAGCACGGGCCCAACGGCGCCGCGCGTCCCTCGACCGCGCCAGTGCTTGCCGCCAGGCTGGGCGGAGGGTAGTCGCAGTATGGAGGAGGGGAAGCCCATGGCGGCAGGCCAGTCGAAGGCGGTACGGCCCGGGGACCTGCGGTCAGATGGGCTCTACGCTTCTCGCGAGCGGGATTGCTTGCGGCGTCTTCCGGCTCGCGTTCGCGAAGTTGCCTGCGGGAGCCCCGCATGCAAACCTTCGAAGAGCGCGATGCCGTGGACTTCACGCTCGGCATCGGGGAGAGACATCCATCCGCGGAGCACGGCGTCGATCCCGGGCACTTCGGGCCGAATGTACCGGCTGTCGCGCAGGTCGATCTCGTGGACGATTTCCGCCATGGCCGCCAACGCGGGGTCGGTCAAACCGAACGCCCTTATCATTGTTTCAAGGGTGCAGAGGTTGCCGTGGTGGCCGAATAGGCCGTGCTCCATGTCGAACGGGACCTCATCCGGCCGGGGGCTACTCGAGTAGCGGATAACCGCGCGCGGGTTGATGTACCGTCGGATCAGCCAAGCGCACGCCAGTCGGTCAACGTGGGGACTGGGCCGCGTCACCCAACGCTTGTTCCGGTAGGCTGCTAGGCTCGCACGTACCACCGGCGCCTCTTGGGCGACGCGGGGGGCAAGGACATCCTCGATCCTCGCAAGCCGGGAGACGACCTGCGCTCCGGATGGCGAGTCGAAAAAGTCGGTGCGCGAGATCTCCGCGTGCTCCCGTCTAAGGCGGGCTAGGAGTTCCCGTGCTTCTGCCTCGTCCTTGGGTGTCCGCTTCGTGGCGCTGGCAAAGGTCCTCTCGAGACCCACCGCGCGCTCCTCCAGCGCTGCGTAGTCATCGCTGCGCGCTGCTTGAAACTGTGCGATCAACTGGGCGTCGCTCAACCCCTCGAAGCGCTCGACGCGCATCAGCAGCGCCTCCCCCTTGGCCTGTTCGACTTCCTGGGCCAACCACTGGAAGGCCTCCACGCACTCGTCGCGTGCTGGCAGGACATGGACACCTCCTTTGGGAGAGACAGCGCCCAACGCCCGCAGACGCCGCCAAACCGCGACGCGTGGGCTGGATCGCCCTCCGGACGGGAGGGAGTACGAGAAGACGAGCCAGCTCACCCGTAGAGGTCCAGCATCCGCCGCACGCGCGCGACGATGGCGTCGCGCGCCGCCGGAAAGCCGTCGTTGACCGCAGGCACCTCATCCCACCGCTCCACGAACCGGCCGCGAGGCGCGACATCGCTCAGATCGCATCCAAACGAGACGACCCGCGCCGCCGAGCGGAGCTCCTCCCGGCTGACCGGCCTCGGCCGCATGTCTCCGATCTCCAACCCATCCGCACGCAGGCCGTCGCGAACGGCCGAAGGGATGTCGGGGTCGGGCTCGATTCCGGCCGCCGTGGCCCGCATGTGGATGCCGCGCTCGTCCGCCAATCGATTCCAATAGGCCGCCGCGATCACACTTTTGGCCGCACCGTGCAGACAGACAAACACGACTTTGGGGGATTCCCACCTCTCGACTGACTCCTTTCCGATTTTCCGGCGGCTCACTTAATGAGCACCCATGTGGGCTTGAGGATTTCGAAGCCCACAAGGCCGATCACGGCGGTGGCCGCAACAAGGAGCGGATTCGCGACCTTCCACCGCGCGAGCGCCACCAGGCTGCCGGCCGCGACGAGCGCGGTCAGCCAGTCTCCGATGGCGATCCGGCCCAGCAACGCGGCCGCGCCGGCGATGGTGCCGATTGCCGCCGCATACGCGCCCTTCACAAAGCCCTGGACATTGGGATTCCTCCGATGGCGCAGCAGCACCGGCGCGACAATTAAGACGAGCAGAAACGACGGCAGAAAGATGCCGATCGTCGAGACGAGCGCGCCCCAGGGTCCGGCGACCAGATAGCCGACGAACGTCGCGGTGATGACGACGGGGCCGGGGCTCAGCATGCCCATCGCGACCGCGACCAGAAACTGCGGCCCGGTGAGCCAGCCGCTCTGCTGCACGAGACCCTTCTCGAGAAACGGCACAATGACAAGCCCGCTGCCGAATGTGAGGCTTCCGGCTTTGAGAAAGAACACGAGCAGCTGGCTGAGCGTCCCAGTTGCGGCGCCTGTCTTGAGCGGCACCGCGGCGAGCAGCGGCAGGACGGGCGCTCCGGAACGGCGGCGAAAGAGCGTGCCGTAGGCCGCGATCCCGATAACACCCGCGGCGATGAACAGCACGGCCACCTCTGCCTGCAGCGCGACCGTCACGATGAAACATCCCGCGGCGACGATCCACTGCAGGCGATCTTCCATGCCGAGCTTGGCGAGCCGATGACACGAATACAGGATCAATGCGATCACGGCGGGGCTGACACCGTAGAAGATTCCTCTGACCGGCGGCAGGCCGCCGAAATGGACGTACAGGGCGCCGAGCGCCGCCACGAAGAGAAAGTTGGGAAGGATGAAGGCCCAACCCCCGGCCCACGCGCCCCAAAATCCGCCGCGGAGATATGAGACGTAGATCCCCACCTGGATCGCGAGCGGACCCGGCAGTGACTGGCACACGGCGACGCCTTCGCGAAACTCGTCTCCGGTGAGCCATCGCCGCTCCCCGACCAGTTCTTGTTCCATCTGACCGACCAGTGCCGCGGGTCCGCCGAATCCGATCGTTCCGAGACGGAGGTAATACGCGGCGAGATCGCGGATCGGCACACGGTAAGGCGTGCTCTGCCGCGCGTCCGCTGCAGGGTTCACCATTTGTCTCTATGCCTCCGCGTAGATGGCCGCCCGGCACGTACCTGGAAGAAAGACGTACAGCCGCTGCCGCGCGCGGTCGAAGGCGGTGGTGTGAGCCCCCGCTTCCGTGACGATTTCTTGCACGGTGGTCTTCTCACGGGTGTCGACAACGGCGATGAGCCCCGGCTGCCCGATCGCCACATAAAGATGCCACCGGTCCGGATTGTGCCAGATCGCGTCCGGTTCTCCCGCGATCGCAGCGTCGGCGACTTCCCGGCCGGCGTCGAGATCCAGCGCGATGACCCGGCCGCCGTCGCACGCGACGTAGGCAAGCCCGCGCTCGTGATCGAGGTCGAGCCCGTCCGGCCCCGTCGACGATACCGGCCAGCGTCCGCTGATGTCGGCGCTCGCGGCGTCGACCACGGCGACGCACGCCGGCTGCCGGATCTTGACTAGGAAGCGGGCGCGGCCGTCATCGTAGACGCACCACCGCGGACGTCCCTGCAAGTCGACTGCCGCGATGACGGCGCGCGTGAACGGGTCGGCGAGACGCGCCTTGAAATCGTCCACGTCCGCCACGAGCAGCCGCCGCCGGCGCCCATCCCAGGCAAGGCCGTTGGGTTTCGAGCCCGCCCGAATCGCCTCTTCCCGGTCGGCGGCCGCCAGGACCTCATCGGCACGCACGTAGATGAACACGGCATCCTTGTCGAACGAACTTCCGAATCAACCAGGGGCAGGCGATGCGGTCGACGTTCGCGTTCTTCCGGGTGATCCACTTGATCGCCGAACGCCTCCATCGACGTCGCCGGCCTCGGCTCTCAACACGCGCGCGCCGCCAGCCGCGTACCATGCGGACAAGCCGCCCCTGAGGAACCTGGCATCGAATCCCCGCTCGCGGAGCGCTGCGGTGACACCGCATCCCACGCCGTACCCGTAGGCGCAATAGACAAACACCGGCGCGTCGGTTCTGAGGGTCTTGGACCACTCTTCCACGGCGTACGGATCGCGCCAAATCGCGCCGCGCATCATATCGGCGCTGCGTGAGAAATAGTGCCGCGGCCGGGCGTCAAGCACCTGAAGCGGTTCGCCCGCCGCCATCTTGGCTTGGAGCTCTTCGGCGGAGAACGACGGCAGTGGCTCGTCCGGTGTGGTGGGCTGCCCGATTAGCGCGGCGCCGCGCACCCCGGCCAGCCGGGACGCGACAACCGCCCAGTCGATATTCCGCATGAACGCATCGATGTAGGCGGATGCGTTGGCGCCGAAGTCGAGCCGATACGCGTGCTCATACATGTCGAGGGCCAGCATGGGTACGGCATCGGGCATCATCTGACAATGATCGAAAGCGATCTGGTTGTGGACGCGGCAGTCCTGGCGAGAGTAGTTCAGCAGCACCCAGGCGGGACCGCCGTCGAGGGCTCTCGCGAGTGCGACGAATTCACGACGCCAGGCCTCGATGCTTCCGAACCGCTGCTCCAGGGCCCCGGCAACCGCGTCGGGCATTCGCGAGCCGGCGCCCGTTCCGGTGAAGAGCACGGCCCCGTCTCCGCCCAAGCTGCTGAAGTAGAGTTCGTGGAGCGCGACCGAGCCAGCGGCGGCGGCTTCTTCCCGCTTGAGGGCCCGAATGTGATAGGCCGGCACGGCTTCCAAGTCGAGCGCCTCGATGGCGCTGCGGATGGCGTTGAGCGATCGGACCGCCGCGCCGTAATCGTCTTCGTAGTGCCCGACAATCAGGCGTTCGGAGAGTCCGTTGAGGACCCACGGTTTGCAGGGAATCGGCACCACGTGCTGAGCCATTCGCGTCCTCCGTGGTATTGCATAATGCAATAACTATTTCACACGTTAACAATACATGATGCATCTGTCAAGGGCCATTCGTGTGTTCGGGACTTTGGAGCATCGAATTGGGCTTGCGAAGGGCCTTCATCGCGGATGCCGCCGTCTTAACGTGCCTGAACAGCCTCGCGTCGGGTGGAGCTTCGCTCGGCCAGGCGGCGGCCGCCATCGAGCAGCACGCGATCTTCCTCTACGCCAGTTATATCCGCCATTGCTCTGCGGACCGGCACCCGGAGCGGTCTGGCCGGTCTACCGGCGCCCGGAGCCGCCTGGGATAGTAGCGCAGAGAAGTCAATCATCGCCCACCCTCATGCGGTGTGTCGAGAATGATCCGCAGCGACGTGTCGCCGCCCACATCGAGCGATTGCACGGCGCTGCCCCATGCGCGATCGAGGAGCGCCTGCGCCGCGACCACGCGCGCCGCGTCCTTGTTGCCATACTGCATGATGTGCACCAGCGTCTCGATGGCGAGGGCCGTGTGCCGGCGCGCGAGGTCGCGGACTTCAGCGACCAGCGAACCGTGGCTCGACACGTCCGGCACCTCACCCGTCGGCGATTTGATGCTCAATATCCTCGCCTCGTTCGCAAAATTCGAGCGCGCGCTGATCGCCGAGCGCGTTCGTGCTGGCATGGACCGTGCGCGAAGGCAGGGCAAGCACGTTGGACGGCCCAGGAAGGTGAACGGCGAGGGGACCGCGCTCGAGCCCGCCGTCCGCACCGGACGAATTAGCCGCCGTGACGCGGCTCATGCCCTTGGAGTAAGCGAGCGAACGGTCACGCGGCTCCTCGGACACCGGACCGGACAAAAGGGAGGTCCCTGTTCGGCCACCGTGCAAGGCGCCGGAGGCGCCAGCGACCTCCTGGGGGCTTCCAGCGCCCCTGTAGCAGTCCTCCAAGGCGCGCACGAGGGGACATAAGGAAATCCTTTTGCAACACCTATGCCGATAGGGGAGAGGTGATTCGGATGCGCCGATGGCTTACGGGTGTTGCGTTTGTGCTGATTGTCGGAACCGGGGGCGTTCTCCTGGGTACATCCACCGTCTGGTCAAAATCCGCGGGTTTCACCGGGAACGAGTATCTTGGGCTGCCCGGTCTGGCCCGGGATGGGTACGTCCTGGGCTTCCTAAACGGCGTTGCCGTGGGGGCTGTAGTGGCATCGGATCCCACCAGCGTAGATAACATCATGAAGTGTCTCAGAAGCGGTCTCACGGCTGGTCAGCTTGAAGCGGTGCTCGACAAGAACCTGGCCGACCATCCGGAGACGAGGAATCGCGGTCTCTCCACGCTCACGATGGGCGCGTTGACCGACATCTGCAGGAATGTCCCAGGGGTGAACATGACACCCTAACAGCGTCGGAAGTACAAGCAGACCGACTACCTGATTCGGTCAGCTATCGGTCAGCTATCACTCAACATTCACTCAGCCGTTCACTCAGCCGCCTAGCCCGCTCGTGCCTCTACCGCACCGTGTTCCGCCGGGTGAGCCTACCGATGTACGGAATAAAATCGGATTGATCCGCGTTGTAAGAAAGAGAGCGGTGGCGCGCTGCGCCACCATTCATTTTTTCGAGGAGACTTCAGGAGGAAAGCGATGCGTGCACGTCTTTGCAAGGAGTGCCGGAAAGCACTACCCTGGCTCGCCGTCGAGCATGGGGATGAGTTCTGCTCCACCACGTGCGCCAGACGCCATTACGGAACCACTCCCGTTCGAGATCTGGCGATCGAAGTCCCGACGCAACTTTGGAGGCGATAATCATGCGGTACCTCGGTTCCCTGTTCGCGCTCGTCGGCATGGTAGGTCCTTGGCTCCTCTTGGCCATTCCGATGACGGCACCGACTGCCCCTACTGTTCCGACATACAACGGACCAGTGATGGCGGGATGCTCCTCAGCCATTCCCGTGCGGTGCGCCGTGGCCTCCTGGGAATCCATATCTCCCGCCACCCACCCCAGGAACTCCGTGGGGCTAGAGCAACCCCGGAAGTCCATGGGATCGATAAGGTACTGATGCCTAAGAACCTATCCCAAAAACCTTTGGTAAGGTACTATTCAGTCTCATGTGCCATTCCCGCCTGCTGGCGGGTCAACGGGCTCTCCCAGACGCGAAATAGCAGCTCTTTGAGCTGGGCGAAACGTTCTGCCCCAAGTTCAGCGCTCCATTCGCGCTCGATGTCGAGGAGAATATCGTAGATTCTTGAGTATGCGGCGCGGCCACGTTTGGTCAAGCGGATAACTCGCGCGCGGCCCTCGTCCGGTGCGTCGGACCGGACGATATAACCGAGACCCTCAAGGCTCCGAAGGAGCTGGTTCATGGCCTGCTTGCTCACGCCTGCGCGCTCGGCGAGAATGCCTGGGCGAACCCGATCCGGACCCGGATATTGCAGCACCGCCATGTGCGGCATGCGTAGGTCCTCAAAACCGGCCGCGTTCATTCCCTCGATGATACGCCGCTGGATCGCCTGAGCCGGGACACGCAGCAATGCGCCTATGCGCATATCTCTAGTTTCGACCGGCGAGCCCGTCAGGCGCGACGACGGCGAGGCCGAGGCGGGTGAGTGTCTGGCGGCGCGCATCCGCGCCTGGGGCCCGCGGTGTTTCTCAGACACCATGGTCGCTCATTCCGACAACGAAATGCGAACCGATCGACACGGGCTTAGGGGTGTTACGGTTGAGGTGCAGCTGGGGTGAGGCCGTGGCGGCGCATGATTTCTGCCATCTTTGCCCGGTCCGGCGGACCACCGGCAGCCGCCTTGGTCACCTCAGCAACCTCGCGGAAATACTGCGGACCAATCGCGGCAGGCGTGATCACGCAGAGTGCCTTCACGTCCTGGCGTCCGTTGTTATCGAATCGGTGAATGGCGCCCCGCGGAATGCATAGTGCCTGCCCCGGCCCGACGTCGATCGGTTTCCCGTCGACGGTCCAGGTCAACACTCCGTCGATGCCGTAGATCGTTTCTTCGTAATGGTCGTGGCTATGCGCGGGAGCCGCCAAGCGCTGCGCACCCGGGACAATGAGCTCAAATGCCGCGACGCTGCCACTTGAGTTCTCTTCGGTAACCAAGAAGCGCACGGTGAGCGGCCCGAGACGGATGGTCTCGTCGGAAGGATTGATGTGGAGGTCGATAGTCTGCTGTGCCATGCGTGGCCCCTATAGTAAATGACGTTTACCATAAGATACACTGTAAACTCCATTTACTAAAATGTCAATACCCTAGTAGCATTCAGATTTCTTTGGAACCCATCACAAGACCGTCAGTCGGTAGATGATGAGGGCGCATGCGAAATGCACCAGCCCCCGAAAGTTCTCCGTTCGTTTCTCAAAGCGGATGAGGAGTTTCCGGAACCGATTGTGCCATGCGCCTGTAAGTAGGCACATGCCGCGGCGGTGACGGCCGGCGCACCCGTGTAAGGGGCCGTTTCGTCGAAAGAAGTGGTGGGGGCCCGAGGGAGGGGCCCCACCACTACAACTGAGTCAGACCGTTCCCTTTGCGTCGTCCGAGTCCAGGATGATCCGTAGCGCCGCGCCTCCACCAAGCTCCAAGGATTGCGCCGCTTTCCCGTAGCCTTGCTCTGCAAGGAACCGGAGCGCATGAATTTGCTCGCGGCCCTTGGTAGTCGCAAGTTTAACGAGCAGCGCCCAGCCGCGATCGTCCATGAACTCCCGACACCGTTGCCGAAACTCTGTGGCGGCTTTGGGCCGGCCGCCGGGGTTGCCGGACTGGCCGGGCCGAAACTGCCCCCGCTCCGCGTTAGGGACTGCGGATTGCTTTCTGCCTGTTTCCGGCCTGTTCTCAGGCGTCATCACGCATGCCACGCGCCCAAAAACTTCATGAGAGTCGGCATCTATTCTCCGACGTAGACCATCATCCCGAATGTCTGGCTTCCCGTGCGTGTCAAGATGGCACCCCCGGACGCTTGCTGGACAGCTCGGCTCTCCGTAGCGGCGGTCCCCATTAGACCCAGCTCCGCTTTCCGTCGGCAGCGGGGCCTGGAGTTTGCACTGCGGACCAGTCAATCATCGCGAATCGTCATGCGGCACGTTTGGGTAGAATCGCGCCACGCGCGAGGAATTGGCCCACCTTGCGATGGGGCGCGCCGGGTCCGTTCACGGCATCGTCCTCCAGCAGTTTTCAGAGACGTGGGGAGGAAGCGGGGAGTAGCGTAAAGCGAGTGCGCTAGAAGCCTTGGTATTGTGGGCCCGCCAGGAATTGAACCTGGTTCCGCCGGTTATGAGCCGGATGCTCTGCCATTGAGCTACGGGCCCAGGGCACAGTGTATCATGAGCCTCGCCGTCGAGAAACCGCGCCGCTAACGCCCTTCGATGACCCCTATGACGCGGTTTGTCGGATACCATGAGGCCGCGAAGGGCCATCCCGCCGCCCTCAGCAGCTCCCCGTACTCTTCTTCCGTCCGCTCCCGGCCGGTCCCCCAGCACATCATGTGCAGATCGAGAAGCTTGGCGAAGTGCGGCGTTTGCGGACCCGGGACGACATGCTCGATGATGAAGACACGTGCGCTCTGCGGTGCGGCGCGGCGTACGTTCGACAGGATGGTCATGCACTCGTCGTCGTTCCAATCGTGGAGGATCATCTTCAGCGCATACGCGTCGGCGGCCGGGACGGCCTCGAACATGTCGCCCGCGACATACGCACATCGGTGCTCCAATCCGAGCTTGGCCGCCAGCAGTTCATCGGGATGCCCGACAACGGTGGGGAGATCGAGGACGATTCCTGTGAGATGCGGGTGTGCCTTGAGCAGCTCACAGAGCAAGTGACCGTGTCCGCCGCCGACGTCGCAGATCGTGCGAATGCCGGCGAAATCGTACTCCTGCAGCGCCTCGAGCGTCCACGCCGATTGCAGCGCGGAATAGCTGGTCATGCCGCGATTGAACGCGCGCCGGTAGCCGTCGTTGCTGCGGGCGTACTCGAATGCCGGCGCGCCAAACTCCCGGACGAACGCGTTCTGTCTTCCGTCTCGAATCATATCCGTGAGATGTCTCCAGATGAGGTAGTGCTCTGTCCCGCCGTTGAGAAGCGCTCGATCCCGTAGGGACTGAGGATGATCCGACCGCAGGAGCGCGCCGTTCGCGGTGATCGCGAACTGGCCGGACTCATTCTCCCGTAGGAGACCAACCGATGCGAGCGCCCGCAGCAGCCGGTAGAGGAGCCCGGAGTGTACGTCAAGTTCCGCGGCCAGCGTCTCTGCGTCTTTTGTCTCCCCCGCGCCCAGATGATCGAACACGCCCAGCGCCGCGCCGGCGTGCAGCGTTTGGCTTCGCCAATGCGCGACGATCAAGTCGTTGACCTGATCTGCGGGTGTGCTCATTGCTCTCCGCTACCCCTTGAGTCCCGAATACATGAAGCTCTCCACGAACCGCCGCTGGAACAGGATGAACAGGACGAGCAGCGGGAGGATCACGATGACCGTGCCGGCCGCAATCAAATTCCACTGCGCGGCCGATTCCGCCGACTGGGTGAAGGATGCCAGGCCGACGGTCACGGTACGCGCCCGATCGGTGTCGGTGATGATGAGCGGCCACAGAAACTCGTTGTAGTGGTAGACGACGCTCACAATTGAAAAGGCGATCAGGGTGGGGCGCGCAAGCGGCACAAAGACATGCCAGAGTGTCTGGAACGTGCCGCAGCCGTCAATCGCCGCGGCATCCTCGAGGTCCCGCGGGACGCCCCGGAACGCCTGCCGGAGCAAGAACGTTCCGAACGCCGAGGCGAAGTAGGGGATCATGATCCCGAGCCGGGTGTTGAGCAAGCCGAGCGTTTTGATCGTCACGAAGTTCGGAAGGATGAGCGACGACGGCGCCACCATCAGCTGGAGTAGAAACAGGCGGAAGAGCAGGTCGCGGCCGGGGAACTCCAGGCGGGCAAACGCGTACGCCCCGAGCGTGATCGTCACCAGCTGCGCGCCCAGAATGCCGAAGACGACGACCGCGGTGTTGTAGTAGAGGCGGACGAACGGCGCCTCGCTCCAGGCTTCCCGAAAATTTGCGAGCGACGGGTGCTGGACCCACAGCGAGGCAATTTGGCTCCCGAGGGACCCCGGCGGCCGGAACGACGTCGCCACCGCCCACAGCAACGGGAACAGCCAGACGAATGCGAGCGCCCCCACGCTGAGAGCCCACGCCGCCGTACGCAGCCCGCGCCCTGCCCGCCGCGTCACGCTAGACCTCATAGTGGATCCGCCGCTCGAGAAGCCCGAAACTGAGCGCGGCGATCCCCATCAGCACTGCGAGCAGGAACACCGTCAGCGCGGCGGCCTTGCCGAGATCGAAGAACATGAAGGCCATCTGGTAGATGTAGAACAGGAGCACGTTCGTCGTGTTGTCCGGACCGCCCGCGGTCATGATCCAGATTTGGTCGACGGACTGGAACGCGTTGATGCTCGCGATCACGAGGACGAACAGCGTCGTCGGCCCGAGCAGCGGAAACGTGATGCTGCGGAACGTGTGCCAGGCGCCGGCACCCTCGATGCGGGCCGCTTCGTACAGCTCCGCGGAGATGGTCTGCAGCCCGGCGAGATAGAACAGCATGTAATATCCCGCGTTCTTCCACACGCTGACCAGCATGACGGCGGGAAGCGCCCACGTCGGATCCTGCAGCCAGTTCACGCTCCCGCCGCCGAGCTTCCGTAGATAAACGTCCATGAGCCCGTAGCCGGGCGTGTAGACAAACAGCCAGATCGCCGCGGCCCCGATCAGCGGCAGGAGCGCCGGGTAGAAGAACGCGGTGCGAAACGGAGTGACCAGCAGGTGCGGCCGGTTGACCGCGAGCGCGAGGACCAGCGCGAGCGCGACGGTGACCGGCACCGTGCCCGCGAGGAACTCGAGGCTGTTGCGGAGGACCTGATGGAACACCGGGTCCGCGGCAAGGGTCAGATAGTTGCCGGCGCCGATGAACGTGTGGCTCCGGACCGTCGCCGTCGCCCGGTACAGGCTCAGTTCCGCTGACGTCAAAATCGGATAGTAGGTGAAGACCGCGAGAAACACGAGCGACGGCAGCAGAAAGAGGTACCCTTGAACGGCGCGCCGGCGGCGGTGCCCCGCCGCTCGAAGGCGGACCGCCGGCCGCACCGCGGCCGCGAGCGCGACGTCAGGATGAGCCACGGCGGATGGGCGCGCGCCTCGCCGCGCGGGGCGGGCCTACGCCGCCGCCGGTGCGACTGCCTCGGCGCGCTGCGCCACGGTTTCCTTAATACTTGGCCAGGAGCGCCGTCGCGTCGCGCTGCGCGCGGTCGAGTGCCGCCTGGGGGGTCAGGCGGCCGGACTGCGCCGCCTGAATCGCCGTGACCAGCATCGCGCCGATCTGGTCGACGTCGTGGATCGTCATCTGCTCGCCCGCGACCCGAAGCTGCAGCGTGGCGGTCAGCGCCTGCGGCACCTGCTGAAGGTACGCGGCGAACGCCGGCGTCGACAGTTCCGTCTTGCGGATCGGCACGTACCCCGTGCCGATGCTCCACCGCGCCGCCTGGACGGGGTTCGTCATCCAGGTGATGAATGTCCAGGCCGCCTGGACGTGATCCTGCGGCGTCTTGCTGAAGATGTAGAAGCTGCCGCCGCCGGTCGGGGCGCCGTACCGCTTGCCCGCCGGCATGAACCCCGCGTTCCACTCGAACTTAGCGTTCGTCCTGATAAAAGTCATGTTGCCTGTGGTCGAGTAGATCATCGCCGCCCGTTGCTGGATGAAGTCCTGCGGCGTCTGGCTCCAGAAGGCCACGCTGGTCGGTCCGGTCGGGTGCACCTTGTACTTGCTCTGCAGGTCGAGGATGAACTGCAGCGCCCCGACCGCTTCCGGCGAGTTGAACTTCACCCACTTGCCGGCCCGCGGGTCGAAAAAGTTGGCTCCCGCTTCGATCAAAAAGCCCTGGAAGACCCAGGGCGACGTGTCGGCGACGGGGGCCTCGACGCCCCACTGCGTGACCTGGCCGCCGGCGTCGCGAATCGTCAGTTTCTGCGCGTACTGTACAAGTTCGGTCCAGTCCTTCGGCGCCCGGCTCGGGTCGAGCCCCGCCTTGCGGAACAAGTCGCGATTGTAGTAGAAGATCGGCGTACTGCGCTGCCACGGGATGCTGTACACGTGGCCGCCGGACTGCGCGTTGAGGAGCAGCGCGCCGTAATAGTCGTCCAGCCACGCTTTGCCGCCGCTCTTGGCGACCAGGTCATCGAGCGGGATGATGGCCTCCCGGTCGAGGAGGGAGTACAGTTCCGGCGTGTCGAGCACCGCGACGTCGGGCGGTGTCCCCCCGAGCACCGCCGTCATGGCCTTGGCCATCGTCTCGACGTAGTTGCCGGCGAAGACCGGTTCGACCCGGATGCCCGGGTGCGACGCGTTGAAGTCGTTGACCATCGCGGTCATGAGCGCGTTGAGCGGTCCCGAGGCGCCGACCGGATAGTAGTACCGAAGCGACACCGCGCCCTGGGCGCCGGCCCCGCCGGCGCCGGCCGTGCCGATCAGAAGCAGCGCCGCCAGCAGCGCGTACCGCGCATGGCGTGTCATCGTGTCTCCCCTCCTCTTATGTCACAGTGCCTGTGGTCAGTGTCGAACGATGGCAACTGAGGGATGCCACTCTCGGGGAGAAGATCAATCCCTCCTTGCGGCTCGACCGCCTTGACAAGACTATCTCTCCCCGGGAGCG
>Ga0209580_10000079_pt1 | contig 82025 bp, 82 predicted proteins | sample Coa_R1_5_FD_187153 | JGI IMG/M metagenome (GOLD analysis project Ga0209580, IMG submission 187153) | Surface soil microbial communities from Centralia Pennsylvania, which are recovering from an underground coalmine fire - Coalmine... | ecosystem: Environmental > Terrestrial > Soil >... | reverse complement strand
CTGCAAGGCGCGGAGGGCGGCCGGGTCGCCGACCCCTGAGGCCAGGAGCCGATCGAAGGGCGTTTGCGGGCGATCATACTGGCGGCAGATCCGGGCGCCCACGCGCTGCTTGCGGAGGAGCTTCACGGAGGGTTGGTAGAGGTTCATCATCAGGCGCCACTCGTGGCGGTAGAGATCGTTGATGGCGGCCTGCGCCGCCAGCGAGTCATAGCGGTCCCAGCCCAAGAGCTTGCGCACGTGGGTCCAGTTCTTCTGCTCGACGTGCGCATTGTCGTCTTTCTGATACGGCCGGTCGCGCGTGAACTGGATCTGGTGCGCCCGACAGTACTGGAAGAGACAGGTATTGATGAATTCGGACCCGTTGTCGGAATCGAGGCCGCGGAGGGGAAAAGGGAGGGCACCGCGCAGCTCGGCCACGGCGGCGCGGACGACGCGTTGGGTCTTGCCGAGCACGGCGCAGGACTCGACCCAGCCGGTATGGAGATCGGTGAGATTGAGGGACTGGAGAAAGTCGCCATCGGCCGAATTGCCGGAATGGGCGACGAGGTCGACTTCGGTGAACCCGGGCGTGGTGACGGGCCAGTGCTCGGTGCGCAGCGGGATATGGTGCTTGAGCAGGGTGCCGGGTTTGGTGCGCCCGTACAGGCGGCGGCGCGCCTGGCGTTTCCGGGCTTGCAGGCGCCGGTCGATCGTACTGGGACTGATCCGGCGCAACCGGCGGTCGAGGGCGGGCGGAATGGCAAAGTGGCGGCGCGCCCAGGGGAGCCAAAGCGGCAGGAGCGCCTGCAGGCGGCGGGACCAGGGATAGCCGGCCGCCTCCCAGATCGCCGCCAGGATCGTGACGACCTCGTCCGAATAGGCCGGCGCTCGGCGGTGGGGCGTGCCGGTCGGTGGGGTGCGGGCAGTTGAGGAGCCTGATGGCGTACTTGCGATGGTATCCCGTTGTGGCACAGAATTCGTCGAGGATGGCGGGCTTCGCGCGCCGTGGGGCGAGGGTATAGCGCGGGCGGAGGGTGCGGACATATTCGCGACGGGCTGCAGGGGTCACCGGAGCCTCCGGGCGCGCAGGGTGGGGGATAGCGCCCGGTAAGATTTTCGATGAGGTGACGATACGCCGCATAGTAAGATTTTAGGCGAGTTGATTCGCTTGTTTGACTCCAATCCGTCTCATGCTATAGTAGAAACCAAACTTCATACCGTGTCGGTTGGGTGCTCCCGGTTCGCCGGGAGTAAAAGGGAAGTCCGGTGCGCGGCCCGCAGATATCCGCGGTGCCGCAATGCCGGCGCGGTCCCGCCACTGTAACGGGGAGCTGCTCCAGCCAGATCGCCACTGGGATAACCGGGAAGGCGCGGAGCGGTGAGGATCCGGAGCCAGGAAACCTGCCCAATCGATCGCGTACGGTGACCTTCGGCTGAGAGGAAGGTACGCTTGCGGCCTTGTGCCGTTTCGGTCCCCGTGGGTCTCATGGGGGCCGGTTTTTTCGGGTCTGGAGCCGCAGACGGGGGGATGGATGCATGCTGGCTCGATTATTCGGCTCGGCGCTCATCCGATCTGTCGGTTGGAGAGTGGTTCCACAGGTTCTGGCTCTCACGCTCATCGCCGCTCCCCCCGGGCGGGCCCAGGAGCAGCCGCCGCCCGCACCGCCGACATTCGAGCTGCCGGAAATCGAAGTGGCCGGCAAGCGGCCGCAGCTCCCGACTACGACGCCGGGCTCAATCAGCGTCATCACCGGCGATGAGATCGCGGCGATGGGCGCCCTCAATGTCGCGGACGCCCTCCGAGTATTGCCCGAGATCCGGATCAAAAACAGCGGCGGCCCGGGCTCGCTTACCACGGTGAGCATCCGCGGTTCTTCCTCCACACAGGTGCTCGTTCTCCTTGATGGCGTCCCGATCAACCGCCCCGATCAGGCAAGCGTCGACCTCAGCACCCTCCCGATCCAAAACGTCGATCGCATCGAGGTTCTCCGCGGGCCTTTCTCAGCGATCTACGGCAGCGCGGCGCTCGGAGGTGTAATCAATATCGTCACAAAGTCCACGCCGGAGACGACGGTATCATCGCGGGTCGGCTCATATGGTCTTACCGGCAATCTCCTCTCGCTCGGCGGCCGGCTGGAGGACCTCACCTACCTCGTTCAAGGCATCCTCAACTCCGGTGCCGGCTTCGCCCCCGACACCGATTTCTCCGATTTCACCACAATGGTCAAGCTCCGCTGGCCGACTGCCGACGATGCCGGGGTGACGCTCACCCTCAACCGGTTCTCGCATGACGTCGGTACCCCCGGGCCGCTGCCAACGGCGCTCCAGGATCTGCTCGCCCGTACCCTCGAGGGTCGAACCCTTCTGGACTTGTCCTGGCGTCGGGGACGGGCCGACGGCCCCGGAGCGATGCTGCGGCTATACACCCTCGATGACGATGTGAACTTCAACAGTCCGGGGACCGCGTTCCAGTCTGACGACACCGCGAGCCTGTGGGGACTGCAGGGCCAGGTCGTCACCGTGCCGGGCCCCGGTCATCTCCTCACGCTAGGGGCAGAGTATCAGGGACAGACGATTGCGCACTTCGACAACGCCCCGGCCACCTTCACCAACACCGGCAGCGACCTCGGCTTCTACGTGCAAGACGACTGGCAGGTCTCTCCCGGCACCCTGCTCTCCTTCGGGGTCCGAGACGATATGTATCAATCGTACGGAACCCAAATCGATCCACGGATCGGCGTTGTTGTGCTGCTCAGCGACCGCCTGGCGCTGCGCGCCGGTTTCGGCCGGACGTTCCGAGCGCCGAGCTTCGACGAATTGGCGCCCGCACTGTTCGGGAATCCCGGGCTGCAGCCGGAGACCGCGTGGTCCTATGACCTCGGCCTGGACTACACGCTGATGCCGGGTCTCGCCCTTCAACTTACCGGCTATCACACGGATGCCACGAATCTCATCACCTCTTCGCCTCCGCTTTTTGTTCCGATGAACGTGGGCCATGCGGTCGTGGATGGCGCGTCGATCGAGCTCGTGGGACGGGTGGCCGAGCGATGGTTCGTTCGCCTCAACTTCACCGACCAGCTGGCGCGCGACGCGAATTCCGGGTTCGATGTCATCTACATCCCGCGCCAGCAGGCGAACGTGGAACTCTCCTACCGGTGGGCTCGCGGCAGCACCGTGACCGCTCTCGTGCGCTACGTCGGCGATCGGTTTGCCGATCCCGCGAACACCGTTAGGGTCCCGGGGTACTGGCTGACCGGGATTACCGCGGCGTGGGCGCTCGACAATGGGTACACACTGCAGGTCGGCGTCGAAAACCTCTTCGACGTGCAGTACCAGGAATCGCTCGGCTTCCCCGAGCCGGGGAGGACTGTCTTCTTGGGCCTCGCGAAGAGCTTCTAGGGGTGTGCGGCTGATGAGCACCGTTCGGCGCCGGATCCTGATCGTGGCATGCACGGCGGCTGTTGCAGCGGCTGCGGGAGGGAGTGGATGGGTGCGCTTCCGCCCGCCGGCCGCCCCGCCTTCCCCTCGTCCAACCAGCGCAAGGACCCGGGAGGTCCCGGGTCCGAGCGCCGCCGATGAGGGGCTCCCGTTGTTTTCCGGGGCGGCAACCCCACCCCTCGGGTCGCCGACGGCGCAGCCAGCGTCCCGTCGACCATCTTCCCCTTCCGAGCCTGCCCGGGGCAGGGTTCAGTTGCCGCAATCCCAGGCACACCGGCGAGGCGGTTCGCCCGTGCACACGAGCTCGACCCCCGTGAGCTCTCCGCCGCGGGCGGGGTCCTCCTCGCGGGTGGGAGCCTCTCCCTCTGAGGCCGCTTCCGATTCGTCGCCGGCCGCGGGTCGACCTGACGCCGACCCGGCCACTCCGGCGCTGCGGGCTGCGGGGCCCAGGACCCATGAGGGAGGGACGGCGGCAGGCCCCGACGCCGCCGCGGGGCGTGCGTCCGGCCCCGCCGTCCCCGATGAGGTTGGTGAGCTTCCCGCGCAGGAGATGGGTCCGGCCAGCGGGGTTCCGTCGAGCATTCCGCCTCACCTCACCCCTCCGAGGGTGCTCACGTCGGTGGGGACCGTCTACCCGCCGGATGCCCTCCGCCTGGTGGTCAGACGGCAGGACCTTGGGAGCGCGCTGGCACTCGATGCGGCGGAAGGGACCGTGGGGCTGCGTGCGCTGGTGTTGGCCGACGGCACGGTCGATCGAATTGACGTCACCACGTCCTCGGGGTCCGCAGAACTGGACCATGCCGCGACCGACGCCGTGAAGCGCTGGCGGTTTGCCCCCGCCCGGCGCGACGACGTTCCCATCGACGCCTACGTCGTGCTGCGGATTCGCTACGTGGTGCGCTGAGGAGCGGAGGCGAGGCGCCCGGCTGGCCTACGGGCCAGGCGAATCGCGCTTTCGTAGATCCCGAAGAAGGCCAGCACATACGCGAGGTCGCTGAGCGCGGTGTTGCGAAAGAACGGGATCGCGGCGGCGAAGTCGGCGCCGAGGCCCGCCAGGGTGTGTGGGTAGAGCGGCCCGAACCACTCCCCCAGGTTGGTGATCACGAAGAAGAGGATCGAAGACCCAACCGCCGCGCCGGCAATCCGCAGCGTCGTCCGCCGGCGGCGGAGCGCGGTGCCAATGAGGACGATCAGGGCGAAGCTTCCGTAGACCCACATCCATCCCGCGTAGAAGCCGAGCACCAGGTCGGAGAGGACGAGCGCAGCGAGCGGCACCGCGAACGCCCATGCCCCGGGGAGCAGCGCCCCACCAAAGAGGGCCATCGCGCCGATCGGGGCAAAATTGGCGGGGTGGGGGACGACCCGCAGCACCGCCCCCGACGTGATCAGGGCGTACGGCAGAGCTCCGATCCAAACCGGCAACCTACGCGATCTCATGATACGCTCACCATCTACAGTATACTGGGCGGCGCGGCCCGTCTCCTCTCAAACTTTCCCGCTTCCCCCGAGAGGAATGCGGCCGTGCCGGAGGTAAAATGCCACCGCATGGGGCACGCCGTTCTGATCACCGATCACGACTTCCCGGACCTCGAGCCGGAGGAGCGCATCCTGCGGCCGATGGGTGTGCAGCTCGAGGTACTCAAGTCCTCGGATCGCCCCACGCTGAGATCGGCCCTCGGCCGCGCCGACGCCGTCATCAACCAAACCGTCGCGCTGGACGCGGAAATGATCGCGGCGATGCCGAGGTGCCTTCTGATCGTCCGGTACGGGGTCGGGTACGACGGTGTGGACATCGAGGCGGCCACGCGGGCAGGGATCTGCGTCGCCAACGTGCCCGACTACGGGACCCAGGAGGTCGCGCTGCACGCGGTTGCCCTTCTGCTGGCCGTGCACCGCCGTTTGTTGCAGTACGACAGTGCGCTCCGGCAGGGACGGTGGCTCAAAGGGCCGGACGTCGTGCCGCCGGTCCCGCGCCTCAAGGGGCTCACCCTCGGGATCGTCGGGTTCGGCAGGATCGGGCGGATCGTTTCCGGGTACGCGGAACCGTTCGGCCTCCACCGGTTGACCTATGATCCGTACATCAGCCGGTCCGCCGCGATTGAGGGGGGAGCGGTCCTTGTCGACTACCAGACACTCCTCCGCCAGTCCGATTTCGTAACGTTCCACACCCCGCTCTCAACGGAGACCCAACATCTGCTCGGTCCGACCGAGATCGCGCTGATGAAGCCCACGGCCATTCTCATCAATACGTCCCGCGGAGCTGTGATCGACACGGCGGCGCTGGCGCGAGCCCTCCAGACCGGGAAGCTGGCCGGCGCCGGGATCGACGTGTTCGAGCAAGAACCCCTCAAGGCGAGCCACCCGCTGCGTACCGCTCCCAATGCGCTCTTGACCCCGCATGTCGCTTGGTACAGCGAGGAGGCGAAACTTACCCTGAAGCGCCGGGTGGCCGAAGAGGTGGCGAGGGCCTTGCAGGGAGAGTGGCCCCGGTCGCTGGTCAACCCCGAGGTTCGGGGATCTGCCCGCCTGCGGTCCCGGGGGAAGTCTCCCGAACCTTCCGGCTAATCTTGGCCGGGCCGGACGATGCCCGAACGCCGGTGCGCCCTGGGGTGTTTTGAGAACGATAGTATCTGGGTATATTTACCGAGGAAGGCCAATGGATCTGTCCGTTGATGGAGCGCACAATGACTAAGACGGTTGCTGCTATCTTTGGTCTCTTTACGGTGCTCGCAACGCTGGGTACGATGACCCCCAAGGGGCAGGGTATGCTCGGGCTGAGGCCGCCGCAGCAGGCGGAGCCCGTCACGACAATCAAGGATACGGCGGCTGCACCTCCTGCTCCCATCCAGCAGGTGCGGGAGGTTGTTCCTTCCGGCCACCCCGCTCCCGCCTCGCGCGAGGCCGCGCCGGCAAGGCCGGCCCAACCTCAATCGGGCGGTCTTTCGACCATCACCAACATTCTCCTCAATCTACCGCAGGTGCTCGATCAGACTCGCGTCGGACCCGCCCCGGGTCCGGGTTCGTGGACAGAGCCCAGGCAGGTGGACGAGCCGCAGAGGCGGGTCAAGAAACAGGGCGACGATCAAGGGGCAGACGGCACGCACTGAGCAACAGATCTGATCTCCGGCGGGTAACACGAGGGCTCCCATCGTACGATGGGAGCCCTCGCGGCTGCGGGCTGACCGCCTGCCTCAGATTCGACGCGGCGGGACGGACTGATCCGGGGTGCTGGGCCCCGGCGCTCCGGGAATCATCGGACCGGGGGTGGGGAACCCAGGGATCTGCGGCCCCCCGTAGGGCTGCATGTAATAGAACTCCGGGTTGCCCCCGCCGCGCGGCATCGGCCCGGGCCGGAGTTGGTAGAGCTTGCCCTGGAAGAAGTAGAGGATCTTGTTGCAATCCTGCCCGCTGGCACCGGGGTTGGGCAATCCCGGTCCCTGGTCCTGGCCGTTGTTCGGAGGGAGCAGGGGGACGAATTCCTTGGGAGTGAAGGGCGACCCCTGGACGGGAAGGACGATTGGGCCGCGGTCGCTCGCGGCTGCGCCGCCATGTCGGCTCCACGCAGTCACCGCACTGCCCAACAGGAAGACGGCCGCCACCCCGCCGACAAAAATCCCCAGAACGAACATCCGCATGCCACGGTCGGCCATTCCCTCGCTCCCTTCAACCTCAGCTGCCCGGTGTGCCAATATGCTACCATACCCTCCTCGGGTTTCCCAGTGTCGGCGCCGGCCTCCTCACGCTGTTCCAACTGGGCTCGGGCGGCCGAAGACCTCCATGCTACAATGGTGGTGAGGTGATCTCGCGTGGCATTGTTGATGGCTTTCCCTTGCGGTCGGTGCGGCAAGAAGTACAGCGTCTATTATCCGAAGACGTTTATCGCATCGGTGTACGGCACCATGACCGCTGCCCAGGCGGATCGCGAGGACGCGGAAGATCGGGCGTCGGGGGCCATCGAAGCGGCCCGACGGCGCGCCGAGAACGAGGGGAAGATCTGGATCGACGCGAGCGAGCAATCCAAGGTGACCTGCTCCTGCGGGAAGACCCTCAACCTCAACTTGGCCGATCACCCACGCGTTCCCCAGCGAAAAGGGGTGACGACGGGTACTCGTCAAACCGGCGTGATCGCCTTTCCCGAGGTGCCGAAGAAGCGTCAGCCCTGAACCGGATCGTTCCGGTCCTGCTACGGCGGTTCCTTCCGCGGCTGCTCAGGGACGATGAGGTGAGTGATCTTGGTTCCCCGGGGTGTGCTCTCGGCTTCGTACTCGACGATTTCCCCTGGATCCAACCGCCGCCGGCCGGCGCCGCGGAGCACCCGGCGGTGCAAGAAGACGTCACGCCCGCTCTCATCAACCACGAAGCCGTAGCCCATTCGACTGTCGAACCACTTGACGACGCCCCGCTCCATATCCATGGCCCGTCCGGGTAAAGTAAAGGGTCTGGTTTGAGTTTGGCCGCCCCGGGACGCGGATCCTGTTAAGATTCTTCCAGGTCCGGGCCGGCATCCCGCACGACCACTTTCGGCGGCAGCCCATTGAGCAGGTTGTCCACCGACTCCGCGACGTCTCGGTGGATCACGAATGCATCGCGGTGAGCGATTTCCACTGCGCAATCGAACACCGGGGGGCCGATGCGTTCCAAGACGGTGCGACGCACGATTCCGCGCCTCGCGACTTCCTCGTGAGACAGCACGATGGGGTGCAGGTCCCCGACCAGGCAGGCGAGTTCTGAGTTGAAGACCATATCGCGAAGCGAAGTCGCGTGGGCGGTTGCGACCAACTGCACGCCGCGGCGGGCGATGGTTCGGGCCACCCTTGCGTCGGCGGCGAACCCGAGCTCATCGATGATCACCGTCTCAGCTCGGTGGTTGATCACCGCCTGCAGAATGGTTCCGGCCTGTCGCGTTTCGGCATCGGCTGGTCGGTTCGGTTCAGCGAGCGGAATCTGCAGGCACCGTGCGCTGCCGATGGCGGGATGCGGGATCTGCCCGTCACCGCCAATCTCGTTGCTGGTGTCGGCGATGACAACGCGGCGATGTAGTTGTTCAGATAAGATGGCCGCAGCACTTCGCAGGACCGTCGTCTTGCCCGCCCCAGGCCTGCCAATGACCAGAAGGTTCTTCCCCGTCGCGAGGAGGTCGCGAATCGGGGCCGCCGCCCCGTCGATCGCCCTTCCCACCCGGAATGTAAACCCGGTGATCTCCTGGTAGCGATCGCGGATGCATGCGATGCGGTGCAGCGTCCGCTCGATTCCAGTGCGATTATCTTCTCGGAACCGCGTGACGCGCCCGAGGACATACTGGATGTCTTCGCGGGCCACCTCTCTTGATGGAGAGGTCCACCGGGAGCGATCGCGGCAATGGACGCGGGGCGGTCGACCGAGATCCATCTCGATTTCCTCAATTCCGTCTGCACCCAGCGCGTCAATCCACGCTACGATCCACCGCGGGATGACGGCAAAGAGGGTCGCGGCCTCACCGTTCGACATGGGGAGCTTGTTTTATTGGGCCCGGGATACCGGAAGCCGATCGAGGCCGGCAAACACCATCTGGAAAGTGATTGGGAGTATTGGGCTCGCACTATGCGGGTCGTTCCCCAGAGGGAAGAGGGAGAAAATGACCTCGAGTTGACGCGGGGCCCGCACGGCAGCGTTGATCATCCCCGTTTCCTCGGTTCCGGCCGGCACCACGGTTGGATGGGTCTTTTCAGTAGGATCCTGCGACATGACGAACGGCACGAGTCGCCCGTTCACCCTGACCAGAACCCCGCTGAGTCGGATCGCAAGCCCGACGGCTCCCTTATTCGTGATGCGATAACGGATCCCGACGCCGTCGGGCCCCCGAGCGAGCTGGAAGGTACCGACCGCGTTGCCGCTCGATTGCTGCACTTCAAGGAACGGCTGTCCGCCCCCCTGCGACGAGGTCTCAGTGGGAGCCTCAACCCGCACCGGGATCGCCGACGGTTGCAGCGGTGGTAGGGGCGAGGATAGAGACGCGGGGTGCGCGGTGGTGAGGGGGGCAGTCAGAACGTACACGATATCTGCGGTCCGCTGACCGGGACCAATAGTGAGATCCCAGATTGAGGTCAGGTCTCCAAACCACACAACCATGTTGGTGACCCCGGTTGCCGTTTGGGGCTGAAGGACAATGTCAAACACATCTTGTCCTCGCTTGACCATCGTGGCCGCCACGATGCGCGGATCGCCGATGGCGACGGTGTCGATCCTGTGATCGGCTCTGAGCACCGTGGCGAATCCAGGTTGGAGGCGCAGAGCGGTTTTTGTAGCGCCCCCAAGAACTCTGACGGTCAGCGTTGTGGGACCAGACGCTCCCGCCGTCGAACTCCACGCGCTCAACAGCAGGGCAGCCGCGAGGATGCTCGTGAGCCGCCGCCGTCCGTTCTTCATGTGCGCTCCCTTAGAAATTGCTCCATGCGCTCCGTTCCCCACTGAGAAATATTGCGCCCTTCGATCAGCAACTTGCTCTTCAGGCGCCGAATCTTCTCCGGATCGAGGGGAACGGCCAACGCCGCTAAGGTGGTGCGGTCGATCCCCTTGAAAAAGCGGAGCCCTCCGGGCGACAGCGGGCGGGTTCGATGTGTGGTAACCTCTTCATCCACCCATTCGCGGATGACGCTTTGCATCAAACGCCCTTCCAGGATCAGTCGTGCGCGGAAACGTCTGTGGAGATCTTTCGGGACGTGGATGCCCAGCTTGGTCAGTTTTCCCCGTAGTCCAGCCGAATGGCCCCTGCCTCTCGCTGCCCCCGCGATCCACATTCCTCGCCACCTCCACTCTGTCAGGGTTGGCTTTCCGGTGGATAGATATTTAAATATCTGATCATCTAGAATATACCGGAGACGGGCCCCCGACGCAAGGGGAGCCGCTCAATGCGGACCCTGTAGCGGCCGATGGCGAAGTGAGGCGGCAACCTCATGGAGCCGGCGGACGATATGATCGTGCAGCCTGATGACCTGCGCGATGATCACGTCCGGGTCTTCACCGTTCTCAGCGAGGCACTCCATCATCGAACAAAACAAAGCCTGCGGGACCCGGGTTGCACAATCCAGGGCCTCTTCGATCGTGAGCTTTCCGGAACGCTCCGCGCCTTTGATCTGCGCCCAGATCTTTTCGAACAGCACCCGCGCACCTCCATCGGGCCGTTGACCCTGGATTGTCTCCGGTAACGATCCTACACGGGGCACGCTGGGGTCGACAATCGGCAGTGCGAACTCGGCTGATTCACTCTGCGAATGCTCAAACGGTTGTTCACGCTGTGGGCCAACCGCTTCGTATCCGCCCGGCATGCCTCAGTTTGGCGGATCTGCGTTCGTGTCACTCGGGTCGGCACCGAAGGCCGGCAGGATGGTTCGACATGATGGGGGCGTGCGGGCCCGCAGCGCCCAGGACCAGTGATCTATTTGAGTTTATCAGACAAACTTCTCATATAGTGACAATTGACATAGGCGGACACTATTAATAAACTCCGGATGGGTCGACATCACGACAGGAGGGTTGGGTGCCTACGCTGGGGCAACGGATTCGGGCAGCCCGCCTCGAGCGTAAGTTGACCCAAGAGCAACTGGCCGGCAGCGATCTCACCAAGTCATACATTAGCCAGCTCGAGAGGGACAGGCGGACTCCGCATCTGATCACCCTCAAGGCCTTGGCGCGGAGGCTCGACAAACCGCTTTCTTCTTTCCTTGATGGGATCCCAGAAGATCGCGAGGCCGAGGTCTTTCTAGGTCTCGGACAGGCTCGTCTGCAGGCCCACTCGGCCATGGATGCTTACGGGCCGCTTGAAAGAGCCCTGGAACTGGCCGCCGAACAAGGGGATGAAGGCCTTCAGGCACGTATCGAGCTGGCGCTTGCCTCCGCCGATCAACAGCTTGGTCACCTGCTTCGGGCCCAACGCCGCCTCGAGCGGTGTCTCCGCGTCATCGGACGCATGGGCGATGTGACTTCCCTTGTCGCCGCTCACGACTGCCTGGGCAGAACGAAAATGGGAGTGGGGGATGCGGCCTCAGCTCTGTGGGCGTTTCAGACCGCTCTGCAGCTCGCCGAGAAGTTGCCTTACGATCCGATTTGGCGGGCCAGGTTGTGCCTGGGTCTCGGTGTCGCACACAAAGCATTGGGGAATATTCCGGCGGCCCGCGAGGCGTTCGTTCAAGGGCTGGACGCCGCATCCGTTCACCAAGAATCTGCGCAGGTCGCTGCGTGGCATCTTGGTTTGGCGGATACGGCAGTCGAGGAAGGGCGCCTTGAACAAGCGTTCCAGCAGGTTGGCCAGGCAAGGGCACTGTATGAGATCCTCGCTCATCACCAACACCATGCAGAGATCCACGAACGCCTCGGCGAGATCGCCCGAGACGAAGGGAACTACGAAGAGGCCGAGCGACACTACTGGCGCAGCATCGAACTCCATGGCGGGGGAGGCAATGGTCGCGGCGCGGCGCATTCATTGGGGAATCTCGCTGCGGTTCTTCTCGAACACACGTCTGCCGACACGGCGCTCGCGATGTGCGAAGCGGCATTGGGCCTGCTGACCGGGGTAAGCGATCGGGGCGCACGAGCTCGCGCTTTGATGATGCGGGGGGCGATTCGCCACAAACAGGGACGGCGGGACGATGCTCGGACGTCGTTTCAAGAAGCCCTGGTCCTGTTTGTCGCGCTCAATCACGATGATGGTGTTCGTGTGGCGCGTCAACAATTGGCCTTGTTGGCACTCGAAGCTCAGGATCTTGCTGAAGCGCGCCAGCATCTCGAGGAACTGTGTAAGAGGCCGGCGGGCCGCTGAGCGGTTACTCAGAATTTTGACATAGGGGTGGCCCTCTTGGGATAATAGGGTGCGCGAAGCGGTACACTGGGCGGTTAGCTCAGCGGTAGAGCGCATCCTTCACACGGATGAGGTCGCAGGTTCAAAGCCTGCACCGCCCACTATATTTATCGATGCTTTGTGGAAGTAGCCCACCGGTTGGAAACTCCCGATTCCGTTAGCAAACCGTTAGCAATCACCGCAGCCTGTGCCTGGGCTCTCGTAGCCGCGTGGCTGTACGTGCTGGGGGTGAAGGCTGGCGACCGATGCTCCAGCCGATCCCCGATTGTGCGATAGTCCACGCGAAGCAATCAACAGTGTCGCGTGGAAGTGCCGTAGGTCATGCAGGCGGAAGCGCACCACCTTGAGCCGCTCGATCCTCGGCAGATGATCTCGGTTGCGGGTGTTGGACGGATTGAGTGGGCGACCACGTTCTCCAACGAAGAGCAACCCGCTGTCTCGATACTTCGGGCGGAGGCGGAGACGTTGCTCCTCCTTCCACCATAGCGCCACCTTGATCGCCTCAACGGTTACATTAGGCATAAGAGAGTCCGCGCTCCCGAGTCTGTCTTCGCCTGGCCGTGGACCGGATTCTTACCGGCGCGGATGTCCTGTCTGGGCGGTATTTCGCCGCCGCGTTTGAATATCCGATTTACCCCTATTGCCTGGCCCGTTTCCCCCCAAAGTGCAGGAAACGGCACATCCCTCTGAAGAACGTCGCCCCTGACTGTACGCGGTCCCACTTGTGCCTCCCAGGAGGCCGCACATGGCTGCTCTACCGATGGGGACGGTCACCTTCCTCTTCACCGACATCGAGGGGTCCACACGTCTGCTTCAGATCCTGGGTGACCGGTACACGGAAGTCATCGCTCAACATCACCGACTGCTCCGTGCCGCCTTCAAAGAGAGGGGTGGACGCGAAATCCGGACCCAGGGGGATGCCTTCTTTGTCGTGTTCACCCGGGCCAGGGATGCTGTCTCCCGCCGCTGTGGCGGCTCAGCGCGCCATTTTTGCACATTCGTGGTCTGAAGGGATGCCTCTACGCGTCCGGATGGGGCTGCACACGGGTGAACCCCTCATTGCCGAAACCGGATACGAGGGTATGGATGTGCACCGCGCTGCCCGCATTTGCACCGCCGGGCATGGGGGTCAGATTCTCCTGTCTGATACGACTCACGCCCTCGCTGCCGAAGACCTACCAGCGGGGGTAAGCCTTCGCGATCTAGGTGAGCACCGCCTCAAGGATCTCGCTCGTCCGCACCGTCTGTTCCAGGTCATGGCCGCCGATTTGCCAGCCGACTTCCTGCCTCTTAGGACGCTGAGTGCTATGCCGAATAACTTGCCCATTCCGTTAACCAGCTTTATTGGGCGAACGCGAGATATTACAGAAATCAAAACGATGTTTGCCACGGCCCGACTGCTCACGCTAACCGGGGCAGGCGGCTCCGGCAAAACGCGGCTGGCCCTGCAGGTTGGTGCGGACTTGCTCGAACAATACCCTGACGGCGTGTGGCTGGCTGAGTTGGCGGCGCTCGCAGACCCTGCGCTCGTCCCTCAAACAGTATCTCGGAGTGGAGGGGTCACTGATGCGTGAGTTAGAAACGGATCGGCTTGTGATACGACCGTTCACAATGGATGACCTTGACACGTTCGCGGGACTCATGGAGGCGTCGTTTCCCGGATCGACAGACCTCAATGCGTACCGCGAGAGGCTTACATACTACACGCTAGGCGAGAGGGTTTTAGCGGAACTTCGGCAGCCGCCTTACGGCGACCGCGCGGTAGTTCTGAAAGCCACTGAGAGGCTTATCGGCTCGGTTGGGTTTGTGCCCTGTCTCGCACCGTTCGGTCAACTGCCGTTCTTCGGTCGGGTGAAGGACGCGAAGTATTCGCCAGAAGTCGGCCTATTCTACGCTGTAGCGCCTGAGCATCGAGGACGCGGGTTTGCGTCCGAGGCGGCGGCGGCGATGGCCCGGTTCGCGTTCGACCATTTCAACTTGCAGCGTATCGTGGCGACCACGGAAGATAACAATGCCGCGTCAGCCGGGGTGATGCGGCGGATCGGCATGACAGTTCAGCGCAACCCTCGGCCCACGCCACCGTGGTTTCAAATCGTCGGAATACTGGAGGCCTATTGATACCGAAGTAGACTGGCAGTATGCCTTTTCGTCCCGAGGAACGCGCAGCGATCGCCGATCTGGTAGTCTATCTGTCCCACGAGCGTAAACACGACGGGCGCGAGGGCTCAGATCCGCCGGACTGGATATGCGAAGATCGCGCGAGGAAGGTGAGCGCGTCACGTGCCGGGATGGATATGCATCTAACAGTTGAGCGAGATTCTGATATGTAAGCGGTTAGATTGCCGCCACCATCTCCTTAAGCACAAAGTCGCGCTTTGGCTTCTCCCCCAGCTTCAGTGAATCAGCACCGAGGTACCTGCGGAATTGCTGCAAACAGTCTTGGAGGGCAGCCAGCAATTCCTCATCTTTCCTATCTATTCCCTTTTCCCACCACCAATTTTGAATGGTGAAGAGCTTTGCCTTTTTGTCGAAGATCGGATCGAAGCGCGCCACCAGGCGGTCCCCAACGAGCACGGGCAAGACGTAATAGCCCCACGTTCGCCTGGAAGCCGGTTTGTAGACCTCCCAGGTGTAGACGAAATCGAAAAGCATTTCGATCAAATCGCTGTCCCACATCAAGTTATCGAGCGGCGCAATAAAGGCTGCGCCAAAAGACGCTTTGCTGGACCTGCCAGCGGTTTCCAGTGCGGGCAGGTCGCCGCGACGTATATAGAATTCCTGACGCGGCAGGCCCTCGATCGCCATTCGCACCAGCCTGCCTTTCTTCAATAGGCGCGCCAGAGCACCCCGGATCTGCCCGCCGCGCCAACCTATAATGCCGCCCCATTTCGCATTGACTTTCGGGTGGACAAGACCGACGCCGCCTGAGCGACGAAACACGTGCCATTCCAAATAATCTTCCTGCGACGCGTGGCCTTTACGGACGTTGTGCAGTTTGGGCGGCAGTACCCGCCGGCTTAGCTCGAAATACCGCCGGGTGCCGACGCGGTGATGGACCACCGTCTCCCCGCCGACGAGCAGGATATTCATGGCAATACGCACCGCTCGGGCTTTGTTGGCCAACCACCAGTCTATGCGGGTGTCGTCCTCAAGATCCGTCGACGAGAGTGGGCCACGCCGCCTGATTTCATCCCGCACCCAATCCAACAGCTTGGCGGCTTTCGCGGTACTTTCGCGCCGGGCATAATTGTCGCCCAAATCCTCGCGATAAGTAGCGAAATACGGCCAATCTTCTACAGGATAAATCGACATCTGTTTGTCGACCCCGTCGAGCAACTTGCGCTCCTTATAGAGGAGGGCGGTGAGCATGGCGGGCTTGTAGCCGTGGACTCGAGATTGCAGCACGAGGTCGGTGTTCTGGCCCACGATATTGATGGGGTCGTATTGGATGCAATTGACGTGGCGCACGAAATCCAGCACGCCCTGTTCGGCGCGCAGTTTGCGCGGCGGCAGTAGGCGGAGATGGGCGAGCAAAAAGCGCCTGGCTTGCTGCCGGGTGATGGTGAGCTCAGGCGGCGGTAAGGCAGGAGGCATTGGGTTCTGAAATTTTCAACGTTGGTTTTCGTTCAACCGGAATTTTCCATTTGGCTTTGCGACTCGCCCCTGCGACGGCGAATGACTTACACCGTGCCCTCGACGTGCCCCCGCAGCCAGCCGAGAATGGACGGCCACCCTCGATGGCTGGAACGTGACGGCTCCGTGTTGAGGCCCGAGTGCGTCAGGCGAACGGTCGTAACGCCGGCTTTCTCCTCCAGATCCCAGCGCACGATGCTCTCGGTTTGGTCTCCCTGCCAGTCGGGCAGCCACGTGAAAACGAGCAGACGCGGCCGCTCGATCTGACGGTACACACCGGTCACGCTGACGGGCTTCCCGTAGCCGGTGCCGCGCATCACCAGCCTACCGCCAGGGCGCGGGTCGGATTCTATGTGCGTCCAGCCAAATTGCCCCGTCTGTCCCCACCACTTTATGCATTCCTCGGGGTTCGTGAGCGCCTCGAAGATCCGGTCCGCCGGCGCCTTAATCGCGATCTCCTCGATGATGGTGTCGTGTGCCCGCGTTGGACTCATCGCTTCTCCTCCACGTACCGCTTGAGATTGCGCATCGTCTCGCGCCAGAACACTCGGTAATCCTGAAGCCAATCGTCGACCGCACGCAGCGGCGTGGCGTTCAACTGACAGACCCGCGCCGTGCCGTCGCGTTGAGTCTTCACCAAGCCCGCAGAGCGCAGCACGCGGAGGTGTTTCGAGATCGCCGGCCGGCTCGTTCGAAAGTTGCCCGCGATCTCGCCGACCGTGTGCCGGCCGCCGCGCAGCAGGCTCAGGATCTGCCGGCGGGTCGGGTCGGCAATCGCCCGGAACACCATGGTGCGTAGCGTCTTTTGTCTAGTAACCATTTGGTTACTAATATGATAACCGAATGGTTACGAAGCTGTCAACTGCCCAACTTCCATTGGACCGGGATTCTTGCAGAGCTTCGGTGACTCTATTGAGGTGGCAGTCCCGTTGGAACGCGCTGGCGGGTCGCCACCCTCGGGTCGGGGTGAGAACACGCGGGTAGCGCTACCTCAGGAATTTTGGAATTGTAGGCCGTCGTTGGCGGTTGGCGAGGAGCTGAGACGTGCTAAACACATAGTATGAGGCTCAGTGTCCGAGCGCAGCAGAGAGCCCGCTCCGATGGCGAGAGCGGGCTCTCGTTTTACATGCAATCGGTTTCGAGCAATTCGTCAGCTCGCAGACGAACGATGAAACTGTCTTCGCAGAAGACTGATGATCACGCTGACGGCAAGCGCCGCACCTACGGCGAGAGGCACACCAACAAGCAGGCGCTCAATGGAGCCACTTCCCGCGTCAGGGTCGATTCGGAACCGCTCCTCGATCCAGTCCTGGGGCAGGATCGCAAACAACACCCCAACGGCGATCGCAATCGCTGAAGCCGTGGCTTGAGTCCGTGCCGATAGCCATCTCTTCACGCTCATCCCTCCCTGGATTGTCTTCCGCACCCGACACTTGAACCCACTGCAGTGCCTTGTCATCCAGCCCTGAAACAATGATCGGCGGCACCGTTATCCTCGGGGCGCTCCACGCCCTGCTTTTTCTCCTGGTCCACCAAACTCCTTCTTGCGCGGTATGCGAAGCTTGGAGCTCCATTGCCGAGAGGAGTGCGCGCGTCGAAATGGGAATCCTGAAAGAGGTCTACTTGGCCGGAAGAATTTAGTTGGGTACGTCGCTGGGCCCCGAGCGTCGTTCCCGAGCTCGGTGTGCCTGTCGAGTCGTCATCGGCTCCGCAACACAAACGGGTGAGCGTGGGGGCAGAGGAGGGAAGCGTTGTTGAAATGGTGGGAGGACAAGCGAGAGGGGAACATTCCATGACAGAGCTCTCGGGTTCGACGGCGAAACTCGGCGCCCTCAAATGGCGCTGCATCGGGCCATCGCGCGGCGGGCGCGTCGTCGCCGTCGCGGGGGATCCCGAAGACCGCAGAGTGTTCTATTTCGGCGCTTGCGCCGGCGGCGTCTGGAAGACGACCGACAGCGGTACGTATTGGCGCTGCGTGAGCGACGGTGGTCTCGGTTCGGCCTCGATCGGCGCGCTCGCCGTCGCTCACTCGGACCCCAACGTGATTTATGCCGGCACCGGAGAAACCGCAATCCGGCTCGATGTCTCCTACGGCGACGGTGTTTACAAATCGACCGATGCCGGCCGCAGCTGGACCCATCTCGGTCTCCGCGAGACCCGGTTCATCGGGCGCATCCGCATCCATCCGCGAGACCCCAATCTCGTCTATGTCGCCGCGCTCGGCGACGCGTTCGGCGCGAACGAGGAACGCGGCGTATTCCGATCGGCGGACGGCGGAAAGACCTGGCGCAAGGTGCTCTATCGAGACGTCAATTCGGGCGCCGTTGATCTATCGATGGATCCGAACAATCCCCGCATCCTCTTTGCGGCCTTCTGGCAGGCGCGCCGGAACTTCTGGAACCTGTCGAGCGGAGGGCCGGGAAGCGGCCTTTTTCGCTCGACCGATGGCGGCGAGAGCTGGACGGAGATCTCGCGGTCTCCGGGTCTGCCGGCCGGCCCTCTCGGCAAGATCGGCGTCGCGGTGTCGCCCGCCCACGCGGGCCGCGTCTGGGCGCTGGTGGAGACGGAAGCCGAGAAGACGGGGCTCTACCGATCGGAGGATTACGGAGAGAACTGGGCGCTCGTCTCGTCCAATCGCGACCTCATGCATCGGCCCTGGTACTACACGCATGTCTTCGCCGATCCCTGCCACGGCGAAACGGTCTACGTCGCCAATTTTCAGCTCTGGAAATCGACCGACGGCGGGAGCGGCTTCACGGAGATCCAGACACCGCACGGCGACAACCACGATCTCTGGATCGATCCTGCCGACCCGAACCGGATGATCGAGGGAAACGACGGCGGCGCCTGCGTCAGCTACAACGGCGGTGAGACATGGTCGTCGATCTACAACCAGCCGACGGCGCAGTTCTATCGGATCGACATCGACAACCAGTATCCCTATCGTGTATACGGCACGCAGCAGGACAACACCTCGATCTCAGTGCCGAGCGCCGCCGTCTGGGGTGCGATCACCCTGGACGACTGCACCTATCCCGGTACGGGGGAAAGTGGCTTCATTGCGGTCAATCCCGATGAGCCGAACATTGTCTTTTGCGGTGCGATCGGCTCGAGCCCCGGCGGCGCCGGGGCACTGCAGCGGTACGATCACCGCACCCGGCAGATCCAGCTGGTCAATGTCTGGCCCGAGGAATCGACCGGCATCGCACCCAAGGACATGCGATACCGCTTCGCCTGGACGTTCCCGATCGTCTTTTCACCGCACGACAGTGGCACGCTCTACGCGGCCGGGAACCACGTGTTTCGCAGTCGCGACCAGGGCATGAGCTGGGAGGAAATTTCACCGGATTTGAGCCTCAACGACAAGAGCCGTCAGGGACCTTCCGGCGGCGACATCACGCATGAAAGCGCCGGGGCGGAGGTACACGCGACGTGCGCGTCGCTCGCCCCATCGCCGCACCGGCCGGAGGAGTTGTGGGCCTCGACCGACGACGGGCTCGTTCACGTGACGCGTGACGGCGGCAAGAACTGGCAGAACGTCACGCCGCCCAAGATGCCGGCGCTCGCGTATGTCGGGTGCGTCGAGATCTCTCCGCACGACCCGGACACCATCTATCTTGCGGCGACGCGCTACAAGCTCGCGGATTACCATCCCTACCTGTTCCGCAGCACCGACGGCGGGCGACATTTCGAATCGATCAACGGCGATTACCCGGAGAACGAGATCACCCGCGTCGTGCGAGCGGACCCGGTGCGCAAGGGACTGTTGTTCGCCGGCACCGAGACCGGCATCTATTTTACCCTGAACGACGGGCGCAGCTGGACGCGCATGGGCGGAGGCCTGCCGGTCGCACCGGTCTATGATCTGAAGATCAAGGGGGCGGACCTGGTGGTCGGAACCCACGGCCGCTCTTTCTGGATCTTGGACGATATCACGCCGCTCAGGAGCTTCGTCGAGGGCAAAGGGGGAAGTCGCCTCTTTGAGCCGCGCACGACGGTTCGTACCAAGCTGCATTTCGGAGCCCTGCGAAATCTCCGGCCGAGCGGCGTCGCGTTCGCGATCGCCCCCGGAGTGGGCGGCGGTATCCGAACTTTTCGCAGACCGGACGGGACGAGTGGGCGCGAATATCTCGACGTCGGAGAGAACCCGCCGAACGGTGCGATCATCTATTATTGGCTGGACGACGGCGTTTCCGGCCCGGTTGCTCTCACATTCCGCGACGCCTCGGGGGCCGTGATCGGGAGCTTCCGCAGCGACGACAGTACTCTGCTGGCCGCGAAACGCCCCTCGGCCCGCCCCGGGCTCAACCGGTTCGTGTGGGATCTCAAATATCCGGGGCCCCAGACGCTCGATACGAGCCTCGCTCCGCCGCGCAACAAGCCGCTCGCGGAGCCGGCCGATCCACCGACCGGGCCCACGGTGGCGCCGAATCGGTATCGTGTGGAGATGTCGCTGGGGTCGGAGACCATGGCCGTCGAATTCTCTGTCGTGAAGGATCCGCGCCTCTCGACGACGCCGGAGGCGTACCGCGCGCAGTTCGAACTCCTGCGGGAATTGACGGCATCACTCGGCAAGGTCCACGCGACGGTGAATCGCATCCGTCGGCTGAAGCAACGGCTTGCGGTGCTGGCGGGATCGGAGACCCCCGCACGCGATCTCGGCGCACGGACCGCGGCCGTAGCGGAACGGCTGTCGGCGGTCGAAACCGTGCTCGTGGACGTCCATCGCGAGTCGGACCGCGACGTGCTGCGCAACCCCGCAGGCCTCAATGATACTCTTGTCGACCTGATCAACACCGTATCTGTGGCCGATGCCGCGCCGACGAAGCAGGCGGCGGCCGTCTCGAAGGAGGTCATGGCGCGCGTCGATGCCGAGATCGGCAAAGTCGAGCAGCTTATCGCAACCGAGGTCGCCGCGGTCAATCACTTGGCCCTGGGATGAGGCGTGGACGCCACGGACGGAGATTTGTTGATATCGCGGAGTGAGGAACTATCGGCTGCGGGCTGATCCCGCTCTTGGCATTCTGCGTGTCGGGAGTCGGAATGTGACTGCGGAGGTTGCGGTGCGGGAGGTGCCGGGTTACCGGACCCTCCAATTTTCCGTGTTCGTTATAACAGCACCAAGTGCGGGTGCGGCCGGAGTGGCCGCACCCGCACTCGCAGATAATGACATCGACGGGCCATAACCAATCTCATGGGCGCTGGTCAGCTGTCACTCGGGATCGTCAGCCGTTTGCATCGCATCGTGATCCGTCTACGCGACGTAAACCATCCACAGCACACCGAAGCGGTCCGCCACCATCCCGAACCGCGAGGAGAAGAACGTCTTGGTCAACGGCGCCTGCACCCGCCCACCGTCGCCCAGCGCGGCAAACACCCGATCGGTTTCCGCGTCCTTGGGCACCGTTAGCGACAGACCGAAGCCCTGAAATGTGGGATGCCCTAGACACTGCCCGTCGGACGCGAGGATCTGCGTCTCACCCACGCGAAACGCCGCATGCAAGACCTTGTCCCCGCCTTCCGCCGCCACCCGGTCGCGTTCCCGGGGTTCGGGGGCGTCCTTGAAACGGATGAGCGCCGTCACCTCCGCGCCGAGTGCGCGGCGGTTGAACTCGAGCGCCTCCTCACACCGACCATCGTAGCACACGTAAGGTTGAACCTGCATCGTCGTCCCTCCCTCTGATTTCGGGCCCGGCCGCAAGATCCGTTCTTGGGCGCCTGCCCGTTTCTGGATTCTCCCGCCGCTGCATAGTCGACCGACGGATCCTAAAATCGACACCATCGGCAAACACCCCCGCCCACTCGGGTCCAGCAAGGGGGGGACAAACGGGCGAAGACCTTTGAGGAAGTGGGCCAGGTTCGAATGCCGGGAGGGAGGGGATCCTGCGGTGTGTCAGCCCTCGACGAGATCGCGCAGCCTCCCATGAGCATCGTCCCATTGCCTTGAAATCAGGTCGAGGTGACGTCGCGCGTCTTTGAGCCGCTGCTGGTTCAACTGCCACACGCTCTCGCGTCCGTGCCGTGCGTTACGAAGGAGACCCGCGTCCTCCAATACGCGCAGGTGTTTGGTGATCGCTTGGCGGGTGACGTTGGAGCCAGCGGTGAGTTTGGTGATGAACATTGGCCTGTCATCGCAAAGGCGGAAGAGAAGCCTCAGGCGGGTTTTGTCACCCAGGGCTGCAAAAAGGAGGGCAGTGTCCTTCGGCTCCGCCAGAGTTCCCAAACTACCGCGCGTGGACAAGGTACTCCTCGATCAGCTTCACCTGTTCACGTTCACGCCGGCCATAGCGGGGCTATGAGTCCTGGTTTGCACATTCGGACACCCTTGCCACTTATGACGTACCGGGAATCCGGCAAACGCTGACCCGCAGGCATACTGTCCGAGCATCCTGCCGACTCCTCGGTGGCCGGAAGGTGGACCGATCATGGTTTATGGTCAAGCGGTGTCGATTTTTGGACCCCACGATCGACTACGGAGCGGAAGGAGGCCAAGGGTGAGCAGGCCCCAGGACGTGCGCATACGGCGCGTGCGTGCGACGGGAAGCAGGGGAGGTGGTGCGCGCCTGCCCACCGTCGGCAGGCGCGGGCGCCGCTAGCCACGAAGTTCTCCGCCTCACGGTTCAAGCCTTGAGGCGGACCCTTTCGATGCGTTGCGGGCAGTCTCACGTCGTGCAGGAGGGATGATGATGCGATTCATGTTGCTGATGATCCCGAAGGGGTACGAGAAGGCGGCGCCCGGCGTCATGCCGAGCGCGGAAGCCGTGGCCGCGATGATGAAGTACAATGAGTCGCTGCAGAAGGCCGGGGTGTTGCTCGACCTCCAAGGCCTCCACCCGGTGTCGATGGGCGCGCGCGTGTCGTTCCCGGGGGGAAAACCGATCGTGACCGATGGTCCTTTCGTCGAGACGCGCGAGGTCCTGGGCGGGTATTGGATGATCCAGGTGAAGTCGAAGGCAGAGGCCATCGAGTGGGCGTCGCGCTGCCCCGCCTCGGATAACGAAACAATCGAGGTGCGTCAGGTGCAGGAGATGGCGGATTTCCCCGCAGACGTCCAGCAGGCGGCATCAGGGTTTTCCGAGATGCAATCTCGAGCCAAGGAGCGTAAGAAGCGGTGATCGTCCCGCGGAGGCGAGGCGGCGTCAGGGGAGGAAGTACGCGCTCCTGGCGACGGGTGATTATTGGTGTGGCCAGGCGAGGTCCTTCAGCTCGAGCACGGCGCGCTCCAGAGCCTCTACCAGCTCCCTGCGCGAGCCCCGCACTACCCGAGGGGTTCCGATTCTGATCTCGCAAATAAACGGCACGATGAGAAACTCGCCTTTGGGCAGGCTCCGACCCATGTTCACCAGATAGGCGGGGACCACGGGGACGTCGGGGGTTTCCTCCAGCAGGTGCGCGATGCCGGTCTTGAACTCCCCCATGACGCCGCCGGTGCCCCGCGTCCCCTCGGGATAGAGGAGGAGCGATTCTCCGCGTTCCAGTGCCTTCCGCATGCGCCGAACGGGATGGTTCTCCGGCGTGATGTTTCGTCGCGCGATGGGGAGGATGTTGAAAAACGTGCGTGACAAGAACGCGATCAGCGGCGTTCGCTCGAACGTATCCGCCGCGGCGCAGGGGCGAATGCGTCGCAGCCGGCTCAGCGGGAACAGGCTCAGCAGCGAGACGGTGTCCAAGTGGCTGGAATGATTGGCGATGAGGATGAAGGGATCCCGTGCCGGCAGGTTGCCGCGTCCATGCACCCGGACGCCGATCAGCAGGCCCAGCAGCGGACGGATGACGAGGAGGAAGAGGAGCATCTGAGCCAGGTGGCGGAGCTTAGGAGTGGAAGTAGCGAACATAGTGAAAGAACACCGGGGCCGCATAGCAGAGGGAGTCGATGCGGTCGAGCATGCCGCCGTGCCCGGGAATAAGCGCACCGAAGTCTTTCACGCCGACATCGCGCTTCACGGCCGACATCACGGCGCCCCCGGCGAAGCCTGCGACGGCGATGAGCAGTGCGGCGACGAGGGTCTCGCCCGGGCTAAACGGGGTAAGGAATCGCACGAGCAGGCTGAGCAGGGTCGCACTGAGGATCCCAGCCAGGAACCCTTCCCAGGTCTTGTTCGGGCTGATCGTCGGCAAGATCTTGTGGCGTCCGAGGAGTTTCCCCCAAACGTACTGGAAGACGTCGCTGCTCTCGGTGACGAAGGCGAGGAAGAGCACCAGCGTGCGCCCATCGGCCAGCGTGCCGGGAAAGGATGGGAGGGTCGATAGGTAGCCGAGGTGGCTCAGGCCGAAGACGAAGGCCATGAGGCCCCATTGAATCATGGAGGCTGAGGCGACGAAGCCGGCGATCTCCCCGGCCAATACGAGGCGGACCGGTAGCCAAAGGAACATATACACCGGGATGAAGATCAGAAACATGACGTACGCGCGGCGGGCGATCCACACGTACTGGATGGGGATCGCGAGGAAGGCCCAGAACAGGGCACGGTGATCGGCCGGGCGCGTCCTCAGCAAGGTGACGTACTCCTTGAGCGCCCAGAAGCTGAGAAGCGCGAACAGGACGAGGGCGAGCGTGGCGTTCGCGGCGACGGCGCCGATGAACACCGCCGCCATCCACCACCAGGAACGCGTGCGGGATGCCAGCTCGCTGAAATCGCGCTCCGGGTATCTCCGGCGGAGCGCCCAGACCGCCCCCGACGCCACCAGCAGCATCCCGAGCACGATCAACCCTATCTGGGCGATCGGGGAGAGGGCCATCCACGTTGCGCGTGTCGCGTTCATCCCCCAGCCGCCGCTCGCAGTGATGCCGCAATCCGCCTCAGCCGCAAGATGCCCGTCCACACGCACCCCACGATGACGACACCCAGGCATGCCGCGGCCAGGCCGATTCGCGGCGGCGATCCCCACAGGGGCTGCCACGCGTGCGGGGAGAGGCCCATGTAGGCCGACAGGCCGACCACGGTGAACATCCGCCGCTGCTTGGCCATCGGTCCGCCAAACTCGTGACGGGCCCCCGCCGCCTTCCCCAGGGTGCGGATGTACGCCACCAGCAGCGCGGCCCCCGCGGCCGCGTAGCCAAGCGTGACGTTTCCCCCCGCGGCGTAGCCCAGCCCGATCAGCATGGCCATATCGGAGATGCGGTCGGGCAGTTCGTTGTACAGATCGCCCAGCGGAGAGGCACGGTCGAATTCGACGGCCACCATCCCGTCGAGCATGTTTGCGGCGGCCCGCAGGAGGATGAGCGCCCCCGCGATCAGCCAGGCCAGCTGGTTGCCGCGGGGAGCGGGTCCCGTCGCCGCCAGCGCCACTCCGGCGCCAATCCCGCACACCATCCCGGCAATGGAAATCGTGTTCGGGAGGACCCCATGCCCGTTGAGCCGGGAGGAGACCCACCGGGCCGCCGGCCAACCGCGTGCCGCGATCGGCCGGCGGTCCACGGCATTCGTCCGTCGCATTGTCGTCGCCGTCCCCCGCCGTCCGACATCACCCGACCATGACCTTACAATACCCAACACGGGCCGCCGCGATGATCAGATTCCGGACGGCCACGGATCGGACGCGGACCGCGCGTTCGCGGGTGAGGCTCCCCGTGGGATCCGTTCGGGTCGAACGCCTGCGGAAGCGCCGGGGTGCGCCCCTCCGGGCCGCCGCGGGACTCCTTCCCGTCGATGAACGCTACGGGGGGCTGGCGTGTCAGGGAAGGGCGGCCCCGAGCTGCGCCGCGCAGGCGCTGCCTTCGGCGATGTTGTGCCAGCCGAGCTCGCGCGTCCCGCCCTCGACCTCTTCGATCATCGTGACGATCTTGGCGTTCAGCGGGACGGCGACCCCGTACCGGGCGGCGTGGGTGCAGACGGTCAGATACGACGCCTCGCTCTTGCGCCGGCGGTAGACGAGGTCCCAGTGAATGCCGCTCGCCTTCTTGACGTACGTGTACCCGCCCGGCCCGTCGTGGACCTGGTGGCCGCCGAGGTGCCTCACCAGCTGATCGTACGTCGCAAGAAGCCGCGCCGTCTCCGCGGGGGTGGCTGGATTGTACAGTGCGGGGTCAAACCACCGGTCGGCGTGCAGGCGGACGCCGGCGGCGTCGGACACCCGGATCGCCTCGCGTACAGCCGCTCCGGCGAGACGCTGGACGTCGTTGTTGCCGAGGACCTCGACGACCGTGCCGTTGACGAGCGCGGTCACGACAATCTGCGAATTGTACACGTGCTTGGTCCACAGTCGTCCCACGATGTCGGTGAGCACTTCGCACACGTTGCGCCCGATCCCGAGCAGCCGGGCCGCCTCGCGGAGGCGCGGGGTCACGCGGCCGTCGAGCTCACCGACGTAGACCGTCCCCTCGTGCACCGCCTCCAGGAGGCCCGGGTCCAAATACGCGCCGCCGTAGTCGGGGAGGGCCCCCATCGTGCGTTCGCGTCCGACGACGCCCGCGATCCCTTCCTCGTTCATGCCGTTTTGCAGCGAGACCACGCAGGCCGAGGGCGTCAAGTGCGGGGCGATGCCGCGTACCGCCGCATCGGTCGCCTGCGACTTGCACGCCAGGAATACCAGGCCCTCCAGCGGCTCACCGATCTCGCCGGGCGTGCATGCGTGCTGCGGGGGGATTGCCATCGGCCCGTAGACCCCGTTCACAGAAATCCCGCGCTCACGGATCGCCCGCACGTGTTCGGCATTTTGATCGATGAACAGCACGCGCTCTCCCTCGCGGGCCATGTAGAACCCCGCTAAACCACCGATTCCCCCACAGCCCACGATCGCAATTTTCGCCATGCCCGCCTCCCTGATGAGGTGCCGTGCGCCCTACCGCTTTCCGATCTCGACGTGCCGGCGAGACTGAACCTCCGTGCGAACCAGGGAGGCTGATGCCTACCGGCCGGCGCCGACCTGCCCGTAATGGGCCGCGACGCTGGGTCCTTGCACCGCGAGCTTCCCCGCGGAGTACCCGCCGTCCACGCAGAGTACCTGCCCGGTGATGAACCGCGCGCGGTCCGAGGCGAAGAATAGAACCGCATCCGCGATCTCGTCGGGCACCGCGAGACGTCCGAGCGGCACCTGCGCGATAAAGGCGCGCTGGTACTCTGGCGTCTGCGTCGAACGCGAAATCCCCGCGATGTCGGTCAGCCCCGGAGAGACGACGTTGACCGTGACGCCGTGACGCCCCATCTCCATCGCCATCACATGGGCCAGTTGGATCTCTCCGGCCTTGGAGGCGGCGTGGGGCCCCCCACGCACGCGGGCGTTGTTCCCCGAGGTCGAACCGATCAGGATAATTCGGCCCCCGTTCCCCTGCGCGATCAGCCGACGGCCCACCGCCCGGCTCAGCAGAAACGCACCCCGCAGCTGCACATCGATCTGCAGGTCCCACTCGTCGTCGGTGAGGTCGACGATCTCTTTGTGCACCCCCACGCCGGCGCCGTGGACCGCGACGTCGACCCGTCCCGTCTCCCGGACGACGCGGTCGACCATCGCGTTCACCTGTGCGCTGTCGCGGACGTCGGTATGGACGAAGCGGACGTCGCAGCCCTGCGCCGTGAGCTCTCGCATGCCGGCGGCGGCGCGCTCGTCGTCGATGTCGGCGATCACGGCCCGAGCCCCCGCCTGCGCGAACCGCCGCAGGATCACGCTGCTGACCCCCTGTGCCCCACCGGAGACGATCACGACCTTCCCGGCAAACTCTCCCGTCATGGCTGCCTCCCCGTTATGCAACTCGGTTCCTGAAGACGTCACCGTCGCGCATCACCAGGGCGATCCGGTCGGCGTCCGCGAGCACGCCGATGTCGTCCAGCGGATTCCCATCCACCGCGATCAGGTCGGCACGCATCCCCGCCCGCAGGCATCCGGCGTCCGGCACGCCGCAGCACGCGGCGGCAACGGACGTGGCGGCGCAGATCGCCTCCATCGGGCTCATCCCGTGCTCCACCAGGAGGCTCAACTCCCTGCCGTTGCCGCCGGAACGCAATCCGCGCGAGTCCGTCCCGGCCGCGATGCGCACCCCCGCGCGGTGCGCGCGGGCGAAGACCGCCTTCTGCAGCGGGGCCAGCTCTGCGGCTTTTTGGATGCTGTACGCCGACAGGGCGCCCGGCTCCCCGGCCATTTCCTGACGGACTCGCATATTCAGCAGTGTGGGCACGAGGAAGGTGCCCTGCCGGACCATCGTCGCGATGTCCTCGTCATCGAGGGGGCCGAGGTGTTCCACCGAGTGCACGCCGGCGCGCAGCGCATTCTTCAGCCCCTCCCCCCCGTAGGCGTGGGCGGCGACGGGGCGGCCGAACGCCCGCGCCTCATCGACGACCGCGCGAACTTCTTCGAAGGTGAATTCACGGGTCAGCACGCTGCTGATCCTCGAGCTCACCCCGCCGGTCGTGGCGATCTTGATGAAATCGGCGCCGGCGCGGATGAGCCGCCGCGTCAACTGGCGGAGCCGATCCGCCCCATCGCAGACGCCGTCGGGGGCTCCCGGGAGCCGGAGGACGTCGGCGTTGAACCCGACGGCGTTCGTGGCGTCGCTCAATCCCGCCGTCTGGGTGATGATGGCGAGGCAGATGATCACGCGCGGCCCCGCCAGGAGGCCTTCGTCTACCGCCTGCTTCATCCCGAGGTCCAGGCCGCCGAGGTCCCGCACGGTGGTGAATCCTGCCTGCAGCATGCCGCGCATCGTCTCCGCCACCCGCAAGACGTGAAGGGAGGGCGGCGTCGCGCTGCGTTCCGCCAGACCCCTCCCGGGAGCCGCCAGGTGGTCGTGGCAGTCGGACAATCCGGGCAAGACCACGAGTCTGCCGGCGTCGACGACAGCCACGCCGGGCGGCCGCCTCGCGTCGCTCCACGCGCCGATGTCGGCGATGCGGCCGTCCGCCACGGTCACGGCGGCATCGCGGCGCACGCCTCCCATTCCGTCAAGCAGCGTGCCGCAGCGGATCACGTGCGTCGCGGTCGATCCCATCGATCGGCCTCCCTTCGTCTCTGGGGCGGGGGGTCAGAGTTTCAAGCGGGGATCGAGCGCATCCCGCAGGCCGTCCCCGAACAGGTTGATCGCCATGACGATCAGGACGATGGCGAGACCCGGAAACGTGGACAGCCACCACGCGGTGCTCATGAACGACCGCCCGTTGCTGAGCATCTCTCCCCAGTCGGGGGTGGGGGGTCGGATGCCCAGGCCGAGGAAGCTGAGCGCGGCTCCGGCGATGATCGCGCTCGGGATGCCGAGCGTCACGAGGACGATCACCGGCGCCGACACGTTCGGCAGCACGTGGCGGAAGACGATGCGCAGGTCGCCGCACCCGGCCACCCGCGCCGCCTCGATGTACTGGAACTCGCGCACGGCGAGCGTTGAGCCGCGAACGACACGGATGAACACGGGCATTCCCGACACTCCGACGGCGATCATCGCGCTGGTCAGGTTGGGCCCCAGCACGGCGATGATGACGAGGGCGAGCAAAATGCCCGGGAACGCGAGCATGACGTCCACGACCCGCATGATCACGAGATCGACCGTTCCCCGATAGTACCCCGACAACAACCCCAGCACCGAGCCGCCCGCGACCGAGATCGCCACCGCGACCAGGCCCATCGCCACCGACACGCGGGCGCCGTAGATGATCCGGGTGAGGATGTCGCGGCCGAACTGATCGGTTCCCAGCCAGTGGCGCGCGCTCGGAGAGGCGAGCGACTCGGAGACGTTGAGCCGGATCGGGTTGTCGGGGGCCAGCTGCGGCGCCGCCGCCGCGGCCAGCACGATGAGCAGGAAGACGATCCCGCCGGCGGTTGCCCCAGGGTTCTGCGCGATGCGGCCGAGCGCGTCGCCCCACAGGCCGCGCCGACGCCGCATCGCCGGTTGCCGGGCGCTCATTCGAAGCGGATCCTCGGGTCGATGAACGCGTAGGAGAGATCGACGATGAGGTTCATCGCCGTGTAGATCAACGCGAGGACCAGGATCACCCCCTGGACGGTCGGCAGGTCCTTGTTCTGGATCGAGTCCACGACGAGCTTCCCGAGGCCGGGCCGGGCGAACACCGTCTCCGTGATGACGGCGCCGCTGAGCAGGCTCCCGAACTGCAGCCCCATCGCCGTGATCACGGGAATGATCGCGTTCGGCAGCGCATGCCGGAACACCACGCCCGCGCCGCGCACGCCTTTGGCGCGGGCGGTCGTCAGGTAGTCCAGCTGCAGCACCTCGAGCATGCTCGACCGCATCAGGCGCGCGAGCGTCGCCGCCGACAGCAGCGCCAGCGACACGGCGGGGAGGAGCAGCCCGCGCACTCCCGGTTCGCTGGTCGCCGGGAGCCACCCCAGGCGAAGCGAGAACAGCATGATCAAGAGCAGCGCCAGCCAGAACACCGGCACGGAGACGCCGAACAGCGCGACCATCATCGAGAGCGTGTCGACCACGCTGTTCCGCCGCAGCGCCGAGAGCAACCCGAGCCCCGCCCCGAGAACGACCGCGACCACCATCGCCGCGACCGCCAGCTCCACGGTGTCGGGGAGCCGGCTCATGATCTCCGCGGTCACCGGCCGGCTGGTCTGCAGGGACCGCCCCAGATCGCCGTGCACCCCGCGCCAGGCGAACTCGCCGTACTGGACGTAGATCGGCCGATCGAGGCCCATGACGTGCCGGATCTGGGCCATCCGCTCCGGCGTTGCCGTCTGCTCGCCGATGTAAATCGACGCCGGGTCGCCGGGGATGAAGAACAGCATCAGGAACACGACCACCGATGTCAACACGATCGTCGGGACCGCCAGCATCACGCGCCGTTGGGCGTATTTCAGCATTCGCCGCCATCCGTCACGCCGGTGACGGGACCCCCGCCTTCGGCCTCACGTCATCACGGCGCGGGCGAGGCCGCACCCCACGCCGGCATCGCGAGGCGAGGGCCCGGTCTATCCGACCGGGCCCTTCGCTACGCCTCACCATGTTCGCGGCGGGCAGGACGCCTCACTTCCGCAACGATGCGTCGTGGAGCAGGACGTTCGTCGCCGACCAGTCGAGCACCACGCCGACCACCTTCCCTTTCTGGTAGGCGAAGAGGTCGAGTGGATCGGAAAACGCCACCATCACCGACTCGCGCAGCGCCTTCATCTGAATCTGGGAGTAGAGCTGTTTCCGTTTGGCCGAGTCGGCGGTCGCCGCGGCCGCGTCGATCAGTTTGTCCATCTCGGCGTTCTTGTAGCGGTTGCGGTTCGTCCCTCCGTCGGCGTTCTTGGAGTACAGCAGAATCCGCACCACGTCCGGATCGGTGTCGGGCTCCCACCAGAACTGCAGGTGATGCTGGCCGGCTCGCACCGCGGAGAAGTACCCGCCCTGCGATAGCCCGTGGAGATCGATCTTGATGCCGATCTGCGCGTACATGCTTTGGAGGAACGTCGCCATCGCTACGAAATCGGAGTTGTCGGCGCGATAGTAGAGCCCGAGCGTGAGGTCCTGGCCGCCCTTCTGGCGGACGTCGCCCGACCCCAGCTTCCACCCGGCCTCGTCGAGCGCGGCGCCGGCCTTCTTGGGATCGTAGGGATACACGTTCCGGGTCGCCGGATCGTACCCGAACGTCGCCGCGGTCAGGATGCTGGTGGCCGGTTTGTACACCCCCTGCCATACCGCCTTGATCATCGCGCTCTTGTCCACGCCCCATTGCAGCGCCTGGCGGACGCGCACGTCGTCCATCGGGGGGTTGGTCACGTTGATCATCATCGTCCAGCCCGATCCGGTCATCAGGCCCTGCAGCAGTTGGATGGTATTGTCGCGCCGCAGGTTCTCGTAGTCCTGCGTCGGCACATCCTGGATCACCTGCATCTGGCCCGATTTGAGCGCCGCGAGCCGCGTCGAGGACTCCGGGATGATCCGGTAGCTGATCGCGTCGAGCGACGCGGGGCCGTGGTTCTTAAAGATCGACGGCGCCCATCGGTAGTCGGGGTTTCTCACCATCCGGACGACGCTGTCGGTCGTGTACGAGGCGAACTTGAACGGCCCCGTCCCCACCGGATGCGTACCGAAATCCTTGCCGTACTTCTTCACCGCGTCCGGCGACACCGGCGAGAGGAGCGACTGCGCCACCGAGCTCAAGAACGGCGCGTAGGGGTCCTTGAATTTGACCACGACCGTGTAGGGGTCCGCGACCGCGCTGCTGTCGTACGGCCCGATTGCGGAAAACGCCGACTGCGACTTCAGCGCCGGATCCACGATGCGGTCGAACGTGAATTTCACCGCCTCGGCGTTGAACGGCGTGCCGTCGTGGAACTTGACATCCCGACGGAGGTGGAACGTGTACTGAGTGGCGTCCGCGTTCACCTCCCACTTCTCCGCCAGCCCGGGTACGAACACGCCGGCTTTTGACTCCCACAGCAGGGGATCGAACATGTGATACGCCATTCGCGCGACGTCGGAGAACGTCGTGACGTTCGGGTCGAGGGTATCGAACTTGTTGGTCAGACCGTAGAACAGCTCGCCGCCCTGCGCTCCCGCCGCAGATGCCCGTTCGACCGCGGCGAGGGCTTTCCCCAGGGAGGCCGCCACACCGGCGGCTCCCGCCACTTGCAGGACCTCCCGCCGAGACAGGCGAGCGGCCACCCGACTTTGGCGACGGTGACGATCCTGCCCGTGGGGTGACTGTGCCGTGGAGATGTTCATGCTGTTCCCTCCTCCCACAACGGTTACACCGACTCCAAGCATTCGACGCCCCCCGTGCCTGGACCCTGGGCTCTCATTCGCGTCGCTTGTCTCCCTACCATCGGCGCACCCCGTGCCGAATGGTGTGGCGGGAGAGACGGTGTCGCAGGACGAACTTGAATGGCAACCGGGGGATCGAGTTCTTGAAGGAGTGACGGCCGGCAGCGGGGGGTGCGGGGTGAATCGTCGCGACCTTCTGGCCTTTTTTCTTGTGGTGTTCATCGGGGTGGCCGGGCTCTGGGAGTTTCGATTTGTGCTTCACGAGGACAGCGCCGGCCGTGTGTATCGGTTGGATCGGCTTTCGGGGACGATCGTGAGGCTCAGCGATATACTTCCGCCGCCCGTGCCGCATTCTCTGCCCCGTCGGGCCCTGCACAGTTGGGACAAGATCGAGTTGCCGGTGCATGGTGATGTCAGTTTGGCGTTGGGGACGAAGTGGCAGGATGGAAGGCTATCCTATCATCTCTCGGTCGAGCCCGCGACCAAGACCGTAGAGAGCGCCCGCAGCAATCAGGCGCTCTCTTCCTACACCATTATTTTTCAGGACGCGGACCGCTTCCCCCTCGTCAAGGCCGATGTCCTGCTGAGCCACATGATCCGGACGACGGACGATAAGGGACAAGTATCGGGACTCGAAGCCTGGGGGCAAATCCCGATGACGGTGCAAACCTACGACGCCATCGCAAGCTGGAATGTGGAATGGAACTTTGCGAATCGATGAAGACCGGGTAGGCTCGGCCTTTCCCTCCACCTGCGCAGGGTATTCCCGCGCCCTTGGATCAGCGGCGCGGATGAACCCTCCGTCCACGCTCCAATCCCTCGGCTGCGGGGAGTCTTGTTCTTAGGATTTCCACTAGCGGGGAGGGGGCGCCCCCTGCGCGCGTGATTCGAGACCAAAGACCTCGGCTAGAAGAAGGTGGGAGCGGCGGCGTGCCTCATGATCATGGACCACGGTCACGACCATGAGCTCTTCAACTTTGAGCTCCGTGGCGATGCGGACGAGCTGAGCGTGCACCTGCTCGGGCGCGCCCACGACGTACCGGGGCCACTCGCTTTCGTCCGTGGATGTCCGGGCGGCCCCGGCGCCCAACCTGGTGAGCGCGTCTTGGGGGGTGGGAATCGGGCCCGGATCGATCCCCAGCTCCCGCAGGACGTGGCGCACGCGGACGCTGGCATGGAGGCGCTGGGCTTCGGTCTCGGTGTCGGCACAGATCACCCCGAGGGCCAGGATCGTTCCCGGAGCCGATCCGCCCGCAGCGGTGACGTGCGAGTGATAGTACTCGAGCGCCGCGCGGGTGGGTTCGGGATTGATGAAGTGGGCGAACGCGTAGGGCAACCCCAGCTGCGCGGCCGCGGTCGCGCTCCACATACTCGATCCGAGGAGCCAGACCTCCGGGCATCCGGGCATCTCCGGGGAAACTTTGATCCGGCTAAACGGATGGTCCGGCGGAAACGTGTGGCGCAGAAACGCCAGGAGTTCCACGAGCTGCTCCGGGAAGTCGTCGGTCAAGGCCTGCCGATCACGGTCGCGGCGCAGGGCGTAGGCCTCCAGCGGGCTGCTCCCCGGGGCACGTCCGATGCCAAGGTCGATCCGGCCGGGGTAGAGGGCGTGGAGGACGCGGAACGTCTCCGCGACTTTGAGCGGACTGTAATGCGGCAGCAGGACCCCGCCGGAGCCGATGCGGATGCCGGCCGTCTCGCTCCCCACCCGCGCGATGAGGACTTCGGGCGCCGGGCTGGCGAAGCCGGGGGTGGCGTGGTGCTCGGCGATCCAGTACCGCTCGTAGCCGAGTCGGTCGGCCAGCCGGGCCAGGTTGATTGTATTGCGCAGCGCATCTGCGGGTGTCGCGCCCGCCGGAACCGGGGACTGATCAACGATCGAGAGCTTCAAGCCTTGTCTCCTTCCGTGCGGCGGTCCGGCCGTTGGGAACCCACTTCACGCCAAGCCTTTGCTGCACCCATTCCTGCGCTCAAGAATCGGACCAACACGCCCACCCCCCCTGAGATTGGCGGGGGGAGCCATCGACGCACACGGCCGGCGGCCCCCGATGCCCCGGACGGCCTTGGGAATGTTGCCGGCCTGATCCCGACGCCCGGGCCGGACGCTCCTCAACCTTCACTGCGCGCAAACTGCCCGGTCTTCCGCGAATGCGCAAACAAGCGATTGAACACGAAGAGCGCGAGCATAAAGTACACGAGGTTCTCACCGGACGCCCTGGCGGCGGACGTCCAATCCACGTCTGCGCGGCTCAGGGCCCTTCGAGCCGCTTCGAAGACAAACGTCGGGGGAAGTCCGTAGGCGACCTGACGGAGGACCGGCGGCAGCACGCTCAGCGGAAAGAACGCCGCGGTCAGCGGTTGGAAGAGGAAAATGAGTCCCCAGGCCAGCGCCTGGATCCTCGTTCCAAAGACGAAGATCACTCCGAGCAAGATCAGCCCGACCGACCAGGCGAACACCGTCAGGTTCGCAAAGAACAGCGCGAGATTGGTGAGTCCGAGGCGCAAGATATTGAAGTGGAAGCCGTACGCGGCGATCGCGGAGATCATCACGAAGATGCAGAACGTTTTCGCCAGCCCGGACAGCATGTGCGCCACGAGATACTCCGCGGCCGACAATGGGGCGATAAACATGTTGCTGAGGTTGCGCGCCCAGATGTTCCACAGGCTCCCCACCGACAGGGAATACTGGTTCACCCGGATGACCTCCCACAGCAGCAGGCCGAGGATCAAGTATGCTCCGGTGGAGGAGCTGAGCGCCCCAACCAGAAATCGCGTCACAAACCCGAAGACGATCACCGTCATCAGCGACGTGAAGAAGAGATCCACGATGACCTCGAGCGATCGCTTGGTGATATAGAGTTCCTGCAGCATCACCGCGCCGATCCGCTCAATCGACATCGTCTTCTCCCCGGGCGATCCGCAGGAACACGTCCTCGAGCGTTGGCTTCTTCACCTCGATGTCGGTGATCCAGACGCCCACCTTGCTGATCCCGAAGATCAGCGCCGGGATCATCTTCTCCGTGGTGTCGATCGATACGGCGTACTCTTGGGTGAATTGATACGGCTGCTGTTGCTGCGCAAGGAAAGCTTCGACGGCCTGACGCTCGCCTTCGAACGTGACCTTCAGATGGGCCGTGCGGATGCGCTTGGTGAGCCCAAGCGGGGTATCCTGGGCGACGATCCGCCCGTGGTCGAGGAAGATGACCTCGTCGCAGATCCGGGTCACTTCTTCCATGTCATGGCTGGTGTACAGAATCGACACGGACAGGGCTTGCCTCGCCGCCTCGATCAGCGAGAGCGTTTTGTCCGCGATGTCGGGATCCAGGGAGGCGGTGGGCTCGTCCATCAAAATCAGCTCAGGGTCGTTCAACAGCGCTTTGATGAGGTTCACCCGCGTTTTCTGCCCGGCTGAAAGGTCCCAATACCGAGTATTGAGGAGGCCGGTGATTTCGAAGTAGGCGGTCAGCTCCCGGATTCGTCCTTCGGGCTTCCTCATGCCGTAGAGATGCCCGTAGACCAAGAGGTTTTCCCACACCGAGATCCGGCCCTGCAGGGTGTTGAACGATGAAGCATAGTTGATGCGCTGCAGGCACTCCTGCCGGTGCGCGAAGAACTCTTTTCCAAAATAGGTGATTCGTCCGAACGTGGGAGTGGTAATGCCGAGGAGCATTTGGATCGTGGTGGTCTTTCCCGCCCCATTGGGGCCGAGGAGGCCAATGACCCTGCCCCTGGGGATCGCAAAGGAAATGTCGTCGACGGCCCTGAACCGGCCAAAATCTTTTGTGAGATGGTGCACTTCCAGCAGCGGACCGGTCGACGGCGTGTCCCGGCCTGACCTACGAGCGATGGTCTCGGCCGGGGGAAGCGCCAGACCGTTCGAGCGCGTCGGGTTGTCCATGCTGCCCACCGTTCCCATTACTCCGCACAATCTCCAGGCGAGAGCCGCCGAGCGAATCAACTCTACCAGAGACGCACCGGCGTTGTCGCCTGCCCTGAACGGTATGGTTCGTCCGCTTCGCCGGTGTTCCCCGGAAGCGTTGCCGGCTCCCGCCGGGGATTCTCCGAAGCGGGGTCGGGGTCGCGCCTCAGCGGCAGGCTTCCCCCCCGGCGTGGCGGGGTTCTGGGCCTGCCCTTTTTGCCGGCTTCGCCGATGCGCACCCGCGGAGGGGGTTTGTCTGCGGACGAGGTCACCAGTCCAAACAGTGGCCGGTGCGCCGTGCGTCTCCCGCACGCTGGCCGCACCGCCTTGCGGCCGGGGTCAAAACCAGGCCCTCACGTGCACCGGAACGGGCCCGCCCTCCGGTCATAACGACCCTCCAGGGGAGGGAGGTTTGCGCGCGGACAACGGAATAGGGCCCCGGCGGAAACCGGCCGTGTCTCGACGGCCGTCTCCGACCAAGCGCCGGACCATTCCGCGATGACGGGTCGCCCCCGCCCGCAGTGTTGACGCGCCGCGGGCGGGTCTCTGTGCCCCTGCTGCTCTTCTCTCTCCCCCCGGTGCGAGGGGGTTTTAAGCCTCCGCGCTCACTGCACCCAGGTGTCGTGGAAGAATAGGTAAAACGTTGGCGACAGCACGAATCCCTTCACCCGTTTCACGGCCGCGGCCGTCTGCACCGCATTGTCGATGAAAATCCACGGGGCGTCGTCCGCCACGACCGAGGCGACCTGACGGTACAGGGCGCCGCGCTTTGCCTGGTCGACCGTTTCCGTCGCCTGCAGCAGCAACTGGTTGACTTTCGGGTTGTCATAGTACCCGCTGTTGAACCCGTTGGGTGAGCTGGCGTGCCCATCGATGACGAGGCTCAGCATCGGGGCGGGGTCTCCCGGATCGAGCATAAAGGACATCGCGCCCATGTCGGCGGAGGCGAGCCCCTTGCTGTACTGGCTGAGATAGGCGCCCCACTCGTACGTCTGGATGGAGGCTTTGATCCCGACCGCGGCGAGGTCCGCCTGAATCGCTTCGGCCATCGTTTTTGGAGACTGCATGCCGGACCCCGACTCGGGGATCCAAAAGCTTGCGCTGAACCCGTTGGGATATCCCGCTTCGCGCAGCAACGCCTTCGCTTTTTCCGGGCTGTACGTGTACCGCTTGATCTGCTGCGAGAACGCCCAGGTGATGGCCGGAGGAATTGGGCCGGCGGCGGGGGTGCACGTCCCCTTCAGCACGTCCCGACAGATCCCTTCCTTGTTGATGGCGTAGTTGACCGCCTGCCGCACCCGAGGGTCGCTGAAGGGCTTCTTCTTCGTGTTCAGCGTCACCCACCAAATGTGCGGCCCCGGCTGCTCGTAGAGCTGGAACCGGCTGTCGTTCTTGAGCTGCGCAAGGTTATCCGGCGGTACATCGACGATGAAATCCACTCCGCCGGACAGCAGCTCCGTCACGCGGGTCTGCTCCTCGACCAGCGGGCGAAACACCAGCCGATTCAGCTTGGGGGCGCCGTCCCAGTACGCCGGGTTCTTGTCGAGGATGATGCGGACGCCTTTCTCCCAGCTCACGAACTTGAACGGTCCCGGCCCTACCGGATGGCTGGCAAACTCCTTGCCCCACTTCTTGACCGCGGCGGGGCTGACGATCCGGCCGGTGTTGAGCGTCAGGTTGTGCAGGAATGGAGAGAACGGCTGCTTGAGCACGAATCGCACCGTGGACGGGTCCACGACGCGGGTCTCCTTGATCGCCCCGTAGTAAAACGTGGCGAACGGAAACGGTCCCGTGTTGTGGTACGGGTGCGCGGGATCGAGCAGGCGATCGTACACGAACTTGATCGCCGCCGCGTCGACGGGAGTCCCATCTTGGAACGTCACGCCCTTCCGCAGTTTGAACGTGTACGTCAGCCCATCCGGGGAGATGGTCCACGACGTGGCCAGGCCCGGCCTCAACTCGAAAGTGCCGGGCGCGAACCGCACGAGGGTATCGTAGATGTTCGCCAGCACCCGCATCGAGTTGATGTCGTTGAGCTGCCCCGGATCCATCGAGGTGGGCTCCGCGACGAGCCCGACGACAAGCGTGCCAGGGGTCGTCGCCATCCCTGGGGACGACGCCCACAGCCCAACAAGGATCATCCCGACGATAAGCGCCACGCACGCCAGACGTCGCCGCACACTCATTCCCCCTTTATGATGCTGTCGCCTTGAGCGGATACCGCGGGTGCGTTATGCTGCAGGAGAACCACTGGACTGTCCAGTAGTCCACAACCGATTATACGGAACCTGAGGAACCGGTGTCAACGCGTCGATCCTCGCATCGTCCAGTCGAGCTCCGACCGATCGAGCGGGCGCGCGTCTACGAGGCGATCGTCGCGCAGCTCCAGGAGCTCATCTTGCACGGTCCGCTGCGGCCCGGCGACCGACTGCCCTCCGAGCGCGAGCTCGTCGGACGGTTCGGGGTCAGCCGGGTTTCGGTCCGGCAGGCGCTCGCGGTCCTCCACGCCATGGGCCTCATCCAGATCCGCTCCGGCGGGGGAGTCTTCGCCGCCCGGACGGCACGCGGAGGGGTCTTGGCGGTCGCCGCCGCGTTGACCGGCGGCCGCGATCTCACCCGGGCGCAGATGGAGGTTCGCTTGATCGTTGAACCGCGCGCCGCGGCGCTCGCCGCGCAGCGCGCTACGCGGGCGGACCTTCGAGCGCTCGCCGCGGCCCTCGAGGGCCAGGCCCGCGGCATCCCGACCCCGGAGCTGGGGCTGCGCGGTGACGCACAGTTTCACACCACCATCGCGGAAGCGGCGAAAAATCCTCTCCTCCTGAAGATGGTCGAGGTGATCACCGACGCGCTGATGCCCAGCCGCGAGGCGTCCGCGCGCGTGCCGGGAGGGCCCCAACGGGCGATCCAGGAGCACCGGCGGATCCTCCGTGCGATCCAGCGGCGCGATCCCCGCGCGGCGGAGCAGTTGATGCGGGCGCACCTCCTGACGGTCGAACGCCTCGCGCTAGGGCCAGGGACGGCCGGGCGCGTGGTGCCCCGGGCCCGCGGCATCCTGGCGGTGCGGCCGAGCCGGGCATCGTCCCAACGTCGACGGGGGTAGCGGATGTCGCGGTACATCGTTCAGCGGTCCGCCTGGGTCGCCGTCGTCCTGATCGGGATCTCGGTGTTCACGTTTGCTCTGCTCCACCTCACCCCCGGCGATCCCGCGCAAATCCTCCTCGGCCCGATCGCCACCCCTCAGGAGCTGGCCCGGCTGCACCGAGAGCTGGGGTTGGACCGGCCGCTCGCGACCCAGTACGTGCTCTGGCTCGCGCACGTGGCGCAGGGGGATCTGGGACGATCGATCACGCTGCACCGGCCGGTTCTCGGAGAGCTCCTCCTGCGCTTCCGGGGGACGATCATCCTGGCCGCGGGCGCCGTCATCGTGGCGTTCGGGCCCGGCATCGCCCTGGGCGTCCTCGCCGCGAGGCGCCCGGGGCAGCTGGTGGACCGCCTCTCCATGATCGTGACCGTGGGCGGGGCGAGCATCCCCCCCTTCTGGCTCGGCATGATCCTGATCATCCTCTTCTCGCTGCGGTTGGGCTGGCTCCCGGGAACGGGGATGTCCTCACCGTCGGGGGCGGCGACGGTGGGGGATGTGCTGACGCACCTCATCCTCCCCGCGTTCACGCTCGGCGCGCTGCCCCTGGCGATCATCACGCGCGTGGCCCGGACCGGCATGATCGAGGCCCTCCGCGGCGACTACGTGCGCACGGCGCGGGCAAAAGGGCTGGGGGAGGCGGCGGTCACGATGAGGCACGCCTTCCGCAATACGCTCGTCGGCATCGTCACCGTCGTGGGGCTGGAGATGGGATTTCTCCTGGCGGGTGCGGTGTACGTGGAAACCGTCTTCGACTGGCCGGGGGTGGGGCTGATGCTCGTGAACGCGATTCTCACCCGAGACTTCCCGCTCGTCCAGGGCGCGGTGCTCCTCGTGGCGACGACCTATGTGATCATCAACCTCGTCACCGACCTCTTCTACGCGTACCTCGACCCTCGGATCCGGTTTGAGTGATGGCCGAACAGGTCGCCTCGTCCGCCGAATTCCCCGTGCGCACCACCCGCCGGCCCGCCGCCGGGGTCCTTGCCCGCGTTCGGCGCAACCGGTCCGCGATGGGAGGGGCGATCATCGTCGCCGTCATCGCGGGCCTCGGGGTGCTGGCGCCGGTCCTCCCCCTCGATCCCCCCACCATCCCCCACCTCGGCCACCGGTTGGCGGCCCCGCTGACATCGGGTTACCTGCTCGGATCGGACCAGCTCGGTCGGGACATCCTGAGCCGCCTTCTCTGGGGGACGCGGACCTCCTTGACGATCGGCGTCTCCGCCGCCTTCCTCGCCCTCAGCCTCGGGTCGGCGCTGGGCATTCTTGCCGCGTACTACGGCGGCCGCCTCGACAACCTGCTCATGCGCGGCATCGACATCCTGATGGGCTTCCCGGAGATTCTCCTCGCGATCGCGATCGTCGCCGCCCTCGGCCCCGGCCTCACCCACGCCATGCTGGCCGTCACCGTGTCCAACGTACCGTTCTACGCGCGGGGGATGCGCGGCGCGATCCTCCTGCTCCGTTCGACGGAGTTCGTCGAATCCGCCCGGGCCGCCGGCGCCACGCACACCCGGATCATCATCCGCCATCTCCTGCCGAACGTCGTCGCCGCCATGCTCGTCTTCGTTTCGCTCAACATCGGCTGGATGATCACGGAGACCGCCGGGCTGAGCTTTCTCGGGCTCGGCGCGCAGCCGCCCACGCCGGATTGGGGCACGATGCTCGCCGACGGGCGCGGGTTCATCACGGTCGCGTCGCACGTCGCCACCGTCCCCGGCCTCACCATATTTCTCTCGGTCCTCGGGTTCAACACGCTGGGGGAGGGATTGCGCGAGGTGCTCGACCCCCGGTCGCGGTAGCGGACGGCGGCGCGGGGGCCGTCCCTGCGGGAACGGCCCGGCCGGGTCAGCCCCTTTGTGCCGTTACCGGGCGAAGAGGTCCAGCAGCCGCTGGGTCTGGTGGGCGGCCGCCGGGCGAAGCAGAGGCAGGCTCACCCCGGCGTCGCGGTACTGCTGCACCCGGGCTCGCACCTCATCCGGGGTGCCGCTGGCCGTCATCCCCGCCACGTACGAGTCCGGGACCGCCCGAATCAGGCCCTCGATCCCCCCTTTGGCGTGCGCTTCTTCGAACTTCGGGATGTCTTCTTTGCGGATGTAGGGCTCGCCCACGCGCATCTTCGGGCCGGCGATGAAGGAGATCTGCGCCGGATCAAACTTCGTCGCCACCTCCCACCGGATCGCGTCGAACGCCTTTTTGTGGTCGTCCTCCACGGAGCAGTTGATGATCTGGGCCACCTCGAACCCCGCCCAATCCCTGCCCGCCGCCGCGGCCGCCTCCCGGATGATCTTCAGGGCGTTGACCGTGTACTCGGGGGAGCACACCGCGTTGAGCACCACCCCGTCGCCCAGCTCTCCCGCCAGGCGCAGTCCCGTCCGGCTCGTCGCGGGCACGTACAGGGGCACGGTCGTGCGGGCCGGCGTCCATCCCAGCCCGACGTCCTTCAACTTCACGACCGTGCCATCGTAGGAGACCTTCTTTCCGGTGAGGATGAGCCGGATGCTTTCGATCCATTCCTTGAGCGTGAGCGCCGGGTCCAAAGGCTCCAGGGAATGCGCCCTGGCGTGGCTGCCGGTGCACGCTCCGGGCGCGAGCGTCATCCGCCCGCCCGTGAGCTCGTCGAGGCTGGCCAGGGTTTGGGCCATGACGACCGGGCTGCGGAGGCGGACGATCTGCGTGGTCCCCAGGGTGAGCCGGCTGGTGGCCAGCCCGATCGCCGCCAGCACGGTGACCGAATCGCGCATCAACTCGATCGTCTCCGAGAAGAAGCCCATCTCGAACCCGCGCTCCTCGGCGCGGCGCATCAAGTCCGCCGTCTCCCGGCTGTTCGTGAACTTGCCGTACCCCAGCGCCATCCCGACCCTGGCCATGGATCCTCCTTTTCACGTCCCGGATGATCGGGACAACGTCTCCCCGCCGTCCGGCGGGTTCGGTGCCCCGCTCGGTGCCGACCTGAGCGCGTCGACGATCCGGTCCGGGCGGATCGGCAGGCGGTTGCACTCGATCCCGAACGGGCGCAGGGCATCGGAGACGGCATTGGCGATCGCGGCGGGAGGGGCGATCGCCCCGCCTTCCCCGAGGCCTTTGACGCCGAGGGGGTTGAGCGGCGAGGGATGTTCCAGGTGGATGACCTCCATCGTGGGCACCTCCACCGCCGACGGCAGGACGTAGTCCATCAGCGTGGTCGTGAGCAGCTGGCCTCCCTCGTCGTAGACCAGTTCCTCCAGCGTGGCCGCGCCGAGCCCCTGGGCGACGCCTCCGTGGATCTGCCCTTCGGCAATGCGCGGATTGATCACCGTGCCCGCGTCGTGGGCGACCACGTATCGATGGATCGTGATCTCTCCGGTTTCGGGGTGAACCTCCACCATCGCCGCGTGCGCCGCGTACGCCCAGGTCACCGTCGGCGGCTCATAGTACGACGTCGCCTCGAGCAGCGGCTCCATCCCCTGGGGCCGGCGGTGGTCCCAGCCCGGATGGGCGGCTCGGGCCAGCTGGGCGAGCGTGAGCGATCGACCCGGCACCCCCCGCACGCCCACCCGCCCCTCTCGGAGCTCCAGGTCCTCCGGGGCGCACTCGAGCGCCTGAGCGGCGAGTTCGAAGGCTTTCTGTTGAACGCGCCGGCTGGCCTCGTGGATCGCCGCCGAGACGACGACGGCACTGCGGCTGGCGATGGTGCCGAGGCCGGCCGGGATCGCGGCGGTGTCACCGGTCGTGATCACGACGCCGTCGAGAGGGACCCGCCAGAGGTCGGCCGCGACCTGGGCAAACGCGGTCTCGTGCCCTTGCCCCTGCGAGCAGGTTCCGCTCGCCACCGAGATCGCCCCGGTCGAATCGACCCGCACGGTTGCCCCTTCGAAGGGGCCGACTCCGGTCCCCTCCGTATAACAGGCCAGCCCGAGCCCAAGATACCGGCGCTCCCGCCGCGCCTCGCGCTGGCGGCGGCGGATGTCGTCGAGGCCGCCCAGGGCGTCGAGGGCGAGCTGGAGAGCCCGCGGGAAGTCTCCGCTGTCGTACACGACCGGCGAGCCGTCCCGGTACGGGATGCCCACCGCGTACGGCATCGCCTCGGGCGGGATCATGTTGCGCGCCCTGATCTCGGCGGGATCGCGGCCGAGGTGATGGGCGATCAGGTCGACCAACCGCTCCATCACGAACACGCCTTCGGGCCGGCCGGCTCCCCGGTAGGGGGCGTTGGCCACCTTGTTCGTGGCGGCGACCTTGGCCTCGAGGCGGTAGTGGGGCACCGCGTACGGTCCCAGCAGATGCGCCGCGGTGTTGTACGCGGTGACGAGTCCCAGCGGATTCCAGGCGCCGGCATCCTGGATCATCCGGTCGCGGACGGCGAGAATGCGGCCGTCGCGCTCGAAGGCCACTTCCGCGTCGTGGATCTGGTCTCGGGCGTGGATCGTGCTGACGAAATGCTCGCGGCGGTCCTCCAGCCACTGCACCGAGCGGCCGAGGGTCCGCGTCAGGTAGGCGACCAGGACGTCCTCGGGGTAGACCATTCCTTTTGCGCCGAACCCGCCGCCGACATCCGGGGCGATGCAGCGGACCCGTGCCTCGGGCATGCCCAGCAGTGCCGAGGTCGCCCGGCGGACGGCGTGGACCATCTGGGTGGAGCACCACGTCGTCAGGGTGCCTGTCCGCGCGTCGTACGCGGAGACCGCCCCGCGGCCCTCCATCGGCACGGCGGTGTAGCGATGGTGCGTGAAGCGCGAGCGGAGCACCTGCGGCGCGTCGCGGAACGCCCCGTCCACATCGCCCTTCTCGATGCGAAACTCCCCCATCAGGTTGGTGCCGAGGGTTTGGTGGATGAGCGGCGCATCGGGGAGGAGCGCGTCCTCGGGATCGATCACCGCCGGCTGGGGGTCGAACACCACGGCAATCTTCTCGACGGCATCTTCCGCCGCATAACGATCCAGCGCGACGACGACGGCGACGGCCTCCCCCACGTGGCGCACCTTGTCCACGGCGAGGATCCGGGGTTGGGGGATGTTCACGCGGTGGACGACCCCCTGCCGCCACCGCTCGGGGAAGGACACCTGGGGATCGGGGAGGGGCGGGAGCACGTCCGCCAGGTCGCGGCCGCTGAACGCGGCGACGACGCCCGGGACCCGCAGCGCGGGCGCCACATCCACGGAGACGAGCCGGGCGTGGGCGTGCGGGCTGCGGAGGAAGGCCGCGCTCAGCATGCCGGGAAGCCGGACATCGGCGACAAACGAGGTGCGGCCTCTCAGCATCCGCTGATCTTCTCTGCGCGGAATGCTGCGGCCGACGTACCCCCGCCCAGGCTGCTCACGCACGGACGACCCTCCCGGCGAGCAAGTGCATGCCCCGCGGTGATCGCTCCGCGGGCCAGCGGGATGCGTGGACGGCGGCGGAGTGGGGGCACTCCAGAAGTCGCTATCGCATTTGCCGCGAGGTTCATGCAACCCTGCCTGGGCGGCCGTCGGCGCGGCCGGGCCGAGAATCGGGGATTCTTCCGAGGAAAGGCGGCTTGCGCCAGAGAGACCGCACCGGGCAAGATCCCCACCGCTCTCACCAGAGGTCCGCTTCATCTCGCCAGTCCGTCCGGTGGAACGGGCACGGTGGTGGCTGGTCCACCCGGACGCCCGCGGAGAGGCGGTGGACGCGGGCCCGCGGCTGAAGGGGAGGGCTTTTCACTCGGCGAAGGCGTCGTCAGACGTTGTGGATCATGGAGGGAAGATGAATGGGCGCGGCACGCCCGACACCCACCCGCCTTTCGACGCCCCGGCCCCGCACGGCGATTGGAACCGCGGCGCGCTGGCTCGCTGTCCCCGCGTTGGTGGCCCTGGGGATGGCGGTGGTTCCGGGGGCGACGGCCCAAGTCGAGGTGCCCGCGCTTCCGCAGCCCGTGCCGGTCGCGGTCGATGCGAAGACCACGGCCTACCTGGTGCTCGATCTCACGTCGATCGTCTGTGCCCCCCGGCCGTCGTGCCGGGCCACGCTGCCGGCGGCTGCGGCGTTGCTCGCGAAGGCGCGGGGCGCCGGCGCGCTCGTCGTGTACTCGGAGACGCCGACGGCGGGGTCGACTATTTTGGCCGAGGTCGCGCCGGCGGCGGGGGACCTAAAGGTCACCACGCGCGCCGACAAATTTTACGGGACGACGCTCGACGAGATCCTGAAGTCCAAGGGGATCAAGACCTGCATCATCGTCGGAACCGCCGCGAACGGCTCGGTGCTCTACACCGCGTTCGGCGCGAACTTGCGCGGGTATACGGTTGTCGTGGCGGCCGACGGCATCTCCGCCGATCCGTTTCCCCTGCTCTACACGCAGTACCAGATGCTGAACGCTCCGGGCTTCGCCAATCCGAAGAATTTGCCGCTGGCCGAGGCGAAGGTCACGCTCAGCCGCAGCGATCTCATCACGTTCCGCTGAGCCCCGCGGCGGTCGCCGAGGAGCTTCCGAGGTGCGCGCGATGACCACGGTGACGGTTCCGCCCCGTACTCGGGATAACGGGGCCGCCGTGGGGCGCAGGCCCGATCCCGGGCCTTTTTGGCTGGAGCCCGGGGATCCCGTCGAAGTTGAGATCGAAAAAGTGGGCGTTCTTCAAAACGCGGTGGTCTCGGCCCCGCACGATGCGTGGGGCGATCGTGCCGTGGAGGTGAGCCGCCGGCGGTCGCGCCCCCCGGGACCTCTGCGCCGGAAGGAGGCGTGGCCACCGCCGGAAGGATGAGCCGCACCGTCGTCATCGGCGCCGGAGTCATCGGCCTCGCCTGCGCCTACGAGCTCCAGCGGCGCGGCGAGCGCGTCACCATTCTGGACCGGGGCGAGCCGGGCGCCGGGTGCTCATCCGGCAATTCCGGATGGATCGTCCCGGCCCTGTCCGGTCCGGTGCCGGCGCCCGGCCTGCTCGGGACGTCGCTGCGGTGGCTGCTGAAGGCGGACAGCCCGCTCTACATCAGACCGCGCGCGGACCTCCAGTTCCTGGGGTGGCTGTGGGACTTCCGACGGCACTGCACCGCGCCGGCCCACCGCGCCGGGCTGGAAGCGGTGGCCGCCCTCAACGCCCGGACGATGGAGCTCTACGACGCCCTGGAGAAGGACGGGGTGCAGATCGAGATGCACCGCCAGGGGGTCCTCCTCGCCTTCCTCGGGCGGTCCGCCCTGGATCATATCGCGAGAGACCTGGAGCGGATGCGGGCGTTCGGCTGTGCGGAGCCGGTTCGGCTCACCGCCCGCGAGGTCCGCGAGGTCGAGCCGCTGCTCGGTCCGTCGGTCGTCGGGGGCATCCTGGCCGAGGGGGAGCGGCACGTTCGCCCGGAAACGCTGACCGCCGGTCTCCTGCGGCGCGTGCGCGAAGGCGGCGCCGAGATCCGAACGGGAGTCGAGGTGAGCGGCCTGCGGCGCCGAGGCCGCGCCGTCGCCGCGGTGGAGACCGCCGAGGGAGTCCTCGAGGCCGACCGCGTCGTCATCGCGGCGGGGGCGTGGTCGGGGGTCCTCGCCAGCCGGGTCGGGTATCGCCTTCCGATCCAAGCCGGGAAGGGGTACAGCATTACGCTCACCCGCCCGAGCGCGTCGGTGAGGCGGCCCCTCTACCTCGACGAGGCGAGGATCGCCGTGAGCAACTTCGACGGCGCGCTCCGCCTCGGCGGCACGATGGAGCTCTCCGGCCTGGATCCCGCGCTCGACATGCGTCGGATCGAGGCGATCCGCCGCGGGGCCGACCGGTATCTCCTGGGGTGGGGGCGGGGCGAGCGGGAGGTGGCGTGGGCCGGGATGCGCCCCCTCACTCCCGACGGGCTGCCGGTGATTGGTTCCGTCCCCGGCGTGGAGGGACTCTACATCGCCACGGGACACGGGATGCTCGGGGTGACCCTGGCTCCCGCGACCGCATCCGCGCTGGCGGAGCTCGTCACGACCGGCCGGTCGAGCGTCTCGCTTTCCGCCTTCGATCCCGGCCGCTTCGCGCGGCGGCGCTAGCGCGAGGCCGACGGGGAGGGGCAGGGGAGGACCCGCCGGAGGCGCGAAACTCCTGCCTGTGCCCGGAGGCAGACCCCAGCGTTTTTCGCTCGCGTTTGAGGCTCCCGGGTATCGCTGTCTGTGGATGTACTCGCTGTTCGGCTCGGGCGCGTTCACGCTCGAACTGCTCACCCAAGGGTGGGTGGTCCTGCAGCTCACCAACTCCCCATTCTGGGTGGGCTTGGCGGCGGGGGTGCGGGGGGGCACCCAGGCTCTCTTCAGCGTGCTCGGCGGCCCCGTCGTCGACCGCGCCGACCGCCGCCGGATGCTCCTCACCGCCCAACTCGCGGCCGCGCTCGGCGCGCTGGCGCTCGCGGCGCTGCTGCTCACCCACACCGCCCGGCTCGGGCACGTCCTCTGCTACCTCGTGCTGAACGGGATCGTGCTCGCGATCAGCAAGCCGTCGGCGAGCGGCCTGATGTACGATGTGGTGGGCCCTCGGCGCCTGCTGAACGCCAGCGCGTTCCAGTTCATGGCGGCCAGCGTGGTCAGGATCATCGGCGCGCTCGCCGGAGGCATCGTCATCGATCGGCTGGGCGTGGGGCAGAACTATCTGCTCATCGCCGCCGCGTACGGTGGAGGGGTCGCCGCCCTGCTCGTGCTCCGCAGCCCCACCACCGCCCGGGGGGCAGCGGGGCCGTTTGTCCGCGCCGTCGCGGCGGGGTTGGGGTACGCCCTGCGCGTGCGCGAGATTCGCGCGCTCCTGCTGCTGAGCCTGATCGTGGAGGCGTTCGGGTTCGGCTATCAGGCGATGATGCCCGTCATGGCGCGCGACGTGCTGCGGGTGGGGGCGATCGGATTGGGGTCGCTCGCGGCGATGGTGGGGGTCGGGCAGTTGTGCGCGACGCTGGCCGTGGCGTCGCGGGGAGACCCGCGCAACAAGGGCACGCTGCTCGCGGTTGCCGCGACCGGGTTCGGCGCGTTCATCGCGTTGTTCGGATTGTCCCCGTGGTTCTCGGTGTCGCTGGTGATCGTCACGATCGTGGGGGCGCTGGGCTCGTCCTACGACACCTCCATGTCGACGGTCCTGATGACGACATCGTCCGACGAGACCCGCGGGCGCGTGCTCGGCCTCTACTATTCCACGATGGGGGTCAGCGCCCTGGGATGGCTCGGCGTCGGGGCGGCCGCCACGGTCCTCGGCATGCCCGCCGCCCTGGCGCTGAGCGGGTCGATCGTGGCCGCGGGGACCCTCGGAATGCTGCCCGCGCTCCACCCCCTCCACCGGCTGGGCGAGGCGCCGCAGGTCGGGGACTCACCGGATGCCGGGCCGATGGGTTCCCTGCACAATTGAACACCGGCCGCATCCCCACCGTCGGGCCGTGGCTTGCGTATCATTGATTGCGAATACCTGCAACGTATATTACACCGAATCGAACGGGCGCCGGGGCCCGTCGATCCGGAACCTTTGCCCGCGAAGCAGGGCGGCCGCGCAGATGCTGGGTCCGGACGTCTCCGGGGGCGCCAGGATGAGAACCTCATCTCAATGTCTGCGCGGGCGGCATGATCGATCGAAGGGGGACGGGTGTTCTGAGTACCGGGTTTACGCACGCTTGCAACTAAGGGAGGGAGGCCGAGACATCGAAATTCTGGGGGAATCCTGGGCTCACCCCACGGCCCCTCGGATTCTCTCACGATTCTTGAAATTTCCTCCAATTCCCAGGAGGAGAAAAGTAAAGAGTGTCGTATATGAGGATCCGAGGGGCAAGAACAGGCCCCCTGCGATACCTAAATCGAAAGGAGGGCCCCTTCCGTGGCGAAGAAGAAGGCAGCCAAGAAGAGCAAAAAGCGCTAACCTCGAAATTGATTCCGCTCGAAACGGGGGGGCACTGCTCGGATGGGCAGTGCCCCTCCGCTGCGTTACCCGGGAGGGGATGGCCTCGGCGCCAGGGCCGCAGGAGGTCCCTCGGCCCTGGCTGAACTGACAGGGCATGGTCGATCCCAGAATTGAAAAGCTCGCACGCGTGCTCGTCCACTACTCGCTCAAGCTCAAGCGGGGCCAACTCGTCAGGATCAGCGGGACGTCACTCGCCGCCCCGCACATCGCCGCGGCCTACCGCGAGGCGCTGGCCGCCGGCGCCTACCCATCGGTCCGCGTCGGGCTGGAAGGGCTCGAGGAACTGTACTTCAAGACCGCCAGCGACGAGCAGCTCCGGTTCATCTCGGACCTCGACCGGATAGAGGCCCAGCGGTTCGACGCCGACCTCAGGTACCTGGGCTCGTTCAACACCCGGGCCCTCACCCGCGTCCCGCCGGAGCGGATCGCGGCGCGCCGGGAGGCAACCCGCGAGCTCATGAAGACCTTCATGGAGCGGACGAGCCGGGGGGAGCTCCGGTGGTGCCTCACACAGGCTCCCACCCAGGCCGACGCTCAGGAAGCGGAGATGGCCCTCGGCGAGTACGAAGACTTCGTCTATACCGCCGGCCACCTGGACCGCGAGGATCCGGTCGCGGCCTGGGAGGCCGTGGCGCACCAGCAGGCCGCTTTCGTCTCCCGGCTCAACTCGATCAAAACGTTGCGGGTGGTCGGCCCCGACACCGATCTCACGATCTCCGCCGCAGCCCGGACGTGGATCAGCGCCTCCGGGGAGCACAACTTCCCGGACGGGGAGGTCTTCACCGGTCCGGTGGAGGATGCGACCCGAGGGTCGGTGCGGTTCTCGTTCCCCGCGATCTACGGCGGCAGGGAGGTGACCGACGTCCGGCTCGTGTTCGACGGGGGGCGGGTGACCGAGGCGACGGCGGCGAAAGGCCAGGACTTCCTCCGGGCGATGCTCGACCTCGACGGGGGGGCCCGGACGCTCGGGGAGTTCGCGTTCGGGCTGAATTACGACATCCAGCAGTTCACCCGCAATATCCTATTCGACGAGAAGATCGGCGGGACGCTGCACATGGCCCTGGGGGCGGCGTATCCCGAGACCGGCGGGCGGAACGTCTCGGGGCTCCACTGGGACATGATCCTCGAGCTCAGGAACGGGGCGGAGGTCTTCGGGGACGGCGAGGTGATCTACCGCAACGGTCGGTTCCTCGTCTAAGGCGGGCCGCCCTCGCCGGCAAAGGCCTGCTCCACCCGGCCGATCAGCGCCTCGAACTGTTTCTGGGTCTCCTCGCTGACCTCGTCGGCCATCTCGGCAAACCGCGACCCCTCCATCGTCTTGATCTGGATGTTGGAGAGCATCTGCCCCTCGATCTCGCGCAGCAGGTCGAGGATCTCCTCGCGGGGGAACGCGCCCCACTCCCGGGCCAGCACCCGGTCGATGAATTCGCCGAGCGGCCGCATCTCGTCCTGGCACACCGTTTGGTAGAGCTCCCACAACTGCTCGCTCACGCGCCACCCCCCCTGGGGATATACTATGGACGCCCGGCGGCGGTCCTCTTCCGATTCCGCCGGCCGGACTCCCCACACAAGGAGCGCTGTCCAATGCCGAGACGTTTTTGCATCCGCTGCGGCGCCCGCCTCCGCCGCGCCCGCAAGGCGGGGTGGACCCGCCGGATCGGCGAGTGCCCGCGCTGCGGGTGGATCGACTGGAACAACCCCGCCCCCACCGCCTCGATCCTGATCGTGCGTCGAGGCCGGGTGCTGCTGGTCCGGAGGGCGGTCGCGCCGGCGCGCGGCGCCTGGGACACTCCGGGGGGATTCATCGAAGCGGGGGAGACCGCCGAGCAGGCCGCCCGGCGCGAGGCGCGCGAGGAGCTCGGGGTCGACGTGACCCTGGAGCGGGTGATCGGCATCTACCCCGACGTCTACGGCGTGGGCCGGCTGCCTTCGCTCAACATCCACTATTTGGGGCGGCTGAAGGGCGATGCGTCCGCGGTGCGCGCGGGCGACGACGCCGCGGCCTGCGCCTGGTTCCCCCTCGGCAGGCTGCCCCGACGGCTCGCCTTCACAAACGGCCGCGTCGCCCTGCGGCAGCTGCGTCGGGAGCTGGGCCGCGGCTAGTGCCCCTCCAGGTGCCGTTCTACGTCCATCGCCGCCATGCACCCCCACGCCGCCGCGGTCACGGCCTGGCGGTAGCGGTGGTCGTGCACGTCCCCGGCGGCGAACACCCCCTCCACGCTGGTCATCGTGTGCTTCTTGAGGACGACGTACTCCTGGTCGTCGAGCTCGACCTGCCCCTTGAACAGCTCCGTGTTCGGGTGGTGCCCGATCGCGACGAACACCCCGTCCACCCGAAAGTCCCGCTGCTTCCCCGTCTTGACATCTTGGAGCCGCAGGCCCTGGACCGACCCGTCCCCCAGGACATCGGCGACCGTGGTGTTCCAGATCACCTCGATCTTCCCGTGCCGGAGCGCGCGCTCGGCCATGATCTTGCTGGCCCGAAACTGATCCCGGCGGTGGATGATCGTCACCTTGGTGGCGAACTTGGTGAGGACCAGCGCCTCCTCCATCGCCGAATCGCCGCCCCCGATGACCGCGACCTCTTTGTTTCGGAAGAAGAAGGCGTCGCATGGCGCGCACGAGGACACCCCGTGGCCGATCAGGCGATGCTCGTTCGGCACGCCGAGCCAGTTGGTGCCGGCCCCGGTGGCGATGATCACCGACTCGGCGGCCAGCGTCTCCCCGGCTGATGTGACCTCGAACGGCCGTTTCCGGAAGTTCACGGTGGTGGCGTCGGCGTCGATGAAGTCGACCTCGAACCGCTCCGCCTGCTTGCGCATGATCTCCATCAGTTCGGGGCCTTGGATCCCCTCCGGGAAGCCGGGGAAGTTCTCCACGTCGGTAGTGAGCGTCAGCTGGCCGCCGCGCTGGCTTCCGGCGATGACGATCGGCCGGAGCTGTGCCCGCGCCGCGTAGATCGCGGCGGTCAGCCCCGCCGACCCCGAGCCGATGATGATCACCTTCCGGGTGTCTGCCATCACGCCGCCCTCCCGTGGGATCTTTCCAATGGAACGCCCGCCCGCCCGATATTCTTCCCGCGGCCGCCCGCTCAGGCCTCCGTGCCGCTCCGGCCGACGCGGTGGAGCTGGATGAAGTTCGTCCGCCCTCGGGCGACGATCGGGACCGACCCGACCACGACCAGAGCATCCCCGGCACTGGCGACGCCGCGGCGGATGAGCTCCCGGTCGAGCACCCGCACCATCGCCCGCAACGTCGGCTGAAACCGGGTCAGCAGCGGGCGCACGCCCCAGTAGAGGCTCAGCAGGCGCGCGACGCGCTCGTCCTCCGTGCAGGCGAGCACCGGCACCGGCGGCCGCATCTGCGAGAGCAGGCGCGCGGTGCGGCCGGTCGTGGTGAGCGCGACCACCATGTCCATGGCGAGGTCCGCCGCCAGCGCCCGGGCGGCGGTGGCGATCGCGTGCAGGAAGCTCGGCCGCGCGGGGCGGCGGCTTCCCGACGAGAATTCGGTCCCGGATTCCACCGCCCGGGCGATGCGGGCCATCGCCTGCACCGCTTCGACCGGGAACCGGCCGGCCGCCGTCTCCTCGGAGAGCATCACCGCGTCGCTGCCGTCCAGGATGGCGTTCGCGACATCCGAGGTCTCGGCCCGGGTCGGCCGCGCCTGGCGGACCATGGACTCGAGCATCTGGGTCGCGGTGATCACGGGGATCCCCCGCTCGTTCGCCCGGGTGATGATCCGCTTCTGGATGAGCGGGACTTCCTCCGGAGGCAGCTCCACGCCGAGGTCGCCCCGCGCCACCATCACCGCGTCCGCCTCCGCGACGATCTCGTCGAGGTTGCGGACCGCCTCCGCTTTCTCGAGTTTGGCGACGATCGGCACCGTCCGCCCCAACCGGCGCAGCGCCCGCCGCGCGTGCCTGAGGTCGGCGGCGCTGCGGACGAAGCTCAGCGCGACGTAGTCGACCCCGTGGCGCAGCCCGAACCGGAGGTCGATCGCGTCCTTGGGCGTGAGCGACGGCCCCCGCAGCCGGGCACCGGGGAGGTTGATCCCCTGGCGCTCCTTGAGCACGCCGCCCCGCACCACCCGGCAGCGGACGTCGCGTCCGCGTCTGGCCAGCACCTGAAGTTCCAGGGTGCCGTCCCGCAGCAGGATGTGCCCGCCGGGCCTGACGATCCGCACCAGCCCGGGGAACGGGACGGGAATCTGGCTCCCCCTCCCCACGACACGGCGGGTCGTGAGGACGACTTCGGCACCCTCCACGAGCCGCACCGGCGCGGCGAGCCGCCCCACCCGGATCTTGGGGCCTTGGAGATCTTGGAGGATCGCCAGGGGGAGGCCGGCCTCGGCGGCGATCTTCCTGAGGAGCCGGATCGTGCGCCCGTGCTCCTCGCGCGTGCCGTGCGAGAAATTCAGCCGCGCCACGTCCATCCCCGCGGCGAGGAGCCGCCGGAGGACCCTGGCGTCTTTGCTGGCGGGGCCGATCGTCGCCACGATCTTCGTCCGCCTGGCGAGCAGCCCGGGGGAGAGGGCGGCCGGCACATCGCTGGGCATCGGTCAGCCTCCCTCTCCGGTCCGCGACGCGGATGCGAGATCCTGCGGCATGCGCGACCTCCTGTATTCCCCCTCAGGCATTCCCGTCACACGCCGGGCGCCGGCGGGCTGTGTGCTAGACTCGGGGGGGCGTGCCCGCCGCCGAAGCCCATCGTAGCAGATCGTCCGGGCGGAGGGGTGCGCCGATTCGGGGGGAGGGGAGAGCGGTGGCGATTCTGGCGATCAGCGTGACCCCGATTGGGACGGGATCCCCGAGCGTGGGGGCGTACGTCGCCGACGCGCTCGGGGTGATCAAGCGGAGCGGCCTGCGCTACCAGCTCCGGGCGATGCACACCGAGGTGGAGGGCGGGCTCGAGGAACTGCTGGCGCTCGTGCCGGCGATCCACCGGGCCTGCTTCGCCCGCGGAGCGCTGCGGCTCTCCACCGTCATCAAGATCGACGATCGCCGGGACGCGCCCTCTTCTATAGAAGGGAAGGTGCGTTCGGTCGTGGATCGAATACCCCAGCCATGACCGGCCGCCGTGCCCTCGTCCTGCTGGCCGCGGTCTGCCTGGCGGCGCTCGCCCCCCACCCGGCCGAGAGCCGGGGCGGCACCCTCAACTTCGCGATTTCCGGGGGGCCCGATACCCTCGATCCCCAGCGCACGGCGGCGACCCTCGCATTCCAGATGATGAAGAGCCTCTACGACACGCTGGTCGAGCCGGACGACCATGGGGTCCTGGTGCCCGATCTCGCCCGGTCGTGGGCGATGTCGCCGGACGGCCAACAGTGGACCTTCGCACTCAGGCCGGGCGTCCACTTCCACAGCGGAAAGGCGCTCGACGCCCAGGATGTGGTGGCGACCTTCACCCGGATCCTCGATCCCAAGACGGCGTCGCCGAAGCGGGGCGACTACGCGGCCATCGAGCGGGTCGAGGCGGTCGATCCGCTCACCGTCCGGTTCGTGCTCACCCAGGCCTTCGCCCCGTTCCTGGCGGCCCTGGGGCAGGGGTGGGGCGCGATCCTCCCCAAAGACGCGATCGCCTCTGGAGACGACCTCGGCAGCCGGCCGGTCGGCACCGGGCCGTTCCGGATCATGGAGTGGTCGCGAGACAGCTACCTGCGCCTGGGAAAGTTCGACGGGTACTTCGCCAAGGGCGAACCCGAGCTGGACGGGGTGACCTTCCGGTTCGTCTCGGAGGGCCCGGTGAAGACCGCCGGGCTCCTCACCGGCGAGTACGACGTCGTGGACGCGGTCGATCCGCTGGAACTGCCGAAGCTCGAACGCGACACCAGGGTCACGATCGTCAGGCGGCAGAGCTCGACCGTAAACGTCGTCGCGATCAACAACGCCCGCAAGCCCTACACCGACGTCCGGGTGCGCCGGGCGCTCTGGTACGCCATCGACCGGGCGGCCGTGCTCAAGACCGCCTACGGCCCGGGCTCCTCCCCCGTGGCGGAGTTCATGGACGCCCTGAGCCCGTACTACGTGGACCTCGGGGATCCGTATCCCTACAACCCGGCGAAAGCCAAGCTGCTGCTGGCCGAGGCGGGATACCCGTCGGGGTTCTCCACCGACCTCGCGCTCCCCCAGCCCTACGCGACGCACATCAAGGCCGGCGAGCTCGTCCAGGCGATGCTGGGGTCGGTGGGCATCCAGGCCAAGATCCGGGTGGTGGAGTTCGGATTTTGGCTGTCGAGGATTTTCGGCGGCCCGCACGATTACGATCTGACGATCATCGGCCACACCGGGAAGCTCGATCCGGACGGGCGGCTGGCCGGGTACGGCGACCCGGCCCGCAGCTACGTGCAGTACAGTAACCCCCAGGTCGCCGCCCTGATCGACGCCGGACGGTTCACCCTGCGGGCCGACCTGCGGAGGCGGACCTACGCCGACGCCCTCCGGCGGATGACCCAGGACGCGGCGATGGTGTACCTCGGCGAGCCCGAGGACCTGCTGGCGATGCGACGCGGCGTCCGCGGCGTGAAGGAGATGTACGCGATCGACACGTACGACCTCCGGACCGCCGCCAAGTAGCGCGCGGCATGCGCGCCCTCCGCGCCCTGACCGTCGTCCCCACCGTCGTCGTGACCGCCACGATCGCCTTTGTCCTGCTGCGCGTGATCCCGGGCGATCCCGCCGCCCTGATGCTCGGGCTGGAGGCCCCGCCCGAGGAGCTCCGTCAGCTCCGGCACCAGCTGGGGGAGGACCGGCCGATCTGGGAGCAGTACGCCGCCTGGGTCGGCGGGCTGGCGACCGGACGGCTCGGCGAGTCGATCCGCTTCCGTGCGCCGGTCGCGGCGCTGATCGCGGAGCGGCTGCCGGTGACGCTCTCGCTTGCCGCCGCGGCGATAGCGGTGACCGTCGCCGTCGCCCTCCCGCTCGGCCTGCTCGCCGCGGTGCGCGCCCGGTCGCCGCTCGACCTCGGCCTCGCGGCCGCCACCCAGGCCGGGCTCGCCGTCCCGAACTTCTGGGTGGGGATCCTGCTGCTGCTGGGCTTCAGCGTCACGCTGAGGTGGCTGCCCCTGCAGGGCTACGCGCCGATCCGCGGCGGCGCCGGGGCGTGGGTGGGGCATCTGGTGCTCCCCGCCGTCACGCTGGGGGTGGCCCGCGCCGCGCAGCTGATGCGGTTCATCCGCGGCTCGGTGCTCGAGGAGTTGGGCCGCGACTACGTCCGGACGGCGCGGGGGAAGGGGCTCGGCGAGCGATCGGTGCTGCTCCGCCACGTCCTGCGGAACGCGCTCATCCCGGTGCTGACGATCGCCGGATTGCAGTTCGGGTTTCTCCTCGGCGGCGCGGTCGTCGTGGAACAGGTCTTTGGGCTCCCCGGGATGGGCCGGCTGGTGCTGCAGGGGATCTTCGCCCGCGACCTCCCCGTGGTCCAGGGAGCGGTGGTCGTGCTCGCGGTGCTGGTCTGTGTCCTCAACACGCTGGTGGACCTGCTCTACGGCGCCGTCGATCCGCGGGTGGGGGCGGGATGACCCCTCGGCGCGCCTCGCCCCATTTCATCGTCGGCTTCGCGCTGGTAGCATTCGTCCTCGCCGGCGTCCTGTACGAGGCGATGTGGGGGGGAAACGCGACGACCCGGATCGCGATCGAGGAGCGGCTTCAGCCGCCGACCGGGGCCCACGTCTTCGGCACCGACGATCTCGGCCGCGATCTCCTCGCCCGGGTGCTCGGCGGCGGCGCCGTGGCGTTCGAGGTAGGGGCCGTCGCCGTGGGGATCGGCCTCGCCGCGGGGGTCTCGCTGGCGCTGGTGGGCTTGCGGTGGGCGGGGTGGCCGGCGGCGATCCTGGCCCAGCTGATGAACGGGCTGATGGCGTTCCCGGCGATCCTGCTGGCGCTGGCGATCGTGGCGGTGCTCGGCACCGGCTACGTGCAGGCGATGATCGCGATCGGGATCGTCCTCGTGCCGGTGTTCTGGCGGCAGACCCGGGCGCAGGTGCTCGTCGTCGCCGGCCGCGAGTTCGTGGAGGCCGCGCGCGGCCTCGGCGCGACCGAGGGGCGCATCCTCTGGCGGCACGTCATGCCCCAGGTCGCCCCGCTTTTGGCGATCCAAGCGACGACGACGTTCAGCGGGGCGGTGCTGAGCGAGGCGTCGCTCAGCTTTCTCGGCGTCGGCACCCAACCCCCGGTGCCGTCGTGGGGCCGCATGCTGTTGGAGGCGACGCGCGCGCTCGGGATCGCGCCGTGGATGGCGGTGTTCCCCGGGATCGCCCTCGGGATCATGGTGCTGGGGGTCAACCTGCTGGGGGACGGCCTCCGCGACGCGCTGGATCCCCAACTCCGGCGCGTGGCGGGACGGGAGCCGGCGCTGTGACCCGTCTGTCCGACCGGCTCGAGGAATGGTTCGATCGGCGGTATCACATCCGGCCGATCGGAGGCGGCGGGTACATCATCCGCCTCGGACTGATCCGGTACCGCGGACGAACGCTGATCTTCAAGGACGGCACGGTCGTCCGGCGCGGCGCGCTCGTGGGGGAGGTCCACGTCGACAACCGGCTCGCCGCCTCCCTGCACGAGGGGGGAAAGGGGGCCCTGCGGTACCGCCGGGAAGTCTTTCGCGCCCTTCCGGTGCTGGCCGGCGAGCTCCGCGCGCGCCCCGAGTACCGGGAGATCGAGATGGTGGGCGGCCCCAGCCTGTTCTGGGACGAAGCCAGGCTGGTGGGATTCGAACACTGGCCGATTTCCGCGTTCGGCCGATGGTGGCTGGCGGCGTGGGAGCGCTTCCTGCTCGCCCGCTACCACCCCGCCGGCCGGCGGCGCCTCGCGCAGGGCAACCGCAGGGAGATCCGGCAGATCTGGATGACCCGCGCGACGCTGCTGGAACGGTACGGCGGGGGGAGGGCAGGGCGCGGCGACGGCTGAGGCGCTCCCGGGCGTCAGACCGCGCCGGAGGGGCCCGCGTCGAAGCGGATCGCGGCGCGGGTGATGCGCGCCGCCGGGTTCAAGGGCGGCACCCTTGCCCCGAGCGATCCATCATCCGCCCTTCAGCCGTCCCTGCCCAGCCGCCGGGCCACCCGCTCCCACACCTCGGGATTGAGCAGGTGCGGCGGCCGCTCTCCCCGGAGGACCTGCAGGATCTGGGTCGCGGCCGAGACGGCGAGGGCGCGAACCGCCTCGGCCGTCAGCCCCGCCACGTGCGGGGTGAGGATGAGATTGTCCAGGTCGAACAGCGGGCTGCCCGAGGGCGGCGGCTCCGGGTCGAACACGTCGATCGCCGCTCCCTGGATCCAGCCCTCGCGAAGCGCCCGGATCAGCGCCCCTTGCTGGACGATCGGCCCCCGGGCCGTGTTCACGAGAAACGCCTCCCGCCGCATCAACCGCAGCTCGGGCTCGCCGAGCATGCCGCGGGTCTCGTCGTTCAGCTCGGCGTGCACGGAAACGACGTCGGACTGGCGCAGGACGTCCGCCAGCTCCTCGACCCACCTGACCCCCATCGCTTCCGCGTTGGCGGCCGGGACGTACGGGTCGTACGCGAGCACCTGCATCCGGAACGCGGCGATGCACTTCCGGGCCACCTCCGAGCCGATGCTGCCCAGGCCGATCAGCCCGAGCGTGCGTCCCTCCAGCTCGATTCGCGGCGACCGATTCCGGTCGGCCCACGCGTCGGGCTGCCTGGCCCGGGCATCGGAGCGGGTGATCTGCTTCGCGAGGTCCAGCATCAACGCGACCGCGTGTTCGGACACCGGGGCGGCCCCCAACCCCGGGTTGTTGACCACGGCAACGCCTCGCTCGGTCGCCGCGGCGATGTCGATGGCGTCGGTCCCGCGCCCCGAGGTGCTGATCACGAGGAGCGCCGCTCCGTTCCGGATGGCCTCTCCGTGGAGGCGGGTCGGATAGCGGACCCACGCGGCCGCCGCCGTGCCGAGCGCCTCGCGGATCATCTCGGGGGTCGCGCCGGTCAGCACCCGGACGTCGGCCTGCTCCCGCAGCAGATCTTCGCCGGCTCGGTGATACATCGCCTCGATCAGGACGACCGTGGGGCGCTTCCGTGGCATGGACGACGTCTCCATGAGATGTGGCATCAGCGCAGCGCGGCGCGGCCCGCAGCGGCCGTCTTGGACCTTCTCTCGCGGGCCCGAACGGGGGCATCGGGATCTTCTCGGCCAATGATCCCGGATCCGCGCGATCCGATTTTCGACGCGCGTTCGCCGGGCGACCTGTATAACCTGTAAATCATGTTTGACAAGTTATAATTCCCCTGCTATAGTCCCCCCCATGGAGGACGGCTTGTGACGGTCGAGGCCGACGTCGGGGCGCGGAAGACGCTGGCCCGAGGATCCTTGGCGACTCTGCTGTCCTTTCGCCACCACAACCGTCCGCACCGCGATCCGGACGACGAGATTTTCCACGAGCCCACGGTGATCTTCACGCTTGAGGGGGCGTGGCAGTATCGATCTCTGGATACCGACGTGGCGGTGGGCCCGGATGCCGTCGTGCTGGGGTGCGCGGGGCAGCACTATCGCTGCCGCCACCTGGAAGCGATCCCGACCGACCGGCATCTTGTCCTGCGCCTGAACACGGCCGCGCTCGAGGATCTGTTTTCCCGCTACGGCGCCGCACCGCGGTGGGGAACAAAGGAACGTCCGCTGTTCCCGCGCACCGTGGTGCCGCAGACCCCCGCACTCGCCGGTCTCCGGCAGGCGCTCTTCTCCGAAGCGCAGCGCAAGCGCCCGAGCTATCTCCTGAAGATCGATCTGCTAGCGGCGGCGGTGCTCGTGGAGCTGCTGAGGGCCTCCGGCCGGGAAGAAGCGCCGGCGGAGCCGCGGCACGCGCTGCCCTCGACCCGGCGCCATCGGGACGGTATCGAGGCGGCCCGAGCGTACGCCGCCGCGCACCTTGCGGGCGAGATCGATCTCGCCTCGCTCGCCCGCGCGGCGGGATTGAGCCCCTACTACTTCAGCCGGATGTTCAAGGCCCACGTCGGGGTCTCTCCCTACCGGTATCTGACCCGCCTGCGGATCGCGGAGGCGATGCGGCTCCTCGAGACTTCGACGCTCCCGGTGACGGAGATCTGCTACGAGGTGGGATTCCGGAACCTGAGCCACTTCATCACCACGTTCGGCGCGCACGCCGGCGTGTCCCCGATGCGGTACCGGCGGTCCCGCAAGAACTCGTAACCGCCGCGCAATAATCGGCATGCCCTCCTCCCGCTTGGGCTGCTCTTCTTTGCCCATGCGGGCGGCCACGTCACCGCGTTGGGCGAACGGACCCCGGCCCCGTTCATCGAGGCTTTTGCGGTCACGAACTTGGTGCGCGCGGTCCTCCGCCTCGCGCTCATCCCGTTGGTGCTGCTGCTGCCGCCCGCTTCCTGACCTGCGGTGCCTCCCGCACGTCGCTTGACATCCCGCCCCGGCATTCTTATAATTCAACCATATGGTTGAATACCGACTGCGAGGTGGTGCGCGCGCGCGCCGCTCCTCGCCTCCTGCAACTCGAAGTGGGGATCATTGATGTTTCGCTTGAAGGATTCTTAAAGGGAACCGACCGGTCCGCGCCGGACAGCCTAACGCAGGGGAGGGAGCAATGCCCAAGACCATCCGACAGTCCGTGACGTTCAAGGCCAGCCCGCGCGCCGTCTACGAGGCGCTGGTGGACTCGCGCCGGCACGCGAAGTTTACCGGGGCGCCGGCCCGCATCAGCCGCAAGCCGGGCGGGAGCTTTACCGCCTACGGCTCCTACCTCAGCGGGGTCAACCTCGAGCTCGTGCCGGGCCGGCGAATCGTGCAATTCTGGCGGTCCAACAATTGGCCGAAGTTCCACTACTCCACGGTCACGTTCGACCTCAGGCCGGTGCGGGGCGGGACCCGCCTCACCTTCGTTCAGGTGGGAGTGCCGGATCGAGACTACCGGGACAAGAAGTCGGGCTGGATCACCCACTACTGGCGGCCGATGAAGGCGATGCTGGAGAAATCGTAAGACACACAACGTCGCCCGCCCGATCGAAGAGGTGCTGCCCCTAGGCCATCCGGTCCCCCCGGCGTGCCGTGCCCCACACGAAAACCCGCGAAAAGGCGTCGCGCCCTCAGCGGACCACTCGCCGCCTGGGGGGCCGCTCCGCGTTCGGGGGAACCTCCGTCGATCTTCCGCCCAGCCTGTCTCGGGCCTCCGGGTCGGCAACTCGAACGATACGTGGAAGCCGTCAGAATGGACGAGACCGATCCGCTGCGGACAGGGGCATTCACCTAGAGTGGGACGACGTGTGGTCTCGAGGAAGCGCGGAGCGCCTCCGGACGCGTCGTCCCAGGAGCGACTTCATGGCAGAGGCAACGATCGCACACACAACGCCGGGCCCGACGAGGGGCCTGCGCCGCCGTTCCTGGTGGGCAGGCGGGCCCGGCGTTGCCCGAACCGAGGAGTGGATCAGCCTCGCCCGGGTCGTGCTGCTGCTGACGCTGATCCCGGCGCTGTGGTTCGGGATCATCGCCATCCCCCAGCCGGCCGTCAACATCATCATCGTGGTCCTGGGGGCCTACGTGATCGTCCTGGCACTCGGCTCGCGCTGGCTCTCCCTGCTCCGGCGGACCGATCTGGTCATTGCCCTCGACCTGCTCGTCGTGACGCTCGTCGTGTACATCTCACGCGGGGTATCCAGCCCGTTCCTCTACCTCTACTACCTCACGATTCTCGAGGCGGCCATCCGGATGAACCTGCGGCAGGCGCTCGCGGCCTCCGTGGCGATGGCCGCGATGATCATCCTCCTGTGGATGCGCGGCGCCGGCCCCGAGGCCCTGGAGACGACGGGATTCCGGCTCGGCGCCTTCATCGCCAGCGGCTTCTTCCTGGCCCTGCTGCTGGGGATCTTGGTCCAGGAGTACCGGGCCGCCCAGGAGCGCGTGCACGAGCTGGAGTTTGAGAGCGACCTTGCCTCCAGGGTCTCCGGCGAGCTTCGCGTAGAGGGTCTGGCCGGGATCCTCCTGCAGGCCTTCCTCGAGATCACCGGGCTCCACAAGGGGGCGGCGTTCCTGTGCGGGGATCGACGCGAAGAGGGAAAGCCCCACACGCTGATCGCGGCGGAGGGGTTCGACTGGGAGAACGGAGGGCTGAGCCCGGCCCACCTTCCGTTGCCGGAGGCGTTTACCGGCACGGGGGGCGGCGAGGTCATCCTGCGGTCCTGCCCGGCGCAGGACGGCCAGCCGGATGAAGCCATGGCGTGCGTGCCCCTGGTCCACGGCGATCGCGTGCGGATGTGGATCTGCGGGGTGGCCCGGCCGCCCATCGCCCTCCCCGATCCGGTCCGCCGCCGCCTGCACCGGCTGGCCATTCAGGGGGTGTCCGCCCTGGAGGCGGCCCGGCTGCACGAGAAGGTCCGGGAGCTGGCGGCCACCGATTCGCTGACGGGCCTCGCCAACCGGCGGAGCTTTTTCGACCGCATCACGGCCGAGATGGCGCGCGGCCACCGTCTGGGGCGGTCGCTCAGCGTCGCGCTCGTGGACCTCAACGGGTTCAAGGCCATCAACGACGGCCACGGGCACATCGTCGGGGACGCGGCGCTGGTGCGGGTGGCGCAGGTGCTCGTCGCCGGCATGCGCGGGTCCGACCTGGTGGCCCGTTTCGGCGGGGACGAGTTTGTGCTGCTGTTTCCCGAGACCGCCGCTCCCGACGTGGCGCGGATCCTCACCCGGATGGGCACCATGAAGACGTCGATCTCCGCCGCGGGCGGCGGCGAGCTTCAGCTCACACTCTCGTGGGGCATCGCCGCCTGGCCCGAGGACGGGGCCACCCCCGAGCAGCTCTTGCGGACCGCCGACCGGCGGCTCTACGAGATGAAGAAGCACCGGTACGACATCAATCGCCTCCGCCCCCCGCAGCTGCGGGGCACGGCGAAGGTGGGACGAAGGGTCTGAGACGCCGGGGCCGCCTGCCCGCGCGTTCCTCCCCACCGTTTCTCCCGGTTCCCTTTCCGCCGCCGCTGGAGTACGCTTCAGTCGGCACATCGCCAGAGCACGTCATGACGCGGGGGGACCGCATGTTTCCACTGTCGCGGGTCGATCAGATCGCGCTCGTCGTTCGCGACCTCGACGCCGTGATGCGGCGGTACTGGGAGACGCTCGGGGTCGGCCCCTGGAAGGTGTATACTTACGGCCCGCCGCTGGTGCGCGAGATGACCTATCACGGGCGGCGCCAGGACTATCGGATGCGGCTCGCGCTGGCGCAGGCGGGCGCGCAGACGATCGAACTGATTCAGCCGCTGTCGCCGCCGAACATCTACGCCGATCACCTGGACCGCAAGGGGGAGGGACTCCACCACCTCGGCGTATTCGTTCCGGCTCTCGATGAGGCCGTCGCCGACGCGCAGCGGCGGGGATTCGCCGTGCTGCAGAGCGGGCGGGGATACGGCCGGCTCGGGGACGGCGGCTTCGCCTACCTCGACACCGAGGCCCTCTTCGGGGTGATCCTCGAGCTCATCGAGATTCCGAGGGAAAGGGTCCCGCCGGAGGCCGAGTACCCGCCCCGCTGATCAGCCGCACCGGGCGTTGTCTTCCGCCGCCGGGCGGAGGAGGCTGCTCAGCGGCACGACGGCGTAGCCGCGGGCGCGCAGCCCGGCGATCATCCCCGGGAGCGCGGTCCAGGTGGCCCGCGGCGTCGTCGGGTGGCCGCCGCGGTCGTGCAGGTCGATGATGGCGCCGGGGTGCGCCCAGCGGATCACCCGCGCGGCCATCTCGCCCGCGTTCACCGGGCTCAGCCACCCCTCGGGACGGACCGACCAGAGGATGCGCATCTCGCCGAGCTGGCCCGCGCGGATGTAGGCGGCCCAGTTAAACATTCCCCAGGGCGGCCGGAAGTACCGGGGAAAAATCCCGGTCACCTCGGCGATCGCCGCCGCTCCGCGCTCGACCTCCTCCGCCGCCGCCCGCGGCGGGAGGGTCCAAAGGTGCCGGTGTCCGTAGGTGTGGTTGCCGAGGTCGTGTCCCGCATCCGCCACCGCCCGCGCCACCCCGGGAAGGGCTTCGGCCTGGCGGCCCACCATGAAGAACGCCGCCCGGATCCCGGCCCGGGCCAGCGCCTCCAGGAGCCGCGGGGTGTGCTCCGGGTCCGGGCCGTCGTCAAACGTCAGCGCCACCATCGGACGGGCCGGACCGCGCTTGATCACGCCGACCCGGATCGCCCCCGCCACCATCTGGGTGCCGAGCGTGTAGGCCGCGGCGCCTCCCAGCGCGCCCGCCACGGCGGTGAGGCCGGTACGCAGGCCGGTCGGCATCCGTCCCACTAGCCTTCCACGGCCTCCGTGCGCCATTGGGTGGCGGCGCCCGAGGCGAGGAGCAGCAGGCCGCCGCTGAGGTAGAACGGCGAGGCGGGGTTCGCCCACTGCCAGAGGAGCCCGCCGACCAGCGGGCCGATCACCCCGCCCATGCCTTCGACGGTCATCAAGATCCCAAGGCCGGCGCCTCGGACGTCCTCGGGGAGGAGCCGGAGGAGGATGCTGTTCCACGCCGGCAGGACGAACGCGTACCCGACTCCCATCCCGATGAAGTCCAGCGCGAGCAGCCACAGCGAGTGGCAGAACGGCACCGCGATCAGCAGCAGCGCGACGGCACCCAGGCCGAGCCCGTAGGTCCTGCGCCGGCCCAGCCGGTCTCCCATCCGCCCCGCGGGGGCGAGCAGGAGGAGGCCGGCGCCCATCCCGAGCACCATCAGTACGAGCAGCTCCCGTTCGTTGAGACCGCGGACGACTTCCAGGTAGGGGACGACGATCGGGATGAGCACCCCGGCCGCGAGGATCTGTGGGATGAGGCTCGTCGCCAGCTGCACGAGCGACCGGCCCACCATGCGCAGCAGGTGGCCGACGGACGGGCCGGTGCCGGCCCCGGTCCCCGCCGGGTCGCCGCGGACCAAGAGCCCGAGGACCCCGGCGGCGAGCAGCGGGAACACGAACACGATCAGCGACACGGGATGGTTGGTCCGGCTGAGGAGGGTGGCGACACCGATGCCGAGTCCGGCGCCGAAGAACCACATCGAGAACACATGGCCGAGCGCGCCGCCGACTTCGGCCCCCGCGCTCCGCGTCAGCCGGGTCAGCGCGGCGGGCCAGAGTGGAGAGGCGCCCGCGCCCATCGCCGCCAGGGCGAGGAACACCTGCCAGGTGGCCGTGGACACCACCAGCCCGGTGAACGCGGCCGCGTAGATCCAAAACCCCCACAGCAGCATCTGCCGCGGGCCCACGCGGTCCACCAGCCATCCGGAAAGAAGCTTCGCGGCCACTTCGGTGAAGAAGTAGGCGGAGACCGCCGCGCCCGTCGTGCCCATCGGCCAGCCCAGCCGCTGCGCCACAAGGGTCGGCAGGAGGACGAACAGCAGCGCGCCGTGGACGAATTCCACCAGGCCCACGGTTGTGGCGAGGAGCGCAGTGTCGTTCGGGGATTTCAAGTCCGGGAGGCGGAGGTGGCGAGCGTCCTTTGTGGGGTGGGGCTGCCGGCGGTCCCGGCCGCGAGCGCGATCAGGCGCGCGACCACCTGCGGCGTGGCGGCGGGCCGGGCCAGCCCAGACGCCGCCCGCTTCATCGCCGCGAGGCGCGCGGGATCGGCGAACAGCCCTTCCAGCATCTCGTGGAGCATCGTGGGGGTCTTGGGCGCCAGCGCGGCGCCGTGCTCCAGCAGGTACCGGGTGTTCCCTTCTTCCTGACCGGGGATCGGCCGGTAGATGAGCATCGGTAGTCCCAGCACCAGCGCCTCGCTCACCGTTACCCCGCCCGCCTTCGTGATCAGCAGGTCGCTCGCCGCCATCAGCTCCTCGACGTTATTGATGTAGCCGAAGACCTGGAAGGGGTGGGGCGAGCCGGCCATGCGGGCGCGCACCTGGTCCTGTAGCCGGCGGTCGTGCCCGCAGACGATCAGGGCGGTGAGCGGACGCGGGAAGCGAGCCAGCACGCGGGCGACGTCGCCGACCCCGCCGAGCATCGCGTACGCCCCCGCCATTACCAGCACGACCGGCCGGCCGGGTGCAAGCCCGAACTGTCTCGCCAGCGCCTCGCGGTCCAGCGTCCGGAGAAACTTCCGCTCGATCGGCAGCCCCGTGACCGCGATCCGCTCGGCGGGGACGCCGCGGGACACGAGTCCGTCGCGCACTTCCGCCGCCGGCACCGAGTATTCATCGACGCGCGGATGGATCCACTGGCTGTGGGTGACGTAGTCGGTGATGACGGTGAGACAGGGGATCTGCGTGCGGTCGGCAATCTTGAGGTCGGACATCGTGCCGGCGGGGGTGCAGTGGACGCAGCAGACGGCGTCGGGTTCCTCCGCCTTCAGGTACCGGTCCAGGCGCTCCATCCCCATCCGGTTGATCGCCCGCTGAACCAGCGAGTCGGGCCGGATCTCCCCGGTCGCCTTGTAGAACATCCCGTACATCCCCGGCGCCCGCCGCACGCTCTGGATGTACGAAAACTTCGTCACCGCGTCGAACACGGGGTGTACGAACCGGGCGAAGTAATCGACGAGGTCCGCGCGTCCCCCGGTTCGGGCCTCCCACTCCGCCGCGATCGCTTCGCCCACCCGGCGGTGCCCGCCGCCGTAGTTGCAGGAGAGAATCGTGAGCAGCATTCCGCCTACCGGCGCTCCGCGCCCAGTTCGGGCCGGCGCGGCTGGCCGGCCAGAGCCGGCGGAGCAGGGTGGATCACCCCGATGGCGCGCGGCAGCAGCGAGAGGTCGTAGGTCAGGGACGGGCCGAGGAGGCTGCCGTCGACCTGCGCCTCGCGGCGCTGGTCGAGCTGGATGCGGACCGAGGGGGCCCGCTGCACGCTCAGCTCGGGGACCGGCAGGTGCCGGAGGAGGCGGGTGGTCTTGCGGAACGACTTGGAGCGCAGCTCCTGGAGCAGGTAGAGGTCCAGCAACCCGTCGGAGAGGCTGGGGGCGGGCAGTGCCAGCAGCTTCTCGCCGTACATCCGGCCGTTGGCCGCGGCCACCAAGACCGCGCGGCCGTTGAACACCCGTTCCCCGACCTGCACGCGCACCTCGAACGGATCGAACCCGGAAGAGAGCAGGAGGAGCGCGGCCAGATAGTAGATCGAGCGGTTGCGGGCGAGCCGGTACCGCGACCGGAGCATGTTGACCATCTTGACGACCTGGACGTCGTAGCCGAGGCCGAAGATGTTGAGGAAGTAGCGGTTGTTTACCCGGCCGACGTCGATGGGGCAGACCTGCCCGCGGAGGAGGACCTCGACTGCCCTCTCTGGATCCTTCGGGATCCCCAGCGCGCGGATCGTTTCGTTCCCGGTGCCGCAGGGGATGATGCCGACCGGAAGGCTCAGCCCGCTCGTCAGGATGCCGTTGACGGCGCCGTTGAGCGTGCCGTCGCCCCCTACCACGGCCACTTGATCGAACTCCGGCCGCCCGGCGCCGAGGAACTCGGCGAGCAGGGGGGCGGTCGCCTCCCCGGACGGGGTGACGATCAGCTCGTACTCCCGGCCGTGACGCCGGAGCGCGTTGGTGACGAGGGGGAGGGCATCACGCGCACGCCCGCCGCCGGAGCGAAGGTTCGCCACAATCAGTGTGGCCGGCATACCATCACTCCTCAACGGTCCGCGCCCTAGTACGTGGGCGGCGTGGACTGATATCGTGCCGTATCTGACGTCTTATTATGGCGTGAATGTTTGGGCGTGTCAATTTTCGCCGAAAATCTCATCAACACGCCGTCGGACGAGTCCGGAGGAATCGATCCGGTGGCGTAGAAAGCCCGCAGGGTCGGCGGTGCGCCATCAGTCTCCGGCGCGCGCATTTCGTGGAGGTGCATCGTGGCGTACGCAGGAGGCGCATCGGAGTTTGGCGTCAGGCCCACGGCTCTGGGCCGGCGCGGGATGGTCGCCTCGGCCAACACGCTCGCCACGCAGGCCGGTCTTCGGATGTTGGCCGCGGGCGGGAACGCCGTCGATGCGGCCGTGGCGACCGCGGCGGCCATCACGGTGGTGGAGCCGTACTTTTCGGCGGTAGGGGGCATCGGCATCGCCGTGCTGACGCTCCCGACCGGGGAGACCCGGACGCTGAACTTCCTGGGCCGCAGCCCGGCACGGGCGCGCCCCGAGATGTTCACGGCGCGCACGCAGGACCTCGGCCCGCTCGCTCCCATGGTCCCCGGGAACGTTGCCGGGTGGGCGCGCCTGCACGGCGAGTTCGGTTCGCTGCCGATCGCGCAGGTGTTGGAGCCGGCGATTGAGCTCGCGGACGGCGGCATCCCGGTCACGCGCTTCGACTTCGAGCGGACGGCCCTGGCGGTGGACCGTCTGACCCCGCACCCCGACGCCGCCCGCACCTACCTCAACGACGGCCGTCCATACGCGGTGGGCGAGTTGCTTCGCCAGCCGGGCCTCGCCCTGACGCTCCGGACGATCGCTCAAGAAGGGTGGATGACCTTCTACGAAGGACGCATCGCCCAGACGATCGCCACCTACATGGTCGAGCACGGCGGGTTGATTTCAGAAGAGGACCTACAGCGCTATCCCGATTCGTTGCACTGGGAGGCGCCGGTCACCGCGATGTATCGGGGGTACGAGCTTCGCACGACCCCGCCTCCCAGCAGCGCGGTGCAGATCCTTCAAACGCTGCGCATCCTCGAGGCGTTCAACCTCGCCGACCTAGAACATCTCGGCCCGGCGCACGTGGCCGTGGTCGCCGAGGCGATCCGGCTCGCTCGAATGGACGCGGCGGCCCACGTCGCCGATCCCCTGTTCGTCGAGGTGCCGCTGGCGTGGATGCTGAGCGACGAGCGCATCCGCGAGCTCCGGGCGGAGGTGAGCCGCCGCATGGACGCGATGGGGGGCCGTTCGCGGCGGCGTGTCGCGCGGGCGACCCGCAACGGCGGCCGCCGCCGGACGGCGGAGCGGATTCGCCGGGCTCGGTCCGCGCCCGAGCGCTCGACCACCCACCTGGCCGCCGCCGATGCGAGCGGGCTCGCGGTCAACATCACGCAAACACTAGGCTCCTCGTACGGATCAGGCGTCGTCATCGGCCGGACCGGTATCGCGATGAACAACGGGCACCACTGGTGCACGCTGATCCCGGGGGATCCCAAGGAACTCGCCCCCGGGAAGCGGCGTGAATCACCCTCGTCGCCGATGCACGTCTTCGGGCTGAACGAGGTGCCGGTAGGGCCGACCCAATCGTTTGGGATTGACCCACTCGGACCCGCGCACGTCTCGAAAGGGGGGCGGCTCGCGTTCATGATCGGCACCCCCGGATCCTATGGCATTCCACAGACGACCGCTCAGATGATCATCAACCTGATCGACTTCGACAAGAACATTCAGGACGCGATCGCGGCGCCGCGGTTCCGGTGGAAGGACGATGTCGGGGACCCGCTGCCGCCCAAGGTCCTCCTCCTGGAAGGGCGGTTCCCGCCCGCGGTTCGCAAGGCCCTTGCCGCCCGCGGGTACCGGCTCGAGATCCTCGAGGATTGGTCGGCGCGGGTCGGAGGGGGACAGGGGATCGTCTTTCGGGACGACCGCTGGATGATGGGGGGCGCGGACCCTCGGCGCAACGGCTATGCGATGGGATGGTGAGGGCGCGGCCGTCAGATTGTCCGCGCCATATGTGAAGGGAGGGCACCGATGCGAGTGACGAACTGGGGAATGTTTCTGCTCGGAGTGTACCTGGTGCTCGCGGGGTTGAGCTCGCTCGGCATCCTCGGTTTCCTCGCAGGTTTTTACCAGTTGATATACATAATCGCCCTAGTCGCTGGCATCCTGATCATCATGGAACATTCGCGCGGGCAGCACTAGACGGCGACCGGCTTACCGAAGGCCGGCATCTCACGAGCGTTCCGCAGGCGATCGTGAGGGAGGTTGTGGCGCTGGCCCCCCTGGGGTATACTTGGCGGTGCCAACCGGGCCGGCGTAGCTCAGTGGTAGAGCAGCGCACTCGTAATGCGCAGGTCAACGGTTCAAATCCGTTCGCCGGCTCCATATTTATCAACGGTTTCCGCATGACGGCTCCACCCGAGATCTTCAAATCTGCTACCGGTTGCTACCGGCTGCTAGATTCATTCTCACCACTATGGCTACTGAACAGGCGGTCCTGCAACCGGGCAACTGCTTCATGCTGCATCCCCGGTAGCACATGGCTGTAAATGTGAAGCGTGAATGCCGGTGTGGCGTGCCCAAGTCGCTCTTGCACGATCTTCGGGTGGACGCCCTGCTGGAGGAGCAGCGTGGCGTGACAATGCCGCAGATCATGGAACCGGATACGGGGAACTTTTGCACGCTTCATGACGTCCCGGAAATCGCGCCGGACGACGTTGTGGGCATGTAGCGGTTTACCCAGGGTTTGGCAGAATACGAGGTCCAAGTCCTCATACGCGTCGCCAGCCTCCCGTTTCCGCCGGTTCCGTACCTCGCCTAGGCTCTTCAGAGCCTCCAACAGAACTGGAGGGACCGCGACCGTGCGTCGGGCCTTATCCGTTTTTGGCGCTTTGAAGATCGCCCGCCCCCCGAGGCGGTAGAACGTCTGCGTGACCCGGACCTCACCGAGCAGAAAGTCAACATCCTGCCACCGCAATCCCAAAAGTTCCCCCTGTCGCATGCCGGTTGTGAGGGCGGCGAGGTAGAGTGGGTAGTAGGGGCTCGACCGCTTCCCCTCGGCGAGGAAGAGCTTGACTTGTTCCTCGTCCCAAATACGCATCTCGACGTATTGCTTACGCGGGACCTGCACGTGATCAACGGGGTTACGGGCGACCAACCCCCACTTAACAGCATGACCGAAGGACTCGTGCAGAATCACTGCGTGATAGCGCACTGTGGTTGTGGAAAGACCCTTCTGCTGAAGACCAGTGAGGTAGCCCTGAATGGTCTGCGGGGACAGACGTGCTAGCGGAACGTGCCCCAGGGTAGGGATGAGGTATTTGCGGATGATCCCTTGATAGCGCACGATGGTGATCGGTCCGAGGGAGCCCTCCGCATAGTCTTTCAGCCACTGCTCCAGGTACTCCCCGACCCGTTGCTTGGTGGCCGGGAGCGTTCCACCCCCTTGGATCTGGGAGACAAGATAAGTAACGTGGGCTTCAGCCTCGCGACGCGTCTTGAAGCTGAACCATTTCCGCCGCTCCCTGCCGGTATCAGCATCGCGCCCGATGTAGACTACGGCTGCAAATGAATGGGGACCACGCTTTACCACATATCCGCGCACAGCCGCACCTCCTTTGGCATCCTGCGGCTTCTGGCTTACCGCATTCACGTCCTCCCCAGTTCGGTAGCAACCCGGTAGCAGGCGTGCACGAATCCCTCAATCACCGTCGTCAGAGGCAGAGCGTCGAAGTGTTTGTGCGATGGTCGGCCGACTCTGGTTATCGTCCATACCCAGCTCTCCGGTGGGATCAGCGCCAAGCCATCGCCGAAGCCGTGGCGCGCTGAGTCGAATAGCTCGACCGAGCCGAATCATGATGTCTCCTGGAAGTCTTCCTTCAGCTATGAGAGCATAGAGCCGCCGTTCTGACAGGCCAAGCAGCCGGCTCGCCTCGCGAACAGTCAGTAAGAGCTGCCGCTCACCGCTCATTGGGTTTTCGCTTCCCATCGGTCTCTTCTCTGCCGATCCATCGCTGACGTTCCTCCACACGCTCCATCACTGCGATCTCATGCGCCGCAGACGTTAGGCCCGTGCACCACAGCGCGGGCATGCCGGGGCAATTCGCTGGCACTCCGCGCTTAGCAGTGTTCACACCGATACGCCCTCGACAAACTGCTCTACCGTCGCCCCCCAGTCGGGGCCGACGGCGACTTCCACCCGCATGGGGAACCGCGCGTCGACGCCGGCCATCCGCCTGGCGATGTCCCGCCACTGTGCCTCGTCCCACGTCCCTTTGGGAATCAGCACATCAACCTCATCGTGCACCAGGTTGACCACCGGCCCGGGGAGGACATCCCAGATTGCGTCCGCCGCAAGCAGGAGCAGGTCGGAGGCGGTACTTTGGATGGGGGCGTTGAGCGCCATGTTCCGCTCGTGGCTCGAGTGCGGCGGGATCGTCCACATGCGGCCGAACGGACTGCGAATCGGCTCGCCGTCCTCAAGCTGGCGCATCGTCTCCGCCTGCCAGGCGGTCATCTCGGGGAACGCGGCGAACCACGCCGTTCGAAACGTCGCGGCCTCGGGGAGGGAGAACGCCAAGCCGTAGCTCGTCGCCCGTTGGACGATCGTCCGCGCCGTGCCGCCATAGCACAGGGAGAAGTTCAGGGTCTTGCCGACCGCACGTTCCTCGGCGGTGACGGATAGGGACGGCTTGTGGAAGATACGGGCCGCGGTTTCCGCATGTGGGTCTTTGCCCTCCCGGAACCAGGCGAGCAGTGACGAGCACTCCGCGACGACAGCCGCGACCACGAGCTCGGCGGCCGCGAAGTCGAGTTTGACCCAATCGTGGCCCGCTTTCCCGAACAGCGTACGCAGCGACCGCGGAATGTTTTGCAGGTTGGTGTAGCGGGACGAGGTCCGGCCGGTCCGCGCTGCGTTGAGGGTGATCAGGCCGCAGACGCGATCCCGCTGGAGGAACGGCCTGAGGTATGTGCCAACGACCTTGTCCACCTCGCGCTTCTCGAGCAGGACGGCGGCCGCTGGATGTTCGCACTCGCGGAGGGCCGCGTCGTCCACCACGCGCTGTCCGCCCGGCGTCCAACGGTTGGGCAGTGCCTCCTCCAGAACATGCGCCACCTGGTCGGCGCTCCGCCAATTGATCCGCGCGATCTGCCCCAGGGCGGCGTCGAGCCACGCTACCCGCGCCACGGCCTCCGCGTATCGGGCCTCAACTCGGTCCCGGAAAAACGGCAGGCCGGTTCTGGAGATGGCGGCGACCCGCGGTGCCATGCGTTGATAGAGCCGGTACAACGGATGCGAACACCACGGCGAGGTCGGGTTGAAGAGGCTCAAGGTGTTCCTCGCGTCGTTCGCGCAGTAGGTCAGCACCTTTGCCAGGTCTGGCGTCTTCTCCGGGAGGTGCACCGCATACGTGAAGGTGCCGGTGACCTTCAGCCCGTGCACGCCAGCACCATTCTCGAACGCCCGCGACCACAGGGTGTCATGGACGGACCCGCGGATCTCGAACGCCGCGTCGAGCAACCATACGAGGTCGTAGATGGCATTATGGAAAACCTTGGGGTTTGAGGTTCCTAGAAACCGCTGGATGTTCGCTCGGTCCGATGCTGGGAACGCGAACCGGCAGTTGGCAATCGAGAACCCGACGCAGACGAGTTCGGACGGATCGACCCACGGTAGCGGCACCCGATGATCGCTGGCGACGCCGCCGATCGTTTCCACGTCCACGGCGACCGGCTCGGTCTCCGGAATCATGGCCGGGGGCTCGTCCAAAGTGTCAGGGAGCATCGGCTTCCCGGCCAGCACCGTTGCCACGGCCGCACGGGCGGCGGTCGGTTTCGTCCCGGTCCCCGCTACCTGCTCAAGGTGCCGCCACCAGGCATCCTCCGGGATGCCAAGGTGGAGAGTGACGTGAAGACCCTGGAGGAGGTCCGCGAGCGCCAGCGCGTTGACCTGCACGCGGCTCTGGAGCTCGAGTGTGCGGACATGCCGGGGGCATACAAGCGCTACCCCGCTCGTCCTCTGAATCGTCTGGACACCCTGCCGACGGAGGTCCAACAGGAGCCGCGCCACCGGGTATGCGGTCGGTTTCTGGCTCGACACGGACTGGTTACCCGGCCCCGGGAGGCTCGAGGAGGCTGACAAGTTCGTCCGGGTCCCCGTCCCCGTCCGCCGGAAGGGAGGTCTGTTCGGGGGGGAGGCGGATTCCGTCTCCGTCTCCACCATCCGCGATCCCCCCCAAGATGGACGACTCCACGGCACTTGACTCGCCCGGCCTTGATGCAGGCCCGCTTGAGATGCCAACGTAGGTTTTGGAGGTAGACGGCACCGACGGCACCTGGGCACCGGCTCCACCGTTTCCCGTGACGGCGGAAGGGTCGGATACGCCTGGCGTGCCGTTTACACGTTTTAGGGGCACCGGCACCTGGAACGCTTGATTTTCAACGGCCGCAGAAGCAAGTGCTGCGGTGCTGTCAGTTTCTGGGGGCTTGGCAGATGGCGCTGGTCCGCTGGTGATGGGGCGGCTTAGCGCAGCTTCCAGCACCCGCAGCGTCGGAACCGAGCTGGCCGCGACGGAGGGGTCCTCGGCCAGTCGGAGCTTGCAGGGCCGGTGCCTTTCGGCATCGTTGACCAGGTACCCCAGGCGCAGCGGCTTCTGGATTCGGTGAGTAACAGATCTCGGGTCGATCCGGAGCTGTTTCGCGACCTCAGAGACCGAGACAGGCCTCCGGTCATCCCCGTCCTGGAGCGTCCTGATCGCCTCGACCGCTTCGCGCTGCCCTGGAGCCAACCCGCCCCCCTCCTCCCCGAGGAAGCCGGCCACGAGATCGTACACGATCGCATAGTCCCGCAGAGTTGCCAGAATTCGGCCACGGGAGTCTCGTGGTCGCTGCCGCTGGTGAAGGATGGCGGAGGACCGGATCAAGTTAAGCAGTTGCGAGAAGTCCCGACGCATCCGGATCGCGCGCACGTTCACGAGCGTCGCCAGCGCTTTCGCGAACGGTATGATCACAGTATACTGACCGGCCAACGCCAGCCAGCGCTGCACCGCGACCAACGCGGAGACGTCAACCTCGGGCTCGCCCTCTTCCGCCTGCCTGGATAGCTCATTGACGATGAGCCGCGTTTGCTCGGGCGTATCCGAAACGGTCAGCGGAAACATGCGCGTCTCGAGTTGCGGCTCCACCCCGTCCGTCGTCGTCGTAATGAATCCTGTCGGCCCGGGTTTGATGATGAGCCGGGTCTCGAAGGTTCCGCTCTTGGTCTTTTCAGTGATCTCGTACCTGAGCTGCCCACGCCAGGCCAGTTCGCGGATGATCGAGGCGCCGACGCCGTCCTGGCTCAGGCCCGTCACCTCGCTAATGATCACCATTTTGTTGGCGAACGTTTCTTTGGAAAAGACGGCGGCCCGATCGGACGACGATGTCAGCTCATAGTAGGCGTCGTCGGGAAAGAGCGATTTCGTGCAATCGATGCAGTAGTTTTTGCCGACCGAGGGCGGTCCTTCGACATACCCGTTCACCGGACGGCTCAAGAACCGCGACGTCAGCATTAAGTACAATAACTTCACACCAGAGAGGTCCCCGACCAAGCCCCTGGCCTGTAACACATAACCAATCCGATCCATAAGTTCCGGGTCGTCCAGCAATCCCGTGCTCTGCTCGAGCGCCGCCGCGGCCTGCTTTGCGGCCTCGGCGCGTTTCCGTTCCTCGGTCAATTCCGATGCCGGCTTCGCCGCGGCAATCATCCGCGCCACGATCGTCTTCACCGTCTCGGGATCCGCGATGTGCAGCGCGCTGAGATCCTTGACGCCCTCGGGCGGCAGGAGCACGAGCGCATCGGGCAGGTCTCGGACGATCTTGTCGACGAGGCCCCAGCCTGCAGCGTCCTCGCACCATATGTACTTCTTAAGGTTTTCGGGGAAGAACGCCGCCCAGGAGGCGTCCCAAGTCGACGCGCTCGGGACGCCGATCATGGGCAGAGAATGGTACCAGCCCGTCCAGACATCACTGACGCCTTCCCCGATGATCACGTAGCCGGTGGCGAGAATCGTGGAGAGCTTGGGGAGGCCATAGGGCACGTCCGGACCCCCTCGCAACCAGCGGAAACGGTCGCCATCCAGCGATTGACGAATTTGAATCGTCCGTTCGTCGCCGTCACGGCCGTGGAAGGGGATCGCGACCGCGGGAGATTGCCGTTCGTTCAGTTGGTAAACGCCAAACGACTTGATGAAATCGACAGACAACCGTTTCGCCTCGGCGAGTTGGTCGAGGGTGAGTCCGCACGGCGCTGGCAGGGTCCAGAGCCCGATGACCCTGAGCGCCTGGCTCACAACGTCGAAACCGCAGCCCGCTTTACAATGAGTCAGCACGCGGTCGGCGGCTTCCGTGACCGTGAACGAGGGATGCGCATCGTCGTGGACGGGGCAGTGAACGTCGACACTCCGGATCATCTCCAAATCCTGCTGGCAGGCGCACCCCGGGTTCTTACATTGCAGGGCGTGAACGATCGCCACAAACTGCTCGTGCGGCGAGGAGAAGGTCATAGCTGCGGCTCGTCTGTGCGCCATGTCTCGTAGCGCTCATCGCAGTGCCACGCATGGAGCGGATCGGGGTACCCCTTGAGAAGGACATGCCGCTCCGCCTCCGAGTACTGGAGGGTGAGCGTGTCGTTCGCCCCCCATAGGCAACAGCACACCGTCCGCGTGACCGCCACGAGCACTACGAGGTCGCTGAGCGCCGCGCGGACCATCGACACGTCGGTGTCTTGCCCTGTTGGCGTCGATGTGGCGCGGATCCCACCGTTGTGCGAATCGTCCGTAGGAGAAAAGGTGTCCATGAGACGCCTCACTTTGAAGGAGAGGGGAGGCGATGCCGCTCGCCTCCCCTGGCTCTCCGCTAGAACGGCACCACTTCGTCCCCCGCGTTTGCCCGATCAGGTAGATCGAACAGGGAGGTCATCTCGGCGCTCGGAGCAGCTTTCTCTTTGGGGAACGAGATCTTGAAGAGTTTCGTAGGGTTCGGGTGGCCGTTGGCCGAAATGCGGGTGCCGGTGTACTCGATCTGAACCGGTCGTCCGATGTCACGATCGCTCAGCCGTCTATTGAGCACTGAGTATCCACGACACCAAACGCGCTGGCCATCTAGTTCAAACCAATGCCGCGTCATTGGCCCATAGGATGCTGTCTTCACCTCTCGGCCGAGGTAAGAATCGAAATTAACGGTTTTGCCGGGAGAGCCCCACACCACTTCGTCTGCGTCGCCTTTGCGCTCTTCCCATTCCCGATTTTCTGGCATCATTGACCCCTCCTTAGATTGTTGCGAAACTGGATTTTTTCACTCGTTTCAATGAGGAGTCGCCTCCATTTAGTAATCTTCTGGTTCCAGCAACGTGAACACCACACCGCCCTGACCGTCTCCATTCGGCATCAACCACAGCTCATGCCCGGAGTACTCGTCGATGTACATCTCGCCGTCGAAGTTGCCCGTCCGGGCGAGAGACTTCACCACGTCTCGTAGGACAGCGACGTCTGTATCTGGCTGGAGCGGCGGTTGTGCGACGCTCGTGAACGCGTCCCACACCGCGCGGCTCACGTAGGCGACTGGTTTCCCGTCCGGCGTGATGCAGCCGAGCGCGCGGATGTCAATCAGCACACCTTCGGTGATCGCATTAGGGCCCATGTACATGAAGGTAGGTTTCTTCGTGAGAGGATTCTTGTTCATGTCCATCAGTGGGCCTCCTCAAAGGTTTTGTGGATCGTTCCGGTTCAAGGGAAGGCTTGCCTCAAAACGGCGCTTTCGTGGTAAAATGGGGGCGCATTAGATCGCCTCCTTTCCGCCCGGCCCGTCAGCCGGGCTTCTCGCTTTTAAGTGGCCCATTTTGCGTAGGCATCCTCTTGTTGCACGTCTCCGGAAGCGAGCCAGCGCTCTACAGCCACGCGGGATATGAGAATCCGCCGCCCGAGGCGGATTACGCGGGGATGCGTCTCTCACGCTTGAGCTCGGCTTCCGGGTGTTTCCGGGGCCGTGCCATGAGAGGAAGTTGAGCCGTGTAAATCGTGGCGATCGCGCTCGCATCGTTGAACAGGATATTGCTTTCTCGCGCCTCGAGCGGAAGGCTATCGTTGGCGTGGCGCCGCCGAGGTGTGCTATGAATGAAAACGGAGGAAGTCATCAGCATCGCCTGCCTCCATCGGCCAACCGCTCAGACCCCCAAGCCGGGGCGGGTGGTCAGCGATTTTTAGAGGGTCTTAGCGTTGGGCTCGCGTCGCCAACCACCGGGAAGTGACTGGCCACCGCGTCGAATCCAGTCGCGGAGGGCATCTTCGTCAACTCGAACCTGACGGCCCAGGCGAACAGAAGGGAGTACTCCGTTTCGGATCAGTTTGTAAACGCGGTGATCGTGAACATCCAGCACCCTAGCTACACGTGGAACACGTAGGAGCACAGCGCATCACCTCCGACACCATTATCGGAGGTGCCGGACTTTCAGCACAGGAGCTGGAGGGGGGACGGCTAAGTCGGGGGTTTCGAGGTCGGTTTGCCGCCTCTCCCGGGAGGGCGCAGGATGAGGCCGATCAGAGCGGCCGTCCCCCGCAGAGCCTTGCCTACTGCATCTTCGGTGAGGATTTTCCCGTTTTTGCTGTAGTGATCAGCAATCTTCCGGTGATTCCATTCGTTTGTCTGGTAGTCAACCAACCATTCGAAGTGCTCGGGATTGCGCTTCTGCTTCGCCCGCTTAAGGCCTCGCTCCCGAGCGAGAGATTCTACGCGATTTAGGTACACTTTCAGGTTCGTGGCACAGGACTCCATGATACGACGCGTGGCCTCAGGTCGCGTTTCCCGGTCAATGAGCCACGCGTCTTGGAATATGTATGGTTCCACGGGGAGTCCGGACCAGACCGCGATGGGGTCCCAATGCCACTCTGAGCCGGGGGGATCGATTTCTAACGCTCGCTTTGATATTCCCCAAGAAAAGCTCAGGTCCCAGTCAGTCCGTTTCAGGGATTGGGGGGCGATCTGCCATAGTCGTAGTGTGCCGAGTGCCGCATTCAGTACCCAGGTGTGACGTAGGTGGAACTGATCCGCCCAACTTGTCAGACCCTTCCTCACGCGCGCTACTCCGGGGGGATCATCTGTACGCGAAACGTCAAAAGGGACCCAACGTCGGCTGTCCTCAATCACCACCTGCTCGTTCTGGGCGCTTAGGAAGATGAGCGTCCATGTTCCATCAGGACGGTTGATCCACTCAACGCGGGCCAGAGGAAAAGGCGCACTGGGTATTGATATGAGTGGGAGGACCGATTCACGTAGAGCCTCCAGGGCCCCGACAGCCCTTCTTTGCACAGCCTGCAGGAACAGGACTCGTGCCTCAGAAACCGCTGTATGTTCGCTCCGTTGATAGTTACCACCCGAAGCCCTTGGTAACATAGGGAACAACTGGCTCCCCCCTGTTTGCCGAATATGAAATGCCACGGGTTCGAGTCAGAAATCAAAACTCAAACTAAGTCAAACATAGTGCGGTGACGTCAAAGATGCAACCAGACAAAGCGTGGGGTCGCGGGGCCGATTGAAGGCGAAGAAATTCTGGGCACTCCTGCAGCGCGGACTCGCTAATACGTGGTCGATGGATCTGTGCGATCTGCAGATTTTCTTTGCGGGTGGACCGAATGGGTCCAGCCTTGAGTCGTTCTAGCCTGGCTGATGCTCGAGGCAGTTAGCAGGAAGTCTTCGCGTGTCGTCGGAGACGAACGGAGCAGTTTGTCAAGCAATACCATAATCTATCCCGTATCGCTTTGGTCGCTGCGATGTAAGCTGGTGCGCCGCCAGCGCGAGGGCGACCACATGATCATCGTGTCTACCGGGACGATGGTCCACCCGCCATCCAGAAGTGGTCTCGCTTACCTCGAGGGTCAGTAACTCCTGGCGCAGAGCTTCGTGGGGAGCGCACCTAAGACGGCCATCTCGGACGAGCTGTAGGACTACGCTGAATAAGCGCCTGCGACTCTCTAGTGTGAACGGATGCTCGTACACCTCGACCCCCTGGTCCCGAAGCCGCTGCCCGAGCAGTACACCCTGATATGGATCGAGGATGACAGGCGCGCTGAACGTGCGGGCAAGCTGCGTTACCTCTGCCTCAACCTCGCCCAGTTGAACTGGTGCCCCGGCTCGACCAGCCCAGGTTCGGAACAGCTTCGCGATAACGTCCGCACCGGACCTGTAGGCCAAGCAAGCGACGGTGCGGTCCTGTACGAGTCCAATGTCCAGGCCGATTATGTGCCGGGGCCCAGCCTCGTTCACCGGTGGTGGACCCGCAAAGATACGCTCAACCTCCTCGCGGGTCAGGAACGCACCCGCACCCTCGACCCACTTGCTTTCGTGCAGGCGGGCGAAGACGTGCGGCGGCAGGGTCCGCCGTTGCTGGTCCAACCACGAAGCGTCGATCCATGACGCGCATTGGCCTCGAGTGGTGAAATACCAGTCGACCTCACGCGCGGCATTCTGACGGACTTCAGAGGCGATCGAAGTGAAATCCCAGCCTGCAGTGCTGATGACCAACATCCTGCACCGTCTGCGCTTGCCGGTGGCGCTCCACAGGCTGTCCCACAGCTCTCGTCGGCGCCATTCCGCGAGCTCGTCCACGGCGATCCAGTCTGGGCGCAGGCCCCAGGAGGTCGGGGCGTCGGAGGCGAGGACGCGCAGCCGGCTCCCGGTGGCTCTTACCGTGATCTCCCGCTGCGTGATCCGTACGCTGGCGCTGAGCAGGGGATTGCGCCGGAACTTGCCCGCCACATCCTCGAAGAGGAGTCTCGCTTGATCCTCGTCGGCGGCAGCGCAGAAGAGCTGCTGCCCCGGCCGACCCAGGATCAGTTCCGTCACCGCCTCCGTACCCAGATCGAAAGTTTTGGCATGGCCCCGAGGTCGTTCAAGATAGGCGTGCCGATGCTGACCGCTGTCGAGGGCGGCGAAGTCCTCGAGCTGCCACGGCTCTGCCACCTCGCCCCAAGGTGTCCCGTCCTCCAGCAGAATCGCCTCGCGACGGAAGGCCATGCGGTCGCGGCGCCACCGACTCAACTGGTCTACCAAGTCCCGCGTTTGCCGATCTACCCTCTGGATCGCCACTATTCCTCGACCTCGTCGTTCGATGATTTCTCCTCGGGCGGGGCCGGTCCGTCAGATCGGAAGGCGGGGGGACAGCTTTTCTCCCCTTTGGACATTGCCGCCAAGGCCGCCGCGAGGTCCAGTCCCGCTCCGGCAACGATCCCGAGGCGGTTTCGAGAGACGGGCGTAAGCCCGAGTGACTCGCTCAACCTATGCGCGCGTTCGAGCAGGCGCAGATAAATTTGCACGAAGCCTGGCATCCCCATCACCGGCTTGGCCGCATGCGCCTGCTGACGGAGCCAGCGGTCAATTGCTTCTGTCCCGTCGATGGCATCGAGGCGAACAAGCACCCGAGCCAGGAGGTCGACCGTGACGGAGTCGGACGGCTGCAGCCACCCTGCGGCGTCCCCCTGCAGGATTGCTTCGACCTCTTGGCGCTTGGCCGCGATGGCGTCGGACGGGACCCGTGCGAAGGCCTTGCTAGGCGTGAGAGAGCGATGTTGGCGTAGATTGGCCAGCGCACGGCGCTTTCCCGCGGCGGTCGTCGGTGGCATTCGGGATCCCCTCCAACACCATTGATTCGAGGGATTCTGGAAGACTCCCGCTGATTCGTCTTTCTTGCCGAACAACTACATTCTTGGGTGAGAGGTTGCAGGTTCGATTCCCGCCGCCACTATTTCTAGGGCTTGTTTTTCAAGGGTTTGTTTGTTGACCTGTGCCCAAACATGAGTCCAATCATGTACCGAGTAGGGGAGCGTGGTCTACCATTCCCCCAGAGGATTTCTACACTTCGGGTAACGGAATGGACTTTGGTATACCGAGTGGACTGAAGCGGGATCTCCACTAGTAACCCCTAGATTGTCCAGTGTGGATGAGGTGTTGACACCTTTGCACTCCAACCGAACGTTCCGGCATTGGTTAGCTGACCTTCCTGCCGGCGAACAACGTCGCCGGCGTCCGGCCTTGCAGTCGATAGCCTTGATGCG
>Ga0209580_10000078_pt1 | contig 82863 bp, 76 predicted proteins | sample Coa_R1_5_FD_187153 | JGI IMG/M metagenome (GOLD analysis project Ga0209580, IMG submission 187153) | Surface soil microbial communities from Centralia Pennsylvania, which are recovering from an underground coalmine fire - Coalmine... | ecosystem: Environmental > Terrestrial > Soil >... | reverse complement strand
CTGCGCACGCAGCAGATCATCCTGGACGAGACCCGGGTGGCCAATACGATCGACCCGATGGCGGGCGGCTACTTCCTCGAAGCCCTCACGGACGACGTCGAAGCCGGCATCTGGACTTACCTGGGCCGCATCGACGAGCTCGGCGGCGCGGTCGCCGCGGCGCAGCAGAATTTCTTCCAGACCGACCTCGCCGACACCGCCTACCGGTACCACCGCCAGAAGGAGCGCGGCGAGCTCACGGTCGTCGGCGTGAACAAGTACGTCGATCCGTCGGGCGGGGACCCGGCGCTCGCGCTGCACGAGATCGATCCGGACGTGGAAGCGCGCCAGCGCGATCGCCTGGCGCGCGTGAAGCGGGAGCGCGACGCGCACGAGGTCGAGCGCTGTCTGGCCGCCCTGGCCGAGACCGCGCGCGGCGACGCGAACCTCATTCCCCCCACGATCGCCGCGGTGCGCGCGCATGCGACGGTCGGCGAAATCGTTCGCGCCCTGCGCGGCGTCTTCGGCACGTACGTGGAACAGCCGGTGTTCTGACCGCGGCGTGGCGAACCCGCAGCGCGTCCGTGTGTTGATGGCGAAAATCGGCCTGGACGGCCACGACCGGGGCGTCAAAGTCGTCGCCCGCGCGCTCCGGGACGCCGGCTTCGAGGTCGTCTACACGGGCCTCCACCGCACACCGGAGGAAGTAGCGGTCGCCGCCGTGCAGGAGGATGTGGACGTGATCGGCGTGAGCATCCTCTCCGGCGCCCACATGGCGCTCGTCCCGCCGCTCCTCGACCACCTCCGCGCGAACGACGCCGCGGACATCCACGTCCTCGTCGGCGGCGTGATCCCGGAGGCGGACCGCGCCAAATTGCGCGATCTCGGGGCCGCGGCGGTCTTCGACCAGGACGCGACGACGGATGCGATTGTGGAGTGGATCCGCCGGCACGCGGGGCGCGCCGGCGAATGACCGGCTTGGGGGCCTGGCCGCCCGTCTACGACGAGGGCTACTTCCCGCCGTCCGACCAGCGTTATTGGTTCCCCGAGCGTGAGACGATGCCGCCGGTGGAGCGCGAGGCGCAGATTCTCGAGCGGCTGCGCGCGATCGTCCGGTGGGCGTGGGACCGCTCGCCGTTCTACCGGGAGAAGTGGACGCAGGCCGGCGTCCACCCGGACCATCTCCGGCGGCTTGACGATCTGCACCGCTTCCCGGTCGTCACGAAGGCGGAACTGCGCGCCGAGCAGGCCGCGCACCCGCCGGCCGGACGCTACCTGTGCATCGATGCGCGGGACGTGGCGCGCATCCACGGGACCTCCGGCACCACCGGCAAGCCGACGATGTTCTTGATCGGCCGGGACGACTGGCGCCGCATCGCCAACGCCCACGCCCGGGTCATGTGGGGCATGGGGCTCCGCCCGGGCGACACGCTCTTCATCGCGTCGTTCTTCAGCCTCTATGTCGGGAGCTGGGGGGCGCTCGCGGGCGGCGAGCGTCTCGGCGCCGTGTGCTTCCCGTTCGGCGCGGGACAACCCGGACAGACGCTCATGGCGGTGCGCTGGCTGCGCGAGACGCGGCCGGCGGCTTTCTACGGGACGCCGTCCTACGCCCTCCACCTCGCGGAGGTAGCGGCGGCGGAACATGTCGATCCGCGGGAGTTCGGCCTGCGCGTCATGTTCTTTTCCGGCGAGCCGGGCGCCGGCATCCCGTCCACGCGGAAACGGATCGAAGAACTGTTTGGCGCGGCGTGTCTCGACAGCGGCAGCATGGCCGAGATGACGCCGTGGATGACCAACGGGGAGTGCGAATACCGGTCCGGCATGCACCTGTGGCAGGACGTCGTGTACTGCGAAGTCTGCGATCCGCGAACGTTCCAACCCGTCGCGTTCGGCCGCGAAGGCACGCCGGTGTACACGCACCTCGAACGGACCTCGCAGCCGATGATTCGGCTGCTCTCGGGGGACCTGACCCGCTGGACCGACGAACCGTGCGCATGCGGCCGGACGTATCCACGGCTGCCGCGCGGCATCTACGGCCGCATCGACGACATGTGCATCATCCGGGGCGCGAACGTGTATCCGAGCGCGATCGAAGACACGCTCCGCGCGATCGAGGGATTCGGCGGCGAGTTTCAGATGGTGATCAGCCGCGAGCGGGCGATGGACGAATTGGTGGTCCGGGCGGAGTACAGCGCGGACGTCGCGCGCCGGGCCGCCGATGCGCCGGAGTTCCTAGCCGCGCTGCGGGACCGGATCGCCGCCCGCCTCGCGGCGGTCCTGGGCATCCGGCCGATCGTCCGCTGTGAACCGCCGGGCACTCTGCCGCGCACCGAGTTCAAGGCCCGCCGCGTGATCGACAACAGGGCGCTCTACGAGGAGAGCCTTGCCGCGCCGCCGCGCGGCGTCCCGCGGGAGCGGGGCGCCGGGCCGGGCCGCCGATGACGAGCGAGACGCCGGGACCTTCCCCCGGCGGCGCGAATCACCGCGCGCTCGGCCGCCTCATCAGCCGGATCGAAAATAACCCCGCCGCGGCGGCGGCGATCGTCGCCGACTTGTGGAAGCGCACGGGCCGCGCGCGCCGCCTCGGCATCACCGGGCCGCCGGGCGTCGGCAAGAGCACCCTCGCGGACCAGCTCATCACCGCCGCACGGGCGGAGGGGCTGACTGTGGCGGTCATCGCGGTCGACCCGTCGAGCCCCTTTTCGGGCGGCGCCATTCTCGGCGACCGCGTGCGCATGCTGCGGCACAGCGGAGACACGGGGGTGTACATCCGCAGCATGGCCGCGCGGGCGCACCTCGGCGGGCTGGCCGCGGCCACGCGCGACGTCGCCTACGTGCTGGACGCGTTCGCGTTCGACGTCATTTTCGTGGAGACCGTCGGCGTGGGCCAGAGCGAGCTCGAGATCATGCGTCTTGCGGATTCCGTCGTCGTGATCACCGCCCCGGGACTCGGCGACGCGGTGCAGACGCTCAAGGCCGGCATTCTCGAAATCGCCGACGTGCTCGTGGTGAACAAGGCGGACCGGCCCGGCGCCAGAGAAACCGCGATGCACCTGCGGGAAATGCGGCGGCTGATCCCGCAGCACGGCGGCTGGGATGTCCCGGTCTTGGAGACGGCCGCCGCCACGGGGGCCGGCACCGCGGAGTTGTGGGAAGCGATCCGGCGGCACGGCGAGTATCTGTGCGCGTCCGGCGAACTGGAGGCGCGGCGGGAGCGGCGCGCCGAGCGGGAGGTGCTGGACCTGGTCGAGGCCGCGCTGGCGTCGCGCGTGCGCAAGACGCTCCACGGCCGAGGCGGGCCGGCGGAGATCCTGGCGCAGGCCAAGCGGCGGGAGGCCGATCCCCATTCGGCCGCCAAGGCCATCATCGACCGCCTCGTCCCGCCCGGCACGCCGTGACGGCGGCCGCTGCGCCCGAAGTGGCGCGGGACATCCGCGTCGTCGACCTGATGGAACGCGGGATGCCCCATGTTACGGCGGGGTACTTCGTCGCCGCGTCACGTCCCGTGATCGTAGACACCGGCGGCGTGCCGAGCGTGCCGGTGTGGCTCGACGCACTCGCCGCGTTCGGCGTGCGTCCACAGGACGTCGCCTATCTCGTCGTGACGCACATCCATCTCGATCATGCCGCCGGCGTCGGGCATATGCTGGCGCACACGCCGGACGCGCGTGTGGTGGTCCATCCCCGCGGCGCCCGGCACCTCATCGATCCGAGCCGGCTGATCACCGGCGCGCGGGCCGTCTTTGGCGACCACCTGGAGGAGTATTTCGGTGTGCCGGCGCCGGTGCCGGAGTCGCGCGTTCTCATCGTCGAAGACGGCGAAACGCTCGATCTCGGGGACGGCCACGTCCTTCAGTTCATCGACGCGCCCGGACACGCCCGCCATCAGCACATGGTGTACGATGCCGGCGCGCGCGCGCTGCTGTCGGGCGACGAACTCGGCGAACGGCTGCCCGACATCGCGGATGACTACGTCATGCCCGACACGGCTCCGAATCAGTTCGATCCCGACGCCATGCTGCGGTCGGCCGCGCGGCTTCGCGATCTGCGGCCGGAGGCCGTCCTGTTCTCGCACTTCGGCCGTTACCCGGCATCATACGGGGCGCTGGCCGATCGGCTGATACAGGAAGTGCCGGCCGTTGCCGCGCTCGGCCTCATCAACGGGCGCCGCGCGACACCGGAGGAGATCACGTCGGCGCTGATCGCGCACGTGCGGCACGATCTCGCCCAGCGCGCGATCCCATGGACGCCGCGGATCCGCGGCCTTCTCGAGGAGCGGCTCGCGATCTCGGCCCAGGGCATCGCCGATTACTACGAGCGGCGGGCGGCGGCTACGTAACCTACCGAGTACAGCTCCTCAGGCGCCGGCAAACACCCAGCGCGTCGCCATCGTGGGAAACGCTTTCTCGGTCCACGTGAAGGCCACACGCGGCCGGACGGCGTAGGTGACTTCGCCGGGCTTCCCCCATTCGAGCCGCCAGCCGTACTTGGCTTCGTACACCTCGGCGTAGCGCGCGAACACCGCGCGATCCGACACCATTTCGGCCCGGCCCTCGAACATCAGCGCGTCGTCCCCGCTCTCGAGGTGGACGGCAATCGATGGATTGCGTCGAAGATTGCGCCCCTTGCGTGACGCCGACGCCGTGGAGAAATAGAGCACGCCGTCGAGCCAGGCACCCCACACCGGGACCGCGTGCGGCCCGCCGAAATGTTTAGAGCGCCCAGTACATCCCGGCGATCCGCCGCGTCTCGCGCGCCCGCTCGCGGGCCACCGGGAACGGCGCCTCCCGCAGCGCCGCCTCCGGCTCGCGCAGGTCCGACGCCACGCCCGTCAGGCCTGAGAGCGAGGCCGCGACGGAATACGAGAGGCCATCGAGATCGTAGCCGCCTTCGAGCACCGCGGCGATCGGGATAGTGCCGGCCGCCTCGCGCACCATCGCGGAGAGCCGGCCGAATCCCGCCGCGGTGAGCAGCATGCCGCCGAGCGGGTCGGCATGGTGGGCATCGAACCCCGCCGAGATGAGGAGCAGGCCCGGGGCGACCGCCCGCAGCAGCGGAAGGACCACCTCTTCCCAGAGATATTCGTAGCCGCCGTCGCCGACGCCGGCCGGGAGCGGGATGTTCACCGTCGCGCCCTCGCCCGGCCCTTCGCCGGTCTCTTCGCGTGGCCCGGTGCCCGGATACCAGTTCTCCTGGTGGAGCGAGCAGAACACGACGCGCGGATCGTGATAGAACGCTTCCTGCGTCCCGTTGCCGTGGTGGACGTCCCAATCGAGAATGAACACGCGGTCGACGCCGCGGCGCTCCAGGGCATGGCGCGCGGCGAGCGCGACGTTGTTGAACAGGCAGAAGCCCATGCCCGCGTTGGGCCGCGCGTGATGCCCCGGGGGACGGACGAGCGCCATGGCCACCGGGGCCTCGCCGGCAAGCGCCGCGTCGACGGCGGCCAGCGCGCCGCCCGCGGCGAGACGGGCTATCCGGTCGGACGCGGGGCCGACGGCGGTGTCGGGATCGAGCGCGCCCCCGCCCGACGCGGCGAGGTCCCGCACCCGTGCCACGTGTGCGCGCGTGTGGACGGTGGTGAGGACCTCGTCGGACACCGGTTCCGGCGTCCGACGAGGAAGCGCCTCCCACAGCGGCGTGCGCTGCAGCCGGGCCTCGACGGCCTCGAGGCGCGCGGGACGTTCGGGATGACCCGTAGGCGTGAGGTGCCGGCGGTAGTCGGGGTGCACGAACAGCAGGCCCGGGGCGGCGTGGAAACGCGGCCCGGCCTTCGCCATCAGGCGCGCCGATCGGGCGCGGGGACCGGGCGCAGGGCCGCCGTCCGCAGACGCGCGATCGCCGCGGCCACGCCGTCCGCGGCGCCGAACACCGCGGTGCCCGCGACGAGCACCGTGGCCCCAGCCTCCACCACACGGCCAGCGGTCTCCGGGCTGATGCCGCCGTCCACGGCGATCTCGAAGTCGAGGGACCGCTCGCGGCGCCACGCCGCGAGCGTGGCCACCTTCGCCGTCATCTCCGGAATAAACGGCTGCCCTCCGGCGCCCGGCTCGACCGTCATGACCAGGACGTGCGCGACGTGCGGCAGCACCCAGGCGGCCTGCTCGGGCGGCGTCGCCGGATTCAGCGCCACACCCGGACGGACGCCGAGCGCCGCGATCCGCCGCACCGTATCGTAGAGATGAGGACACGCCTCGACGTGCACCGTAATGGCCGCGGCCCCGGCCTGCGCGAAGGCGTCGAGATGGCGCTCCGGTTCCACGATCATGAGGTGCACGTCCGCCGGTACCGCGGCCGCGCGCTGAACCGCTCGGACCACCGCGGGCCCCATGGTGATCTCCGGCACGAACCGACCGTCCATCACGTCGACGTGGATCTGCGCGGCGCCCCCCTCCGCCGCATCACGGGCCGCCTCGGCCAGCCGTCCGAAGTCGGCCGCCAGGATCGACGCCGCGATCTTGATGCGCCCCGCCGCCCCGCTCACGGACGGATCTCCTGAATCAGCTTGCTGTCGATGTAGACCTGAACGATCGTGTACCCCTGACCGCTGACCGTGCGATCCAGCGTGTCGCCGGGATGGGCCGTCCCTTGATACGCAGTGTGCACGCCCAATTGGTCGATCACGACGATGCGGACGAGCTGGTCCGGCCGCCCCTCCGGGACGATGATGCGCAGCTGGGTCTGGCGGCCGCCCGCCGGCGTGGACTGCGGCGACGGCGGCGTACCGGTCACGATCGGCTGCGGCGGGGCGGTGCCGTTCCCGGCGGCGGGATGCACCGCGATCGTCACCGACACCGCGTCCCCGTGCGCGATGCTCGTTCCCGCGGCCGGCTTCATCCCGATCACCTGACCGGCCGGCACGTCGTCCCGCGGCGTCTGCGTCACGGCCCGCAGCGTCACGCCGAGGTCCTGCAGGATCCGGCGCGCGTCGTCGAGCGAGCGCCCGACGAGGTCGGGCAGCACGATGGCCTGCTGTCCCTTGCTCACCGTCACGTTGACCGGGGTGCCGCGCGCGACCGAGGCGCCCGGCGCGGGATCCTGGGTGATGGTGAATCCCGACGGAACGGTTGCGTCGTAGGTCTCCCGGATTTCCCCGACGAGCAGCCGCGTCTGCTCAATCGAAAACCGCGAGTCTTCGAGCGACCGCCGCCGAACGTCGGGCACGGTCACCATCTCGGGACCGAGGCTCGTCACAAGGCCCACGGCGCGGTTCACCTTCACCGAGGCCCCCGCGGCGGGATCTTGGCTGACGACCGAGCCGGTGGGCATCGTCGCGTTGTGCACCTGCTGCACAACCTGCACGTTGACGTGGCGCTGGCGCGCCATCGTCTCGGCCTCGACGAGGTTGCGGCCGACGAAATCCGGCACCTGCACCTCGGGGACGTTGAGGTAGGCATTGAGGACCTGCCACCCCCACGCCATCCCGCCGAACGTGGCCAGCAGCACCACCGCCGCGGCCATGAGCGGCATGGAACGGCGCGCGGCCCCGGGGCGCGGCGGCGACTCGGCGGCGCGGACGATCGCGGTCGACTCGGCCGGTGTCGCGGTGCGCCAGTGCGCCGTGCGGCCCGTGAGGTCGTCGGCCATGTCCTGGGCCGACCGGTACCGGCGGTCCGGATCCTTGGCGAGCGCCTTCAGGATGATCCCTTCGAGGTCCCGGCTCAGCCGTGCGCCGTCCCGGCGCGGGAGCGGCGGCGGCTCGTGCATGTGCCGGAGCGCAATCGCGATCGGCGTGTCCGCATCGAACGGCAACGTCCCGGTCGCCGCCTCGTACAGCACCACGCCCAGCGAATACACGTCGGCGCGCCATCCCACCCCGAGACCCCGGGCCTGCTCCGGCGAGATGTACTGGACCGAGCCGAGCACCGTCCCGGTCTCGGTGATGCCGGTCGACGCGAGCGCCCGCGCGATGCCGAAGTCGGTGACCTTCACGCTGCCGTCCGGCGTCAGCAGAATGTTCTGCGGCTTGATGTCGCGGTGGACGATACCCTCCCGGTGCGCGTACTCGAGAACCTCGCACACCTGCGCGCCGATCGCACGCACCCGCGCTTCGTCGAGCGGGCCCGAGCGGCGCAGGTGTGTCTTGAGGTCTTCCCCGTCGATGATCTCCATCACGATGAAATCGACGTCGCCGTCCCGCCCGTGGTCGAAGATCTTCACCATGCGCGGGTGCGACAGCCGCGCCGCCGCCTGCGCCTCCCGCTCGAACCGCGCGACGAACTCCGCGTTGTGCGCGTACTGGTCGCGCAGCACCTTGATCGCGACGAGTGCACCGTCGTCGAGGCGCCGGCCGCGATAGACGAGCGCCATGCCGCCCTCGGCGACCAGGCTTAGGACCTCGTAGCGGCCTCCGAGCCGGCGCTCGATCACGGCCGGGCCCCCGCGGCGGTCTGGGCCGGCAGCGCGACGGCGAGCACCTGGCGGGCGATGGGCGCCGCCACGTCCCCGCCGACCCCTCCGTTTTCGACGATCACGGCCAGGGCCACGGTGGGCCGCTCCGCCGGCGCGAACGCGATGAACCAGGCATGCGTCCTCCCGTGGGGGTTCTCCGCGGTGCCGGTCTTCCCGGCGACGGTGACGCCCGGCAGCTGCGCGGCGGTCCCGGTCCCGCGCTGGACGACCTGGATCATGGCCTGCCGCAGCTGCAGCGCGAGCGTCGCCGGAATCACCCGACGGCTGCCGCGCTGCGCGAAGGCCTCGCGGATGCGGCCGTCCGGCGCGCGGACCTGGGACACGACAAACGGGCGCATCATCACGCCGCCGTTGCCGACTGTGGCGGCGACGAGCGCCATCTGGAGCGGCGTGACGAGCAGGCTGCCCTGGCCGAAGGACATCTGCGCGAGGCCCCGCACGCCGAGGTCCGGCAGCGGCGGCAGATAGCCGCCGGCCGTGGGCAGGTCGTACGGCACGGCCTGACCGAGCCCGTACGCGCGCGCGGCGGCGAGCACGGACGCCGCGCCGGTGCGCTGCCCGATCTGCACAAAGGCGGTGTTGCAGGACGCCACGAACGCCTGCAGCACGGAAATCTGTCCAAACTGCTCATGCTCGAAGTTGTGGATGAGCGCGCCCGCGACGTCGATCGATTCGGGACACGTCACCGCGTCGGTCAGGCGGACGCGGCCGCTGCCGAGCCCCGCGGTCAGGACGACGGTCTTGAAGGACGAGCCGGGCGGGTACTGACCCTGCGTCGCCCGGTTGAACAGCGGGGACGCGGGGTCGTGCGACAGCGTGGCCCACTGCGCGTCGATCGCGCGGGGATCGAAGCCGGGGCGGCTCGCCATCGCGAGCACGCCGCCGGTGCGCGGGTCGAGCACAACGATCGCGCCCCGGGCGCCGCCGAGGGCGCGCACCGCCGCCGCCTGCACCGCGGCGTCCAGCGTCAGCACAACGTCGTTGCCCTGGGGCGCGCGGCCGAGTACCTCCTGCAGCGCCTCCCACGGATCCGTAAGCGGCAGCCCGAGCAGGGCCAGGTCGTAGCGGCGCTCGATGCCGGTGAGCCCGTAGCGGCGGCTCCGGTAGCCGAGCACATTCGCAAAGTCCGGGCCCTGCGGATAGCGGCGCACCTGCGACGGGCCCGTCCCCGCCGAATCCGCGAGCACGGTCAGGCGGCGATCCAAAATGCGCCCCCAATGGATCCGCTCCGCCTCGAGCGCGAGCCGGGGATTCTGCGGCGACGCGGCCAGCTGCGGCCCCCAAATTACCTGAACGCACGCCAGGTAGGCGAGCAGCACGCCGAAGAGCGCGGCGAGGAGGCGGGCGACGTTACGGGTTCGGCCGACCATCGCGGGCGTCCGCCGCGGCACGCTCACCGCGGTCCGAAATCGCGAGCAGTAGGGCCACCGCGATGCAGTTGCTGACCGCGGCGCTGCCGCCGTAGGTGAGAAACGGTGCCGGAATGCCGGTCAGCGGAATCAGCCGCGTGCTGCCGGCGAGAATCACGAAGGTCTGAATACTAAGCGCGGCGGCCAGGCCGGCGCCGACGAGCCCGTCGATGGGGCCGTCCGCCCGCACGGCCGCGCGAAACGCCCGGCCCAGGAACAACAGGTAGAGGGCCACGACCATGAAGGTGCCGACCGCGCCCAGTTCCTCCCCGATCGCGGGAAAGATCATATCGGTGTATGACGCCGGCATCAGCTCGGGATGTCCGGCGCCGAGCCCCGCGCCCGTGACGCCGCCGCTCGCCAGCGCGAAGAGACCTTGGAGGATCTGATACCCCCGCCCCGCGGCGTCGGCCCACGGGTTGACCCACACGTCCACCCGCACACGCACGTGCGCGAACCAGTGGTAGCAGAGCGCCGCCCCGGCGGCGAACGCCACGAGGCCGGCCAGCACGTGGTCGAACCGGCCGATCGCGATGTAGAGCATGGCGAGAAACATCCCATAGTACAGCATGGCGAGCCCGAGGTCGCGCTGAAACACGAGGAGCAGGAGCGCCCCGACGCACACAAGGAGCAGGGGCCCAAGCCGCCCGAGTTCCGCGCGCCAGCGCCGCGGGCCGGGCAGGGTGAGCAGCGGCCGCGCCTCGGCCAGCACGCCCGCGAAGAACGCCACCAGGAGCAATTTGACGATTTCGCCCGGCTCCAGCGTAAAGCTGCCGATGACGAGCCACTGCCGCGCCCCGTTGCGTTCGACGCCGACGAGGACGGTCAGCACAAGCAGCACGAGGCCGACCACCGCGCAGAGGTACCGGTAGCGGCGGATCCACCGCAGATCCGCGAGCGTGCCGAGGGCGATCAGCAGCGCGGTCAACCCGAGCGAGATCCACGCGGCCTGACGCACGGCATAGTCGGGACGCAGCCGGTAAATCATCACCAGCCCGACGGCCGAGAGCCCGGCCGCTGCGGGCAGCAGCACCTCATCGCCCCGGTTGTCGGCCACGACGAGCGCGATATGCACGACGACGAAGCCGGCAAGCGCGACCGCGCTGGCGACGACGGGATCCCACGATTCGGCGGGGTACATCGCGGCGTGCACGGCGACGAGGCCGAGGATGCCGAGCACGCCCGCGGCCACGACGAGGCCGCGTTCGGCGCTCCGCCGCGCGATCCACGGCAGCGAGGGAATCGCGACGCCCGCGGGCGGCGAGGGCCGCGCCTCGATGGTCACGGGCGGTGCAGGAGGTCCTGCAGGAGGGCCTGCGCGTCCACGGGATCGCGCGCCGGAATGCCCTGCAGCAATTGCAGCCGGTACGCCGGCACGATCTGTCCCACCGCGACGCCGGTCACGCGCACCACGGTGAACAGCGGCACGCCGAGAATCCGGCCCGGCACCCCGCGCATCACCGCCACACGATCCCCGCTCACGCCGAGAAAGTAGGCGTGCTCGACGCGGTACGCGCCGACGCCCGCCGCGATGAACGCGGCGAGGGCCGCGGCGGTGAAGACCCGCCCGACCCGGTCGAGCCATTTCGGGCGCACCCGCACCAGCACGACCGAGGCGTTGTCCGTGCCGCCGCGCGCGTTCGCCAGCCCGGCGAGCATGCGGCACGCCTCGCCGGCGTCGCGGGTCGCGCGCACGATGTCGGCCATCTCCTCGGGCGTGACCGCGCTGTGGACGCCGTCGCTGGCGAGCAGCAGCGTATCGCGGGGATGGAGCGGGATGGCGAGGACGTCGATCTGCATGTCGGACGCGGTCCCGAGCGCGCGCGTCAGGATGTGGCGCTGCGCGTGGCCGCCCGCCGCGGCCGGGGAGAGCGTGCCGTGCCGCACCATCTCGGCCACCACCGAATGATCGACGGTCAGCTGCCGGATCTCCGCCCCGCGCAGGAGATACGCGCGGCTGTCGCCGACATGCGCGAGGACGGCGGTGTGGCCGGCGATGAGGGCGGCCGTGCAGGTCGTCGCCATCCCGGATCGGTCCGGGGACACGGCCGCGGCGTTGATGTCCGCGTTTGCGCGGCGCACGGCGAGCGCGAGCGCCTCCGCGGGTGTGAGGCCACGCTCGAGCAGCGAGGGGACTTCGCGCACCAGCGTCTCCACGGCGAGCGTGCTGGCGACCCCGCCGGCCGCGTGTCCGCCGAGTCCGTCCGCGACGGCGTAGAGGGCCGCGCCGCGCACCAGACGGTCGCGGAGCAGGATGCGATCTTGATTGGTCTCGCGGACGCGGCCGATCTCGCTCACGCCCGCGCCGCGTGCCGCGAACCCGCTCACCGATCCCTCCTCATCCGCGGCCGTCCTCCGTAGCGCTCCAGGCCCGCGGCGCCGCCACCGGCGCGGAGGCCGCTTCCAGCCGGAGGCCGAGGACGACATCGCCGATGCGCAGGCGATCGCCCGCCCGCATTGCGGCGGCCCGCCGGACCCTGCGGCCGTTCAGCAGCGTGCCGTTGGTGCTTCCGAGATCCTCGACCCAGACGCGGCCGTCGCGTTCGAAGAGGCGCGCGTGGTGCGCCGACACGTAGTCGCCGGTCAGCACGATCGCACAGCCCGGCGCGCGTCCGACCGTGGCCTCCCCCGCGACGAGAAACTCCCGGCCGCGCTCGCCGTCCGGCGACTCCACCACCAGCACCGCCCGCGACGCCGGCCACGCCGTGCGCGCCTCGAGGTCGGAGAGCACGACCCGCAGCACGCGGACGACGAAGAGGACGAGCCCCGCGAGAAACGCGTACCGAAGCAACTCGATCAGCAGCGCGGGCGCCGCGGTCACCGGCCGCTCCGGTACTGCAGGAGGACGTTGCCGATCTGAATGCGGTCGCCGTCGCGGACCGGGACGCGGCCGCCGCCGATGCGCCGCCCGTTCACCGCCGTGCCGTTGGTACTGCCCGCGTCTTCAACCGCGGCCTGCCCCGGCGCCACCTGAATGCGCGCGTGGGTCCGGCTGACGCTCGGATCATCAAGCACGATGTCCTGATCGCCGCGCCGTCCGATCGTGAGCGCCGGCCGGTCGAGCAGGAATTCGCGGCCGGCGGTCCCCGGCGGCCCCGCCAGCACGCGGAGGCGCGGGGCGTCGGGCGGGCCCTGACGATAGATCCGGGTGTCGGTCCCGACCGTGGGCGCCGCATTCTGGTCCCGTGCGCCGGCCGCCGCCGCGGAGGGCGTCGGGTCCGCGGACGGAGCCAGGCGGGCTTCGACGTAGATCTCGCCCGCCGCGATGGCGTCCCGCGGCTCGACCGTGACGCGGACGGGCCCGGCGAGATGTCCTCCGAGTTCCGAGGCGCGCCCCCGAAGCGTATCGGCGAGTTCCGAGACGAAGGCCGGTCCGAAGGACTCGTAGGGGCCGAAGTCCTTGGAATTAAGGTAGACGCGGTACTCGTTCGGCAGCAGCGCCCCGCGCAGCCCGGCCATCGCTCCGCTCTCCATCTCGCGCAGCACGCGCCGGCCGATTTCGACAGGGTGCACGCGGTCACGTGACCAGCGTGTGAACAGCCCCTCCACCAGGGATTCGATGCGCCGTTCGAACCGGTACAGCAGGCTCACGGCCGCGCCCCGCCCGCGGAGTGAGACCGGCCGCGCGCCGGGCCTGCCGCGTGTCCGGGCGCCGGCGTCCACCGCGACGGCCGGCCGGTGCCGTCCGCGAGGCGCAGCTGACCGCAGGCCGCCTGAATCTCCGTGCCGCGCTCGATGCGGACCGTCACCGGAAGCCCGCACGCGCGGACCGCGCGCGCGAACGCGCGCACCCGCGCGATGGCGGGCCGCCGGAGCGGAATACCCGGGACCGGGTTGAGGGGGATCAGGTTGACGTGACACAGGAGTCCGCGGAGCAGACGTCCCAGGGCGCGCGCCTCGGGGTCGCCGTCATTTACACCGTCGATCAACACGTACTCGAACGTGAGCCGCCGGCCGGTTGCCGCGAGATAATCGCGGCAGGCGGCCAGCAGGTCGGCGATGGGATACCGCTCCGTGACCGGGACCAGGCGCTCCCGCAGCGCATCGCTCGGCGCGTGCAGCGATACGGCGAGGGTGACCTGCAACCCTTCGCGCGCGAGCCGCCGGATCTGCGGGACCAGCCCGACCGTGGAGATCGTAAGGTGCCGCGCCCCGATCCCAAGACCCCACGGCGCCGCGAGAATGCGCGCGGCGCGGACGGTCGCGTCGTAGTTGGCGAGCGGCTCCCCCATCCCCATGAACACCACGTTGCCGAGACGCCGGTCGGCGCGGGCGCGAATAGCGAGCGCCTGGCTGATGATTTCGCCGGCGGCCAGATTCCGCGCAAACCCGCCCAGTCCGGTTGCGCAGAACGCGCAGCCCATCGCGCAGCCGGCCTGCGTGCTGACGCATGCGCTGCGCCGGCCGTCGGCAAAGCGCATCAGCACGCACTCTACCGTTTGCCCGTCTTCGCACGCGGCCAGCAATTTGGTCGCCGACCCGTCGGCCGCATCCGTGGAGCGCCGTACGGTCAGCGTCGCGATGCGGGCCACGCCGCCGACCCGTTCGCGGAACGCGGCCGGCAAGTCGGACATCTCGGAGAGATCTTCCACGCCGCGGCCGTACACCCACCGCGCGATCTGACGGGCGCGATACGCCGGTTCGCCGAGGGCGTGCACGAGCGCCGCGAGCTCGGGCAGCACCAGTCCGCGAAGGTCGGCGCGCGCGCCCGCCGGCTCTCCCGGCCCAGCGGCGCGCACGGGCGAACCCGGCGCCACCGCTCCGCGCGGCGCGCCGGTCATGCCGTCCTCCGCAGCGCCGCCACGAAGAAACCGTCTGTGCCGGCGCGGTGCGGATACAGCAGCGCCGTCCCCGGACCGTCGGGCACCGCGAACGGCCACCCGTCGATCGGCGCCGGTTCGAAGGCCGGGGTCGCAGCGAGGAATGCCGCGATTACATCACGGCCCTCTTCGGGTTCGGTGGTGCAGACACTGTACACCAGCCGCCCCCCGGGACGCACGGCCCCCGCCGCGCCGGCGAGGAGCCGCGCCTGCCGGGCGGCGACCGCGGTAAGATCGTCCGGCCGGATGCGCCAGCGGATCTCAGGACGCCGCCGCAGCACTCCGAGGCCGGAACACGGCGCGTCCACCAGCACCCTGTCGGCGGCGGCTGGAAACGCCTCCCCGAGCCGCGCGGCGTCCAAGAGGCGCGTTTCTACGCCGGGCACGCCGAGCCGCCCGCACTGGCGCGTGACGGTGTCGAGCTTCTGTGGAAGGACGTCGCAGGCGAGCACGCGCCCGCGGCCCTCCATCAGCGCGGCAAGATGCGTCGTCTTGCCGCCCGGGGCCGCGCACGCGTCGATGACGAACTCTCCGGGTTCGGGGGCCACAAGCCGCGAGACGAGCATGGACCCTTCGTCCTGCGGCGTGACAAGCCCCGCCGCGAACGCGGCCTCGCGCGCGTCGGACGATCCGCCGGTGATGCGCCGCGCCTCGGGCACGCGCGTGGACGCCTCCACGGCGATGCCCGATTCGCGCAGCCGGGCCTCGATCTCGCGGGGCGAGCCCCGCAGCGTATTGAGACGCACCCATGACGCCGGGGTGTCGTTGTCGGCCGCGCACAGCGCGCGCGTCTCCTCGGGACCAAGCCGCGCGAGCCACCGCGCCACCAGCCACTCCGGGTGCGACCACCGCACCGCGATCGCCTCGGCCGTATCGGCCGGCTCCGGCCACGGCGGCGGGGACGCGGCGAGGCGCCGCATCACCGCGTTCACAAGCGAGACGGTGCCGGGATGGCCGACGCGGCGTGCCAGTTCGACGGTCTCGTCACAGGCGGCGTGCGCCGGCACGCGGGAGAGGAACGTCAGCTGGTAGGCGCCGAGGCGCAGCACGTCGCGGATCCGCGGCGGCAGCCGGTCGAGCCGTCCCCGCAGCGTCCGGCCGAGGGCCCAGTCGACCTGCGCGCGGTGCCGGAGGGTGCCGTAGACGAGCTCCGTCGCGAACGCTTCGTCGGCGGACGTCAGGCCGGCGCGGCCGAGCGCGGCGCGGAGTGCGGCGCCGCTCCATGCCCCGCCGGCATTGACGCGGTGTAGCACCTCGAGCGCCACCTCGCGCGCTGTGGGACGGCGATCCATGCGGACTGTGGAACGCGGCGCCGCGGCATCACTCCTCTCGCCGCGACATGTTGGAGAGCAGCAGCAGGCGGAGGAGTTCAAGGATGGCGGTCGCGGCCGCGGCGACGTAGGTGAGCGCCGCGGCGCCGAGCACGGCGCGCACGCCGCGCAGCTCGGCGTCGGTCACGAGGTGCTCGGCCCCCAGCACGCGCAGCGCGCGGCGGCTCGCGTCAAATTCGACGGGCAGCGTGATCACCGTGAACGCGACGAACGCGCTGAAGATCAGGATGCCGAGCTGCATGAACGTGCCGGAATGGAAGAAGAATCCGATCATGAAGATCGGCCAGGCCATCCACGACCCGAACTGCGTCACCGGGACGATCGCGGAGCGCAGCGCGAGCGGGCCGTAATTCTCCGCGTGCTGCAGCGCATGGCCCGACTCGTGCGCCGCCACACCGACGGACGCCACCGACGCGCCGCCGTAGACGTCCGACGACAACCGCAACACCCGCGTCCGCGGATCGTAGTGATCGGTCAGCGTGCCGTCAATCCGCTCGATCTGCACGCCGGGCAGCCCATGACGCCGCAGAATTTCGGCGGCGGCCGCCGCCCCGGTCAGGCCGTTTGCGATCGGAACCTGGCTGTACTTGCCGTAGGTCGAGCGGACCCGCAGCTGCGCGTAGAGGGCCAGCGCGATGGCCGGCAGGACGATAATGTACGTCGGGTCCCAGAAGAACATACGTTCACCCCCACTCCCCAGCATTGTAGCACGTCCCGCCTGAAGGGCACGCCGGCACGCCGCGCGGCGCGGATCTACGCGCGCGAAGCAGGCGCGTCGCCCGGCGGCGGGGGCGAACCCAGCACGGCACCGGTCTCGAGCGCGTGGCCGCGCGCGTACGCGCCGGCGGTCATGCGCCGTCCGGCCGCGGGCTGGACTTCGTGCGCGAGCACCGCGCCGTCGCCGGAGGCAACGACGAGGGGCACCCGATCGTCCGTGGGAAGACGCAGGATGGTGCCGGGCGGCGAGGCGTGCGCGCCGCCCGGCACCGCAGCCGCCGCCGCGCGCCAGATCTTCAATTCCTGCGGCGCGCCGCCGCGATCCCGCACATACGTGAACGCGCCGGGCCAGGGATCGCATGCCCGCACGAGGTTGACGATCGCGGAGGCCGGCCGGCGCCAGTCGATCGCGGCGTCCTCGCGCGTGAAGCGCGGCGCCCAGGTCGCCTGGGACGCATCCTGCGGCCGGCGCGGCGCGCGGCCGGCCTCGATCAGGTTCAGCGCCTCGGTCAGCAGCGCCGCCCCTTCCTCGGCCAGACGCGGTGTGAGCGTGCGCGTCGTGTCGTCCGGCGCGATGGGCACCGGCCGCTCCAGGATGATGTCCCCGGCGTCCAATTCGCCGGAGAGATACAGGATGGTGACGCCGGTCTCGGTATCGCCCGCGGCGATCGCCCGCGGAATCGGCGCCGCGCCGCGATACCGCGGGAGGAGCGAGGGATGCACGTTGACGATGCCGCGCGGGGGAATCGTCAGCACGTCGGCCGGGACCAGGCGCCCGTAGGCGACGAGCACGCCGATGTCGGGAGCGAGGTCCCGCAGCCGCGAGATGAACGCCGGGTCACGGAGGGTTTCCGGCTGGAGCACCTCGAGCGCATACTCGTTCGCGGCCCGCGCCACCGGCGGCGGTTCCACGCGGAGGCCGCGGCCGCGCGGCCGATCGGCGCGCGTGACGACGGCGACGACCTCCCCGACCGCGAGCACCGCGTCGAGGGACGGGACGGCGAACTCGGGCGTGCCGAAGAAGACGATCTTCACGGCGCGGCATCCCCCGACACGAGGAGATCGACGGCGGAGGCGTCGCCCTCCGGCGCGACCTCGGTTGCCTCCCCGCCCGCCTGGCGCAGCGTCTTCGGATCGCGCACGCGATCCGTAAACAGGATCCCGTCGAGATGGTCGATCTCGTGCTGAAGCACGCGCGCCAGCAGCCCCTGGGCATCGACCGTGATGAAACGGTTGCGGCGGTTGCGCGCGCGCACGACGACGTGCGTCGCGCGGGGCACGTCGCCGAGCAGGCCGGGGATGCTGAGACACGCCTCGGTGGCCACGGCCTCCCCCTCCTGCTTTAACACTTCCGGATCGACGAGCGCGTGGCGCCGGTCCGCCACTTCGATCACGATCACACGCCGGCCGACACCGACCTGCGGCGCGGCGAGGCCGACGCCGTGGGCGTGCCGGAGCGTCTCAAACATCTGCTCAATGAGCGTCCGCGTGTCGCGGGTCATCGCGCGGACCGGCTGCGCGCGCCGGCGCAGGATCGCCGCGCGCGGGCTGTCCACGGTGACGATTGGGAGTCCGCGCGCGGGCACGCGTTCGGCCATCACACGAGCTCCTGCGGGTCGACATCCACCACGAGACGCGCGCCGGGGACGGCCGCCTCCGCGAGCGCGGCCCGAAGCGCCGCGTGCCAGGCGCCGGCGTCCAGCGTCTGCGGGGCGCGCAGCACGCACTGGGCACGCGCGCCGTGCATCCCGCCGGCCCCGCGAAGCGGGGCGGGCCCCAGCACGTCGAGATGATGCGCGCGCGCCGCCGCGGCGACGCGGCCGGCCAGCAGGTGAGCCGCGTCCGGCGTCGGGCCGTCGGCCACCACGCGGGCGAGGCGGGCATACGGAGGATACCCGAGATCCCGGCGCGCGGCGAGTTCGGCATCGTAGAATGCCGCGTCGTTGCCCGTGCGGATCGCCCGCAGCACCGGATGGTCGGGCACCCGCGTCTGGACGATGATCTCCGGCGCCGGACGGACGGCGGCTCCGGTGCGCGATGGCCCCGTGGACAGCCGCAGGTCGCCGCCGGGGGACACGGGCGCCGCCGCGAGTTGCGCGGCCGCCCGCAAACGCTGCAGCGTGCGCTCCGCCGCGCGGAAATCGGCAAGGTAGAGCTGGCTGTCGGCGTCCACGACCCCGACCAGCGTCGGCTGCGCGCCCGCGGATCGAAGCGCGCGCAGCACCATCACGGTCCCGACAATGAGGCGCAGCCGGCCGGCGGCAAAGTCGCGCAACACCTCGGGACGGCCGGAGGTGTCGGCGTCGAGCCGCGCCAGTCGCAGCGCCGGAAACAGCCGGTGCACCACTTCCTCGATCCGCTTCGTCCCCGCCCCCACGCCGCGAAGGTTCACGCCCCCGCATCGGGGACACAGATCGGGCGCCGGACCGGCGCGACCGCATACGCTGCACCGGACCGCCGCGGTCTCCCGATCGTAGGCCATCGCGACGCCGCAGGACGGACAGCGCACGGCCGCGCCGCACTCACGGCAGAGCAGCACGCTCGCGTAGCCGCGCCGCGACACCAGCAGTGCAACGCGGCCCCGCGCACGCAGGTGCCGCGAGATCGCCTGCATTAGCGCACGGCTCAGATATCCGATGTGGCCGCGGCGTTCCTCCGCCCGCATGTCGACGACGGTCACCGCGGGCGCGGGCCGGCGCGGCGGCGCCTTCATCACGGCGAGCGCGCCCGACGCCGCGGCCGCGTACGTCTCCACCGAAGGCGCGGCCGATCCCAACATGAGGCGCGCGTCCTCGAGCCGCGCGCGGCGGAACGCCACGTCGCGCCCATGGTACCGCGGCGCGGCATCCGACTTGTAGGCGGCGCTCTGTTCGTCGTCGAGCACGATGAGACCGAGCCGCGGCAGCGGCGTAAAGAGTGCCGAGCGGGTGCCCACGACCACCTGCACCTCACCGTCGCGTGCGCGAAGCCACGCGGCGCGGCGCGCTCGGGGCGGCAGACCGGAATGCAGCGCGGCGACGGACCCGCCGGCCTCCCGCGTCAGCCGGTCCGCAAACGCCGTGACGTCCGCGATTTCCGGAACCACGACCAACGCCCGGTCCCCAGCGCGCACCGCGGCGGCGACCGCGCGCGCGATGCGTTCCGCACGGGCGTCCGGGTCCCCGAGCAGCAGTGTGGGGCGCCCCGCTGCGCGGTCCGTGCCCCCGGCCGGCAACCCCGCCGCGGCGCCGGACCCGACGCCGTCGGCGAGCGAACGCGGCATCTCGCGGACGCTGACGGCGCCCGAAGCCGCCAGCCGCCGGAACGCCGCCCCTCCGCCGGCCCGGACAAGGTCGGACACGGGCACGCCGGCCGGGCACTCCGACAGCAAAGCCAGCATCGCAGCCTGGCGCCGGCCGGGGCGCGCCGGCAGGGGACGCGCGGCATCCCGCACCGCGATCCGCGGTCTCGGCGGGACCGGTGCGAGGAACACCTCGGGCGGCACTAAACACTGTACGGCATCACGCAGGGACGACAGCGTCTCGTCGGCGATTTCGCGGGCAAGCCGTAGCAGGACGGCGGGAAAGAGCGGTGCATCGTCCGGGAAATCAAACACGGCGCGCATACGCGCGGCGTCGTGCCCCGGCTGTGGGACGGCCGGCTCCGCGGCCGACGGCGACGGTCGAACGGCCAGCACGAAGCCGAGCACACGCCGCGCGCCGAGCGGCACGTGGACGCGCATGCCGACGGCCGCGAACGGCCGCAGCGGCGGCGGGACCAGGTAGGTCAGCGGGCGATCGGCAAGTCCGCCCGCGCGCGCGACGAGGACGTCGACGCAGATGTCGGCGCCGCCGTCCGCGGCCGCGGCGCCCCGCGACGGCTGCGCGACCGTCGTGCCGGCCTCCCGCGGGTCAGCGCTCGCCGCCAAGGATGGCGGCGACGGCCTCGACGATCGCCTCCGGTTCGGTCATCCGGCCGAGCCCGACCTCGCCGGACGCGAGCCGGCCGTGCTCTGGGCCGAGCACCCGCACGCCGCGGGCCCGCAGGCGCGTGAGATTCTCCTGCACCGCGGGGGACTGCGCCATCGCGTCGCTCATCGCGGGGGCGATCACCACGGGGGCGCGGGTCGACAGGGCCGTCGCGGACACGGGATCGTCGCCGAATCCGCCCGCGAGCCGCGCCACCATGTCGGCGGTGGCCGGGGCGATGAGGAGCAGGTCGGCGCGCCGGCCGAGCGCGACGTGCGGTTCCTCCCACGGCACGTCGGGCGCCCACATGTCCGCCACGACCGGCTGCTGCGACAGGGCCCGGAAGGTCAGCGGCGTGACGAACCGTGCCGCCGCGGGCGTCATCACGACGTAGACGTCCGCGCCCTGCTCCCGCAGGCGCCGGACGATGACCGCGGCTTTGTACGCGGCGATGCTGCCGGACACGCCGAGGACCACGGTGCGGCCGCGCAGGCTGCCGGCCAAGTTACGAGGGGCGGCCGGACCGTTCGCCCTGGAGCGCGCGCGCGAGGCCAGCGATCGCGCGCGTGATATCCTCGGCGTTCCACGACGCGGTATCGAGGACGATGTGATAGCGGGTCAGGTCGTCGAGATTGATGTGATACAGACCCGCATAGCGCCGCCGCTCCGAGGCCTCGCGGGTCTCGATATCGGCGCGCGCCGCCTCGATCGCCATCGCATCGCGGGCGGCGACGCGGCGCGCGCGCACGTCCACCGGCGCGCGCAGCCACACGCGGACATTGCCGTTGACGAGCCACCCGCTCAACCGGCTCTCGATCACGATCCGGCCGGCCTTCGCCTCCGCGACCTGGGTCTCGTCGATCATCCGGTCGATCGAGGCGTCCTGTTCCGCGAGCCGCCCCAGCGCGCCCACCGTGACGCCGCGGCGCCGGGCCTCGTCGCGGAAGATCTCGCCGCTCGACAGATAACGGAGGCCGAGGGTCTGCGCGAGCGCGCGCGCAACGGTGCTCTTGCCCGCGCCGATCTCCCCGCTCACCGTCAGGATCATTCGCCGGCCTGCGCGGCGCGGTCACGAGGCATGCGCGGCTCCGCCGCTACGGCCTCGGGTTCCGGTTCCTCGTCTTCGACGTCCGCATCCTGATCTTCCACGGCCTCCTTGCTCGTGAACCGGTGCGCGACCGTTTCGGGCTGCACCGCGGACAGCACGACGTGTCCGCTGTCCGTGATGACCACCGCACGCGTGCGCCGCCCGTAGGTGGCGTCGATGAGTATGCCTTTGTCTCTGGCTTCCTGGATGATCCGTTTGATCGGAGCGGAGTCCGGGCTGACGATGGCGATGATGCGGCTGGCCGCCACGATGTTGCCGAACCCGATGTTGATGAGCCGCGTGTCCATGGCCGCGCCGCCTCCGGCTCTCATTCGACGTTCTGGATCTGCTCCCGCAGACTTTCGAGTTCGCCCTTCACGGCAATGACGAGCCCCGTGATCTCGAGATCGTTCGCCTTGCTCCCGATCGTGTTCGTCTCGCGGCCCATCTCCTGGACGATGAATTCCAGCGTCCGGCCCACGGCGCCCCCTTCGGCCGCAAGTGTCGTCCGGAATTGTACGAGGTGACTGCGGAAGCGCGTCACCTCTTCGCTGATGTCGGACCGCTCGGCGAAGAGCGCGACTTCGGTGGCCAGCCGTCCCGGATCGACCGCCACGCCGGCGGCCAACTCCTGGACACGGCGTTCCAGCCGGGCATGGTAGTCTTCGACCACGCGCGGTGTGCGCGCCGCGATCGCGTCCGCGAGGGACTCCAGCCGCGACAGCCGCGCCAGGAGATCCGCCCCCAGCCGGGCGCCCTCCGCGTCGCGCATCGCGACGAGACGGTCCAGCGCGGCGCCGACACCGCGCTCAACCACCGGCCAGGATGCCTCCACATCTTCCTTCTCTTCCTCGATTTTGACAAGGTCGGGAAGCGACAGCAGGAGCGAGAGATCGACCTCGCCCGAGATCGGCAGGGCCTGCCGCAGACCGTCCAGAGCGTCCACGTACGCCTTCGCAAGGGCGGCGTCGGTCTTCACCGCCCGTGGCCGCCGGCCGTAATCATCCCGCACGACCGCCACATCAACCCGGCCTCGCAGGACCCGGCTTTGGACGACGGCGCGCACGCGATCTTCCAGCGGCGAGAGGTCCCTGGGCATGCGGATGATCACTTCACGAAACCGATGATTGACAGAGCGGATCTCGACGCCGTAACGACCTGCCTCGGTGGCGATTTCTCCGGCCCCGAACCCGGTCATGCTGCGCATCACGGTCAGGAAGTCCGGTGTGTCGCGGCGAATCTCCTTCTTGCTCGTTCGCACGCGCTCGGACGCGATCTTTCGCGGCTCGGAGGCCCGATCGTGGCCATAACCCCCCCACCGGCGTTCGACGCGCTGTCGCTCGCGGCGATCGTGCCGGACCTCAACGCGCACGCGGGCCGCCGCCTCGCCGGTGTTCGCCAGCCGGACCCGCAAACGATCGTGCTGGGTCTTCGTGACGGGCGGCGGACACAAGAGATCCTCTGCTCGATTCACCCGCAGGCCGCCCGCATCCATCTCGGCGCGCCCCACATTCCCGGCGAGCGGCTGGGACCGTTCGGGCTGCTGCTTCGAAGCCGGCTCCTCGACGCCCGGCTGACCCGCGTCGAGCAGCCGCCCTTTGAACGTATCCTCTACCTTGAACTCGACACGCTGGACGGTCCCCACACATTGGTCGCCGAACTCATGGGCCGGCACAGCAACCTCATTCTCGTGCGCGGCGCCGCGGCCCGGGGCGCGGTCGTTGGCGCGCTCAAGCTGGTGACGGAGCAGATGTCGCATCGAACGGTCGGCCCGGGCCGGCCGTACCGTCTGCCTCCGGCGGACCGGCCGCATCCTGATGCGATTGATGCGGCGGCGCTCGCACCGCTGCTCGCCGGGGAGGGCCCGCTGTGGCGCGCGCTCGCGCAGCAGGTGCTCGGTCTCGGCCCCGTGCTCGCGCATGAAGCGGCGCTGCGCGCCGGTCTCGATCCGGCCATGCCGGCCGGGCGGGCGGCGGCATCGGCGGCCTCCATCGCGGACGCGATCCAAGCGCTCGCGGGCGCCTTTCGGGCCGCCCAGTTTGCGCCGACCCTCTATCTGCTCGACGGGCGGCCGACGGCGTTCGCCGCGCTGCCGCTCCGCGTCTACGCGGCGCTCGAGGCGGTCGCGGTCGACGCGATGAGCGAGGCCGTGCGGCGGTACTACGACGCCGGCGCAGGCGGAGCCGCGCTCGAAGAACGGCGGCGCACCCTCGCCGCGGCGGTTCAGAACTCGCTTCGGCAGACCGCGCGCGCGCTGGCCGCCAACCGGGCCGCCCTGGCCGAAAGCGAAGCGGCGGAGCGCTTCCGCGTCTTCGGCGATCTGCTCCTGACCTACGGACACGAGGCGCCGTCCGGCGCCACCTCTGTGCGCGTGCCCGATCACACCGCCGGCGGGGCGATGGCCGACATTCCCCTCGACCCTGCGCTCGGACCCGTGGACAACGCGCGGCGGTACTTCCGGCGGTATGCGAAGGCGCGGGCCGGCGCCGCCGCGATTCCGGCACGGATTGCGACACTTGAATCGGCCGCGCTTTCGCTGCGCGAATCGCTCGTCCAGATCGAAACCGCCGCGTCCGCCGACGACCTCTACGAAGTGCACGCCGATCTGGTCGCGAGACGCCTCGTGCGGCGTCCCCCGCGAAGCCGTCCGGCCGCCCGTACCGGACCGCGGCGGTTCGAGGGGCCGGGCGGTGCGGTGATCGTCGCCGGACGAAGCGCGCGCGAAAACGACGAGGTGACATTCCACGTTGCGGGTCCGGAGGATCTCTGGTTCCATGCCCGCGCGCTTCCGGGGGCGCATGTGATTTTGAAAACCTCCGGGGCGCCGAGCGACGCCGCCGTCACCGCCGCCGCGCAGGTTGCCGCGTATTACAGCGAGGGACGCGGCGCCGCGCAGGTCGCGGTCGACGTGGCGCCGCGGCGGCGGGTGCGCAAAGCCCGCGGGGCGGCGCCGGGCGCGGTGATCTACGAAGGCGAGCGGACGCTCCGCGTGCCGCCGGCGCTGCCGGGCGGCTTCGAACCGGCGCGCCGCTGACCGATAGACGGGCTCTCTTAGACGGGTTCCTCGATCACGACCTCATCCACGCCGTCGATCTCGCGCAGCCGCACCGCCACCTGCTCGCGCGATGATGTCGGAAGATTCTTGCCGACGTAGTCGGGCCGGATGGGCAGTTCGCGGTGGCCGCGATCGACGAGGACGGCGAGTTGAATACCGGAGGGGCGACCCCGATCGATCAGCGCCGCGATCGCCGCGCGCACGGTGCGGCCGGTATAGAGGACGTCGTCGACGAGCACGATCTGCCGCCCCGCGACGGGAAACGGCAGACGGGTATCCCCCTCCGCTCCGGCGGGCCGCGTCTCGCGGTCATCGCGGTACTTGGTGACGTCCAACGTACCGACGGGGATCTGCGCGTCTTCCGCGGCGGCAATCGCGGCGGCGAGCCGCTCGGCCAGGTGGACGCCGCGCCGCTGAATCCCGACGAGGGAGAGTCCCGCCGCGCCTTTGTTCCGCTCCACGATCTCGTGCGCCATGCGCGTGATGGTGCGCCGGATTGTCTCCTGGTCCATCACCCGCGCCTTTTCCCGCCGTTCCACCGCGCGAGCCACCTCGTCTGAACGCTCTGAACGCGTCGCCGTTTATGGTTCGCTCCGGCTCGAAGCGTCCCCCGCCTCGGCCGGGTCCGGCGCGTTGCCGTACGTGCCCCGGCGTACGTTCGCGCCGCCGGCGTCGTCGCGACCGTTCGGTGGCGATTCGCGGCGGAGGCGCTCGAGAAGCCGGACCATGTCGTCCGGCAGGGGCGCCGAGCAGGCGACCAGGCGGCCGGTCCGCGGATGCATGAACTCCAGTCGCGCGGCGTGCAGCGCCTGGCGGGCGATCTCGGGGGCACGCGCGCGGCCGTACACCGGGTCCCCGAACAGCGGGTGTCCGGCGTGCGCCAGGTGCACGCGGATCTGGTGGGTCCGCCCGGTTTCCAGGCGGCACGCCAGCAGCGCGGCATCGCGGAATCGCTCGAGCACGGTGTAGTGCGTCACGGCATCACGGCCGTGCGGGACCACGGCGATGCGGGTCCGCCGCACCGCGTGGCGGCCGAGCGGAGCGCGAATGGTGCCGCTGTCGCGGCGCGGGACACCGCGCACAACGGCAAGGTAGGTGCGCTGCGCGGTGTGGGCCTTGAACTGCGCGGCGAGCGCGCGGTGTGCCGCGTCCGACTTCGCCACGACGAGCAGTCCCGAGGTGTCCTTGTCGAGCCGGTGCACGATGCCGGGCCGCAGGGCGCCGCCGATGCCCGCGAGGTCGCGGACCGCCGACAGAAGCGCGTTGACAAGAGTACCGGACGGATGACCGGGCGCCGGATGGACGGTGAGTCCCGCCGGTTTGTTCACGACGAGGAGATCCTGGTCTTCCAGCACGATGTCGAGCGGGATGGCTTCCGGACGGACTCCGGACGGCTCGGGGGGCGGGACGGCGATCTCGACGGACTGTCCCGGCCGCAGCCGGAACGCCGGCTTGCGCGGATGCCCGTCGACCCGTACATCGCCCGCATCCGCGAGACGGGCGATCCGCGACCGCGACAGGGACGGGACACGCGCCGCGACGACAACGTCGAGACGGCGGCCGTCGTCGGGGACGGCCGTTTCAAATCGATGGAGGGCGGAGTTGGCGCCCGCCGCGGGTGCGGCGGCCGCCCCGGAGCTACGTCCTCGGCCCACCCGGCTCGGACGGCGACGGCCCACCGACGGCTCCCGCGCCCGGCATCGGCGCCTCCACCGCCGCGCCGGCGGGTTCGTCCTCCGCCGGCCGTCCGGCGAGGACGGCCCACACGATCAGGGAGAGCACGGCGACGACGATGCTCACAGCCTGCGCCAGGGTGAGCGGTCCGACGGCGTGCGGACTGTCCATGAACAACTCGACGACCGCCCGCGCGATGCCGTACAAGCCGAGAAACAACCAGAAGACACGGCCCGGCGCATGCGGACGGCCGGCCGCAGGCAGCACGATCGCCAGAATAACGAGCGCGGCCAGCATGAGGTACAACTGCGTGGGGTGGCGCGGCTCGCCGAAGAGGACGACGGCCCAGGGAACGTTGGCGGCGCGCCCGTAGTTGAGCCCGTAGAGCAGGGTGCCGACCATCGCGATGGCGTAGCCGAGCGCGAGGCCGGGCGCCGCCGCGTCGGCGAGCCAGCCCAGACTCCAGCCGCGGCGCCGGCTGTACAACCAGGCGACGATGGCGCCGCCGGCGAGCGCGCCGTAGAACGTGAGCCCCGCGTCGCGCCAGATTGTGAACACGCGCGTCCAGTCGTTCGTGAAGTCGCGGAGATTGACGAGCACGTAGCCGATGCGCGCGCCGATCACACCGCCGATGATCGAGTAGAGACTGAGGTCGAGGACTTCGCCGCCGTCCCATCCCCACCGCACCGTCCGGGCCCGCAGCAGCAGGATGCCGGCGACGAACGCCACGAGCAGGAAGATGCCGAAGGACGACACAGGAAACGGTCCGATCTGGAACAACACTGGCTTCATCGATCCCCTCCGATGCCGTCAGGCCTTGCCTTGGCTCCGCCCGTCGTCAAGAGCGCCCACACGAGCAATCCGGCGCCCACGACAACGGCGGAATCCGCCAGGTTGAACACCGGCCAGACGTGAACGTCGAGGTAATCGATGACGTACCCGAAGCGCAGCCGCTCGACCACATTGGCGGCGGCACCCCCCGCGACCAGACCGAGCCCCCAGCGCACGAGGGCGGTCCGTGGCCAAGCGTCCCTATTGTAGAGGGCGACCGCGAGGGCGGTCAAGGCGAGCGCGATGATCACGACCGGGGGCGCGCCGTGCAGAAGACTGAAGGCGATGCCGGTGTTGTGCAGCAACGTCAGGGAGAGCAAGCCGGGGAGAACGACATGTTCGGCGCCGGGTGTCAACCGCGCCGTCACCGCCGCGCCGACCAGAACGGCGCCGCCGAACGCCAGAGCAAAACCAAGAAGTCCGGGACCCCGTCCGGCCGGCGGGCGCGACGCGCGTGCCGCCCGGAGGCGCCGATCGTGCCCGTCTACCGAAGGACGCTCCGCAGCCGCTCCTCGCGCTCCTTGCACTTGATGCACAGCCGGGCGTACGGGATGGCGCGCAACCGGTTGACGTCGATCAGCCGGCCGCACCCATCACAGACGCCGTAGGTGCCGCCGCGCGCGCGGCGCAGCGCGTCCTCGACCATCTGCAGCATGCCCTGCACGCTGCTTTCCAGCGCGAGGCCCTTTTCCCGCTCGAACGTCTCGGTCGCCACATCGACGAGATCGTCATCGTAACTGCCGGAGACGTCGGCGACGGGTTTCTCTTCGGTCTTCACCTGGTGCTGTTCCATCTCGGACAGTTCCTGGCGAAGCCGGCGGCGTTCGTCGGTAAGCCTGCGGATGTACGGTTCCAGTTTCGGACCCGACAGGCCGCGTGCGCGAACGATGGGCGCCGGCGGGGGCGATGCCGGCTGCTGTGTCCCTCCGGCGGCGCGTGAATTACGCCCGGCCGACTTTTTGGCTTCCGCCGGCCGGGCCGCGCCCGACCGTGCGCGCGCAGGCGCGGCGGCGGAGGTTGCGCGGGAAGATTTCTTCGTCACACGCCGTGCGGGCATTCAGTGCCTCCTGACCGCGTCGGGGGACGCCCCCGTGCTTCCTGGCGAACGTTCGTGCCATGTCTGATATTCCCCAAAGCCTGCGCGTACGGCCGCGCGTGCGAGGATCTCGGTCCCGTCCAAAAGGGGCACGCGGACGTCCTCGGAGGCGAGCACAAGCGGCAATTCCGTGCATCCGAGCACAATCGCCCCCGCGCCGGCCCGGACCAATTCCTCCGCCGCCGCGAGGGCACGGCCGCGGACCTCCGGGCCGGTCTCTCCCGCCTTGACCGAGGCGATCGCGCCGGAGACTGCGCGCTGACCCGCGGCATCCGGTGTACGGACCTCGATCCCGCGCCGGGCGAGCGCCGCCTGATAGAGACGCCGGCGCACCGTACCGGACGTCGCCAGCAGTCCCACGGCCGCGGGCACGGGCGTCAGGCCGGCCGCGGCCGAGGCCACCTCCTCCATAATATCCAACACCGGCACCGGGACGGCGCGCCGAATCGCGTCGAGGAAGGCGTGGGCCGAGTTGCAGGGCATCACGAGCACCTCCGCCCCCGCCGCCACAAGCCGCCGGGCCGTCTCCACCAGCGCAGGCGTCGGATCGGGGCCGCGGTGTTCGATCGCGGCCGTCCGATCCGGGATTTCCGTGTTGCTGTCGATGATGACGTGAAGGTGCTCCTGATCCGTCGCGGCCGGGGTGGCCCGGACGAGTCGAAGATAAAAGTCCGCCGTGGCGAGGGGCCCCATCCCCCCGATCACCCCGATCGTACGCCGCCGGGCCGCCGAAGGACTCACCGCCCGCCCCTCACGCCTTTCCGGGCCGCGTCGAGCGCGCGCGAGCGGGGCGCGCCGCCGGCTCCGGAGCGATGCCCAGCGTCACCGTCTGTCCATCCATCCGCACGGTCTTCTTGTGCGGCGCGCCGTCGGGAACACCGGGTGCGGCCGAGACGGCGAGCACCTCGCGCAGGATCGTCCCCCCGTGGGCCCGCAGGACGCCCGCCAGCCGGTCGTCGCCATCGTAGTAGAGCGTGATCCGGTCGGCGATCTCGAGCCCGGCTTCCTTGCGCAGTTGCTGGATCTGATGGACGAGTTCGCGCGCGAGGCCTTCGAGCGCCAAGTCCTCCGTCACGGTCGTGTCGAGCACGACCCACGCCCCGCCTTCGCCCGCTCCGGCGTTGCCCTCGCGCCAGCGCATCCGCACGTCAACCTCACCGCGTTCGAGCACGATCTCGTCGCCCCCCGCAAGGCGGAGGCGGTACGGCTCGCCCTCCGGGGTCTGCTCGACGAGCGCCGGGCCCTGCACGCGCAGCGCGTCTGCGATCACGGTGATGCGGCCGCCGAACTTCGGCCCCAGGAGATCGAAGCGCGGGCGGACCTCGAGGCGTCCAAGGTCTTGGAGCGAGCCCGCGAACCGGACCTCGCGCACGTTCAGTTCGTCCTTCAGCAGTTCGATCAGTTCCGGCCGCCCCGCGAGGCACCCGGAGCGGTCGAGCACCGTGGCGGACGCGAGCGGCTGCCGCACTTTGATGCGCGCCTTATTGCGGGCGGCACGGCCGAGATACACGGCGTGGCGCGTCTGCTCCATCCCCTCCTCGAGACCGGCATCCCGCGCGCGGCCGTCCGCGCCCGGCATGTCGCACAGGTGCACGCTCGGGTGCGCCGACGCGTCCACCGACCGGACGAGGTTCTGGTAGAGGGTCTCCGAGAGAAACGGCAGGAACGGCGCCAGGACCTGTGACAGGGTCACCAGCACGTGGTAGAGGGTGGCGTACGCGGCCTGCTTGTCGGCGTCCGCTTCGGATTTCCAATAGCGCCGCCGGCCGCGGCGCACGTACCACAGGGACAGGTCGTCCACGAACCGCTCGATCGGCCGGGCGGCGCCGGCGACGTCGTGGGCGTCGAGACGGCTGCGCACCGTCGCGACCACATCCGCGAGGCGCGAGAGAATCCAGCGATCGAGCAGCGAGCGTTCGCCGGCCCGGAGGCCGCCTTTGCGCGGTTGGCCTGCGGCGGCGGTCTTCGTCGCCCCGTTTCCGCGCCGCGATCGGAGCCGCGCCGCGGGCGTCCAGCCGTCGAGGTTCGCGTACGTGACGAAGAACGCATACACGTTCCACAGCGGCAGGATGAAGCGGCGGCGCACTTCGTCGCCCGGGCCGTAGCCGAAATTGACGTTCTGCGCCGGGTTCTGCATCGCGTACAGCCAGCGGATGACGTCGGCGCCCATTCGCTCCGCCGCGTCGTTGAACTCGATCATGTTGCCCCAGGACTTGTGCATCTCGCGCCCGGTCTCATCGCGCACCATCGCGTGCCCGAGGCAGGTGAGGAACGGCGGGCGGTTTTCCAGCACCGTGCTCATCACGAGCATCGAGTAGAACCAGTTGCGGTACTGGCCCGGGAAGGCCTCCGTGATAAAGGCCGCGGGAAACCACTCCCGCCACTTCGCAGGGTCCTCCCGGTAGTACATCGTCGAGTACGGCACGATCCCCGCGTCGAGCCACGGGTTGCCGACGTCGAGGATCCGGGACACGACCGCGCCGCACTGCCGGCAGCGGATCTTCACCGCGTCGATCCACGGCCGGTGGGGGGTGTGGCCTTCGAACGCGTCCCATCCCTCGACGGCGCGCTCTTTCAACTCATGCTCGCTGCCGATCACCTCGAACGTCCCGCACGCTTTGCACTCGTAGATCGGCAGCGCGAGGCCCCAGTAGCGCTTCTTGCTGATCATCCAATCGTGCATGTTGCGGAGCCAGTCGAGTTCGCGCTCCAGGCCGAACTCCGGGATCCAGGTGATCTGCCGGGTCACCGCCATCATCGGCTCGCGCAGCGAGTCCATGGCGATGAACCACTCGTCGACGAGCCGGAAGACGAGTTCGCTCCCGCAGCGCCAGCACATTGGATACCGGTGAGTGTATGGGTCGGCACGGTACAGGAGGCCCCGCCGCTCCAGGTCCTCTTTGATCGGATCGGCGACCTCATAGACATGGCGGCCGGCCAAATCGCCGAAGGACTCGGTGAAGACGCCGAACTCGTCGATCGGCGCGATCACGGGAAGCCCGTGCTCCTTGCTGAGCCCGAAGTCTTCCGCGCCGGCGCCCGGGGCGATGTGGACCAGTCCGGTGCCCTCGGCGGCGCTGACTTCCGTCCACGGGATGACACGGTGGGTCACGCCCTGCTGCGCCGGCAGGTCGTCGAAGGGCCCTTCGTAGGTCCAGCCGACGAGATCGCGTCCCGGCAGCTCCCGCACGACCTGCACGCGCGGCCGGCCGGCCGTGACGGCCTCGAGCCGGTCCCGGGCCACGTAGTAACTCGTCCCGTTGCGCTCCTTGACCTGGGCGTATGTCAGCTCGGGATGCACCGCCACCGCCACGTTGCTCGTGAGCGTCCACGGCGTGGTGGTCCACACCAGCAGAAACTCGCCGGGGCGTCCGGCCACCGGCAGCCGCGCGGTAAGGCTGAGGTGCGTGACCTCCTGATACCCCTCGGTCACGATCTCGTGCTCGGAGATGCCGGTGCTGCACCGGGGGCACCACGGCATGACGTCGTGGCCTTTGTAGACGAGTCCCCGCTCCCAGCAGCGCTTCAGAAACAACCAGATGGAGTAGTTGTTCTCATCGGACATCGTGTAGTACGAGTGGTCCCAGTCCATCCAGTACCCGAGGCGGATCGACTGCTGGGTCTGCACGCCGGCGAACCGCAGCACCCTCGCCTTGCAGCGCTCGACGAACTCGGCAATGCCGTACTGCTCGATGTCCCGCTTGCTCTTGAACCCCAGTTCCTTCTCGACCTCGACCTCGACCCACAGCCCCTGACAGTCGAAACCGTTCTGGTAGCGCTGGCGGTGGCCGAGCATCGTGTGGTAGCGGCAGAAGAGATCCTTGTACGTCCGGCCCCAGGCGTGGTGCACGCCCATGGGGTTGTTCGCGGTGATCGGCCCGTCGAGAAACGACCAGCGCTCCGCCGACGCGCGGTTGCGCGCGAGATACCGGGCCATGATCCCTTCGCGCGTCCACCAGTCCAGGAGCGCGCGCTCCTGCGCCGGAAAGTCCGTGCGGGGGTCGACGGGCTGAAACGCCATGCGTTCGGTTCCTCCCGATGAAAACGACACAACCCCGTCCGTCAAGGGACGGGGCTGCCGTGGTACCACCCTCGTTCCGGGCCTGCGGCCCGGCACTCGCTCGGACCCTCTCGCGCGACAGGGGGGGCCGACTCCCTTTATCGGGGGATGCCGGCGAGACCTCGGAGCCGGTCTGGGCTCCTGGGTTTCGCACCTCGGGAGGCGATCGCGGCCGCGGGCACCGCACCGGCTTTCACCGGACCCGGCTCGCTCTCCGGCCCGCGCGGCGGCGGTCCTCCGTCATCGCGTGTTCCCGCGAATCGTAACACAGGGCCGGAGCGAGCGTCAAATTTACGGCCGCGATGTCGCTCCGACCGCCTCGGCGGCACGCTTCGGCGCGTGCCCGACCGCGGCGGCGCGCGGCGCCTCGATGAGACGCGGCTGCCGCAGGACCGGCAGGCCCAGGCCGCGGTGTTCCGTTTTCATCCACTCGATCCGGCCGGTGAACACGCTGCGGATGTAGCGGTACAGGGCGAGCGGCAGCGTGACGACCTGGTGCGTTGCGAAGACCATGTACCGCGCCGACGTGACGACAATTCCCGCGGGCGTGCGGACGCGCTCGACGGCGATGCCGACAACCGTCGACATCATGACGATGATCCAATAGTACGCGTACCACGGCTGATGCTGCGCCACCGGCAGGGCGTTCAAGACGGACAGCCGGTGCGCGCCGAAACCGAGAAGCCAGTCTTCGGCCAGGAACAGATAGCTCGTCACCATGGACAGCGCCAGGACGAGCGACCCCGAGAGGAAGACGAGGAAATCCAACCGCTTGCGCCAGGGAATCGGCGCGCGCAGCAGCGCCCCGGCGTACTCGAAGAGGCACCCCAAGGAGCCCTCCGACCAGCGCGTGCGCTGCTGCACCAGTCCGCGCCAGGTCGGCACGGCCTCTTCCCACACGACCACGTCTTCGCAGTAGTGCACGGTCCAGCCGCGCAGCGCGTAGCGGATGGACAGGTCGATGTCCTCGGTCAACGCGTCCTCGTTCCATCCGCCGACCGCTTCGAGCCTGTCGCGCTTGGTGACGAGGCCGTTGCCGGTCAGAATCACGGCGCCGCCGAGGCGGTGCCGGCCCCGCTGGGTCAGCGTCTGAAACACCACGTAGTCGTCCTCCTGCGCGCGCATCAGGAGGCTGCCGCGGCCGTCGTAGACGAGTTTGCGCGCCTGCACGCCGGCCACCCCTGGACGCCCGAGGTGGGGCACCAGCCGCGAAAGAAAGTCCGGCGCCACCCGGGCGTCCGCGTCGAACACGCAGATCGCCTCCCCGCGCGCCGCGGCGAGGCCGACGTTGAGCGCCACTGCCTTGCCGACACCGTCCTCCACCGACGGCCGGACGACGGTGAACCGAATCTCGCGGCGGAGATCGGCGAGCACCTGCGCCGTCCGGTCGGTCGACCGGTGGTCGACCACGATGATTTCAAACCAGGGACGGCCCGCGCCGTCGCGATAATCGAGCGCGCACAGACAGCGGACGGTGTCGGCGATCACGTCTTCTTCGTTGCGGGCCGGGACGATGATACTGACAAACGGCCGCACGGCACGCGGATCGCCCGCGGCCGGCGGCTGCGGGGAAGACCGGCGGCTCCAGAGCGCGACGGCCATGAGGAACGTGCCGTAGAGGCCGGTGGCGAAAAATATCGCCGAGAGCCACGTCGCGTCGTGGAGCATGAGTTGATGGACGGTGACGGCGGTCCACGCCAGCAGCAGCGCGACGATGACCGCCTTCCGACGGAGGGGACGCCTCATCGGGCGGCTCCCACGTCGGCCGTCCCGGCCGCGCGGTCCCCTGACGCCGGGCTTTGGCCGGCGGACCGTCGGCCGGACTCCGCCTCCAGCGCGGCGCGCAGCGTGACCGCGTAAGGCGGCCGCAGCACGCCGGCTTCCGTGACGATCGCGGTGATGAGCCGCTGCGGCGTGACGTCGAACGCCGGATTGCGTACGGCGATCCCGGCGGGCGCCACGCGGGCCCCGGCCAGCATCGTCACTTCGTCGGGCGAACGCTCTTCGATCGGAATCACATGGCCCTCCGGAGTCGCGAGGTCGACGGTTGAGAGCGGCGCCGCCACATAGAACGGCAGGCCGTGCGCATGGGCGAGGACCGCGAGCGCGTAGGTGCCGACCTTGTTGGCCGTATCGCCGTTCGCGGCGATGCGGTCGGCGCCGACGATCACGGTGTCAACTTCGCCCGCCCGCATCAGCGTCGCGGCCGCGTTGTCGGTAATGAGCGTGGCCGGGATACCGGCGCGGAGCAGTTCCCAGGCCGTGAGCCGGGCGCCCTGCAGCACCGGGCGCGTCTCGCAGGCGACCACGCGGATTCCGCGGCCGTCCTCGTGCGCCTGCCGGAGCACACCGAACGCCGTGCCCCACCCGCCCGTGGCCAGCATGCCGGTGTTGCAGTAGGTGAGGACGGAGCACCCCTCGGGAAAGAGCGCGGCGCCGTGGGCGGCCATGCGGCGGTTGATCGCGAGGTCGGCGCGGGCCAGCGTATGCGCTTCGGCCAGCAGCCGCTGCGGGAGGAGTTCCGGGTCCGGTGTGGCGTCTGCGGCGGCGAGCAGCCGGTCAAGCGCCCACGCCAGGTTCACCGCGGTCGGCCGCGTCGCGCGCAGGCCGGCCGCCGCGACGCGGAGCCGCGCCAGCCGTTCGCTCGGCGACCCGCCGGGACGTTCCGCCGCCGCGAGCGCGAGGCCGTAGGCCGCGGCGAGGCCGATCGCCGGCGCGCCCCGGACGCGGAGCGCGCGGATCGCCTCGGCGACGTCTTCCCACGTTGTGCAGCGGCGTGTCCGAACTTCGTGAGGCAGGGCGGTCTGGTCGATCAGCGACAGCGCCCCGTCCTCCCACCACAAAGGGACTTCCGTGCTCATCCCGCGCGGACTCCGGATGTGGACATCAAGGGAAGCAGGCGCCTTTCAGTATAGCGGAACGCCGTCAAGTCATCCGCGCGGCTTCCTCGACGCGTGGCGCGGCGGTGCGGGCGCGGACCGGAACGCCCCGTGGGACCGCTAAGTCGCTCGCGGGCGTCGTCCGGGCCCGGCGCCCCGGACGGATCAGTCCACCGGGAACAATCCCGCCGGGCCGCCCACGCGGGCGGCGTCCCCGCCGAATTGGTCGGCCGTGATGGACACGTGCGGCGGTGTAAAGAGGAAGATCTCGTCGCCCACGCGGTGCATGTGCCCGTCGAGCGCATACGCGACGCCGCTCAGGAAGTCGACGATGCGCCGCCCCAGGTCCTTGTTCGCGTGCCTGAGGTTGAGGACGATGGGCCGGTGGGTTTTGAGATAGTCGGCCGCGCTCTGCGCTTCGTCATATTCCCCCGGCTCGAGGACCACGATCTCCATGGACCGCGGGCTGTGCAGGCGGAAAATCGGCGCCCGCGGCGGCGCGGTCTCGGCCGGTACTCCTCCTTCCTCGTGCTCACCGAACCCCAGAAAGTGCCACATGCGTTGTATGACCCGGCCCATGTCGCCCTCCGGTGTGGGGCGTCCGCTGCGTCGATCTCTGTTGTGACTCCTGGCTAAGTCCGGGTGCGGTCACCAAATATGGCCCGCCCTACGCGGACCATCGTCGCGCCTTCTTCGATCGCCACCTCAAAATCGTCCGACATGCCCATCGAGAGCTCGGCCAAAGTGATCCGGGTCTCGCGCTCAATCCGGTCCCGCAGTTCGCGGAGCATCCGGAATACCGGACGCGCCTGTTCGGGGTCCGGGGCGAGCGGCGCAATCGTCATGAGGCCGCGCAGCCGCATCCCCGGCAGATCCGCCGCGCGCCGAACCAACGCTGCCGTCTCCTCGGGCGCCGCGCCGTGCTTTTGGGGCTCGCGCGCCACGTTGATCTGGATCAGGACGTCGAGCACCCGCTCCTGCTGCACCGCGCGGCGGCTGATCTCTTCCGCGAGCTCCTCCGAATCGACGGACTCGATGACCTGGAACAGCCGGACGGCCTCCCGGGCCTTGTTGCGCTGGAGGCTGCCGATCAGATGCCAGGACGCGCCGGGGACGGCTGAAATTTTCTCGCGCGCTTCCTGAACCCGATTTTCCCCAAACACCCTCAGTCCAAGCGTGACCGCCTCGCGAATCCGCGCCGGCTCGACGGTCTTGCTGACCGCGACCAACGTCACCTCTTCGGTGCGGCGGCCGCCGCGATCCGCCGCCGCGGCGATGCGCGCGCGGACGTCGGCGACGTTGGTCGTTAGGTCGGCCATGGAGGGCTCCCGGGCGGCCGCTGTATTCGACAGGACGGCGCTATTCCCTCTGGGCTCTTCCGCACGGCCCCGCGCGCGCCGTCTCGCGCTGGGCCGTGCCCTGCCGGCGGGGGGCCGTCGCTGCTCCCTCAGGCGATGCGTTCGCGAACCACCGCGCTCGCGTAGTCCATGGCCGCGACGACCAGCGCGATCATCCAGAGCGCCGTGGCGGCCTGCGGCCACTGGAGCAGATTGATGTACTGCTGCAGCACAAAACCGATGCCTCCGCCGCCGACAAAGCCGATCACCGTGCTGAAGCGCACATTGATGTCCCACCGATAGATCGTAAAGGCGATGAACTGCGGCACGATCTGCGGCACGACGGCGTATCGGATCACCTGAAGCGTGCTCGCGCCGGTGGCCATGATCGCCTCAATCGGCCCCGTGTCGATGCTCTCGATCGCCTCCGAGTACAACTTGCCGAGCGAGGCGATGCTGTGCACGCCGAGCGCCAGCACCCCGGCGAACGGGCCGAGGCCGACCCAGACGGTGAAGATGATGGCGAGCACCAGTGCCTCGATGGAACGGGTGAGGTTGAAGAGCGTGCGGGTGAGGGCGTAGACGGCGCCGCCCGCGGGGAGATGGCCGGTCAGGTTGCGCGCGCCGAGGAACGAGAGCGGCACCGCGAAGACGACGCCCATGGTCGTGCCCATGAGGGCCAGAAAGACCGTCTCCACCATGCGGTCGAGCACGACGAGCAGCGTCTGACTGGGCCGCAAGGGCCCGTAGCCGGTGACGACCTCCGCGATCACCTGATTACGGGTACCCTGGACATCGGGGGTCGTAATCACGGCGTCGAAACGGCCCTGCGCGTCCGTCCGAAACGTGGCGAGTTGCTGGCGCTGACCGATCTGATTCTCCCACCACAGCGCGCCGCTCCGGTCTGCACCGAAGCCTTCTCCGTGGACGGTCACACGGTCGCCGCTTGCGCCGGCGCCGCGCGAGAGCCGAAGCGACGCGCCGGCGCCCGTGCCCTGGAGAGGACCCGCGGCTCCCGGCGCCGGGGCACCGCCGTAGGAGTACGGGGCGGCCGCCTGCTGAAGCGAGGGCGTCCGCGTCACCACATCCGGCGTGGCCAGCGCGACGACGAACGGCCGGATCAGCCGGGCGCCCCGCCAGAGTTCGCTGAGATGGATTTGCGTTACGTGCCAGCCGTAAATGTAGACGGCCGCGGCGACGACCAGCCCGGCATAGGCACGCCAGGACCGGTACCACGGCACAGGCCCGGCGGCGCGCCTGATGCCGGCGGACGGGCCCGCTACCGGCATCGCCCCGTCCGCAGGCGCCGGTGCCCCCCGGCGGGGACCTGCGGCCGCGGGCGCCCCGCTGCCGGGCGAGACGTTCATGTGATCTCGACCTCTTCCGCCTGCTGCCCGTAGATCTCGCGGAAGCGCGCCTCGTCGATGTCCCGCGGCCGGCCCTCGAAGACGACGCGTCCGTCCTTGAGCGCGAGAATTCTGCTGCCGTACCGGCGCGCCAGACTCAAAAAGTGGAGACAGCACAGCACCGTGATGCCGTCCTTCCGATTGAGCTCCTCGAGATATTTCAGGATGGAATGCGACAGCGCGGGATCGAGGCTCGCGACCGGTTCGTCGGCCAGGATCAGCCGGGGCTCCTGCATCAACGCGCGCGCGATGCCGACCCGCTGCTGCTGTCCCCCTGAAAGCGCGGACGCGCGCCCGAACGCCTTCTCCGCGATGCCGACCCGCTCGAGATTCCGCATCGCCTGCGCGACGACGGGTGCGGGAAAGTAGTTCCCCAGCGCCCAGGAGGGCGGAATATAGCCGAGCCGGCCCGCGAGCACGTTCGTGAGCACCGAGGCGCGGCGGACGAGGTTGAACTGCTGGAAGATCATGCCGACGCCCCGCCGGATCTCGCGCAGTTCGTCGCGGTCGGCCGCCGTCGCGTCCCGGCCGTCGAGCAGCACCCGGCCGGACGTCGGCTCGACGAGCCGGTTGATGCACCGGAGCAGCGTGGATTTGCCCGACCCCGACAGTCCGATGATGACGAGAAACTCGCCGCGGGGGACCTGGAACGAGACATCCGTCAGCGCCCGCGTGCCGTCGTCGTAGACCTTGCTGAGATGCTCGACACGCAGAATCGGATCCGCGGAACCGGCAGGCGTGTCCCCCGGCCGCGGCACACCCACCGGCCCCCGGCGGCTGCCGTCGCGGACGCGGCCGTTCGATGTCATTGCCCTGCCGGCCGGAGCCTGGAGGCCGCCGGACCGCCGGCGCCGCAGGCGGATGCTACGGGTTCAGCCCCACGAAATGCTGGACGTCGCGGACCGGATTGAAGAACGCGTCCAACGTCGGCACACTTGCCCTGTTGACATTGTACTTCGTCACGAGCGCCTGGTAGTCGGCCAGCGCCTCGATTTCGTACAACGACTTCAAGGCGTCAAGTCCCGCGGGCGTCTGCGAGAATCGAAGCAGCGCGGTGGTCACCTTGTCTTTGACGTCGGACGGCAGGCCCCGGCGGAAACTCACCGTGTCATTAGGGATCGGGTCGGACTTCCACACGACCTTGACCTTCTGCATCACGTCGGGCAGCGTCTTTTGGACGCTGCCGCGCGCGTCTTCGAACACCGACCCCGCGTCGACGCGGCCCTGGTAGACGGCGAGCACCACGTTGTTGTGCGAACCGGCAAAGATCATCTGGGAGAAAAATGTCTGCGGATCATAGCCGGCCTTCTTGAGGCCGGCGACCGGGAAGAGATAGCCGGACGTGCTCGCCGGGTCCACGAAGGCGAACCGCTTTCCGCGCAGATCGGCCAGCGTGTTGATCCCGGAGTCGGCCTGCGTGATGATCTCGGCGCGATAGTATGGAAGGCCGAACCGCACGGTGACGAGCCGGACCTCGACGCCGTACTTCTCGTGGGCGATCACGTAGGAGAACGTGTTCAGCCATCCGATGTCGGCGCGGTTGGCGCCCATCGCCTCGATGACCCCGGCGTAACTCGTGGCGACGACCGATTCGAAGTGGTACCCGGTGGCCATCTCGAGCAGATGCGCGACCCGGTTGCCCGAGTCGAGGATCGTGCGCGCTTCACCGGACGGCACGAACGCCATGACCAGGCGCGTCTGCGCGGGCGCCGGCGCCGGACCGGCGGCCGCGAGACCGAGCACAAACGCCGCGGCGGCGGCCAGCGCGGCAACACGAAGCGCCATAGATGTCCTCCTCGGCGTCAAGTTCCCGCGCGCGGCGAATCACGCGCGCATGGTGGCCGTCGATTTCTGGTGTCGCGAAGTGTTCTCCTCCAGGACTCGCTCGGGCGCCGTGCGAATACCGCGCATGCGATGGCGACGACGCACGCCGTGCCCCCCGGCGGGGACGTTTCGCCGGCGGCGCCGCGGAAGCGGCTCGTCCTGCTCCTCGCGGGCGCGGCCGGCTGCCTCGACGCCGTCGGGTACCTCATGCTCGGCCTCTTTACGGCGAACATGACGGGGAATACGATCTTGCTCGGGCTCTCCGTCGGCCGGGAAGCATGGGCGGATGCGCTGCACAACATCGTGGCGATCGCCGCGTTTGTCGCGGGCGCCGGCGCCGGCACGGTCAGCACGCGGGGTATCCGGCGGATCTCCCACGGCCTGGGCCTGGAAGCGGCGGTGCTCGCCGGGGCGGTCGCTGTGTGGGCTTTCTTCGGCGCCCCGCGCGGACGCATCCCGGAGCCGCCGGTCTACTGGCTCATCGCCTTGCTGTCCGCCGCGATGGGGATCCAGAGCGCGACCGTCCGGCGCGTCGGTGAGCAGCGGATCGCCACGACGTACGTGACGGGGACGCTCACGGCGCTCGCGACGGATACGGCGAGCGACTTGTTCGACCGATGGAGCGCCGCCCGCGCGGCGGCGAAGACGTCTCGAGCCGGGCCGGCGGCGCCCCGGGAACGCACGACAAGCGCGGCCGCATCGCGGGCGCTCATGACCGGCCTGTGGGCCGTCTATCTGCTCGGGGCGCTCATCGGCGGATTCTTGGAAAAACATTGGGCGATGTGGACCGCCGCGGCGCCGATCCTGGTGCTGCTGAGCGTGACGGCATCCGATCTTGCGCACGGGCGCAGGGAGGTCGCGTTGAGATGAGCAGGATGGCCGCCCGCCGGACGGGGACGGCGGGCCGCGCGGGCACGGACGCCGCGGCACGCGCCACGGATGTGCGCGTGGAGACGGACTCGCTCGGCGAGGTGCGTGTCCCCGTCTCCCGGCTGTGGGGCGCCCAGACGCAGCGTTCGATCGAGAATTTCCCGATCGGGGTCGAGCGCTTCCGGATGGGCCGGCCGGTCATCCGCGCCTTCGGCATCCTCAAGAAAGGCTGCGCCCTCGCGAATCTCGAGCTCGGCCAGCTCCCGGCCGACAAGGCCGACCTCATCGCACGCGCGGCGGACGACGTCATCGCGGGAACGCTCGACGACGAATTCCCGCTGGTCGTGTTCCAGACCGGCTCGGGGACGCAATCCAACATGAACGCCAACGAGGTGATCGCGAATCGCGCGATCCAGCTCGCCGGCGGAACGATCGGATCGAAGAAGCCCGTGCACCCGAACGACGACGTCAACCGCGGCCAGTCGTCGAACGACACCTTCCCGACCGCGATGCACATCGCGACAGCCGAACAGGTCGAAGACGTGCTGATGCCGGCCGTCACCGCGCTGCGGGATGTTCTAGACGAGAAGGCGCGCGCCTACGCCTCGATCGTCATGATCGGCCGCACGCACCTGCAGGACGCGACGCCCGTCACGCTCGGCCAGGTGATCTCGGGCTGGGTCGCGCAGCTCGACGACGCGCTGGCCGCGATCCGGCGGACCCTGCCGGGCGTCTACGAACTCGCCATCGGCGGCACCGCGGTCGGCACCGGGCTCAACACCCCCGCCCGGTTTGGGGACGCCGCCGCGCGCAAGATCGCCGAACTGACGGGCCGGCCGTTTGTCTCCGCGCCGAACAAGTTCGCCGCGCTGTCCGCGCACGAGGCGATGCTCAACGTCAGCGCGGCCCTGCGGACGCTGGCGGCGGCCCTGATGAAGATCGCCAACGACGTCCGCTGGCACGCCTCCGGGCCCCGCGCCGGGCTCGGCGAGCTGCTGATCCCCGAGAACGAACCGGGATCCTCGATCATGCCGGGCAAGATCAACCCGACCCAGTGCGAGGCGCTGACGATGGTCTGCGTGCAGGTCTACGGCAATGACGCGGCCGTGGCGTTCGCCGACTCGCAGGGCAACTTCCAGCTGAACGTCTACAAACCCATCATCCTTCACAACGTGCTCGAGGCGGCCGACCTGCTGGCGGACGCGTGCCGGTCGTTCACGGTGAACTGCGCCGCGGGGATCGAGCCGAACGAAGCGCGGATCCGCGAACACGTGGAGCAGTCGCTGATGCTGGTCACCGCGCTGAGCCCCCATATCGGCTATGAGAAGGCGGCGAAGATCGCGCTCAAGGCGCACCGCGACAACACAAGCCTGCGCGAGGCGGCGCTGGCGCTTGGATACGTGACCGCGGAGCAGTTCGATCAGTGGGTGCGACCGGAGGACATGACTCATCCCCTACCGGACTGAACACGCCCGTCGCCGGCCCAAGAGATTACTGAAGAGCCGTTGCCGGGCGTGCTCACTCCAGCAACGGATGCGCCCCCCGCTTTCTCTTGGTGCGGACCCATCGTCCGCCAATCCGCCATAGGAGGCAATTAATGGAAGTGTTCGAAGCGGTTCGGACCATCCTGGCCGTCCGCCTGTATCGGGACACGCCGGTCCCGCCGGACGTGGTGCGGCGGATCGTCGAAGCGGGACGGCTCACGGGAAGCAGCATGAACCGGCAGCCGTGGCACTTCATCGTCGTCGAGAACCGCGAGACCCTTGCCCGCCTCGGCGAGGCCGCGAGCAGCGGACCGTACATCGCGGAGGCTCCCCTCGCCGTCGCGGTCGCGATCGACAAGGCCTCGCGATTCGGGGTCTCGGACGGCAGCCGCGCAATTCAGTCGATGATGTTGACCGCGTGGTCCGAAGGCGTCGGATCGAACTGGGTGGGCTTCCTCGGGCTTGGGAAGGCCAAGACGCTGCTCGGCGTCCCGGACGAACTCGAGCTGCTTGCGATCGTGCCGTTCGGCTATCCTGCCAACCCGGGCGGGCGCGGGAAGAAACAACGGAAGCCGCTGGGCACCGTAGCGCACCGCGAAAAGTTCGGGAAACCGTTCGGTTAGAGCTCGCCCGCGGGCCGGACCGTTACCGGTCGGGCCGTTCGGGGCCGCCCATCCACCCGCGCAGGCGGAAGAGCAGCGAGCCGAGCTGGCCGATCCACGTCAGCCGGTTGAAACCCTCGACCGCCTCTTCTCGCGCTTGGCCCCACCGATCGCGCAGCCGCTCCGCATCGCGCTCGATGGCTTTACGCGCCTCGGCCAATCGCTCTCCCGAATCACGCTCCTCCGGCATCGGCACGCTCCTCCCGGCGCCACGTTGGATAGCCGCGCCGTGCGGGAACTAACAAAGTAAGTACCAGACGGTCCCGCGTCCGCGGGCGATTGGACGGTGTCCGAGATGCTGCCGATTCAAGCCCTACTGGCAGCCGTCATGCGCTCGCTCGGCAGGCTGTTGAACACCGCGTTTGGCTGGGCCACCATTTTGCTCTTCGGACGCGTCCCCCAGAACCGGCAAATCTACCTCTCGGTCATCACATTCGGGTCGGTGATCTGGCTCGTGGTCGTTATCGGTACGGCGTTCCCCAACGTCGGAACCTGGCTCCTGGCCTTTGTGACCTTGCCCGCGTGGGTCGATCGCGCCTGGATCAGGCTTGCGATGCTGGCGGGTGTTCTCATTCTGCCGATCGCTGTTGGTACGGCGTCGCTCTTCATGCTCGAGCCCGAGCGGCGTCCGCGCGGCGCGGGGGCCCGGCTCGCGCTCATTCTGAAAGGCTTCCCGCACACGATGGGCCTCGCCCTGACCCTCGCCATGCTCATCGTTTTTGCGCCCGTTCTCAAGGCACGAAACATCTTGCGACGGTGGACCGACCGCCATATTCCGGTGATCGTGGAGAGCAAGGACTACGAGCACGTCGCCGCCGACGTCCAGGCCGCGCTGCAGGCCGGCGGCATCGCCACCGAGCGGCGCCCCGTCTCGTGGATGCTGCGCGCGCCCACCACCGTGTTGATCTCGTTCGCCAAAGACCAAACGCAGGTCCTGGAACCGCGCCGGTTGGTCAATCTCGTGTCGCCCAATCTCGAGGTCCTGCTGCATCCCTCCGATCTCGTGATCAGCGGAAGGGAAGACGACGTCGCGCATGCGCAGGCCGTCATCAGCGAACACTTGACCTTCACCGACGCCTACCTGACCTGGCAGAAGGAATCCAACGAGATCGAAGACCGGCTTCGCCAAATCTGGCGGACTTGGCGCCGGGAGGGCGTCTCCCCTGACGGTGTCTGGCGCGAACTGCAGTACCTGGAGCGCGACGTCAGGTCGTTGAGACTGCCCTACGAAGAGTGGGAAGTGGTGTTCAGGAAGCTATCGCTGATTCGGCTCTCGCTGCTGCAAGATTGCGCCGCCGCCGAGGCGGCGGCCTGGCTGCCGACGATTGTTCCCAGCAAAACAGCCGGGTGGCTATTGTGGGCGGGAACCGCAGCGGCCTTCCTCCGCGACGCGCGGGCGGAACGAAAGAACAGACACGTCAACGCGCGGGAAGAAGCGGCACTCGCGCGCCGAGCCTCGTAGCCTTTTCGTCGTCTAGACTAGGGCTTCGCGCCTCCCTGATGATCGTTCAGCACTTGGAATATCCACAACTGCGGCAGTGGCTGCAGCCGTTCTCGTATGCGAGCGAACTGCCGCAGTCCGGACACACACCCGCGAAGGTCAACAGCGACTCCTGAGTCCCGCGAGCCTCGGCGGCGGCCGGCGACGGAGCGGCCGCGGCGGGTGAAGGTGTGTGGTCGCCGCCGTTCCCGTGGCCATTGCCGTTCCCGCGCGGCGCGGGAGCCGGTAGGCGGTCGGCCATCGGGAACACTTGGTCGGGCCGGAAGCCGGCGCCGTACAGCGCGCGGCCGAGCGCGAGGGCAACGCCCTGGGCGATCGTCGTAATGCGGACGACCGTGCCGTCGCTCGAGCGGTCGATCGCCACCTCGCGCGATTGGACCCGCCACAACTGCTCGATCACGTGGCGCGGATCGGCGCCGGTCCGGAGCGCCAGCGATGCCAGCCGGCCCACGGCGTCGGCTTCGACGTCGAGCGACTGCACGAATACCTCGCAGACGCCCTGCGTGTCTTCGTTGATCGTCACGTAGATCCGACCCCGCGGCGTTTCGATCCGCTCGGTTCGCCCGGTCGTGACTTTCGGACGGGCGCGGGTCTGACGCGCAGAGGGCGCGGCCAGCACGGCGGACGACGGCGCCGCCGCGACGGCGGCCGGCGCCGCCTGCGCGGGCTTGTCCCTCTTGGTGCCAGCGGTCAGGATATTCTCGCGCGAGTTCTCACGGTAGACCGTGATGCCCTTGCAGCCCATCTTCCACGCGAGGAAGTATATCTTGGCGACATCTTCCTCCGTCGTGTCGGCCGCGCAGTTGACCGTCGAGGAAATCGAGTGGTCGATATGCTTTTGAATCGCCGCCTGCATCTCGACGCGCATCTCAGGCCCAATCTCGTGGGCTGTTACGAAGAACTCCGGCAGCGCGTCTTCGTCCTTAACGCCGAACCTCTCCATGTAGGCCTTAACCAGCGGATGGTAGACGGTGAATTTCTCCTGAGACAACGACTCGCTGCGCCGCGTATAGCCCAGGTCGAAGATGGGTTCGATGCCGCTCGTCGTGCCGGCGAGGGCGGCGCCGCTGCCGACCGGGGGTACCGTGAGCAGCGCGACGTTGCGCAGGCCGTGGGCCTTGATGCGCTCGAGCACCTCGGGCGCCAGGGTCTGGAGGAACGCGCCTTTAAGATGCTGTTCCGCGTCGTACCCGGGGAACGCGCCCTTCTCGATCGCGAGATTGACACTCTCATCGTACACGATGTTCTTGATCCGCTCGAACGTCCGGTCGACGAACCGGACCGCGTCCTCCGTATCGTACTTGAGCCGCAACTTGCACAGCATGTCCCCCAGGCCGGTGAAACCGACCCCGATGCGCCGCGAGTAGAGGCTGGCTTCCCGTTGAGCGGGGAGGGGATGTTTGTCGGCGTTGTAATCGAGGACGTCGTCTAGGAACCGGGTCGCCAGCCGCAATGCATGCTCCAGGTGGGGCCAGTCCACCTGCGCCTGGGGGTTGAACTCATCCAGAACAAATTCGGATAGGCCGAGATTGCCGAGACAGCAACAGCCGTACGGCTCGAGGGGTATTTCGCTATTGCTCACCACTAGGCCATTGGCGATGAAGGACTTGGTATCAAGAACCGTTAGATCGTATACTGGCTCCTCGACGCCTTCGTCGACAACTGCCGCTACCCGTGTCTTGTTGGTAACGTCACGGAGTTCGCGGGTACGGTATGCGAGCAGGGCCTCGAGTGCCTCCCGGCGCCTCGGAAGCGTCGAGCCAATAAGCCGCGCGAATCGATCGATCGACGGATAACCGCCGATGCTCAACTTATGGATATCCCGCACGCTTCTGTATTCGCGGCTGTCGCCGTTCTTTGCGACGTAGGTCAGACGGCTGGGCGTGCGGCTCTTGTCCGCAGCTCGATATGTCGTCACTGTCGAAAAAATCCCGAACTGCAGCAGCAGCAGCTGTGTTTGATCGATCAGCCTACGGGAAGTGGATGAGACGGAAACCATCGGTCGTTCGCTGGGCCACGAGACCGTACCGTCGGCATCGAAGAGCCCGCGCACAAATGCAGCCGTTGCTTCTTTCGGTGCTGTCAGAATGGAGTCAGGCACCACCTTTTCATGGCCAATCGCGGGCCGGAGACCGAGCGCAGCGAGCATCCGAAGGAATGCGGCCGCGTGAACAGAGACCCAGGCCCGCTTCGTTCCCTCAACGTGGTGAAGAGGGTATGCGACCGAACGCGTCTCGGGCGTTCCAGGGGTGCCCACAGCAACGGCTACCTTCCTCTGCCTGAGGCACCGACCCGTTACCCGGTCGATAATCGGCTTCACGTAGGGCGCGTCGTCGATATTCATGTGGACATCAAGCCGGTTCGCCTGTTCGGTTCGACGGTTGTGTCTTGTATAGCAACCATCTCCAACTGCGTAACCGAGCAGGTAGGCTAGATCGTCATCCCATGTCTCCGGAATATTGATGAGACTGAAGTGAGCATCGCTTCGACGAGGTTGTACGTAGCTGTGATCAATGTGCAGATGAGACGAACGATCCTGGAAAACCGTCTCTACAAGATTTTCGTCGTTGGGATCCATGATCGCCAGTACATCGTCAGGTGCAAGTTCATCGAGCCGCTTCCACCCTTTGGAGCCGTGCAATGGATCTAACGTATCATTGTTCAGCACTTTGATTTTGTGATCGCCCGTACCGCGGATTGCCATGCCGCTGGTGGTCTCGACGCGATAAATGCGCTTTACGCCGGTGAATGCAAGAGCGTCCGCCCTCACAGCGGCCACTCCGGCGGCATCTTCCGCTCGACGATCGATCAGCACTGCCGGGTTTACGCGGTCCGTCACGGCGTTTTGAACCAATTGGTCGAGACGATGGATGCCGCTTGGCGTCATCACATAGGTTGAACCCACGAGCGAACAGGGGTTGGTCGTGATGACGTTCATGCCGTTGTACTCGGACGTACTCCACCGCTTCGTCGTATCCCAGAAGATGACGCCGGGCTCGGCGTGGTGTGTCGCGCCGTAGATCAATTCTCGCCAGATCTCACGCGCCGGGACGGTCCGCTCGAATTGGGCCCGCTCGTTGGCGAACTTGAGCGTCCACGGCTGATCCGCCTCGACTGCCCGCATAAACGCATCGCTGATGCGCACGCTGATGTTAGCGAAGCGCACGCGATCGAGGTTCCGCTTGATCTTTGTGAAAGCCAGCACATCAGGATGGTCGTCGGCGATCGTAATCATCAACGCACCGCGACGCCCGCTTTGTCCGATCGTACCCGTGGTGAGCGACATAAGTTCCATGAACGAGATCGAGCCGGTACTGGTCCGCGCTGCGTTGTTGACCGGCGCACCGGCCGGCCGAAGGATGCTGATATCTACGCCGACGCCGCCACCGAGTGAGTATGTGCGCGCGGCTTCCTTCATCCACTGAAAGATTGCTTCGATGGAATCTTCGTGGATTGGATCGACGTAACAATTTAAAGCAGTGACGCGCTTTTTATTGCCGATCGCGTGCATGATGCGGCCGCCGGGGATGAACCGGAAGTCTTCCATCAGCCAGTAGAACTCGCGCGCGTACCGCTCGCGCGCCTCCGCCGTGGGCTCGACCGACGCGAGTCCGCGGGCGATGCGCTGCCACATCTCGACGGGCGTCGGCTCGAGCACGCGGCCGTCCGGATCGCGCAGCGCATACTTGTCGTAGAACACCCGTGCGCGGAGTTCGTCGCCCTTGAAGAAATCCAGGGTCGCCTCGGGCAGCGCCGGAGCCGCGGGGGCGTGGCTGGCGGCGGCACCCGTCTGAGCGGAAGACGCCGTGGCGATGCTGTCTTTCGCGGCGGGGGTCTGTTGCTGCGACGTCTGCGGCTTCGCATGATCTGATGTCATCGCCATCGGCGTCTCCTCCCAGACGGAATCAGGCCTGATCGAGTCGGCGGGGACCATACGATTTAATTGCGCTCGGGACGCTGCGGGGCGAGTGGTATCAGCAGAACCTGTGAGGCGAGTTCGGCCTCCATTTGCTTGCGGGCTTTCAACGCCTGAATTTCCTCAACCAGACGGTCGACATCAGGCAGCCGCCGGTATACGGAGGCGAACCGGACGTAGGCGACATCGTCGAGCTGCCGGAGCCGCTCGATCACAACGTCCCCGATCTCGCGGCTCCTAATCGTGCCTGTCCCGGCCTCGAGCGCCGCACGCTCGATGTCGTCGGCAATCTGCTGGAGCGCCGCATCATCTACGGGCCTGCCCTCGCATGCCAGGTGCAGGCCTCTGAGAATCTTGGCCTGCTCGAACCGCTCGCGCGAGCCATTGCGCTTCACGACAGACAGCGCGAGGCGCTCCACCCGCTCGAAGGTGGTAAACCGGCGGCGGCAAGTTTCGCACTCCCTGCGCCGGCGGATCCCCTCACCGTCGTCGGCCGGCCGGGAATCGAATACCCGTGTTTCCTTGGCCCCGCAGTAGGGACAGCGCACAGATGTTCGACCTTCGCGCTAGATTTAGTGCGAGAGGAATCGTAGCACACTACATGTTGTATCTCAAGGACCGAAACCGGGCAATACGGTCAGGTTTTCCGTCAATTTCCGCCGGTGGGCATTGTCCACAGCGCTAGAAACAGCGAGTTTGCATGGATACGATGCTTGCCGCCAGGCGGGCGCTCGGCGGCCTTTGTTTTTCTCGTCGGCGCGCCCACTCGGGCGCTTATCTCTCTCGTCTCGATTGAGGCATCTGTGGACGGGATCTGTGGAAGAGTTGGGGCTGCCGCATGAGGCTTCGGGCGACGAGCGCACGACGACGGGCCGGACAACAGGCCCGACTAGGTTCGGAAAATGACCGACTCGCGGCTCATCAACATGATGGCCCACTCCACCGCCAGGGCCGCGTAGAACGCCGAGGAGACCGCCGCGAGCATCAAGTGTCCCCAGTTGACTGTGCCGAGCAGCAACTCCCGAAACGTAAAAAACGAGTTGAGCACCGGCATGACGTAGGTGCCGACGGACTGCTGCCACTCCGTGATGTACGGGACGGCGAGGGCCGGGATGACCGTGAGGAAGTACAGCGGCGTGATGAACTGGTTCGCTTCCCGCGGCGACTTAGCGTAGATGCTCAACGAGAGCTGTACCGCGCTCATCAGCGCCGCGAAGAGGACCGCGACCGCCAGCATGACGCCGGCGGTTCCGACCGGCAGACTCACGTCCAATTTCTGGGAGGTGTGGAGCACGTACGGGTAGCCCCAGCGGAGGCTGACCATCATGGCGACGACGACCACGATGACGGCGCCCACCGAGGCTGTCAGCACGGACAGGAACTTCCCGAGCACCAGCGCCTCGCGGCTGGGCGGCGCCAGGAGAAGCGACTCCAGCGTCCCCCGCTCTTTCTCGCCCGCGGCCTCGTCCACGGCGAGCGACATCCCGCCGACGACGGCCCACATCGCGATGAAAAACGGCAGCAGGCTCGCGAGCAGCATCCCGGACAGCTGCCGCTGCGTGGCGACGTTGCGTTCATCCATGACCACGGGCAGGAGGTCCTTCGGATTGATGTGCCGGGCGATGAGCCGCCGCGCGACGACGGCCTGGCTGTAGCGGGAAATCAGATCCACGACGCGGGCCCGCGCCGCGACGCTCTCCGGATTGCTCGCATCGTACAGCACGCCGACGTGCACTTGCGCCTCGCGCGCCACGAGGTTCTGGAAGTTCGCCGGAATCTTGAGCACGGCCAGCACGCGCCGCTCCCGCAGCGCCTTGGTGGCGTCGGTCGTGTGCACGGGCGTGAAGAGCTTGCTCGTGTACGCCATATGAATGAGGCTCGGCGCCTGGCCGACGACGGCGACTTCGGGCGTGGTCGTGCTGATCTGGTGCTGCTGGCGCTGCTCGAGGTACGGGATGCCGAGGGTCACCACCGGCATGATGAACGCCGGGAGCACGATCATGACCAGCAGGCTGCGCCGGTCGCGAAACGCCTCCAGCGTCTCCTTGACGTACACGGCGCGGACCCACGCGCCGGTCTCCTGGGTGCGCGACTGCGCCTGCCGGTTGCCGCCGGCCCCGCGCACCCACGACCACGCGAGCCGGATCATCGGACGACGCTCTGCTCGACCATGGTCATGAAGATCTCTTCGAGGTCTTTGCCGGTCTCGGCCTTGAGCGCCGCGAGGTCGCCCTCGGCGCGGATCCGGCCACCGGCGATGATCGCGACGCGGTCGCACAGCCGCTCGGCCTCTTCCATCATATGGGTGGACAGGATCACGCACCGGCCCTCCGCCTTGAACCGCAGCACGAAGTCGCGCACGGAGCGCGCCGAGATGACGTCCAGGCCGGACGTCGGCTCGTCGAGGAAGACGACCGGCGGGTCGTGGATGAGCGCCCGGGCGACGTTGATCTTCTGCTTCATGCCCTTGCTGAAGGTGTCGGTGAGGCGGTCGAGGTGCTCGGTCAGCTCGAGGGCGTCCGCGATCTCGACGATGCGGCGCTCGAGCGCGTCGGGGGCCAGCCCGTACAAGCGGCCCGCGTAGCGGATCGCCTCGCGTCCGGTGAGCCGGCCGTAAACGCCCGCGTTTTCCGGAAGCACGCCGATCGAGCGCCGCACCTCCGCGGGCTGCCGCACGACGTCGTGGCCCGCGATCCGGGCGGTGCCCGAGGTGGGCCGAAGGATGGTCGTGAGCAAGCGGATCGTGGTCGTCTTGCCGGCGCCGTTGGGACCGAGCAGCCCGAACACCTCGCCCGCGTAGCAGGAGAACGACACCCCGCGCACCGCGTGATAGCTCCGAAAATGCTTCTGGAGGTTGCGCGCCTCGACGAGCAGGCGCATCCCGTCGCCGTTCCGCCTCATGTCAGAACAGGCTGAGCCGCACCGCGCTCAGGGCGAACACAGGGATCAAGACGGCCGCCATCGCGATGCGGGCAGGACTCATCGTGGAGACGTCGTCGAGCGGACCGGGATGTCCCCGCCGGATCATCAGCAGAATGAGAAACGACATCAACCAGTACCCGAAGATCACGCCGACCACCACGCCGGCGTAGGACAGAATGAGGTGCCAGCGCGCCCCGAAGGCCGCCCGCGTCACATGGCCGCCGTCGAGCATACTTGCCGGCAGCAGGTTGAGCGCCGTCACGAGCAACCCCACCCACCCGGCAAAGGCCATCGGGTGAATGATCACGTCGGCGTTGGCCGCGGGATGGAGCAACCAGCCCACCAGCAGGTCGAAGAGCAGCGGCGTCGGCACCGCCACCAACTGGCAGCCGTGCGCAACGATCGCCTCGCGCGAGATGACCAGCGAGTGCTGCACACCGTACACGAGGATCGGGATCGCGACCAAAAAGCCGGCGAGCGGCCCGCTCGCGCCTAGTTCCACGAGCGCGTCGCGGTTGGGCGCGGGGATGCGCGTCACGATCACCGCCCCCAGAGTGCCGATGGCGAGCCCCGGGATCGGCGGCATCGGGATGAAGTAGGGCAGACTCGCGTCGATGCCTCGCCAGATCGATACCACCTTGTGTCCCATCTCGTGACAGACCAGGATCGCCATCAGCGACAGCGCGAAGGCGACCCCGCCCGGCACGGGCGCGAGCAGGCCAGGCACGCACCCGCCGCGGGCGTTCAGGTAGCCCGCCACGAACGTTGTGGCCAGCGTCGCGATGAAGAGCAAGACCGGCCAGCGCCACGCCGTCCGCGCGGCCGGCGGCCGCGTCGTCAGCAGGATAACCGTCTCGCCCTGATGGCGGCGCATCAACGGCAGTACGCCCAAGTCGCGCAGCCGCTCGCGCAGCTGCAGGAACCGGGCCTTGTCGTCGGGCCCCGGGGCGATCGTAAAGGCCGGCCGGCCATTTTGGAACCATACTTCCTGGACGGGGAAAGACGCTTCGACCGCCGCGCGCGCGGCGGCGAAGTGTTCGGGACTCACCACCATAGGCCTTAGCCTACCACCGCGCGCGAGGGGGCGAAAGAATGACCCCGCTCTCCGCGGTTATACCCTACTGCCCGCGGGCCCTGTGGCGGGCCATGCGCTTCGCGGCGCGCCGCCGACGGGCCGCCTACCGCCTCCGGAGAAAAGCCGGAATGTCCAGATCGTCGAGTCCGAGACGCGCGGACCCGCGCGAGGAGCCCGCGGCGACGGCGGCCGGTTGGGCCGCCTCGTCGGTCTCCTGCCGCTTCGCCTCGAAGCCGGTCGCGATCACGGTAATCCGCACTTCGCCGTCAAGCCGTTCGTCGATCACGGCGCCGAAGATGATGTTGGCGTCGGGGTCCGACGCCTTCTGAACGACCGCGGCGGCCTCGTTGACCTCGTGGATGCCCAGATCGGTCCCGCCCGTGATATTCATGAGCACGCCGCGCGCGCCGTCCATCGAAGTCTCGAGCAGCGGGCTCGAGATCGCGGCCTGCGCCGCCGTCACCGCGCGCCCCTCGCCGCTGCCGAGGCCGATGCCGATCAATGCCGAGCCGGCCTCCGCCATGATCGTGCGCACGTCGGCAAAGTCGCAGTTGATGAGCCCGGGGACGGTGATGAGGTCCGCGATGCCCTGCACGCCCTGCCGCAGCACGTCGTCGGCCACCCGGAACGCTTCGACGACGGTCGCCGTCTTGTCCACGACCTGTAGGAGGCGGTCGTTCGGAATCGTGATCACCGTGTTGACGCGCTGCCGGAGATTCCGCACGCCCTCGTCGGCGGCCGCCGCCCGCCGCCGTCCCTCAAACCCGAACGGCCTCGTCACCACGCCGATGGTGAGCGCCCCCAACTCGCGTCCGACCTGGGCCACGATGGGCGCGCCGCCGGTGCCGGTGCCGCCGCCCATGCCGGCCGTCACGAACACCATGTCCGCGCCTTCGAGCGCCTCGGTGATGTCTTCACGGCTCTCTTCGGCGGCCTGCCGGCCGATCTCCGGATCGGCGCCCGCGCCGAGACCCCGCGTGACTTTGCCGCCGATGTGGATCTTGCGGTCCGCGTTGCTGAGTGCGAGCGCCTGCGCGTCGGTGTTGATGGCGATGAACTCCACGCCGCGGAGCCCCGCGGTAATCATGCGGTTCACCGCGTTGCTGCCGCCGCCCCCGACGCCGACGACTTTGATCGCCGCGTAGCGGCGGAGATCGCGGTCCAGGTTCGCCATTCTCACACCTCCCACTGGTTCGGCGCTTCCGTCGCGCGCCGGCAGTGCTCCCGGCGCCACTCCCGCCCGTTCTGAGATCATGCGCTGCACCGGATGCCACCGTTTCTCCGTCATGTCCGCCGCCTCGTGTGGAGCGAATGAAGGTGCGTTGAATGGCGCGTCTGGCGCGCTGCCCCGGCCGCCGGCCGTAGGGCTATCCTCCTTGGGCGAGTTCACGGAACCAGTGCCGCAGCCGGCCGAGCATGTGCCCGTCGCCGTTCCCGTTGGTGCCCCGGATCATCCGGCCGGAACCGCGCTGCCGCGCGGCGTGCAGCACGAGGCCGACACCGGTCGCGTACAGCGGGCTCCCGACGGTGTCGGCCATGCTGCCGGCCGCCTCGGGTGTGCCGATCCGCGCGGGAAGATCGATTCTGTCCGACGCCGCCTCGGCGAAGCCGTGAAGCAGGGCCCCACCGCCCGTCGCCACCACGCCGGAGGGCACCACCGCCGCGTAGCCCGACCGCTTGATCTGGGCCTTCACCAGTCCGCAGATCTCGTCGAACCGGGGCTCGATGATTTCGCCCAGCACCCGGCGGGGGAGAATGCGCGCCTCGCGCGTGCCGATGTGAAACACCTCGATCAATTCGCCTTCCGCCGCCATCGCGGCGGAGGCGCAGCCGTGCCGGACCTTGAGCTTTTCGGCTTCCGCGATGGGGGTGCGCAGACCCACGGCGATGTCGTTCGTGAAGTGGTTGCCCCCAACCGGCAGCACGGTCGCGTGGCACAGGCTCCCGTCCGAGAACACGCCGACGCTCGTCGTGCCCCCGCCGATGTCGACGAGCACGACGCCGAGATCACGTTCCGCCTGCGTCAACACGGCTTCGCCGGACGCGAGGGGTTCGAGCACCAGGTCCTCGACCTCGAGGCCCGTGCGCTGCACGCACTTCAACAGATTCGCGAGCAGAGTGCTGACGCCCGTGACGATGTGCGCTTCGACCTCGAGGCGCACCCCGTACATGCCGATCGGGTTGCGCACGCCGTCCTGGCCGTCGACGAGAAAGTCACGCGGGAGCAGGTGAATGATCTCGCGGTCGCTTCCGGGGATCGACGCCATGCGCGCGGCTTCGACGACGCGGGAGACGTCCGCCTCCGCAATCTCGCGGTCGGTCCTCGAGACGGCGACGACGCCGCGGCTGTTCTGCGAGGCAATGTGCTCGCCCGACACGGCCACGCTCGCGGCGGCCACCTTAGTGCCGGCCATGCGCTCGGCTTTGTCGACGGCGTCTTCGATGGCGCGCGTCGTGGCGTTGAGGTCCACGACGACGCCCTTCCGTACACCAAGAGACGGGGCGGTCCCCACACCCGTGATGTGGACCTCCCCGTCTTCATCGGGCTCCGCTATGATGACACAGACCTTGGTGGTCCCGATGTCCAGGCCCACCAGCGGCCCCCGTTTCGCCAACGGGAGCACCTCCGGCTGCGACCAGTGGTGTGATGAGTACGTTTTCCGGCCGTTCCTTCAACGCTGGCGAAAGTTCTCCTGCCGTGTTTGAGACCATCCCGCGCAAGGCGGGACGGTTAGGCGGGGCGGCCGCCGCCCGCGGGCCGCGCGAGGCCGTGCGGCCGGCGCGACGAGCCGGGCGGCGCGACGGGCTTAACGATGATGCTGTCCGGAAACCGCAGGTCGACGTACTCGACGCGCAGACCGCGGGACCGCACGGCGCTCAGCACGTCGCTCGCGCGCGCGAGGCGGTCGCGCAGACCGTCGGCCCCCCCGGCCTTCACCGCGATGCCGTCGCGCACGTAGAGGGTCACCTCGCCGGCGCGATCCACTCGAAGGGCCGTCACGTCGGGCCGCAGCGCGGGCGGAAGCGAGCCGGCCACCTCCGCGCCGAGGCGGGCGTCCGCGGACGGCACCACCAGGCCGGGCTCCGGCGCCGCGGGGTCGAGCCGGTCGACGGTCAAGACGGGGAGCCCGGACGGCGTCTTCGCCGCGCCGAGCACGACACAGTCCGCGCTCACGAGTGCGTACCCGGTCGGCAGGCGCAGCGCCGCCGCGGCCGGCTGTTCATGCACGGTGATCCACACCCGGTTGGGGAGCACGACCGCGACCGACGCGTCCGCGATCCGCGCGTCTTGGCGCAGATGCTCGCGCACCCGTATCGCGTTGACCGTAAACACGCTCGTCTGTGTCCGCAGACCCGACACGGCCAGGATGTCGGGCGTGGCCACCGCCTCGTTGCCGGCGACATCGATGGCGCGGATGTCGAACGCGCTCGATTGGGCGAAGGACGCGAGGGCGCACAGAAACGCGATCAGGGCGAGAAACCGCACGAACCGCCGCGCCGCCGACATCGCCTCGCGCCAAGCCGCGCCCCAGGCCTCGCGCATCGCGACGCGGCCGTCGGGCGGCGCCGCGGGATCGCCCGGGCCCGGCGCGCCGCCGGGCTGATTGCGCCGGGCGATTCTGGTCCGCCCGGCGCGAGGAGGAGCTCCGCGGCCGTCCTTCACGACGGCTCGAACTCGCCCAGCATTTTGATCTCGGTGGCCAGGTCCGCGCCGGCGTGGTCGTGGACGCGCGCGTGCACCTGCGCGATGAGCGCGAGCACGTCGCGCGCGGTGGCTCCGCCGGTGTTGAGAATGTAATTGGCGTGGCGGTCGCTCACCACCGCGCCGCCGACGCGCAGTCCCTTGGTGCCGGACGCGTCGATCAGGCGCCCGGCGTAGTCGCCCTCCGGATTCCGAAAGATGCAGCCGGAACTCGGCGGGCCGAGCGGCTGGCTTTCGGCCCTCGTGCGCAGCCACGCGTCGAGACGCCCGACCGTCTCGGCCGCCGGCGCCGGATGCAGCAGCACCTCGCAGTCGAGCACGACGCCGGGCGCGTCTTGTAAACGGCTGTGCCGGTAGCGCATGGCAAGGTCCTCGCGGCTCCACGTCACGAGCCCCCGGGGCGTGCGCACGCGCGCCGACACCAGGACGTCCGCGAAGGAACAGCCGTGCGCGCCCGCGTTCATGACGACCGCTCCGCCGACGGATCCCGGAATGCCCGCGGCGAACTCGAGCCCGGCCAAGCCGCGCTCGGCCGTGCGGCGGCTCAAATGCGGCAGGCTTACGCCGCACTCGGCGTGCACGCGCGGGCCGTCGTAGGCGGCGCCTTCCTGCCCGCGGCCCGTCTTGACCACCACGCCGCGGATACCGCGGTCGGCGATCAAGACGTTGCTCCCCCGGCCCAGCACGATAAACGGCAGCCCCTCGCCGTATAGCCACGCGGCCGCGGCGTCGAGCGACGCGAGCGTGCGGGGCAGTACCAGGATGTCTGCGGGGCCGCCGATCCGGAACGAGACGTGCCGGGCGAGCGGCTCGTTCCGGCGGACGGCGCCCGGACAGCACCGCTCGAGCGCGGCCGCAACCGCCTCTACATCAAAGTCAACTCGAGGCACGTCCGGCCTCCGTACGCGGGCGGCCCGAAGTGCGGCGCAGGCGCGCCACCACGTCGTCCGCCACCTGCCAGACATCGCCCGCGCCGATCGTCAGAATCAGGTCACCCGGCCGGGCCTCAGCCGCGAGCAGCGTGGCGGCGTCCTCGAGGCGCGGCACGAATCGGACCGGGCGATGGACGCTCACGGCGCGCACGATGATCCCCGCGTCCACGCCCGGAATGGGCGGCTCATCCGCCCCGTAGAGGTCCGTCACGATCACGTCGTCGGCGACATCGAAGGCCCGGGCGAACTGCCCCCCGAGGGTCTGCGTGCGCGTGTAGCGGTGCGGCTGAAAGACGGCGACGAGCCGCGCCCGCGGCCAGCCGCGACGCGCCGCCTCGAGCAGCGCGGCCACCTTCGTGGGATTGTGCGCGTAATCGTCGACGACCAGAATCCCGTCGATGTCGCCCCGCACGCTGAACCGCCGCGCGACGCCTTCGAAGGAGGCCAAGGCGCCGGCGATCACATCGGGCGCCACGCCGAGCTCCGTCGCGACGGCGAGCGCGGCGAGCGCGTTCTGTGCGTTGTACGCGCCCGGGATCCCGAGTTCGATGCGGCCGATCACGGTCTCGCCGCGGCGCGCTTCCATGACCGTGCGGCGGCCCGCGGCCTCCACCACGCGCCCGCGGTACATCGCCCCGTTCGCGAGCCCGTAGGTCACGGTTCGCGGCGCGGCGCCGTGCGCGAGCACGCGGCCCCCCGCCGCGTCCGTGCAGACTGCCGCGAAGCCCGAGGCCGGCACGGCGCCGAGGAATCCCCGGAAGGTCTCGATGAGCCGCGCCTCCGAGCCATAGAAGTCGACGTGGTCGGTCGCGTCGAGCGGCGTCAGCACGGCGACCGCCGGCGTCACCCACACGAGCGAGCCGTCGCTTTCGTCGACCTCCGCGACGACGTCCGGGCCCGCCCCGATCCGCGCCGTGCCGCCGAGCGACGGAACATCGCCCCCGACCAGCACCGTCGGATCGCGGCCCGCCCGCGTGAGAATCGCACCGAGCATGGCGGTCGTCGTCGTCTTGCCGTGCGTGCCGACCACCGCGATCGTATGCCGGCCTTCCGTGAGCGCAGCCAGCATGCGCGCGCGGTGCACGACCGGGACGCCGCGCGCCGCGGCGGCGCGCACCTCGACGTTGTCGTCCGGCACGGCGCGGCTCACGACGAGCACCGCGGCCCCTTCGACGTTCGAGGCCGAGTGCCCGATCTGCACCGCCGCCCCGGCCGCCCGCAGCCGGGCCGTCGTCTCGGACTCGCGAAGATCCGAGCCCGAGACCACCCATCCGCGCGCCAGCAGCACGCGCGCGATCGCGCTCATCCCGGCGCCGCCGATCCCGACGAAATGCACCCGCGTCCCCGGCGCGAGGGCCAGTCCGGACGGCGTCATGCGCCCGACTCCTTCGAGACCGCCGCGGGCCGAAGGTCCCCATCGCGGGGACTCCGGCGGCGCAGTTGTTCCAGAAGCGCGAGCACCCGCTCTGAGGCGTCCGGACGGCCGAGCGCTTTCGACCGCGCGGCCATGGCGTCCCGCCGGCCGGGCGTATCCAGGATCTCGAGCACGCGCGCGGCCAGCGTTTCGCCGGTAAGCTCGTCGTCGGCCACCACGATTCCGGCGCCGGCGTGGGCGAGCGGCATGGCATTCTGCGTCTGGTGCCCCTCGGCCGCGTAGCGGTACGGGACGAGCACGGCCGGCAATCCGCACGCGGTGATCTCGGCGATCGACGTCGCTCCACAGCGGCTGACCACGAGGTCGGCGCACGCGTAGGCGAGCCCGATCTGCTCGAAGTACGGCAGGCGGATGTGGCGGAGGCCAGAGGGGGCGCGGCCGGATATCTCGCGCGCGGCCGGATTCGCGGCGCGGGCGCCCGGATCAGGGTGTTCGGCCGCGGCGGCACCCGGCCATCCCGGTTCGGACGTTCCGCTCCACCCGCGGCCCGTCTGATGCAATATTTGCAGATCCGTGCGCGCGGAGAGCCGCCGCACCATATCGTCGACGGCCGCGTTGAGCGTGGCCGCGCCCTGGCTGCCGCCGAGCACCAAGATGGTCCGGCGCCGCGGATCCAGTCCGAAGGCGCGCAGCCCCTCGCTCCGCGGCGTCGCGTACACCTCCGGCCGCACGGGAAGGCCGGTCACAAGGCCCCGCCCTCCCGGAACGCGCGCCGACGCCTCGTCGGACGTCACGGCCACCACGCGGGCAAACCGCGCGAGCAGCGCATTGGTGCGGCCGAGCGCGGCGTTGCCTTCCAGCAGCACGACCGGCACGCGCAGCGCCCAGGCTGCCAGCACGGGCGGCGCGGCGGCGACCCCGCCGGTTGCGACGACGGCATCCGGTTTCATCCGCACGACGAGCACGGCCGCCTGCGCGAGGCCGGCGGCGCCGGTCCCGAGCGCCAGCGCGGTACGCCCGATCGACCGGCTCCGCGGCGGCCGGACGGCCAGGCCCGCGAACGGCACGCCGGCGCGTGGCACGAGCGACGCTTCCATGCCGAACGCGCTCCCGACGAACAGCACCCGGGCCGCGGGGTCACGGCGGCGCAGCGCATCCGCGAGCGCGAGCGCCGGGTAGACGTGGCCGCCGGTTCCTCCTCCGGCCAGCATGAGCGTCATCCGCGGGCCCACGCGGAGTGCCGGCGGACGATCGCCCGCTCCCTGGGCGGCGTCACGATTTCTTCGCCGGGACGGGCGTACTGCGAAATGTTCAAGAGAATCCCGACGGCGATGTAGTTCAGCACGAGCGACGATCCGCCGAAACTGATGAACGGCAGCGGCACGCCGGTGATGGGCAGCGACCCCGAGACCACGCCGATGTTGAGCACGGCCTGGCCGACGAGCATCGTCGTGAGGCCGGACGCGAGCAGCGACCCGAACCGGTCCTCGCACCTCGCGGCGATCCGGAACCCCCACACGGCAAGCGCGGCAAAGAGCACGATGACGACGACGCTCCCGACCAGTCCCAGTTCCTCGCCGATGATGGCGAAGATGAAATCGGTGTGGCGTTCGGGCAGGTAGAAGAACTTCTGCCGGCTGTGTCCGAGCCCGAGGCCCACGAGCCCTCCGGAGCCGATGGCCAGGAGCGACTGAATTATATGGAAGCCGCTGCCGCGCGGGTCGCGCCAGGGGTTGATAAACGAGAGCAGCCGCTGGCTGCGGTATCCCGCGTGCATGATGACGGTCAGCACGACGGGCACGGCGGCGACCGCGACCGCGGCGAGGTGCTCGAGCCGCGCTCCGGCCGCGAACAGCATGGCAAAGGTGATAAGGACGAGGATGAGCGCGGAGCCCAGGTCAGGCTCTTTGACGATCGGCGCGGCGGTGAGGCCGAGCACGATCAGCGGCGGCACGATCCCGGCGCCGAACTCGCGGGTGCGCTCGCCGCGATTGGCGAGGAAATGGGCGAGGTATAGGATGAGCGCCAGTTTGGCCAGCTCGGACGGCTGAAAGTTGAGCGGGCCGCCGAAGGACAGCCACCGCCGGGCGCCGCCCGCGACGCGGCCGATGTGGGGCACCAGCACGAGCGCGAGGGAGGCGAGCGTCGCGACCAGCAGCGGAAACGTGAGGGCGCGCAGGCGGACGTAGTGCAGGCGCCACGCCGCCGACATGCCGATCAGTCCCAGGACTTCGTACAGCAGCTGGCGCTTCAGAAACCAGGTGCCGTCGCGATACTGCGCCTGCGCCGCGACCGAACTCGCGCTGTAGACCATGACGATGCCGATGCACGTGAGCAGCAGCACGATGGTGAACAGGCCCCACGCCGCGCCGCGGCGATGAATCAGGTCCATTTGCCCGAATTCCGCGGCCGGGGGCCCTTCTTCGCCGCCGGTGATCCGGCCGCCGCTCCCTGCTCCTCGCGTGCGAGGGCGTCGACCAGCGTTTGGTAGTGTTGCGCCCGGTGGCGGTAATCCCGGTACTGGTCGAAGCTCTCGCACGACGGCGACAGCGTGACGGCGTCGCCGGGCCGCGCGAGCGCGCGGGCCGCGGGCAGCGCTTCATCGAGCGTGGTGCACCGCACGACCGGCGCCGTCACGCCCGCGGCCGCGATCGCCTCGGCCAGCAGCGGCGCCATGGCGCCGAAGAGCACGACGCCGCGCACCCGCGTCTCCGGCGACGCGAGCGCCTCGGCGACCGGCGCGAAATCTCGCGCCGCGGCGTTGCGGCGCATGCCGCCGGCCAGCAGCACGACCGGCCGGTCAAAAGCCCGCACCGCGGCCGCGGCGGCCGCGGGGTTGGTGGCCAGCGAATCCTCGTAATAACGCACACCCGCGATCTCGGCGATGAGCGCGAGCCGGTGCGGCAGTCCGCGGAACTCCCGCAGCACGGCGCCGATCGCGCCTGCGTCCGCGCCGGCGACGCGCGCGGCGAGGGCGGCGGCGAGCGCGTTCTCGAGTGTGTGCGCGCCCGGGGAGAGCAGGCGCGCGCCCGCGACCCGTTCTTCCCGTCCATCGAGCCGCAGCACGATCTGCCCGTCCACGATGCACGCGCCCTCGTCGAGCGGCCCCGTGCGGCTCCAGAAGAGCACGCGGCCGCGCGCGCCGCGCGCAAAGCCCCGCGTCGTCGGGTCGTCGCCGTTCAAGAGCGCCCAGTCGCGCGCGGTCTGGTAGGCCAGGATGCCGCGCTTCGTTTCCGCGTAGGCCTCGAAGGACCCGTGGTCGTCGAGGTGGTGGGCGGCGACGTTCGTGATGGCGGCGACGTGCGGACTGTATCCGAGGCCGACGAGCTGGCGGTTGCTGATCTCGACGACGAGCACGGCATCCGGCGTCAACTCCTCCAGCCGGTATAGGATCGGCACGTGGGTGCGGTCGTTGCCGGTCTCGAACGTCGCGCGGCCGCTTCGCGCGAGCATGAGCGCGGCGAGGCGGACGACGGTGAACTTCCCGTTGGTTCCGGTCACGCCGACGATCGGACAGGGCGCCGTCTCGAAGAACAGCGCCGTCATGCTGCTGAGCGGCACGCCGCGATCCCGCGCCCGGCACACCGGCTCGTTTTCGGGGTGCCGGAACCAGGCCTGGCTCACGTAGATCAGCTCCGCGGCGTCGATCCCTTCGAGGTAGCGCGGGCCGAGACGGCGCGTGATCGGCGCGCGCGTCAACCGTTCCAGGGCGGCCGCCCGCTCGGCCGGTGTCATCCACTGGTGCGCGCGGCGGAAGGCCTTGGGAAACGCGCCCTCGTCCGCGAGGTCGTGGGCCGTAATCGTGGTGATCCCGTGCGCGAGGAGAAAATCAACGACGGTCGAGCCCTCGGTGCCGGACAGTCCGAGGACGTGAATCCGGCGTCCCCGGAGGCGCGCCAGCACGTCTCCGATCACGGGCGGAGCCCTATGCCGGCCGCGGCCAGGAGCGCGCCGCAGAGCCAGAACCGGACGACCGTTTGTGGTTCGGTCCAGCCGCTCAACTCGAAGTGATGGTGAATCGGACTCATCCGAAACAGCCGGCGTCCGCCTGTCATCTTGAACCATCCCACCTGCAGCATCACCGACAGCGCCTCGGCCACCGCGACGCCCGCCACGAGCAGCATCAGGATCTCTCGTTTGGAGAGTACCCCGGCAACGGCGAGGGCCGCGCCGAGCCCGATCGAGCCGACGTCGCCCATGAAGATGCCCGCCGGGTAAGCGTTGTGCCAGAGAAATCCGAGCGCGGCGCCTCCCGTGGCCGCGGCGATCACCGCGGCCGGTCCGGCTCCCGCCCAGGCCGCCACGGCGGCGAGGGCGCCGGCGCTGATCGCGACCGTGCCGGCCGCCAGGCCGTCCAGCCCGTCGGTCAGATTGACCGCGTTCACCATGCCGACCACCAGTACGAGACAGAACACCGGATACCCCCACCCGAGGTCCCACCGGGCGGCGGTGCCGGGAATCGCGACCGCGCCGCCGAGATGCGGCTGGCGCAGGACGTAGACGCCGAGCAGGAACGCCGCGGGGATCTGCAGCGCGAATTTCTCGCGGGCCCGCAGGCCCAGGTTGCGTCCGCGGGCGAGACCGAGCGCGTCGTCGATGGCCCCCACCGCGGCGAAGACGGCCACGATGGCGAGACCAACCCCCAAGTCGGTCGCCGAGCGCGTGGGGCCCAGCAGGCCGGTCGCGGCGCCGGTGAGCCCGGCGGCGAGCAGCAGCGCGGCGATGATCAGCAGCCCGCCCATCGTCGGCGTGCCGGCCTTTCCGGCATGCCGCGCGGGGGCGTCCTCGCGGACCCGCTTCCCGGCGCCGGACCGCGCGAGCCACGCGATCAGCGGACGGCCGCCGGCGATGACCACGAGCGCGGCGAAGATCCACGCGGCGGCGAGCGCCGCCGGACCCGCCGCGGGAAGGACGGGAAGCGCCGTCATGCGGGCGGCCTCATCCCGCCCGCTGCGGAGCCTCTGGGCCCGCGGCGCGGCCCACCGATGCCGCGAGGCCGTCGACGATCTGCTCCATCTCGAGCGCCCGTGACCCCTTGATCAGCACCACGGCTCCCGGGACCAATTCGCGCCGCAGCGCCGCGAGCGCGTCCGCCGGATCCAGCGTGTGCACGACACGGCGCAGCCCGGCTTCGCACGCGGCCGCGGCCATGTCCGCGGCGAGCGGGCCCAGGGCGATCAGCACGTCGACGCGCCGGCGCGCCACGTCGCGCCCCACCTGCCGGTGGGCGCCGAGCGACAGGGCGCCGAGTTCGCGCATGTCGCCGAGCACCGCGATGCGCGGCCGTCCGGCCAGCTCCTCCATCACGTCGAGCGCGGCGTCCATCGACCGCGGGCTGCTGTTGTACACGTCGTTGATCACCACGCTCCCGCCAAGCCGCAACACTTCGAGACGCTGCGCCACCATCCGCGCCCGGCCGAGGCCGCGCGCGATCGCGGCCGCGGGGACGCCGGCGGCGGCGGCCACCGCCGCCGCGGCGAGCGCGTTTTGAATCGTGTGCCGGCCCGGCACGGCCAGGGTGACCCGCGCTTCCTCCCCCGGCACGCGCAGCACAAAAGTGCTGCCGTCCCCCGGGCGGGTCCGAATCTCCCGCGCGGTCACGTCCGCATCCCCGAAGCCGAACGTCATGACGCGCGCCCGCCCGCGTCCGGCCAGGCCGAGCACGAGCGGATCGTCGGCGTTCAGCACGGCGGTGCCGTCCGGCGGCAGCCCTTCGATGAGCTCGCCCTTCGCCGCGGCGAGCTGTTCCCGGCTCTCGAAAAAGTCCATGTGCGATTCACCGACCGCCGTCACGACGCCGATTCCCGGCCGGGCGATGTCCACCAATTCGCGGATCTGCCCGGGCCCCCGCATCGCCATTTCGATGACCGCGACCTCCGCGGCCTCCGGCAGATTGACGAGCACAAGCGGAACGCCGATCTCCGTGTTCCAGTTTTCGGGCGACCGGGCGGTCTCGTACCGTTCCGCGAGCGCAAGCGCCGCCATCTCCTTGGTCGAGGTCTTGCCCACGCTGCCCGTGATGCCGACGACGCGCAGCGGCCGGCGGTCCCGGAGGCCGCGCGCGAGCCGCTGCAGCCCGCGCAGCGTGTCGCCCGTGCGGATCAGCACCGCGTCCCGCGGGGCGCCCGGAACGTCCTGGGACACGAGTGCCGCGGCCGCGCCCCGGCGCAACGCATCGGCGACGAAGCGATGGCCGTCTGTGTGCTCGCCGCACAGCGCGACGAACAGCATGCCCGGTTCGAGTTCACGGCTGTCGATCGCGGCGCCGCGTAAGGCGGCCGCGGGGTCACCGCGCACGACCGCCCCCTCGGCCAGGGCGGCGGCGTCGGACGCGGACAGCGTCACCGGCCGGAGCGGCGTCACGGAGCGTTCCTGGCGTATCGCGCGCGCAGTACCTCCCGGGCGACGGCGCGGTCGTCGAAGTCGATCACCTGATCGCCGACGATCTGGTAGGTCTCATGCCCCTTGCCCGCGATGACGACGACATCACCGGGCCGCGCCAGCGCGATGGCCTCCTCGATCGCCCTGCGGCGGTCGGCCTCGCGCGAGTAGTTGCGCGCCCCGCCGACGCCCGATTCGATCTCGCGGAGGATCGCTTCCGGATTCTCGCTGCGGGGATTGTCCGAGGTGAACACGGCGTAGTCGGCGAGGGTGGTGCCGATCCGTCCCATGATCGGCCGCTTGGTGCGGTCGCGGTCCCCTCCGCATCCGAAGACGACGATGCGCCGGCCCGACGCGATCCCCGCGGCGAGCCGGAGGACCTGCTCCAGGCTGTCGGGGGTGTGGGCGTAGTCGACGATCACGGCGAAGGGCTGGCCTTCGTCCACGGGCTCAAAGCGGCCCGGCACGCCGGGGGCGGTTTCGAGCACACGCCGCATCGTCTCGGGCGGCACGCCGCGGCTCAGCCCCACCGCGAAGGCCGCGAGAGCGTTGCTGACGTTGAAGCGGCCCGGCAGCGGCAACGCGAGCGGCAGGCTCCCGCCGGACCAGGTCACCACACAGCGGGTGCCGCGCGGCGTGACGGCGAGTCCCTCGGCGCGGATGCGCGCGGGCGCCGTCTCCCCCTGCCGGGCGCCGCCGGCCGGAGGCTCCACGCCGTACGTCCAGACGGGCGCGCGGCTCGCGCGCGCCATGGCCTCGCCATTGGGATCGTCCGCGTTGACGATGCACGCGCCGTCGGGCTCCACCATCGCGAAGAGCCGCGCCTTCGCGTCGCGGTACGCCTCGAAGGTGCGGTGGAGATCGAGATGGTCCTGCGTGAGGTTGGTGAAGACCGCGGTGACGAACCGCGTGTGCGCCACGCGCTGCAGCGCGAGGGCGTGCGACGTCACCTCCATCGTCACATCCTGCACTCCCGCATCGAGCATCTCGCGCAGCAGCCGCTGCAGATCCGACGCCTCCGGCGTTGTCGGCGTCGTGGCGTGGAAGTCAACGGGCGCGCCGTCCCGGCGCACTCCGAGCGTGCCGATCACACCCGTGCGGCGGCCCGCCTCGCGCAGGATCGCATCGATCAGAAACGTCGTGGTAGTCTTGCCGTTGGTGCCGGTGACGCCGCATAGGCGCAGCGCATGCGAGGGATGCCCGTAGAAGGCCGCCGCCGCGGCGGCGAAGGCGGCGCGCGTATCCGGCACGATGAGCTGGGTCGCGGCGAGGCCGGAGAGCGGATGGTCCACGAGGAGGACGGCCGCGCCGCGCCGCACCGCCTCGGGGGCGTGCCGGTGCCCGTCTTGGTTGAAGCCGCGGATCGCGGCGAAGAGGTCTCCCGGCCGGACGGTCCGCGAGTCGTGCGCCAGGCCGCCGAATTCCCGGTCCGCCGGGCCAACCACCTGCGCGTGAAGCGGCGCTGCGAGCTCTGTTACATGCATTTCGTGATGCCTCCGCCCGGGCTACGTTTCAACGCGGCGGCCGCAGGTCCTCGACAGGGGACGACGCGGCCTGCGTCGTGTCCTCGGGCGGCACCCGGAGGTACCAGAGCGCCTGGCGCGCGATCTCGCGAAACACCGGCGCCGCGACGTCACCCCCGAAGTAGGCGCCGTGCGGGCCGTCGATCACCACCAGCACGGCGAGCCGCGGCGCCGGCACCGGCACCACGCCGACGAACGACGCCACGTACGCCCCCGGCTCGTAATGCCCCGACCGGCCGGGACGCTGCGCGGTCCCCGTCTTGCCCGCCACCGCGTATCCCTCGACCTGGGCTTTGACGCCGGTGCCCTCGCGCACAACGTTCTGCATCATCGCCAGCACCTGCCCGGCGACCCCGGCGTCGATCACCCGGTGCCGCGGGGCATCCGCGGGGGCCGAGATGGTGCGGCCCTCGGCGTCGCGGACTACGGCGACCACGTGCGGCCGCACCGCCAGTCCCTCCGTCGCGAGCGCCGACACCGCGACCAGCAGCTGGATCGGCGTCACAGAAATGCCCTGCCCAAAGGCGATGTTTTGCAGCGCCGGTCCGCGCCACTCCGCGATCGGCCGCACGAGGCCGGCCGCCTCGCCGGGCAGATCGATCCCGGTCGGACGGCCGAAGCCGAACCGCCGGATGTAGGCCTCCATCGTCGCCTTGCCGAGCCGGGTCGCGACCTGCGCGGCGCCGACGTTGCTCGAGTAGGTGATGATGCCGGCGAGGTTCAGCGAGTCGAAGTGCTCGGCCGGTTCGGCGTCGTGGATCGTAAACCCGTTGATGCGAATCTTCCCCGGATCGGTCCACCGGTCGTTGAGCGTGACGGCGCCGCTGTCGAGCGCCGCGGCGGCGAGAATCAACTTGAACGTCGACCCCGGTTCGTAGACGTCGGCGACGGCGGGACTCTTCCACCGCTGCGGCGGAGCGTCCTGATAGCGGTTCGGGTCGAACGACGGCCAGACCGCGATCGCGAGGATGCCGCCGGTCTGCGGGTCCATCACGACCGCAAGTCCCGCGCGCGCCCGCGCGCGCCGCGCCGCGAGCGCGATCTCGCGCTCCGCGATGTGCTGAATCATCTCATCGAGGGTCAGCACGAGGGTCGCGCCGTCGCGCGGGGACGTCACGATGCGCTCGGTCTGCACGAGTTCGCGCCCGATCGCGTCGCGGTCCGCGACCTCGACGCCGCCTGTGCCGCGCAGCAGCGGATCGTACTGCAGTTCCAGGCCCGCGAGGCCCGCGTCGTCCGTGCCGGTGAAGCCGAGCACGTTCCCGGCCAGCGGACCCGCCGGGTACGCACGCCGGGCTTCCGCCGCCACGCCGACGGCGGGACCGAGATGAAGCGCCCGGATCCGGTCCGCCGCGCCCTCGGCCAGGAGGCGGCGCGCGAGCCAGGCAAAATACGGTCCGCCGCGCCGCAGCCGCGCGCGGACTTCCCGCGCCGGGAGTCCGAGCGCTCCGCCGACGGCGCGGGCAAAGGCGTCGGGGGCGTCGACGGCCCTCGGCACCGCGTACACCGAATCGGCGTCGACGTTGACCGCGAGCGGACGCCCCGCGCGGTCGACGATCAGGCCGCGGCGTCCCGGTAGACGCACCGACTCGAACTGCTGCCGGGCCGCGAGCCGTCCGAGCGGACCGGCGCGCACAATCTGCAGATCGATCATGCGGATGCACAGCAGCACGAGCGCGGTGATCCATACCACGGACAACACGCCGATCCGCCGCGAGGGGGCGCGGCTCGGACCCTGCGGCGCGTCCGCGCCGCCGGGACGCGGGCTCTGACGGGACCGCGCCCCGGGCGGGCGGCGGTTCATCGCGGTGCCGGTGCGGCTTGTGCCTCGCTGCGGGTAAAGTATGCGCCCAGCCGCTGCCAGAATCCGGCCTGGCGGCCGTCAAGGTCGGGGCGGCTTACGTCTTGGCCCGGAACCGCGGCGCCCTCGGACGCGGCGCGCGGCAGGTGAATGGCCGCGATCTGCCGCGCGCCGGGAGACCGAAGCCCGAGGCGTGAAGAGGCGAGCTGCTCGATACGGCTTGGGGCCTTTAGGGAGGAGGCGGTGGCCTGGAGACGTTCGTGGTCCGTCTCTAGAGCGGCGATGTCCTGCGACAGGTGCAGAATCTGGTAGCCGATGTGTGCGGCATTGGATACGGCTGCGACGTATGCGATGAATGGGAGCACCGCGAAGGCTGCGATTGTGAGTGCGGAAACTACCGGGTAACGTCTCCGCCGACGCCGGGTCGCCTCCCCCCCTTCGGCCCAAGATTCCGGCAGAAGCACCGGATACACACGACACTGCTTCTCGACGGCTAGCATGCGACGCCGTTCCGCGCTCCGCCGGCCGCGCCCGCGTCGAGGAGCCGTTCGGCCGCCCTCAGGCGCGCGCTGCGCGCCCGCGGGTTTCGCGCGGCCTCCGCCGCGGACGGCACCACCGGCTTTTTCGTCAGGATCCGGAGCAGCCGTTCGCCGCCGCAGCGGCACTCCGGGAGGCCGGGCGGACAGGTGCAGCCGCGCGCGAACCGCGCCAGCGCGGTCTTGACGGCGCGATCCTCGATCGAGTGAAACGCGATCACGCAGAGCCGCCCGCCGGGACGGAGCCGCCGGATCGCTTGCGGCAGCGCCCGCTCCAGCGACTCGATTTCCCGGTTGGTCGCGATCCGCAGCGCCTGGAAGGTGCGGGTCGCGGGATGCAGACGCCCGCGGCCGGCGCCCACCGCCGCCTCGACGGCCCGCGCGAGATCGCGGGTCGTGCGGAGGGGACGGCGCGCGACGATCTGCCGCGCGATCCTTCGCGACGCCCGCTCCTCGCCGAACCGGTAGATGAGATCGGCGAGGTCGCGCTCCGGCAGCGTATTGGCGAGATCCGCGGCCGTCCGGCCCGCGGGATCGGCGCGGTCCATCCGCATGTCGAGCGGACCCACGCGGTCGAAGCTGAACCCCCGCTCCGCCTCCATGAGCTGGCGCGTCGAGACGCCGACATCCAGCAGCACCCCGTCCACCGCGCCGACGCCGAGCGTGTTGAGCGCCTCGTCCAGATCGGCGAAGTTGGCCTGCGCCAGGATCACGTTTTGCCCGAAGCGCCGCAGCCGCTCTTCCGCCCCCGCCAGTGCCTCGCCGTCCCGGTCCAGTCCGATGAGCCGCCCGGCCGGAGCGATCCGTCGCAGAATCGCTTCCGCGTGACCGCCCTCGCCGAGGGTCGCATCAACGATCGCGGCGCCCGGCCTGGGCGCGAGGTAGGTGAGCACCTCGTCCACCAGCACCGGGACATGTGCCGTCGTGTGAGGGGACGCCTTCTCCACGGTCATCCACACGGCCACCGCCGATAACACGAATCACCTCATACTGTACGGCTACAGCGTCAACGCCTGGAGCTGCTGTGCGAGTTCCTCGGGCGCCTTCCGTACTTTCTGGAGCCGCCGCCGCCAGGCCGGTGTGCTCCAGAGCTCCAGGTGTCCCCCCACGCCGATGATCGTGACCGACCGCGTGATGCCCGCGTGCTCGCGCAGATGGGGCGCGAGAAAGATGCGGCCCTGCCTGTCCAGCTCGCAATCCTCCGCCGCGGAGAGCACGTAGCGGCGCGCCTCATGCTGCCCCAACGGCAGCGTGCGGAGCTTCTCTTCAAGCGACTGCCACTCCGGCGCAGAAAACGCGAAGAGACACGGGTCGATCCAGCGGGTGACGATAATCCGGTCGCCCATGATCGCCCGGAATTTGGGAGGGATCACCACTCGCCCTTTGTCGTCCAGCGCGTACTGCGCTTCGCCTCTGAGCATCCGTCGCCGTCAATGACCTCTCCCATGTCCGTGCGCGAGGCGTGATCGTGGGTAAATATGTGTGTCCCCACCGTTCCCTACAGACCCCCACGATTCTCCACATGCCCCCATACTCCTTCATTTCGGCCATGGAAAACGGAAGGCATCGGAAGAAAAAAAGACCCACGGCCCCAGTGCGGCCGCGGGCTGCGCGCGGCGGATCTATCGTACAGACGTTCGCTTAGCGGCGTGTTCCGGGTTTGGCGAGCATTCCGGCCTGCACAGTGGCCACAACACCAAGGGCGAGCAGCACATCACCCGGGCTGAGGATCACGCCGACGCCGCCGGCGACAAGCGGCAGAGTATCGCCGAGCGGTGCGAGCGGCGTCTCTGGCCCCGCGAGCACGTAGAACGGTCCCGTCGCGCCGTCGAGCACCACCCGCGCGGAGACGTCGCGGATGACCTGCGCCGACACCGGCATCCGCCCACCGTTCGCCGCGATCACCGCGGTGTTCAGCGCGGCGCCGGTGAGCGCGAGCCACAGCCATGAAATTCGCAGATTGACGGCGAGCCCTGCGACCGCCAGCACGTAGCCGCCGGTGACAAGCCGCCCCGCGAGCGGAGACGGGACCGCCGCGGCACGCGCGGCCGTCACCGCGGTCACGGCGAGCACCAGGAGCAGCAACCACCGCGGCGAGAGACGAGCGAGATTGGCGAGGCGTCCTCCGCGCAGCCGGCCGATGCCGATGCCGGCGAGCGCAGCCAGCGCGAGGATCAGTACAGAACCTCGCGCATGCCGGTGCGGTGGCGGACGACGACAATGTCGGCGCTTTCCTGCAGACGCCGGATCGCGGGCGTGACCGAAGAAATCTGCAGCGAGCGAAACGCGAAGGAACCTCGCTGAGGACGCGGCTCGTCGAACGCGTTGCCGCAGGCGACGCAGTAGTAGCCGCGTTCGGGGACGAGCGAGCCGCGCGCCTGCGTCCAACGGATCGTCACGTGGCTGACGACGTTGGGACGGCCGCACTGTGGACAGCGCATGCTCATCCGCTCGTCACTCTCCGCCGCGAAGTCCGCTTCATTATAACACCCCCCGCGCGGCGCGCAGGAAGTCTCGCGCCGCCCCGGCGAGGAGGCGCGTCAGGTGCGTGTACGTGTACCGGATGCCGCGCCGCAGCAAGTCGGGGACCGCGTCCGGGGGGCCGGTCGATCCGGCGGCCTTGCCGGCGCCGAGAATCATCGTGAATGCGCCCTCGATCGCCGCGCGGACCTCGGGAACGTCCGCGCGTCCGGGATGCCCCATCGCCTGCGCCAGGTCCGACGGCCCGACGAAGAACACGTCGATGCCGGGCACCGCGAGGATGTCGCCCAGGTTCGCCAGACCCTCGCGGTCTTCGATCTGCACGCACACGAGCGTTTCGCGATTCGAAGCTTCCACGTACTCGATGGCGGAGCCTTGGAATCCGTACGCCGCGGGACGCGTCCCCGCGGCGAGGCCCCGCGTGCCGAGCGGATGGTATTTCACCGCCTCCACGGCCGCCCGCGCCTGCCGCGCCGTCGCGACATGCGGCACCTGGACGCCGGCCGCGCCGGCTTCCAGCACGGCGAGAATCGCCTCGGGGCTGTTCGTCGACGGCCGCGCAATCGGCGTCGCGCCCGCGGCCTGCGCCGCCATCGCCATCAGCTCGACGGTCTCGCGGCCGATGGTTCCGTGCTCGCAGTCGATCAGTACCCAATCGAACCCGAGGTGCCCCGCCATCTCCGCGGCCTGCGGCGACGGAATCATCACCGAGAGGCCGATCGCCGGACGGCCGGACCGGATCAACGCCTTCATGGAGTTGGTCAGCACGCGGTCAACTCAGTGCCCCGTCGTGAAAGAGCGGCTCGAGCGCTTCGTACACGGCCTCGTATGCCGCCCGGACGCGCGCTCCCGACGCGGCCGCCCCGCGCTCGGGCTCGAACGACGCCGCGATGCGATTGATGTCGCGCGCCGCGTCGACCGGCCGGGGCCAGCGTCCCACCGCGCAGCCGGCGAGCAGTGCGGCGCCGAGCGAGGCCGCATCCGTCTGGCGCGGCACGCGCACGGGCCGCGCCAGCACCGCGGCGAAAATGTCGTTCCACAGACGGCTTGAGGCGCCGCCGCCCACCGCGACGACTTCGTCGACCCGGACGCGCATCCCCTCGAGCAGATCGAGGCACGCGCGAACCTCGCACGCCACCCCCTCCATCACGCTCCGCGTGAGCGCGTCCAGCCCGTGGGCTTCGGTCAGCCCAAACCACACGCCCCGCGCGCGAGGTTCCCACCGCGTGGCGCGGGCGCCCATCATGAACGGCAGAAAGACGAGACCGTCGGAGCCCAGCGGGACCCCGGCGGCCAAACCGTCGAGCCGGGCATAGTCCAGCGTCCCGCCGAGCAGACGGTCCCGCAGCCATCGGAGGATCGAACCGGCGGCGCTCAGGCCCTGCTCCAACAGGACCGCTCCGTCAACGCAGTGCAGGGAACACATGACGCGCCGGTCGAGCCGGTCGGGCACGCCGGAGGCCGGCGCGGACACGTTGGTCGTGGTGCCGGTGGACATCATCAACCGCCCGGCGGCGACGCCCGCGCCCAGAACTTCACAGGGCCGGTCCCCCGCGCCGAGCGCGCCGCGCGCTTGCAGCGGAATGCCGAGCTCGGCCGCGGCCGCGGGGGTCACGCCGAACGGCGCCTCGGCCGACCGGTACAGCGGCGGGAACGACTCCGGACCGACGCCCGCGGCGGCACACGCGTCGGGCCACCACGCCCGCCGGTGGATGTCGAACAACATCGTTCGCGAGGCGAGCGTGTAGTCCGTGGCCGGCTCGCCCGTGAGGCGGAAGTACAGATAATCCCGCGGCTGCAGATACCACCGCGCCGCCCGTACTACGTCCGGGGCGTGGCGGCGTAGCCATGCGATCTTGCTCGCCGTGAACTCGCCGTCTGGGACAAGACCGGTCGTCGCGTGGATCCGGTCGCGGCCCAGCGCCGCGACCAAGGCCTCGAGTTCCCCCGTGGACCGGCGGTCCATCCACACCAGGCAGCGCGCGAGCGGCCGGCCCGCCCCATCGACGGGAACGACGCCGCCTCGGTGGCTGGACAGCCCGACCGCCGCGACCCGCCGGCGCAGATCTTCCGGGAGGTGTCGTGCACCGGCGACGGCGGCGTCCCACCACGACGCGGCGTCCTGCTCGGCCCAACCGGGGGCGGGATAGTGCGTCGGGTACTCGACCGACGCCTGCGCGGCCACTTCACCGGCGCGCGGGCCATCGAGCGCAAACAGTGAGGCCTTGCACGCCGTAGTGCCCAGGTCGAAGGTGAGAACGAGATCGGCCGCAGCCACGCCGGACGCGGGCGCCCCTAGCGCCGGTCGAGCGCCTCGCGGTTCACCACGTTCGGCGGGATCTCCCCTCGGACGCCGGCGAGGCAGTTCTCGGCCGCGGTCGTCGCCATCTTGAGCCGCGTCGCCACGCTCGCGCTGCCGAGGTGCGGCGGCATCACGACCTTGTCGAGCTTGAGGAGCGGCTCGTCCATCGGCATCGGTTCCGTCTCGAACACGTCCAGGCCGGCGGCCCAAATTTTGTTGTCCACAAGCGCCCGGTACAGCGCCCGCTGGTCGATGATCGGACCCCGGGCGACGTTGACGAGGACCGCGGTGGGCTTCATCAGACCCAGTTCGCGTTCGCCGATCAGATGGCGTGTTTCGGGCGTCAGCGCGGCCGAGATGACGACAAAATCCGATTCGCGCAGCAGCTCGTCGAGCGGCACGTGGCGCGCGCCGCCGGCGGCGTGTTCCTGCTCCGCGGAGAGCCGGTTGCGGTTGCTGTAGAGCACCCGCATCGAAAACCCTGTCGCGCGGCGCGCGATCGCGAGGCCGATCCGGCCCATGCCGATAATGCCGAGCGTTGCGCCGTGCACGTCCTGGCCCGTGAGCGCCATGATCTCCCACGTCTTCCAACGGCCGGACCGGGTGAACCGGTCGCCCTCGACGACGCGCCGGGCCGTGGCCATCAGGATCGCCCACGCCATGTCGGCGGTCGTCTCGGTCAGCACGCCGGGCGTGTTGGTGACGAAGATGCCCTTTCGCGTCGCGGCGGCGACATCGATGTTGTCGTAGCCGACCGCGACCTGCGCGATCACCCGGCAGTGGGCCATCCGCTCGATGGCTTCCGCATCCACTTTCTCGGTGATGAGGCAGATGACGCCGTCCGCGTCGACCACCTCGCGCAGCAGCGCGTCGCGGGGCACCGGCGTATCGTCGCGGTCCCAGCCGCGCACCTCCACCGGCGCGTCCCGCAGCACGCGCGCGGCCGGTTCAGGCAGCGGCCGGGTCACGTAAATTCGCGGGGTGGGCACGATCGAATCCTCCTAGGCGAATGTTGTCGGACCGCGGGGCCGGCCGGAGATCAACCCGCCGGAACGGGACCGCCGAAGGTCACGCCGTCCGGCCGTGTCCGTTGCCCGCACCGCGCATGGACGCCGGTGCTGCCGGCCGCCCGCCGGGTCCCGCCGGCGGGACCAGCCTTCGGAGCGTCCCGATCGTCTGGCAGGCCGCGTCGAGCACGCCCGGCACCGGCAGGATCTCCGCGGACAAAAAGCCGCCGTACGCCATGCCGTCCAGGGTACGCACGACCGGCCCGAAGTCGAGATGCCCCCACCCCGGCGCGCGGCGATTGCTGTCCGCGAGGTGCACATGCCACACCCGCGTCCCGCCGAGGCGGAGCGCCGCCGGGACGTCCCGTTCCTCGATGTTCATGTGAAATGTGTCCGGCAGCACACCGAGGTTGTCTTCCCCGAGGCGGTCCAGGACATCGAGCACTTCCTCCACCGTGTTGAGCCAGTTGCTCTCGTAGCGGTTGATCGGTTCGACGACGATCCGAACGCCCGCCGTGCGGGCCGCGCGCGCGACGGTGCCGAGGCCTTCGAGGAGCCGTTCCTCGGCGAGCGGCCGGCCGGTCTCGAGCGGGATAGGGCCGTGGATCAGGCCGACGATGAGCAGCGCGCCGAGGCGGCGCGCCACGGAAACCTGCGCCAAGAGGCGCGCGACCGCGCGGACGCGCACCGTTTCCTCGGACGCCGTGAGGCACAGGCCTTCCTCGACGTAGGCCTGCCCTGTGCCGACGGCCGGCACCGCGATCGCCGACCGTTCGGCCGCGGCGGCCAGCCCCTCCACGTCAACGTGCGCGGGGTCGCGGATCGCCATCTCGACGCCCTCGAATCCGATGCCCGCGAGCGCCGGGATCGTCTCCAGCACGTCGGGCGCCGCGACCGCCGCGAACCGCGTCTGGGACGTGGAAATCGTGTAGGCTAGTCTCACGGCGGGTAGCCGAGGCTGTAGATGCTCTTGCCGCCGGCGCGCGGCCCCTTGAGCACGGCGTCGAGTTCGCGGGGATCCCGTTCCGTCATCATCTCGATGGGCGGCAGCTTCCCGGGCGGAAACGTCCGGTGGACGTCCGTCACGAGGCGCTCCAGGTAGTCGAGCAGCTGCTCCACGCCCTCGTAGGCCTTCTCCGCGCGCGCGATGCTGCTCCGGCCCACGACCCCTTCGATGTAGGCCTTCACCTCGATCGGCCCGGCACCGACCTGGCTGTACCAGTTGATCGGGCGGTTGAGGAGATTGCCGGCCTTATCCACATGGTCGCCCGGCAGAAAGCCCTGCACCTTGTTATCGGGCGCGTACTTCATGTCGATCAACTCGGGGAACAACGCCAGCGACCACGACGTCTCGACCTCGTCGCCGTGGATGAACGGCGTCTCGTATTGGCCGCCCTGGGCGGTGAGCCGGAAGTGGTCCCGGATCGGATGGTACCAGTTGACAAGCAGCAGCAGCGCCGGCACACGGTACTTTTTCGCGAACTGGTGCATCGCCGTGGGGATGACGTACTCCTGGCCATGGCCGTTGAGCAGAATCTGCTTGCGGAAGCCGAGGTTCCAGAAGCCGGCGATCATCGCGCGCACGTAGCCGCCGAAGATCTCCTCGGGGATCACGATCGTCCCCTGCATGCCGAGGTGGTGGTACGGATGCGAGCCGTACCACACCGGCTGCGCGACCGTGCAGCCCGTGCGCGCGGCGACCTCCTCCGCCATCCGGCAGACGAGAAAAACGTCCTCGCCGAGCGGAGCGTGCGCACCGTGCGTCTCGGTCGCGCCGAGCGGGACGATCAGGATGTCGTTCTTTTTGAGCCGCTCATCGACTTCGTGCCCGGTCATGTTCTGCAGATAGATTCCGGTGCGCTTGTCCATGTGCCCGCCCTGAGGCGGGATCGTCCATTTGGCCACCGTCATCCTCCCGCGGCAACGCGTTCCTGCGCCAAGACTTCGGGGCGAGCGTGGGGTTCCCTCGCCCGCGCGCGGTCAGCCGCAGCCGTAGCCGACGCCGAGAAACATCAGGAACACGAAGCTCGCGACAAATAGGACCGAGGCGCCCGCGATCGACCACGCCGTGACGCGGCCGCTCCAGCGATGCCGCAGCCGGATCAACAGGAACACCGCCACGAACAACGCCAGCTGGAACGCAAACATCACCGAAATGACCGTTATGCACATTCGGGAAGCCGGCCGCCGAGCAGCGCAACGATCGCGTCCGGATTGTCGGCGTTGAGCCAGTGCCCGCCCTCGACTTCGTGTACCACCACTCGGCCCGTGGCCCCGGCGATGTCCCCGAGACGTCCCAGCGACCGTTCGCTGATGACATGCGAGCGCGCGGCCTTCACGAAATGCAGCTCCACCCCCGGCGGGACCTGCTCGACGCTGTGCCAGAGATCGGCGCGGGAGAAGTCGGCGAGCAACTGCTCGAGCGCGAAGAAATCCAACCGCCAGCGGTAGCCCGTCTGCGTGTGATCCAAGTTCGTAGCCATCCACTCGGCGGTGCGCCGGTCCACGCCGGCGCGCCCCAGCCCCGCGACGAGATCATCCCTGCTGTGAAACTCGAGCGGCAGCGCGCGGATGATCCGCAGCAGGTCCCACGCGTCGCCCCGAGGCTCCACCGGCGAGGGATCCGCGTCGACCACCCACACTTGGCGCAGGCCCGGCGGGCGGGCCGCGAGATATGCCAGCGCGACTTTGCCCCCGAGCGAATGTCCCAGCACCGCGTGCGCGGAGCCATCGATCGCGCCCGCGAGCGCGACGAGATCGTCCGCGCAGGCCGCGACCGTGTGCGGTGGAGCGAACCCCTGGGAAGCGCCGTGCAGCCGCAGGTCGACCAGCACCGCGCCCCAGTCCCGGCGCGCCTCGGTGACCCGGCGGGCCACCGTCGCCCAGTTGCGGCCGGCCCCGAAGACGCCGTGCAGAACGAAGAGCCGCGCCCGGGGCTGCGTGCCGGGAGCCACAACGAGCGTATGGCTGAGGACCCGCCCCATCGCGGGCGTGGCGGACTGCGCTATGTCGAGACTCGGAACAGCACGCCGAGGATGTATGTGGCGCCGCCGACGATGATGCCGGCGAGCGTCATCTCGAGCCCGGACGACCACCAGCTCCGCAGCGTAAACAACGATTTGGCGGCTCCCACGAGGAAGTGCGCGACGAGCGAAATCGCCGCGGCCCACAGGACCGCCGGGGTGCCGTGGAGCCAGAAGAACGGCAGCACCGGTATGAACGCCCCGAGCCCCGTGCTGACGCCGGCGGCGATGCCGGCCTGCGTGGGATTGCCGGCTTCGTTGGCGCCGCCCAGTTCCTCGGTTACCATCGTCCGGAGCATCGCGTCCGGCGCCTGACCGACGCGCGCGGCCAGTGCGTCCGCTTCCTGCTCCGACAGGCCCTTCAATTGGTAGAATAGCGACAGCTCTTCCCGTTCCTCCGCCGGATTCTCCTCGATCTCTTTCCGCTCGCCGGCGATGTTCGCGGCGGCGACCTCGGAGGCGGACCGCTCGGCCAGGAAGGCGCCGACGGCCATCGAGAGGGCCGAGGCGGTCGCGCCGGCGAGGCCCGCCGTGAGCACGAAGCTGGACCCGCCCGTGGCGCCGGAGACTCCCGCGACGATCCCGAAGACCGCGCCGAGGCCGTCGTTGGCGCCGTACACGGCGCCGGAGATCCAGCTCGACCCGCTCTGGTGCCACCGCTCCCGGCCGAGAATGCGCTTGAGGTGCCCCTCCGGGCTCTCCACACCGGCAACGGCGCCCGAGCGCATCTCGTCCGCGGCCAATGAGTGCGCGCGCTCGTCCTTTCGAATTTCGTCAAACATGCGGTCCGTCCCGATGTCCCCGGTGGGGCGGCCGTACATCTCCTCGACCTCGTCGTTTTCGAGGGACTCGCGCCAGGCGAGCACTCGCTCGGTCGGCGCGAGGCGGATCTGCAGACGGGTCCACAGCGGCAGCCGCACGGAGGCGGGATCGGGGACGGCCGCGCCGAGTTCGCGCAGACGCGCTTCGATGCGCTCGCGATGCCCCCGTTCGGCGTCCGCCATCCGGCGCAGCACGGCGGCCCGCTTCGGATCGCGTTCCCGCGCCGCGAGGAGCTGATAGGCGGCCCGGGCCTGGATCTCGCCGCGCCACGCCTCGAGCAGTCTCGCGATCGCCGCGTCGCGGTGCGCGCGGGTCGTCGTGCCGGCGATGGCGGCGCGCGGCTCGCTCATCTGCGCGCCGCTACCCGGCCCTTGAGGTCGTATTTGCACTGCACGGATATCGCCTCCCGTCTACCGGAGCAGGCGCGACCGCCGGCGGTCCGCGTACACCTTCCCCTCGGCCTGGCACGTGGGACAGTAGTACGTCTCGCGATCCTCGTAGTAGATCACCGCCATCCGGGTCCCGCATCGCGGGCACGGCTCGCCGCCTTTGCGGTGCACCGCGAGTTGATCAAGCGGTTCCTTCATCGGCAGCGCGCCGGCCGCCGCCGTCCGATGCGCCGCGATCCCCCGCTCCAGCGTGGCCACGACGGCGCGGTACAGCCGTCCGATCTCTTCGTCGTCGAGCGCGGTGGTCATCGCCTGGGGAGACAGGCGCGCCTCCCACAAGATTTCATCGGCGTATGTGTTGCCGATGCCGACGACGTACCGCTGCGTGACGAGAAACGCTTTAAGCCGCATCCGCGCCGTCCGGAGCGCCTGCGCAAGAGCGTCGCGGGTCCAGCCCGCGGAGAGGGGCTCGATCCCAAGTCCGGTGAGCGGCTCCGCGGCCTCGAGGCCGTCCGCGGGAAACAGCCACACGGAGGCGGCTTTCTTTGGGCCCATCTCGATCATCTGGATGTCGGGCCCGCGGTCGAGGGCCAGGACGAGCGCGAGGTCCCTTCCGCTTCGCCCGGTGCCGCGGGCGGCCGCGCGCAGCCGGCCGTTGCGCCGCAGATGAATGACGATGACGAAGCCGCCTGTGACATCTACCAACAGCAGCTTCCCGCGACGCCGCACGCCGGCGACGGCGCGCCCTTGGAGTGCCGTGATGGGAGGATCGAAGGTCTTGAGCACCGAGACGCCGCGGACGATCACGTCCTCGACCGTCCGACCGGTGATCAGCGCGGCGAGGTTCTCCGCGACGACGGTCACGAACGGCAGCTCGGGCATGGCAGCGCCGGCCGGAGGGGCCGCCCGGCTCAGCCCTTCGTGGGCCGCGCCGCGCGCACGACCGCGAGGTGGTCTTCCGCGGTATCCGCGGCCGGGATGATGCGGATCACGAGATCGTCGAGAACGCCGTCCCACGCGGCGAGGGCGGCGGGTACCCCCGCCGGCTCATCGACCGCGATGCAGGTGTCCATGGGCGAGGCGCCCATGCGTTGGAAATTCGCGGCGTACGCCGGGATCGCGCCGTACCGCGCGGCTTCGCCGCGGAGCCGCTCGCGGGCCGCGGCGCCGATGGCCACGCGAACGTAGGCCATCACACGCGGCGGACGGCGTCCGGCGGCCGCGGCCCCTTCCCGCACCCACGCCGCTGACCGGCGCGCGTGCGCGGGCGTCAGCCAGTTGAGCAGCACGCCGTCGGCCACCTCGCCGCCGAGGCGGCACATCTTCGGCCCCAGCGCCGCCACCATGATGCGGCAGCCCAGGGACCGGAGTGCCGCGACCCCGTCGCGCACACGCCGCATCGCGCCGGCGCCGGCGCTGCCGACGCCGAGCAGCAGCCGGTCGAGCGGGAGCGCGTCCGCTCGAACGCCGTCCACGATGCTTTGCGGTGCGCGGCTCTGCAGCGGGATCACGCCGACGCCGAGTTCGAGGCGCCGCGACTCTCCCGCCGCCGCGAGGGCGGCCAGACCGTCGGCCGCCGGCGGATGGTTGACCCAGAACGAGCGATAGCCGAGGGCCTCCGCCTCGCGCGCCGCGGCGCGGATCACCTCGGGGGGGATGCCGGCGTAGACCGCGATCCCGCGCTCCACGCGCTCAGGCTCCAAAGAACAGCCGCTCGATCACAACGCGCAGGCCTTCCTGCTCCGGCGGCGGACACGTCCACGCGGCCGCCGCGATGATGTCGGGCGGGCTCGTCTCCACCGCGATCCCCAGCCCCGCGGCTTTGATCATCGTGAGGTCGTTGTGCGCGTCGCCGACCGCCACGGTCTCGCTGAGCGGCACGCCGACGGCGCCGGCGAGCAGCGGCAGCGCGCGTCCTTTGTCATTCCCGGACGGCAGGATCTCGAGGTAGTCTTTCTGTGAGAAGACGCGGTTGACCGGCACGGGCAGGGCTCCGAGGGCCTCGTCCATGGCCTTGAGGTCGGACGGCTCGCCGACGATGAGCATCTTGAGCGGATCTTCGTCGGGCGGCTCGGCCAGCAGGGCCTCGAAGCTCGGGGTCCCGTGAATTTGCAGCGGCCGGTCGCGGTAGGCGTACAACTCGGTCTGCGGGGTGAGCCGCTCCGCGTACACCCGGCCGTGGAGAAAGAGCATCGGCGAGGTCTTCGGAAACCGCCGCAGCACCGGCAGCGCCGCGCGGGCGATGTCCCGCGGGAGCGCCGTCCGCCAGAGGACGCGGTCGTTCGCGAAGTCATAGACCAGGCCGCCGTTGTAGATGATGGCCGGGGAATCGGCGCCCGTGGCGTCCACGAACGGCTGCGTCGCCTGCCATGGCCGGCCGGTCGCGAGGCACACTTTGATGCCGCGGCCCTGCGCCCGATGGATGGCGTCGATGACGGCGGGCGGCACGATCTTGTTCTCGGGAACGAGCGTGCCGTCGACGTCGGTCACGAGCAGACGGTACCGAGGGGTCAGATGCGGACCATCACTTTGCCGTCCTGACGTTTGCTCGCGCGGAGCACCGCGTCGCGCGCCTCGGCGAGCGGAAACCGGCTCGTGATGATGGGGCGGAGATCGATGCGGCCGGACGCCATCAAGCGGATGACATTCTGGAACGTCCCGTAGCCGGAGTGCCCCTGCGCGCCGAAGACCTGGGCCGCGTGCGTCTGCAGGTGCTCGAGATACATCGGCGCGCGCTCGGCCGCGCGGCCGATGATCACGATCCGGCCGCCGATCGCAAGCGCCTGTTCCATCTCCGGCACCGTCCGGGTCGGCGCGCCGGCCGCTTCCACCAACATGTCGGCCCCCCGCCCGCGGCTCGCTTCCAGGATCACGGCGTGGGGACTCGAGCCGGCCCGTTCCAAATCCGCGGGGCTGTGCACTTCGTCGGCGCCGACCTTCCGCGCCAGCGTCTGGCGCATCGGACTGACCTCGAAGGCGATCACCCGGCTGGCGCCGGCCGCCCGGGCAAGCGCGATCGCCGCGAACCCGATGGGGCCGGTCCCGAAGACCGCGACGATGCCGCCCGGCCCAAAGCCCTCACCGCGCACGAACATGCCGTTGTAGGCCACGCTCGTCGGCTCGCACATCGCGCCGACCTCCGCGGCGGCGTCCTCGCCGCCGTAGGCCTCCACGAGGGCCGTGAGCGGCCAGCAGTACTTGGCGCCGACCACGATCTGATCGGCCATGGCACCGTTGATGGTAAACCCGATCTCCTCGAGATTCTCGCACTGATTGGGCCAGCCGTTGCGGCACGGGATGCAGTGCCCGCACCAGATCATCTCTTCGACGGTCACGAGGTCCCCGGGGCGCAGATCGTTCACGTCGGCGCCGGCTTCGATCACCTGGCCGCTGAACTCGTGGCCGATGACGACGGGGAACTTCGTGAGCCCGGGATAGAGGATGTAGCCGTCCCGGTCGGTTTCGAGGAAGTGCACATCGGACCCGCACACCCCGCACGCCCGCGGCCGCAGGCGGACCTCCTGAGGTCCGAGGCTGGGCTCGCGCACATCGACCACTCCGAGCGTGGGATGGCGCCACACGCTGGACCCGGTCACGGCCTTGCCGGTTCGTTCCTCGAACTCCGACGGACGGTAGCCGGCGCGCGGCGCCCATTCTGCGGCGAACTGCAATCCTTTCACCGGATCTCGCTCCTCCCACCGGCGCGCCGGGCCGCGGCGCGGCTGCCTCCGGGCGCGCTAATGTCACTCCATTTGTCGTGGAACGGAAACCAAGAAATGGGAGCAGGCCGATAAGCCGGGTTCTGTCGAGGGCGGCCATCTCTCTCGGACGCCGGTTACCCGGCGCCTCTAGCAGTCTACCCGGGGATCGGCGGGCCGCCTCATTTCCCCCTACGTGACCTTGCTCCGGGTGGGGTTTGCCGAGCCGGCCGGTCGCCCGGCCGCTGGTGCGCTCTTACCGCACCGTTGCACCCTTACCGCCGCGCGGTTACCCGCCCGGCGGCGGTACGTTTCTGTGGCACTATCCTCGGGGTCGCCCCCACTGGGCGTTACCCAGCACCCTGCCCTATGGAGCCCGGACTTTCCTCGGAGACGCCCAACGTCTCCGCGGCCGCCTGGCCTGCTCCCGTCAAAATGGTATCACGCTGAGGTGGGGGGTTCAACCAACTGAATGGGTTCAGTAGATCCGACTACACTGGCCTCGAATTTCATCGCTGAGCCGCCTGCCATTGGGCAATGTACTCGTTCGGAGTGCGGTAGCCGAGCGCCTGGTGCGGCCGCACGTTGTTGTAGGT